>Ga0056121_1000018_pt1 | contig 118853 bp, 121 predicted proteins | sample WorMetHEROISLAND_FD_83872 | JGI IMG/M metagenome (GOLD analysis project Ga0056121, IMG submission 83872) | Marine gutless worms symbiont microbial communities from Max Planck institute for Marine Microbiology, Germany - Olavius sp. 1 HERON ISLAND ...
CGCAGCCAGCATAAGCGCCGGCCCCCGCGGCAGCCCCGGAAAGCAAATCGCCGCTGCCGTGGCCGCCAATCCGCCGGCAAGCACCTGCCCTTCACCGCCCAGATTGAAGCAGCCCGCGCTGAGCGCCATTGACGCCGCCAAGCCTGCCAGGATCAGCTTTGCCGCGGTCTCCAGAAAATTTCCGAAGGCAAGGGCGCTGATAAATGGCCCCAGCAGCATGTCGGTAAATCCCGAAACAAAGCCGCCGCTGCTTCCCGATAGGGCCAGAGTCAGGATTGCCAGCACCAGCGCAATTGCGAAAATCGATCTTAGAGCTCCGGTCATTCCCAAAAACCCGCGCTTGCTTTTTGCAGATCCTCTCTCTTCCAATCCTCGGTGTTCCGAATTTCGCGCAGCTGCCCGCCATAGATCACGCCGATTCGATTTGCAATCCCCAAGGCCTCATCTATGTCCGAGGCGAGCAGTAAAACCGCCGCCCCCTTATTGCGAATCTCTTCCATTCGCGCATGAACCCTTTCCTTACCCAGCTCATCAAGCCCCCAAACCGGGTCGGCAAGAACATAGAGTCTTGCATCTGTGCCAATTTCCCGTTCCAGAATCGCCCGCTGGATATTGCCGCCCGAAAGCTCGCCGAGTTTTTGGTCCATCTTGCCAAGGGCGCCCCACCCGAGTCCTCGAATTTCGGCAAGTCTGCTTAGTCGGACAGGGCTAAGCCAACCTCGTTTGGAAAATTTCGCGGGCTCCAGGGCCATTATGTTTTCCGCCAAGGTGGAATTGAGGCTCGAGCCCCGTTCCAGCTTATTGGAAGGCACATAGCGCAGCCCCTTTCGGCGCAAGTTCCCTCTGCAGGGCTTGGCATCCATTAGCAGCTCGCCCGAAAACGATTCGATGTTTCCCGTAACCGCATCCTCCAAACAGGAAATACCCTCTCCCCGCAGCCCGGTGATGGCCAGGATTTCGCCCGGGAAGATTTTGAAATTCACCTTTTTTAGCTGCCGGCGGGAATCCTCAAAGCTAAGATTTCGAACCTCCAGCACTGGTTTCACAGGGCCTCTCAATGTATGAGATTCCTCTTCCCCGGATTGAGTCTTTCCGGGAAGCCCCGAATCGATTTTCGAGCCAGGCCGCATGAGCCTATTCCCCCCGAACATTGCCGAGGTTAATCCCTCCCTGCTGATTTCTCCAACATTCCAGGCGCCGGCAATCCTCCCTCCCTTCAGAGCTGTAACCACATCGGCAATTCTGAAAACATCATCAATTCTATGGGTTATCAGCAAGATTGCCCTGCCCTCGCTGCGTAAAAGGTTAAGAAGAGCAAAGAATTCGGCCTTGCGTCCCTCCTCCCAGGCCGAGGAGGGCTCATCAAGCACCAGAAACCTGGTCTCCATCATCAGTGCGGCAGCCATCTGCGCACGCTGAAGCCCGGAGGCATCCATCCCCCCAACCCTCTCTTCGGGGTTGATATCGCCAAAGCCCCAGCGCTCGGCGGCCTGGGAGAACTCCCTGCTCTGAGCCCTTGGGCCGCGCGGCTTCCTGCCAAGAAAGGCCATCTCGCGGATGCGAAAGTCAGGCGGCCAAATGCAGTGCTGCCGAACCAGCCCAATATCCTGAAGCAGGCCTCCTCTGCGTCTATGCAGGCTGTGCTGCCTTTGGCCGATCTGCAGAACACCGGAATCCGGCCGCAGAACCCCCGCAAATATATGGCCCAGGGTGGTTTTACCGGCTCCGTTCTCACCCACTACCGCGTGAATCCGCCCTCCATCCAGATTGAGCCATAGGTTGCAGGCCGCCCTTACGCCGCTAGTTTTCCAGGTGAAATTCGCTCCCCTTAGAGCAGCGGAAAGCTTAGCCCTGAGCGGAAAATCTGTGGTATTCGATCGCGGCATAGATTTGTTTTCGTCTCATATGAGATCATTCATGCAATGCGCTCAGATCTATTTCGCCCCTTTTTAATTTCTCAACCTGCCGTCTCATCTCCTCTTGAATTGACTTAGGGACGAACTTGCGGAAATGCCTGTTTTCGGTGGGAAAGTCTATATAGCCCTCCGAGAACCCCACTCTCATGCTGGCGCCGGGGGTAAGCTCGCCATCAATCCAATCCTGAACCAGCATTCGAGCCAGGTTTTCCTGGCGAAGCACCGAGCTTGCAAGCACAATCCCCGGAGCCAGTGAGCTTCCCTCCGCATCGAACCAGAGAACATATCCCCTGCTGCTCTTGGCGGCGGAAATAACTCCCTGATTTGCTCCTCCGGCTATGGTCAATACGACATCCACCCCCCTATCATACAGCCCCTCCGCCAACTCCCGAGCCTGTTCCGCGTCATACCAATTCCCAATTACCCTAAACTCAAGCTCAATATCGGGGTTGACAGTCTGCAAGCCCGCCTCGTATCCCGGGAGGATCTCCCGCATCATCTGGGGATACTCCTGCCCCACAATCATCCCAACCTTTAAATCCGGATTCGAATGCTCAAGCTCATCGGATATGGTTACAAGCCCCGCAAAATAACCTATCACAAAGGCCTGCTCGATGTGCCGGTAAACAACATCCACAACCCTCTCTCCTCCCAGCCCCGAGCCATCGAGCACCAGAAAGGCCTGATTGGGAAACAATCGGGCCACCGAAGCGCAGATTTCGCTCATCGCCGGATTGGAGGTGACTATCAGCCCGGAATTTCCCTCGGAAGCCAGGCTCAGAACAGAATCATACCAGGAGGCCTGGTCGAAGCCGCCTTCGATAGTGCGCACATTGAAGTCTTTCCCAGCCGCCTCCCTTACGCCAAGGTCCATCGCCTCATATGAGGGGCTGCCTTCGAGAACGCCGGGCACGAATACCGCAATAGCTCCCTCACCTTCTTCCCCTTGGCATGAAAGAGAAAGGAGCGCGGCCAAAAGCAGTATCAGAAAAGATAGTTTTTTGTTCGCAGCTAGTTTTTTGTTCATACAGCCCATCCCCCCCTCAAAGCGGTTTTGAGGTGGACTATTGGGACGGATCCACCGTGTTTTCATGCTCATCTTCCACTCCCATTGTCGCATAGTCTCACTGCCTTTTCCAGCCAGCTCAAGGTGGAGAGCCCGCGCCGGCAGGGAAATTTCTCAAATCTCTTTCTTTTAAGAAAGCGGGCGGGCAAGGGTACTTGAACCGCCGGGAGACTGTCAACATGCGCATCGGGTCTTCATTTCTGGCTTCCCACCACTGGGCTTCACGGCTTCACCCGTATTGGGCTGGAAGCCAAGGACATCTTTGGAAGATTGCCGCCTCGGCGCCTGCCATTCACAGTCTAGTCTAATTGACCACCCGGCTTTGTTTTTGAGGATTGTTTTGTGCTTTTTTTTAAGATTTTAGGCGCTGCTTTTAGCTTCCTGCCGCCCATGCGCGCCGCGGAAATATACCCGGAAGCGGGGCAATCCGAATATCTTGACTAGCGGACTCTTGACTGTAGAAGCGGCCTGGCTGTATGCTTAGCCTGTTTACATTCCATACTGTACGGAGCAAGCATACCCGATGAATTCTGCCAGGCCCACTTCCTTGGGGATGATTGCCTGTCCCGGCGGCGAGAGCTTTTCCAATCAGATAGTTCTGCATCTGAGCAAAATTTACCAGCGCAGAATCGACAGGAAGCTGCGGTATATTGCGCGGCTATACGGCATAACGCCGGAGAAGGTGCAGCGGCATCTGAATTTCACCGATGATTTGCTCAGCCACAGAGGAAGGGAGGCTGGATCGGCCGATTCGCAGCGCAGCCCATCATACATGGTTCCCTGTGATTTCATTCGCTTTCCCAACGGAGAAATCAAGGCTGAGATTCTGCGGTCGGTTCGGGGTTTGGACATTTATCTTGTTCAGGATGTCGCTAATGGGATGCCCGTCAAAGTCGGCGGCGAATGGATGCTCCAATCCGTCAACGATCATATCATAGCTTTGATGACAGCCATCGACGCGGCGCACCAGGCCGGCGCCAAACGTATTTCATTGGTGCTCCCCTGCTATCCCTACAGCCGGCAGCACAGGAAGAGAAGCCGTGAGGGACTCAGCGCCTCCATGATAGGCCGGATTTTCGAGAACCTCGGTGTCGCCAGAATTATCACGCTGGATATTCACTCAAGGGAAATCGAGCACGCATTTGCGAGTCTGGTATTGGAAAACCTGCATGCTTCCTACCAAATACTCAGGACAGCAAATTCGCACATCGACCTGGTCAATGAGGATTTGGTGGTGGTGTCACCTGACACCGGGGCTATTGATCGGAACAAATTCTTCGCCGATAGCCTCCATAAGCCACTCGCTCTGCTCTACAAGGAGCGTGATCACTCCAAAATTTCTCCGGATGCGCCAAATTCCAATATCAAGAGCGCCCGTCTACTGGGAGATGTGGAAGGTAAGACAGTTTTTATGGCCGACGATATACTGGGCACCGGCGGCACCCTGATCAAGGCGATGAAGGTGATTCGCGGTATGGGCGCAAGAAAAATTGTCTGCACCGTGTCCCTCCCTCTTTTTTCCGGCGAGGCGGCTTCCTACCTCGATGAGGCCTTTAATCAGGGCTACTTCGACTTGCTGATTGGGACAAATGCGGTTAAACTGCCGGAGGCTGTTTTGGAGAGGCCCTGGTATCGGAGCGCGGATGTATCAAGCCTCTTTGCCAAGGCCATCAGCAGGGTTCACCACAATAGATCGGTATCCCCCCTTCTTGATAACAGCAGAATTATTCGGAAGATGATGCGTGAGAGCGAAAGGCCGCAGGAGCCGGATTTGTTTTCGGGAATGGATCAGTGATTCTGGCTGCCGATCTTGGCACCAGCTCCTTGAAAGCGGGGTTAATAGACAGGGATGGGAATTTAATTGCCAGGGCGGCTGCGCCATATCGGGCAGCGCCGCGCATAGGGGAGGAATTCTCCTTTTATGCGCAGGAATGGGAAGACGCCCTTGGCAGGGCCTTGAAACTGCTGCCGGCCAGGCCGCTTTCCGCGCTGGCCTTAAGTGGAAACGGGCCAACCCTGCTTGCATGTGACGAGAGAGGCGAGCCGCTGGGCGAGGTGGATTTGTGGTTTCGCCGGCAATCAATACGCAAGGAGGGCCAAAGGTCTTTCTACCTTCCCAAGGCCAAATGGCTTATGGAAAGCGAAAATCGGGAGAAAACCCGAGTTCTCTTCTCCTGCCCCGAGTGGCTCCAATTCAGGCTGACCGGCAGCAGGACCATGACGCTTCCGCATGATTCTTTTCGCCCCTATATCTGGGATGATGAGCAGCTTGAGCTCTATGGATTAAATCGGAGCCTGTTTCCGGAAATGGTGCGAATGGGAGACATCGCCGGGCGGATTGACAGCGCCGCAAGTGTCAGATACGGCCTTGCCGCGGGGCTTCCGGTTGTGGCGGTTGGCTCGGATTTCATGGCCTCCCTCCTGGGCAGCGGGGCCGTGGAGCCGGGCAGGGTTTGCGATAGGGCCGGCACCAGTGAGGGTATCAATTACTGCGCTGTGCGGCCCTCGGAGGACAGCCGTCTAAGAAGCCTGCCTCATGCCGTGGAGCCATATTGGAATGTCGCGGCGATTTTATCTTCAACAGGCAGTGTTCTCGAATGGTATCGATATCTGACTGGGCAGGAGGGAGTTGACTACAGTGACATACTGGATGGAATAGGCCGTGTGCCGGCTGCCCAGCCGGCGCCCCTTTTCTTTCCGGGGGGCAGGGGTGGCAATCCGTGGGAATTCGGGAGCGGGAGTTTCCATCACCTGGAGCCTGGACATGGCAGGGCCGAGATGGGCAGGGCGGTTTTGGAGGCCATTGGATTTGCGGTGCGCCGAGGTGTCGAGCTGCTGGAGGGAGCGGGGATGAGGGTGGATGAAATGCGGGTTAGCGGCGGGCAGGCAAGGGGGAGGATATGGAATCAGATGAAGGCCGATATCTGCGGCAAAAGGCTCCTTACCATGCAAATTGAGGATGCGGAATTGGCTGGCTGCGCCTGCTGTGCCGCGGCTGCCCTAGGGCGCGCCGCCACTCCAAGGGAGGCCGTCGGCGCCTATGTGAAGATTCAATCGGTTTTTGAGCCTGCCGGTGAGCTAGTCTCCCTCTATGACGAGGCCTACGGGAGATACCGCGAATCGGCCGAAGCCCTTTTGGAGGCGGGTTGACATAAATACCAGGCCGTGACTATCATCCTTATCTGCCCGCGCGCCTCTGTAGCTCAGCTGGTAGAGCACAGCCATGGTAAGGCTGGGGTCATCGGTTCAAATCCGATCGGAGGCTTGATGTGAGTCAGGAAGGTTGATAAAATGGCGAAGAAGGGAGCGGTTGACAAGATTGCCCTCCAGTGCAGTGAATGCAATAGGAAGAATTACACCACAACCAAGAACAGGCGGAATATCCAGGGAAAACTGGAATTCAATAAGTATTGTAAATGGGATAGAAAGATTACGCTTCACAAGGAAGCGAAGATTAAGTAATCAAGTTTTAGGCCAGTAGCTCCAATGGTAGAGCGCCGGTCTCCAAAACCGGATGCTGCAGGTTCGAGTCCTGCCTGGCCTGCGAGCTCCGGAGAAAGGTGTGGATTATGAAGAAAATTCGACAATTCATTTCGGAGAGCTATGGGGAGCTAAAGAAGGTGATATGGCCGAATCAGGCCTCGGTTTTTGCCTCGGCAAAGGTGGTTATCATTTCCACCATTGTATTTGCGCTTTTTTTCGGGCTAGTTGATTTTCTGCTTTCCAGAGGTCTGTTGGGCTTCTTTAATCTCTTTTAGGTAGATGGATGCAGATGGCTAAGGGATGGTATGTTCTCCATACTTTTACGGGGCATGAGAAAAAGGTTGAGAAGTTTATCAGGCTGAAGATGAAGGAAGAGGGCCTCAGCGATGTGGTCTTGGATGTAAAGGTGCCGACGGAGAAGATTACGGAGGTTCGTGACGGGAAGAAAAGAACGGTTAATAAGAATTTTTTTCCCGGCTATATCCTCATCGAAATGGACCTCCCCGACAGGGATTGGAAGATTCCGTGCAATGCGATTCACAGGATTCAGGGAGCTACAGGGTTTGTGGGAACCGCGCGGAATTCAAAGCCGCAGCCGATCTCGGCGGAAGAGGCCAAGACAATTTTGCAGAAAACCGGAACCATAAAGGCTGAGAGAAAGGTTCATGCGGAGCAGGATTTCCAGGTTGGCGAGGAGGTTATGATTATCGATGGGCCCTTCGATACTTTCAAAGGCACAATAGAGGTGGTGAATCAGGAGAAGGGCAAACTTCGGGTTATGGTGGGCATATTTGGGAGGGCCACTCCCGTGGAGGTGGGCTTTTCTCAGGTGGATAGGATATAAAACTGCCCTGCTTGGGTGGTGATGGCGTCTTCGGATAGGAGTTAGTGAGGATGGCAAAAAAGAAAATTACGGCCTCGATTAAACTGCAGGTTCCGGCTGGGCAGGCAACGCCGGCCCCCCCGGTTGGCCCTGCGCTGGGCCCCCATGGCGTAAGCGCTCCGCAGTTTTCGCAGCAGTTTAACGAGCGGACCAAAAACCTTGAACCGGGGCTTACAATTCCTGTGCTTATTTCGGTATACTCGGACAGGAGTTTCACGTTTGAAACCAAAACGCCTCCGGCGGCAATACTGATAAAGAAGGCGATTAATCTTGATAAGGGCTCGGCCGAGCCGCATAAAATTAAGGTGGGATCAATAAGTCAGCCGCAGCTGAGGGCCATCGCTGAAACCAAGATGACGGATTTAAATGCCAACGATATCGATGCGGCCATCCATATCATTGCCGGAACGGCCCGAAGTATGGGCGTAACCGTGGAGGGTTAGGCATGTGAAACATGGTAAAAAGTACAGGAAATCCCTTGCAAACCTGGATGGAGAGAAGGCTTATGACATTCAGGAAGGAGTAAACCTTGCCAAGGCGATGTCCTTTGCCAAATTCGACGAATCCTTGGATATATCTGTCAAACTCAACATCAAAAAAAGCCATTCGGTTCGTGACACATTCGTTCTGCCGCACCAGTTTGCGGCTGAGAAGCGGATACTTGTTTTCGCCAGGGACGAGAAGGCCAGGGAGGCCGAGGAGGCAGGCGCAAGCCTTGTCGGCGCCGAGGACCTGGTTAAAAAAATCAAGGACGGTTGGCTTGACTTCGACATCTGTGTTGCAACCCCGGATATGATGCGTGATGTTGGCACCCTAGGTCCCATCCTCGGGCGCCGAGGTTTGATGCCAAACCCGAAAACCAGAACCGTTACGATGGATATCAAGGGAGCCGTGGGCGAATTGAAGAAGGGCAGGGTTGAATTCCGCGCGGACAAGGGCGGGGTTGTCCACCTTGCGGTTGGCAAGGTTTCCATGGAAAGCTTGAGGGTTAAGGACAATATTGAAACCTTTATCGGAGAGCTGTCCAAGAAGCGCCCTGCGGATGTCAAGGGCAATTTCATCAAGTCGATCAGCTTGTCGAGCACTATGGGGCCCGGCCTCAAGCTGCGAAATCAGGAGGGTTAAAGGATGGCCAGGGCTGAGCGCAGGGTGCAGCGGCATAAGCTGGATGCGGTAGCCGCACTCAAGAGTGGTTTTGAAGGCACTCGCAATTTTATCTTTGCGGATTATCGCGGTCTTAATGTGGAGCAGATTTCCCTTCTGCGGAATTCGCTTCGTCAGGCGAACGCCGAATTCCATGTGGTGAAGAACAGCTGCGCAAGGATAGCTTTTAGTCAGTTAGAACACGATGATGTCGCCCCCTACTTTGTGGGGCCTACGGCTATCGCATACTGCGCCGATGAGGCCGGACCGGCAGCCAAGGCAATGCTGGATTTGGCGAGAAACATGCCGATTACCCTTAAAGGCGGCCTATTCGACGGCGAGATTTTTAGCGCCGATGCCGTTGAGGCCTTCAGCAAGCTGCCGGGCAGACTGGAGCTAGTGCGGAAACTGATGAGCCTTATGATGGCCCCAGCCCAGAGCATTGTATTCATCCTGAATGATGCTGCGGCCAGGCTGGTTCGCACCCTAGATGCGGTTAGAGCGAAGAAATCCGAGGCCATCTGAAACTGCGATATACGAATCTCGGTGTTGCCGGGATGCAAAAAAGAGGCGGTTTTCAGTCTTCGAAAGGGTTGTCTGCTGCTGCCGTCCGATTGATTAGGAGAAGATAATATGACTACCACAGAAATCATCAATGCAATTGCCGATATGAGTGTGCTGGAAGTTTCCGAGCTGGTTAAGGCTATGGAAGAAAAATTTGGAGTTAGCGCCGCGGCTCCAGCTGCCGCCGCCGCTGCCCCCCCCGCTTCCGAGGCCGCATCCGCGGACGCCGAAGATGAGCAGTCGGAATTTGATGTCGTTCTCACCGGATTTGGAGAGGGTAAGAAAATTAGCGTGATCAAGGAGGTGCGGTCGATTACCGGCATTGGGCTGAAAGAGGCTAAAGAAATGGTTGAAGCCAGCAATTCGGTTGTCAAGGGGGGCGTTGCAAAGGAAGAAGCTGCTTCCATAAAGGAGAAATTGACTGCTGCCGGCGCCGCTGTCGAAGTGAAATAAGGACCATTGTCCGCATATTGCCGCCGATACGGGTATTCGGTGGTTTTGTTTTAAGAGGGGGTGGTATGTTCGAGAAAAACCAGAAGACAGGCAGAGCCTTTATTGGCCGCGGGTACGATGAGGTAATAGAGCTCCCGGATCTCATTGATGTCCAACTTTCGTCCTATGAGGCTTTTATTCAGCGGGAGGCTGTAGAATCACGAAAGGAGCTCAAACTGCAGGGGCTTGAGGAGGTGTTTCAAAGCGTCTTTCCGATCGAGAGCTCCAACGGCGAACTTGTGCTTGACTATGAGTGCTACAAACTGGATTTTTCCTCTGTCAAGCTGACTGAATCCGAGTGCAAACGGAAGGGCTTGACCTATGGAATTTCCATAAAGGCGCGGATTAATCTGGTGTTCAAGTCCACGGGCGAGATTCGGCAGAAGGACATTTACATGGGCGATTTGCCCTTGATGACCCACCGGGGAACCTTCATTGTCAACGGCGCGGAACGAGTTGTGGTGAGCCAGATACACCGGAGCCCGGGAGTTATCTTCTCGGAGGAGAAGGGCGTCTACAGCGCCCGTATTATCCCTTATCGGGGCTCCTGGCTGGAATTTGAAATCGACGCGAAGAAAGAGCTCATCTATGTCAAAATCGATCGAAAGAAGAAAATTCTGGGGACAATCTTTCTCCGTGCGCTCGGATTTGAAAGCCGCGAAGCCATTATAAAGCTGTTCTATCGGACAAAGAAGATAAGGCTAACAGGCAAGCGTGGGCAGGATGAGGCCCTAGTTGGCTCAATTTTGGCCGAGCCTGTTTGGGAGAAGCAGAAGGGCGGCGACAAGAAAAAGCTCTATCGGGCGGCAGATAAACTGCATCTGCACGATGTTGAAGAGCTTGTTCAGGCCGGTGTGACAAAGATAACCATTGTTGATTTTGAACACGAAGATTCCCTGCACTCGGATATGATACTGGAGTGCTTTGAGAGGGAGGAGACAAAATTTCATGAGGAGGACCCGGATCAGGATGAGCCAAGCAAAAGGGATGCCCTCGCGATGGTTTATTCGATTCTGATGGCTGGTGAGCCGATTACGATAGAATCCGCGGAACGTGATTTGAATTCAATGTTTTTTTCCGCCCGGCGCTATGATTTGGGCCGCGTGGGGCGGTATAAGCTCAATAAAAAGCTTGATCAAGAGGAGAGTGTCACGCTCCTAGTCCTCAACAAGGGGGACATTGTCCACACCATGCGATATCTGATCCGCGTGCATATCGGGGAGAAGCAAATTGACGACATTGATCATCTGGGGAATAGACGGGTTCGCTCGGTTGGAGAGCTTCTGGGCAATGCGCTTAAAACGGCCTATACGCGGATGGAGAGAATAGCCAAGGAGAGGATGAGCCTCAAGGAAACAGAGACTCTCAAGCCGCAGGATCTGATTCCTATCAAGCCCATCGTGGCGGCAATCAAGGAGTTCTTCGGCTCCAGTCAGCTGTCCCAGTTTATGGACCAGGTGAACCCTCTATCGGAGCTCACCCACAAGCGCCGCCTAAATGCGCTGGGGCCGGGCGGCCTCTCGCGTGAGCGGGCGGGGTTTGAGGTTCGCGATGTCCATTATACGCACTATGGCAGAATGTGCCCGATTGAAACTCCTGAGGGCCCCAACATAGGGCTCATAGTCTCACTTGCCAATTACACGAGGATCAATGACTATGGCTTTCTGGAAACTCCCTACAGAAGGGTGGTAAACGGTGTTGCAACCCGCGAGGTTGAGTATCTCTCCGCGATGGATGAGGAGAAGTATTACATTGCGCAGGCCAGCGCGGCCATCGACGGGAAGGGCGCCTTCAAGGAGAAAATGGTGGCGGTGCGCCGAAATGGCGATTACACTGTCCGTGATCCCGCCGATGTCAAATACATGGATGTGTCGCCAAGGCAGATTATTTCCACGGCGGCGAGTCTAATTCCCTTCCTTGAGCACGATGATGCGAACCGAGCTCTGATGGGCTGCAACATGCAGCGTCAGGCAGTGCCGCTGCTCTTCCCTGAGGCCCCGATTGTGGGCACGGGCATGGAAGTCAAGGCCGCCTACGATTCGGGCGTGCTGATAAAATCTCAAGCCCCAGGCCGGGTTTCGTATGTATCATCCGTTCGTATTGACGTGGATAGCGAGGATGGGAAAAGCAAATCCTACGACTTAGTCAAGTATCAGCGAACCAATCAGGACACCTGTTTCAATCAGCGCCCCGCTGTTCGCGTTGGCGATGAGGTTCGCCTGGGCGAAATCCTGGCCGATGGCCCCTCAACGCGATACGGTGAGCTGGCTCTTGGCCGCAATCTTCTTGTCGGCTTCGTCCCCTGGAATGGCTACAATTTCGAGGATGCCATTTTGATTTCGGAAAAGGTGGTCAAAGAGGATTACTATACTTCCATTCACATCAGGGAATTTATTGTCGAGGTTAGGGAAACCAAGCTGGGCCCCGAAAAACTCACCCGCGATATTCCCAATATGGCCGAAAAATCCCTTGAGCACCTTGATGCGGAGGGCATAGTTCGAATTGGCGCCACAGTGAGGCCGGGCTCAGTGCTTGTGGGAAAGGTGACTCCCAAGAGTGAGACGGAAACCACGCCGGAATTCAAACTGCTCAACTCCATCTTCGGAGAGAAGGCCAAGGAGGTGAGGGATACCTCTCTTAAGCTCCCTCATGGAGTTGGAGGCACAGTTATCGATGTCCAGAGGTTAAGGCGCAGCGCGGGCGATGATTTGAATCCGGGTGTCGATGAGGTTCTCAAGGTGCTGATCGCTACCAAGCGTAAGCTGCGCGAGGGGGACAAAATGGCCGGGCGGCACGGCAACAAGGGGGTTGTGGCCCGGATTCTGTCCGAGGAGGATATGCCCTACACCAAGGATGGCACGCCCCTCGATATCTGCCTGAATCCGCTTGGTGTCCCATCCCGCATGAATATGGGGCAGATAATGGAAACCATGCTTGGCATGGCCGGCGCCATATTGGGAAAAATGTATGAAACGCCTGTCTTTCAATCCGCATCGGCCGAGGACATAGCCCAGGAATTGGGAAGGGCAGAGCTGCCTAAGACCTCAAAAACGATACTCCATGACGGCCTTACCGGCGAGGAATTCGTGAATCCGGTTTTTGTCGGATACATGTACTTCATGAAGCTGCATCATCTGGTTGATGACAAGATGCATGCCCGATCCACCGGCCCCTACTCCCTCGTTACTCAGCAGCCCCTTGGCGGCAAGGCGCAATTCGGGGGCCAGCGCCTCGGCGAGATGGAGGTATGGGCGCTGGAGGCATACGGCGCCGCAAACACATTGCAGGAGCTGATGACTATAAAATCTGACGATATGGCTGGCAGGACCAAGGTGTATGAGAGCATCGTGAAGGGGGACGCCACATCAAGCGCCGGAACCCCGGAATCCTTTAATGTTCTGGTTCAGGAGCTGCGGGGATTGGCCCTTGATATACGAATCTTCGATCCCGATGGGAAGCAGCTGCCATTTACGGAGCGCGATGAGGAACTGATAAATCGCCAAGGCAGCCGCTTCTAGGAGGAATTAATGAGGGAAATAAAGGACTTTGACAGCCTGATGATCAGGCTTGCCTCAACCGAGCAAATTCGGGCCTGGTCTTACGGCGAGGTGAAAAAGCCGGAAACCATCAACTATCGCACGCTGCGGCCCGAAAAGGAGGGGCTTTTCTGCGAGCGCATTTTTGGCACTACGAAGGAGTGGGAATGCTACTGTGGGAAATTTAAATCCATCAGATATAAGGGCGTAGTCTGTGACCGCTGCGGTGTCGAGGTAACTCACTTCAAGGTTCGCCGCGAGCGTATGGGGCATATCGAGCTCGCCTCGCCCGTTTCCCACATCTGGTATTACCGCTCAGTGCCTTCACGGATGGGCCTCCTGCTCGACCTAACTATCGCAGCCCTCCGGAGTATTCTGTACTACGAGAAATATGTCGTAATCGAAGCAGGCGACACCGAATTGAAGATGATGCAGCTTCTGACAGAGGAGGAGCTAATTGAAGCGCGCGATCGTTTCGGGATGAGTTTCACTGCCGGTATCGGCGCCGAGGCCGTGCGCACTCTGCTGGAAAACATGGATCTTGATGTCCTGTCGGCCCAGCTGCGCGCCATCATGATAGAAAAGGGAGCCAAGGCTGATAAGCGCCTGCTCAAAAGAATCGAAATTGTTGAAAATTTTCGGGATTCCGGTAATCGCGCCGAGTGGATGATACTTGATGTCATTCCGGTAATTCCCCCCGAGCTCAGACCCATGGTTCAGCTTGACGGCGGACGTTTTGCGACGAGCGACTTGAACGACCTTTATCGCCGCGTGATCAACCGCAATAACCGTCTGAAGCGCCTTATGTCCCTCAATGCTCCGGACATTATCATCAGAAACGAGAAGCGGATGCTCCAGGAGGCCGTTGATGCCCTCTTTGACAACACGAAGAAGAAGAAGGTGGTTAAGGGAACCTCGAACAGACCCCTAAAATCACTCTCTGATTTGCTCAAGGGTAAGCAGGGGCGATTTAGGCAGAATCTTCTCGGTAAGCGGGTGGACTATTCAGGGCGCTCGGTTATAGTGGTGGGCCCGAAACTGAAGCTGCACCAATGCGGGCTTCCCACAAAGATGGCGCTTGAGCTCTATAAGCCCTTTATTATGAAAAAACTGGTTGAGAAGGATGTCGTGTACAACATCAAGAAGGCCAAAACTCTTGTTGAGCAGGGAACTCCTGAGGTTTGGTCAGTGCTGGATGAGGTTGTTCGAGAGCACCTAGTGCTTCTAAATCGAGCCCCAACCCTTCATAGGCTTGGTATTCAGGCCTTCGAGCCAGTGCTGGTGGAGGGAAGGGCGATTCAGCTGCACCCCCTTGTCTGTCATGCCTTCAATGCCGACTTCGATGGCGATCAAATGGCCGTGCACGTCCCCTTAACCCAGTCTGCCCAAATCGAATGCTGGACTCTGATGCTGGCCGACACGAATTTGCTAAACCCCGCCAACGGGCAGCCGGTGGTGTTTCCGTCCCAGGATATGGTGATGGGGCTTTATTCCCTCACTAGGGAACGGCGCGGGGCAAAGGGTGAAGGGCATTATTTTAGCTCCCGTGAAGAGGTGATGCTGGCGGTGGAGAATCATGCTGTCTCGTGGAACGCCCTCATAAAGGTTAAGATAGAGGGAGAGTGGATTGACACCACTCCAGGCAGGGTGGCCTTTAATGACTCCATTCCCAAAGCCATGGCATATGTAAATGAGACTTTGAGCGAAAAGAGCATTCGCAGCCTCGTGATGAAATCCTTTAATGAGTATGGCAATTTTACGACAGTTCAACTTCTCGATGCGCTCAAAAGCATGGGCTTTGAATTCGCTACGCGCTTCGGCACTACTATTGGAATGGATGACATCCTGGTGCCGAGCGAAAAGACCGAGCTGATAAGCGATGCAAATCGTGAGGTGGACAAAATTCAGACGCAGTATCACAACGGCCATATCACTTCGGAGGAAAGGTATAACCGCGTTGTCGAAGTTTGGGGGAAAACCAACGAGGATCTGGCCAATGTGATGATGGACCATCTCAAGAAGGATCGGGATGGCTTTAACAATGTCTACATGATGGCCGACTCCGGCGCACGGGGCTCAAGGAATCAAATTCGACAGCTGGCGGGCATGCGCGGATTAATGGCCAAGCCTTCCGGGGATATTATTGAGCTCCCTATTCGATCGAATTTCAAGGAGGGGCTTTCGGTTATCGAGTTCTTCATTTCCACTAACGGCGCCAGGAAGGGCTTGGCGGATACCGCGCTGAAAACGGCCGACGCCGGTTATCTAACCAGAAGGCTTGTGGACATAGCGCAGGATGTTGTGGTTAACGAGGAAGACTGCGGCACGATAAACGGCATCAATATCACGGCTCTCAAGGATGGAGAGGAAATTGTTGAAACACTCTCGGATCGGATTATGGGCCGCTTCACCCTAGAGAGAGTAAAGCACCCGATTACCGGCGAGGTGCTTGTGAACGTGAATCAGGAGATTACCGACGAGATTGCCTTTGAGATAGAGGAGCTGGGTATTGAGAACGTGCGGGTTCGTACGGTGCTGACCTGTGAGGCGCAGCACGGCGTATGCGCGAGGTGCTACGGCCGAAATTTGGCCACGCATCGGCCCACTGATATCGGGGAGGCAGTTGGCATTATTGCGGCGCAGTCCATAGGTCAGCCCGGCACCCAATTGACAATGAGAACCTTCCATGTCGGCGGAACGGCAAGCACAATCGCTGAGGAGAATCGTGTGGCCAAGCGCTATCCGCTGCTGATCAGGAAAATCCACGGCATTTCGATTAAGATTGACCAGGGGCGGGAGCTCTTTACTAGGAAGGGATATCTCAAGGTTGCCCGTGTGCTTGCCGAGCTGGAGCTAAGGAAAGACGATAGCATCGCTCTTGCCGAAGGCGACAAAGTAATCAAGGGCGAGGTGATTATTTCTCGGGAGGGAGTGAAGATTCACGCTGAATACAATGCCTTTGTTGTCATACGGAAGGAAAAACTGCTTTTGGTTGCACAGGATGAAAAGGTGGATATCAGGAACGGCTCCACCGTACTGGTTAAGGAGGGGCAAACCACCAAGGCGGATGAATCGCTGGCAATCTTCGATCCCTTTAGCGAGCCGATTATCGCGGAGACGGACGGGGTGATAAAATTCGAGGATATAATTCCAGGCACTACGCTTCGTGAAGAGATTAACGAGGATACGGGCAACGTCGAGAAGAAGATTACCGAATCATCCATCGAGACCCTGCAGCCGCGGATTACAATTGTTGATAAGGAGGGCAGGAGCCTCCAGGACTATTATCTCCCGGAGAATTCATACCTGAATTTTGAGGATGGCGCCGAGGTGAGAGGGGGGCAAACCCTGGCAAAGATGCTAAAAGAAAGCCAGAAGACACAGGATATCACCGGCGGCCTGCCGCGGGTTGGAGAGCTGTTTGAGGCCCGCAGACCGAGAGACGCGGCCGTTCTCTCGCGCATAAGCGGTACGGTGATATTTGAGGGAATCAGCAAGGCCAAGCGGATTATCATAGTTAAAGACAGCTTTGGCAATCAGATGAAGCACTTGGTTCCGATGGGGCGGCACTTGCTTGTTAGGAACGGCGATCATGTGGAGGCCGCAGAGCCTCTTTGCGATGGGCCCAGGGATCCTCACGATATACTGGAAATCCAGGGGGAGGTGGCGCTGCAGAGTTTTCTGGTGGACGAGGTGCAGGAGGTCTACCGTATGCAGGGCGTGAATATCAACGACAAGCATATTGGCGTGATTATCCGGCAGATGATGCGGAAGGTTGAGATTGTCGATGTCGGCGATACGAATTTCATTTACGGGCAGCAGGTGGATAAGCACCAGTTTCGGACACAGAACGACAAGGTTGTAAAGGAGGGGGGTCAACCCTCGATAGCAAAACCCCTACTGTTGGGCATAACCCGCGCGTCTTTAAACATAGATAGCTGGATATCGACCGCAAGTTTCCAGGAAACCACTCGAGTGCTCACAAATGCCGTAATTGCCGGGGAAGTTGATAAGCTGCGCGGTTTGAAGGAAAACGTTGTAATCGGCCATGTGATTCCGGCTGGAACCGGTATGCGCAAATACCGTGATTTGAAATTGTTCACGGAGGAGACGGAGGATCTTGACGCTCACGTGGCCGAGATTCTTGAGCAAAGGCGCAGGGAAGCTGAGTTCATTGAGGAGCTTGGCGAAGTCGAAACCATAGATGCTGTGGAATAATATTCGTATTTTGGGGATGGTGTTGACCTTTAAGCGGCGAGCCGCTAGTATCCTTCTCTTTTGGGAGTGTTGATCTTGTGCCGACAATTAACCAGCTAGTCAGGAAGGGGCGGAAGTCCGCTGTGAGGAAAACCAACTCGCCTGCCCTGCAGTCCTGCCCTCAGAAGAGGGGGGTGTGCACCCGCGTAATGACCATTACTCCCAAAAAACCCAATTCGGCTCTCCGAAAGGTTGCCAGAGTTAGGCTGTCGAATGGCATTGAGGTTACGGCCTATATCCCTGGTGTTGGGCATAATTTGCAGGAGCACTCTGTTGTGTGCATTCGCGGTGGAAGGGTGAAGGATCTTCCAGGTGTCAGATATCACATTGTTCGTGGTTTGAAGGATACTCTGGGTGTAGAGGACAGGAAGCGGAGCCGCTCGAAGTACGGCGCCAAAAAGCCCAAGGTGTAGTATGTCAAGAAGAAGGGAGACACCCGTTAGATCTGTCGATGCGGATCCTAGATTTGGCAGTGTTGAAGTAACCAAATTTGTGAACAGGATGATGCTGCGGGGTAAAAAATCGCTGAGTTTTCGAAATATGTATGATGCAATGTCCATTGTGGAGGAAAAATCCGGCAAAAACCCCCTTGAAGTTTTTTTGAAAGCAGTAGATAACGTGAAGCCTCTGGTGGAAGTGAAATCCCGCCGCGTTGGCGGGTCCACTTATCAGGTTCCGGTGGAAGTGCGCGAATCGAGACGCGGGGCGCTGGCTATGCGCTGGATTATTCACGCCGCTCGCGCTAGAAGCGGCAGGAGCATGAAGGAGAAGTTGGGCGCCGAGCTGCTTGACGCGTTTAATTTCACGGGTGTGGCCTACAAGAAGAAGGAGGACACCCATAGAATGGCGGAGGCTAACAAGGCATTTAGCAACTACAGGTGGTAGAGCTCTCCCTCGCGAACGCCCTGCCGGGATGCCAGCGGCAAGGTTGCCGGGCCGCTTTGGGATGGGGCAGTTTTTTCGCGCCTATCTAACTTTGCGGAGTTGGGTGCGGACTTTGAGCGTGAGGATGCGGCGGCAGGCATTCTTCCTTTTGGGGCGTCATGGGGTTTTTTTAAGCCCGTGCCCATCCACTATGCTGCCGAGTCGGTGTTTGCGTTTACGCCAATGCCTTTAAGAGTTGTGCCCTTGGGGCGCGATAGGCGATATTTATTGCCGATTTATTTTCCGTTGAGCCTTAGGAGGATATTAATGGCTAAGGAGAAATTCAGTAGGACCAAACCCCATATCAATGTGGGCACTATCGGCCATGTTGATCACGGTAAGACCACCCTGACGGCTGCTTTGACCATGTACAGCGCGGCCAGGCTGGGCGGCAAGGTGATGAAGTATGAGGATATCGATAACGCTCCGGAGGAGAAAGAGCGCGGTATCACTATCAATACCCGGCATGTTGAGTATGAAACTGACTCGCGTCATTATGCCCACGTGGACTGCCCCGGGCATGCGGACTACATCAAGAACATGATTACCGGAGCCGCTCAAATGGATGGGGCAGTGCTGCTCGTTGCCGCCGATTCAGGCCCCGAGCCCCAGACTCGCGAGCACATTGTGCTTGCGCGGCAGGTTGGCGTTCCCAAACTGATCGTTTATATGAACAAGATGGATCTGGCGGATCCTGAGTTGGTGGATCTTGTTGAGATAGAGGTTCGGGAGCTTCTTGATGAGTATGGCTTCCCAGGCGCCGATACCCCAGTAATCAAGGGCAGCGCTTTTCAGGCCATGACGAATATTGACGATGCGGAGAAGACAACCAGCCTGGTTGAATTGCTCGATGCGATGGATACCTACTTCCCAATTCCGAAAAGGGATGTCGACAAGCCCTTTCTCATGCCGATTGAAGATGTGTTTTCCATCTCGGGCCGCGGCACTGTCGTAACCGGACGAGTTGAGGGCGGCAAGGTGCATGTGGGCGATGAGGTTGCGATTGTTGGTATTCGAGATACCCAAAAAACTGTATGCACGGGTGTTGAAATGTTCAATAAATTGCTGGATGAAGGCCGGGCGGGAGACAATATAGGGGCTCTGCTTCGGGGTATTGACAAGAAGGCAGTGGAGAGAGGGCAGGTGTTGGCTAAGCCTGGAACAATCAATCCCCATGCCAGATTCAAGGGGGCCGTTTATGCCCTCACAAGGGAGGAGGGCGGCCGTCATAACCCGTTTTTTGGCGGTTATCGGCCTCAGTTCTATTTTAGAACAACGGACATTACCGGAACGGTAAACCTTCCGGAGGAGAGGCAGATGGTGATGCCCGGTGATAATACGGAGATTACAGTCGAGCTGATTCACCCCATCGCCATGATGCCCGGCTTGAGGTTTGCCATCCGCGAGGGAGGCCGTACCGTGGCTTCGGGGCAGGTAACCGAAGTCATCGAGTAGTGTTATAGATGTTTGGGAATAAATGCCTCGCCGTCCTACAGCGGCGGGATTACTTCTAAAGAGGAGCAGGGCCGATGGAAAAGATACGCGTGCGGCTCCGGGGTTTTGATGTGGAATTGATAGAACAAAGTGCGCGAGCCATTGTGGACACTGTTCAGAAGCAGGGCACCAGGGTATCGGGCCCCGTGCCGCTGCCCACGAAAATAAGCAAGTACACCGTCCTTAAATCACCCTTTGTGTATAAGAAGTCTCGCGAGCAGTTTGAAATGCGCACTCATAAAAGGCTGATTGATATCCTTGAGCCGACTTCGGCCGTAATGGACGCGCTTATGAAACTTGAGCTGCCGGCGGGCGTAGATGTCGAGATTAGGCAGTAGGGGGCGTAAAACTGCACTATGGTGGGACTGATTGGGAAGAAAAAGGGAATGACGCAGGTTTTCGATGATGATGGAAATCTAATTCCTGTCACCGTGATTGCGGTTGAGCCGAATGTTGTGATCGGCCAAAGGGTTGAGACCAAGCATGGGTATAGGGCGGTTGTCCTGGGCTCCATGGATGTGAAGAGCCCTCGGGTAACTAAGCCGAGGGCCGGCCAGTTCAAAGAGGGAATAAATCCAAAGAGGCACATGGTTGAGTTCCGGGATTTTGGCAGGGACTGCGCTGTCGGAGATTCGTTTGGGCTTGATTCCTTCGAGGAGACTCGGTTTGTCGATGTGATTGGCTCCAGTAAGGGCAAGGGTTTCCAGGGCGTTATGAGGCGGCACAATTTCAGGGGCGGGCGGGCCACACATGGGTCGAAATTCCATCGCTCATTGGGGTCAACTGGTATGGCCGCGTGGCCCTCAAGGGTTATCAGGGGCACAAAGATGCCCGGCCGCATGGGAGCTGAGCGCAGCACGGTGCAGAATCTTCGAATTGTCAGGATAGACCGGGAGAGAGGGGTGCTTCTGGTAAGGGGGGCGATTCCGGGACGCCGCGATGGCATGGTGATCATCCGTCAGGCGAAGAAGCGGAAGTAGGTTTGAGTGATTATGGAGAAGAAGGTTTACTCCAAAGAGGGCAGGGAACTGCGGACTGTTGTTCTCGAAGACTCCGTGTTTGCCCGTAAGGTAAGTGAGGGGTCTATCTGGCGCGCCATAAAAAATGAGCTGGCGAACGCAAGACAGGGCACCGCAAAGACGAAAAACCGCCACGAGGTGCGGGGCTCATCGTCCAAGCCCTGGCGGCAGAAGGGGACAGGGCGCGCCCGGGCCGGAAGCCGCAGAAGCCCGCTTTGGCGCGGCGGAGGCGTAATCTTCGGCCCCCGGCCCCGAGATTATTCCTATCACCTGCCCAGAAAGATTAAAAGACTTGCCATGAAGAGCATCCTGAGTCTCAAGGCCGCCGATGATAGGTGTTTCAGGGTGCTTGAAGATTTCTCGGTTGAGTCGGGCAAAACCAGGGATTTGGCAGGTATACTGGAGCACTTTCCCGCTGACGGTAAAAGAGTTCTTATCCTCAAGGAAGATGATGTGAGGATCAAAAGAGCGGGCAAAAACATCAAGGACTTGCGCTTCCTCACCTTCAATCGATTGCGGGCTCATGATTTGTTCTACGGGAAAAACATCCTGGTATTGGAAAGTGCGGCGAAGAGGCTGGGAGAGTTTTATGGGGGCCAGCCGTGAACTCGAATGAAATCGTTATTGAGCCCGTTCTTACGGAAAAAACCAACTTCCAAAGAGAGGGTGGAATTAAAACCTATGTGTTCAAAGTCAATAGGAAGGCAAATAAGCCGATGGTGATGCAGGCAGTGGGCGACCTGTTTAAGGTTCGGCCAATAAGCTGTCGAATCATGAATGTTCGAGGAAAGGCGCGTAATAACCGCGCAGTCTCGCGTACGACATTTCGGCGCGGCCGAGGCCGCACATCGGCGTGGAAAAAGGCGATTGTGACACTTCAGAGGGGTCAGACGATTGAGGCCTTTGAGGGCGTGTAGCGTTTGAGAGAAGCAAGTTATGCCAGTGAAAACCTATAATCCTACAACTCCTTCACAGCGGTCTCACCAGGGCTTGATTAGCTCCGAGCTTTCCGACAATAAGCCCATGAAGGGCCTGACGAGGGGGAAAAAATCCCGAGCCGGCCGTGATGCGGGCGGGCGGATTAGCGTTAGGCGGCGAGGCGGAGGGCATAAGAGGAGGTACAGGAGCATCGATTTCAGGAGGGAAAAATTTGGGATTCCCGGCAGGGTGGCCTCTATTGAGTACGATCCAAACCGCAGCGCGAATATCGCCCTTATCAACTATCTGGATGGCGAGAAAAGATATATTCTATGCCCTAGGGGCTTGGGAATCGGGGAGATGGTGCAAAGCGGCGAGGATGCCCCTATTCGAGTGGGCAACTGCCTGCCTCTTGAGAAGATCCCGGTTGGGAGAACAGTTCATGCGGTGGAGCTTACCAGGGGCAGGGGCGCCCAGCTGATTAGGAGCGCCGGCTGCCGCGCGCAAATCCAGGCGAAAGAGGGAGATTACGTCACTTTGAAGCTTTCCTCCGGCGAGGTGCGCATGGTGCATAGAGCTTGTATTGCCACTGTCGGAGAGGTGGGAAATGACGATCACATGAATATCAAGATTGGGAAGGCAGGAAGAAATCGCTGGCTGGGCAAGAGGCCCAAGGTTCGCGGTGTGGTGATGAATCCCGTTGATCATCCGCACGGGGGCGGTGAGGGCAGATCATCCGGGGGGCGGCACCCTGTAACCCCCTGGGGGAAACCTGCGAAGGGCGGCAAAACGCGAATGAAACACAAGCCGTCAAATAGATTTATCGTCAAACGGCGTACGAAGTAGAGGTTTGGAAGATGTCTAGATCCGTGAAGAAGGGGCCCTTTGTGGCTAGGAGTCTTTACAAAAAGGTTATTGAGCTCAATAAAAGCGGCTCGAAGGGGCTGCTGAAGACTTGGTCGCGCAGCTCGACAATAATACCTGAGATGGTTGGCATCACGATTTCGGTTTACAATGGCAAAACCTTTATTCCAGTGTACATTACCGAAAACCTTGTTGGACATAAACTGGGTGAATTCTCGCCGACGCGCTTGTTCCGGGGACATGCGGGCTCGGATAAGAAAGGAACGAGACGTTAGGAGATGGTTTTGAGCTATGGAAAATAGGAAGGGCTATCGAGCAGTGGCGAAGAATCTGCCCATATCGCCCATCAAAGTTAGGCCCATAGCCGATCATGTGCGGCAGAAGCCCTACGTGGATGCGATTGAGCTGCTAAATTCGCTTCCTAAAAAGGGAGCCGGATTCTTGAAGAAGGTGATTGTCTCCGCGGCGACTAACGCGATAAGTCAGAACCCGAATCTCGATGAGGACAGACTCTACATTGCCGAGCTTCTGGTGGATGGCGGGCCAAGCCGCAAAACTCTGTGGCCCCGGGGTCACGGCCGAGCGGATAGGCAGATTAAGCGCTCATGCCGCATTTCGGTGCTTATCAACAATAAGGCGGATAACTGATGGGACAGAAAGTGAATCCCTATGGTCTTCGGCTGGGGATCAACAAGGATTGGAAGGCAAGGTGGTATGTAGGGCCAAAGGATTATGCGAAGACACTGCATGAGGACCTGCGGCTGCGTAAAACCCTGCTGGATAGCTCGGAGGCGAAGGGCGCGGATATTTCCAATATAGAAATAGTTCGCCAACCGGCGAGGGTCGTGATGACAATTGAAACCTCGCGGCCGGGAGTGATTATTGGGACAAAGGGAGCCAATATCGAGAGATTGACAGCACGGCTCCAGAAGCTAACTGACAAGAGGGTTAGCGTTAAGATAAAGGAGATAAAAAAACCGGACGCGATTGCCCAAATTATCGCGTATAACGTCGCGCGGCTGCTTAGGAGCAGGGCGGCCTTTCGGAGAACACTGAAAATGGCTATCCAAAATGCGATGCGCGGCGGCGTTCAGGGAATAAAGATTAGAATCTCCGGCCGTCTCGGAGGCGCGGATATGAGCCGGGTGCTGGAGGTTAAGGATGGCCGGGTGCCCCTCCATACCCTCCGTGCCGACATAGATTTTGGATTTGCCGAGTCCATTACCGCCTTCGGTGTTATTGGGGTTAAGGTGTGGGTGTTTAACGGGGAAATCCTGGGAGCGGATCAGAAGGATGATGCGGGTCAACTAGTCAGCGGCAGGAGAAATGGCAGGGGGAGGCTGAGCAGTGCTTAGCCCCAAGCGAACCAAGTATCGGAAAACCCACCGTGGGAGGGCCTTTCCCGGAGCCAAACGCGCGGCTAGGGGCAATACCGTATCCTTTGGTGAATGCGGGCTGGTTTCCATGGAGAACATGCAGATTTCCGCGAGGCAAATTGAGGCCGCCCGCATTGCAATGACCAGGTATATCAAGCGGGGCGGTAAGGTTTGGATTAGAATATTCCCGAGTATCCCTTACACGAAGAAACCTGCCGAAACGCGTATGGGAAAGGGCAAGGGGAACCCTGAGAAATGGGTTGCGGCGGTGAAACCGGGCACGGTGATGTTCGAGATTGCCGGCGTGGATGCGGGTTTGGCTGAGCGGGCGATGGAATTGGCGGGAAGTAAATTGCCGGTCAGGACTAAATTTGTTGTGCGTCACCATGTGGGATGAATGCCGATGAGAGAGAAATTTAACGATTTAACTGTTGACGAGCTTGTGGCGAAGAAGACGGAGCTTGCGGAAAAAATGAGGAGTCTGCGTTTTGAGGCTGTGATGGGCCGTATTGAAAATCCGATGGAAAAGAGAACTGTCCGCAGGCAGCTGGCCCGGCTAAGCACAATGATAAACGAATACAGAAATGGAATTCGAGGGGCCTAGGAGATGGATGTGAGAAAGATCAACAAGCGAACTTTCACGGGTGTCGTGGTGAGCGAAAAGATGGACAAAACGGTCACGGTATCCGTTTCGACGCGCCAATTACACCCCCTGTATAAGAAATACATCACACGTTCGAAGAAGTACAAGGCGCACGATGAAAAAAATGATGCGCATGAAGGCGATACGGTTCGGATAATCGAGAGCCGCCCGATTAGCAGGGAGAAGCGCTGGCGGCTCATTGAGGTTGTGGAGCGGTCGAGATAGGCAAATCAATGATTCAGATGCAGACATATATCAATGTTGCCGACAATTCCGGAGCCAAACGCGTTCAGACTATCAAGGTGCTTGGCGGCAGCCGCCGGCGTTATGCCAGTATTGGCGATGTTGTTTCCGTTACCGTCAAGGATGCTATTCCGAACGCTCCCATTAGGAAGGGCGAGGTTATGAAGGCGGTGGTTGTTCGGGTGCACAAGGAGTATCGCCGCGGCGATGGAACCTACATCCGTTTTGACGATAATGCCTGCGTGATAGTCGATGGGGCCGGCAACCCTGTTGGTAAGCGTATCTTCGGCCCGGTGGCGCGTGAGCTAAGGGATTACAACTATATGAAAATTGTTTCCCTTGCTCCGGAAGTGCTCTAGGGAGGGTGGAAGATTGATGCAAACTAGGCTGAAAAAAGGCGATCAGGTTCAGGTAATAACTGGCAGGGACAAGGGAAAGCAGGGCCGCATCCTGAAAGTGGATCAGGCGAGAGCTCGGCTTATAATCGAAGGCTTAAACATGGTGAAAAAAACCCAGCGCCCAAAGAGTCGGAGTGACAAGGGCGGCATCATAGAGATAGAGGCCCCTATTACGGCCTCCAATGCGATGATTATTTGCCGCAAATGCGGCCCCACTCGGATTGCTGTGAATCTAAGCGGCGACAGGAAGAGCCGCGTATGCCGCAAATGTGGAGAAAATCTTTGATGGCCAATAAAACCGCTGCCGCGAAACCGGCGCCCGAACCTGTGAAAGCCTCCTCCAGTCGGGCGAAATCGAAGAGAAAATCGCCAATCAAGGCAAAGGAAACAGTAAAAGAGAGGTATGTGCCGAGACTGAAACAGCGCTTTACCGACAAAATATCCGGGGAGTTACTGGAAGAATTCAGCTTCAAGAGCCCGATGCAGATCCCAAGAATTGAGAAAATTGTCGTTTCGGCCGGTGTAGGCGATGCAATTGTCAACAAAAAATTCTTAAATTCAGTTGTAGCCGAATTAGGGCAGATTACGGGGCAGAGGGCGCTAAGGACGAAGGCCCGGAAATCTATTGCCAACTTCAAAATCAGGAGCGGTCAGGAAATAGGGGCGAAGGTAACTCTCCGTGGAAATCGGATGTATGAGTTTTTGGATCGCCTGCTGAATGTTGCCCTGCCTCGGGTTAAGGACTTTAGGGGCATCAGCCCAAGGGCCTTCGATGGCCGAGGGAATTACAGCTTGGGAATCGATGAGCAGATTATTTTCCCGGAGATTGACTATGATAAGATTGAAAAGGTTAGGGGCCTCAATGTGGCCATCGTTACAACTGCAGAGAGTGATAGGCAGGCCCGAAGTCTTTTAGCCGGGTTTGGGATGCCGTTCGGCAAGGAGTAGACTATGGCCAAGAAATCGATGATTATCAAGGCTCAGCGAAAGCCAAAGTATGTATCCCGGATCGTCAGGAGATGTCGTCTCTGCGGGCGTCCCCGCGGTTACATGAGGAAATTTGAAATGTGCCGGATTTGTTTTCGTAAACTCGCAAACGAGGGTATGATACCGGGCGTAACCAAATCGAGTTGGTAGCAGGAGAGATATTATGAGTGTTAGCGATCCGGTTGCGGACATGCTCACAACAATCAGAAACGCCGCGGCAGTTAGGAGTGAGAGAGTCGATATCCGGCTTTCCAGGCTCAAGATGGAGATAATAAAAATCCTGAAGAATGAAGGCTACGTGAAAAATTTCAAAAAAATTACCCAGGGTAAGGATGATGTTGTCCGGATTCTCATGAAATACGATGAAGAGAAAAACCCAATTATTCACGGTATTAAGTCGGTGTCCACTCCGGGCCGCCGTGTTTACTCCGGATATAGGAACATGCCCAGGGTTTATAACGGATTGGGAACCGTGATTGTCTCAACCTCCGCCGGGGTAATCACAGGGAAGAAGGCAGCCGCCGGCAAGGTTGGCGGAGAGATAATCTGTACTGTATGGTGAGGGGGGCTTCTTAGGATGTCGCGGATAGGCTTTCTGCCGGTGACTGTGCCCGCGGGCGTCGCTGTCAGCGTTGAAGGGAAGACGCTCCGTGTTAAGGGCGGCAGGGGTGAGCTGTTCCAGAGCTTTAAGCCACTGGTGAGTTTCGATATTGGAGAAGGAGAAATTCGGGTTAAGAGGGTTGATGAGTCCAGGCAGGCGAAGTCGCTGCATGGCCTATATCGCTCCCTCCTCAATAATATGATACGCGGCGTGAGCAGGGGGTTTTCAAAGAGCCTGGCAATAAGCGGCGTTGGATATCGGGCTGAGGTTCGTGACGGGAGCTTACTGCTCAATCTGGGTTTTTCCAATCAGATTGAATATGTGATACCGGAGGGTATCACCATCACCATGGAAGGCAGCAGCAAGATTATTGTCAGCGGCATAGATAAGGCCTTGGTTGGTCTTGTTGCATCGGAGATTCGAAGTTTCAGGCGGCCGGAGCCATACAAGGGGAAGGGCATTCGCTATGAGAACGAAATTGTTCGCCGGAAAGTCGGCAAAAGCGGCGTGAAATAGGGGTGCGGCATGGATAGGCTGAGCGACAAGCGCCATAAGCGTTTTCGGCGTAAGATTCGAATTCGGAAGAAACTGGCTGGCACCGCAGCCTGCCCGCGGCTAACCGTGAATAAAAGCTGCAGGAATATAAGCGTGCAGGCTATTGATGATTCTGCAGGCAGAACTCTTTCATCCATTTCCACATTGGAAAAGGAATTTTCAGGTATGGGAAAATCGGTGGAGAAGGCCAAGATAATTGGGAGGAAGATGGGTGAAAGGCTCAAGATGGGGGAAATAGAGGCGGTGATTTTCGATCGAAATGGCTACAAGTATCATGGAATTGTGAAGGCCATTGCTGAAGGCGCTCGTGAAGCGGGTTTGACTTTTTAGGGGCGGATATGGCAGCAGAAAAAGAAGAAGAAAGAAAATTTATTGAGAAACTGATTCGATTGAATAGGGTCTCCAAGGCTGTCAAGGGCGGCCGGAAGATGTCCTTTAGCGCCCTAATGGTTGTCGGCGACGGGAGCGGCAGAGTTGGTTATGGTTTTGGCAAGGCCAATGATGTAACCGAGGCGATTCGCAAGAGCGTCGAGAAGGCTAAGTGCAGAATCATAGCGGTTCCAATTAAGAGGAATACTCTGCCTCATGAGATTCTTGGCGGATACAAGAGCGCTTCGGTGCTGCTTAAACCTGCCGCGCCCGGAACCGGCATAATCGCCGGCGGCCCTGTAAGGGCGATAATGGAGGCCGTGGGCGTACGCGATGTTCTGGCCAAGAATCTGGGATCGAAGAATACAATGAACATTGTAAAGGGCGTGTTCAATGGTTTTGAGAACCTGATGCCCGCCGGGAAAATAGCTGACGGAAGAAAAAAGGCCGTTATGGATATGTGGAAATGATTATGCGGAAAAATCCCAGAATTCGGCTCACCTTGATACGGAGCGCGATCGGCAGAAAGCCTAATCAGAGAGCCACGCTCAAGGCGCTTGGGCTGGGGAAACTGAACTCCAAGGTGGAGGTTGATTCGAATGCCGCCGTTCGGGGTATGGTGAGGGCGGTTTCACATCTGCTGGCAATTGAGGAAATCGTATGAGGATGGTTCGAGCGCCTAAGGGCGCCAATATGGGGAAGAGGATAGTGGGACGGGGGCGATCATCCGGATTCGGGAAGACCTCCGGCCGCGGGCATAAGGGCCAGAAATCTCGTTCCGGCGGGGGGACTAGGCTCGGATTCGAGGGTGGGCAAATGCCCCTATACAGGCGGGTTGCCTCCCGCGGCTTCACGAACCACCCCTTTAAAACCCGGTATGTTGTGATCAATTTATCCTCACTGGAGCGGGTCTATGACGATGGTGATCTGGTGAATCTTGATACGCTTCGCCGGAAGGGTTTGGTGAAGAGGAGTGAAACTCTGGTGAAAGTCCTGGGGAATGGCGAAATAAGGAAGAAATTGAAGATTGAAATCGACGCAATTTCGGCTTCTGCGAAGACGAAAATTGAAGAGGCCGGGGGCGGGGTGACAAAACCCGATGATCCTGTGACAGAAGCGAATTTACAGTAGGGCTTACGATGGCGAGCAATCCCATAGCTGATATATTCAGAATCCGCGACCTTCGCAATAGGGTGCTGTTCACCTTGGGCATCCTTGTCGTTCATAGAATTGGCTCTGTAGTGCCCATTCCGGGAATAGATATGGGTAAGCTAAGCACCCACTTTGCAAGGAATGTTACGGATGGCCAAGGAATTATTGATTTTCTTGATTTCTTTTCCGGTGGAGCCTTCAGTAACTTCTCGCTATTCATGCTGGGTGTGATGCCGTACATAACCACCAGTATCATCATGCAGGTTTCAATGCTGGTTTTTCCTGCTCTTAAGAGAATTGCCGAAGAGGATGGCGGGCGCAAGAAGATTCAGCGATACACGCGTTATGCCACGGTTGCGGTCTGTCTTCTCCAGGGGATGCTCCTCCTCCGCATCCCATTGGGAGCCGGAATTTTGGTTCCCAGGATTGCCAATTGGCAGTTTATGATTATCGGCTTGCTGACCACCACGGCCGGCACCATATTCCTCATGTGGCTTGGTGAGCAAATCAGCGTCAAGGGTGTGGGGAATGGTATTTCACTGCTTATCTTCACCGGTATTGTCGCGCGAATGCCCAATGCCTTCATGGTGATGATTCGTGAAATTAGAACAGGAAACCTGAATCCGGTCTTCGTTATCCTCACCATAGTTATGTTCGTGATTGTGGTAATACTTGTTATCTATGAGCAGCAGGGGCTCAGAAAAATACCGGTGAATTACGCGGGCCGCATTGTGGGGCGCAAGCAGTACAGGGCCCAGGGCTCCTACATCCCTTTTAAGATCAATCCATCGGGAGTTATCCCAGTGATTTTCGCCTCTTCCATCCTTGTCATTCCTATCCAGATATCAAGCAGCGCTTTGGGCTCCGGGAGCAGCGAGTTTTGGGGCAAGGTGGCAGCGGCGCTGAATACCACTGGGCCCGTTTATTTGACATTATACCCGCTGCTAATTATTTTCTTCGCATATTTTTACACGCAGGTATCCTTAAACCCTGTGGAAATTTCCAAGCAGATAAGGGAGAATGGCGGCTCAATTCCGGGAATCCGGAGCGAAAACATGGAATTATATCTAACGCGTATCCTAAATCGCATTGTGCTGCCCGGCTCGATTTTCTTGTCGATGATCGCTCTGATCCCATCGCTCCTGATTATTATGATTCCTGGATTTCCTCAGCAGATGGCGTATATCATGGGCGGCACCTCATTGCTGATTATGGTAGGGGTGGACCTTGATACGATGAGCCAGATAGAAGGGCATCTTAAGATGCATCATCATGAGGGGCTGACTAAGGGCGGCAAGCTTCGCTCGCGAAACCTATAGTGGGTGGTATCGATGAAAGTTAGAGCGAGTGTAAAACCAATGTGCGAGAAGTGCAAGGTGATACGCAGGCGCGGCGTGGTGCGCATAATCTGTGACAACCCCAAGCACAAGCAGCGGCAGAGATAGGAGATTTGATGGCGAGAATTGCGGGTATTGACCTTCCCAATAAACACGCGGAAATTGCCCTAACTTATATTTTTGGGATCGGGCGCGCCTCCGCGCAGAAAATATGCGAGAAAACCGGCATTGATTCGAAGATGAAGATCAATGAGCTTGCGGTCGACGAGGTCAACAGCCTGAGAAGGGCTATTGAAAACGATTTCAAGGTTGAGGGCCGCCTGCGGTCCGAGAATGCCCTGAATATGAAGAGATTGATGGATATTGGCTGCTATCGGGGCCTGCGTCATCGCAAAGGGCTTCCTTCTAGGGGGCAGCGGACTAGAACCAACGCCAGAACCAAAAAGGGAAGGGTCAAGACTGTTGCCAAAAAGAAAAAATAGCAGTGATAAATGTTTGCTTGTCACGATTTTGGAATCACTGACTGAGAAGTTTAGATAGGGTGGAGTGAAACCTATGGCAAAGAGGAAAGAGAAGAAGACTATCACCGAGGGGAATGTTTATATCCAGGCTACTTTCAATAATACCATCGTTACAGTTACGGATGTGAATGGAAACGTGCTTTCGTGGAGCAGCGCCGGATCGCTGGGGTTTCGCGGTGCGAAAAAATCAACACCCTATGCGGCGCAGACCACGGCTGAAATGGCTACTAACCGCGCGAAGGATTATGGTCTTCAAGTGGTCAATGTCTATGTGAAGGGGCCGGGGGTGGGCCGCGAAACAGCGATTCGCTCACTTGGCAATCTTGGGCTCAAGGTGAAGACCATTAAAGATATCACGCCGATTCCACATAACGGCTGTCGGCCCAGAAAGAGCAGGCGCGTTTAGAAATTTCGCGGACAAGCTAAGCCAACATCAGAAAATGTGTTGGCAAATCGGAAGATGGCTGTATTCGCGCCTGCGGCTTGATTTAACGCATTATCTCGGAAACTAAGGAGTATGTATGGCTAGAAGAAACCTTTTAAAGGGTTTTAAGAAACCGAAGGGAATCACTTTTGAGCATAGTGAGAGTGTCCGGGACTTCGGCAAATTTGTGGCCTATCCCTTCGAGCGCGGATATGGAACAACCATCGGAAATACCCTGCGCCGTATCCTTCTTTCTTCAATTCAAGGCTACGCCGTTTCGGCGGTAAGGATTACCGCTTATGATGAAGAAGGAACTTCACATGTTATTACAAGTGAATTCGAAGACATCCCTCATGTTCTTGAGGATACGCCCATCATTATCAATAACCTGAAATCGCTCCGTCTTAAGCTTCCGGAGAGTGTAGAAGAGGAGACTATCCATGTGGCGTGGCGGGGATCGGGCACTATTTCCGGAGCAAATCTGGAGAAGAATGGAATCGTGGTGGCGAACAGGGATTTACCAATATGCACGGTGATGGATAAGGGTAACCTGGATTTCGAGATTCAAATCAATCTTGGAAGGGGATATGTGCCGGCCGAACTAAATGAGAAGTACATCGAACATATCGGAACCATTTCGGTCGACTCGATTTTCAGCCCCATCACAAAGGTGAAATACCTGGTAGAGGATACCAGAGTGGGGCAGCGTACGGACTATGACAAACTGAATTTGGAAATTTGGACAGATGGCACAATTGCGCCGGAAGACGCGTTAGCTGAAGCTGCCAAGATTGCGAAGGACCATTTCACAATTTTTATCAACTTTGATGAAGATGATGTAGTTGGGGAGGAAGAGGTGGATGAGGAAGAAGAAAGAATTCGCGCATTATTGGCGACGCCTGTTGAAGAATTGGAGTTGTCGGTGCGCTCTAGCAACTGCCTCAAGAACGCGAGTATCAGAACAATTGGCGATTTAACCAGACGAACGGAAGACGATATCGCAAAAACCAGAAATTTTGGGAAGAAATCTCTTTTGGAGATTAGAGAGAAGTTGTCCGATTGGAATCTTAGTCTCGGCATGACTGATTACAGCGTGCTAAAGAAATTGAGGAAACTGGGAAAGCATGATGAAGTTTTGGAAATGGCAGCCGATGGTCATTCGGAAGATGGCAGCTTCGATGGTGCTCATGAAGGAGTAAACAGGAATGAACAATCTTAAGGGCTTTAACAGGCTCAGTCGAAAACCTAGCCATCGCCGAGCGCTCCACAGAAATATGGTTACCTCACTTATTAGGCATGAGAAGATTAAAACTACGGCGGCAAAGGCGAAGGAAATCCGTCGAACCGCCGAGAAGCTGGTTACCAGGGCAAAAATGGACTCGGTTCATAATCGGCGAATAGCCGCAAAGGCCCTATATGGGAAGGATGCGCTTAATAAGCTCTTCGTGGAAGTCGGGCCCAGATTTATAGACAGGCCCGGCGGATATACCCGGATAATGAAAATGGGTCATAGATCGGGAGATGCCGCTGAAATGGTGATACTTGAGTTTTTGCGGAATGAAGAGGAAGGAGCGGCAGGGAAGGATAAGGGCAAAAGAAAGAGCTCTTAAGACTTCATAAGGGATTATGAGAAACCGAAGGCAGCTGTCGGAATAGATGCCGAGGAGGGAAGATAGGAATATTCAACCCATTCACATACCTGCTTGAAGGCGCGTTTAGCTGGAGGGGAAGAGCAGGCCGGTATGAGAAGTTCTAATGCCGGAATATGATAGCCTCTTGAGTGGGTGATAAGACAGAGAGTTAATAAAAGGTGAGGCCGCGCTGCTGCGCTGCAAAAAAACGCAAGGCAGGGTTTAGGTTGCAGCGTGTTTTATCCGAACATTGGGTGTAGACTTATGGGAGCGGCTGGCTGTGCGGATATAGCCGATATATTCCAATTGCCGGGAATGGCTGTTAGCTAGCGAGATGCGTAATCTGGCGATCCTGGCCCTGGCATCCTGTGCTGCTGATGGAATTATGGAGGTTCGCCTTGTTTTTAAGATGAGGACGTCACAAAGAATTATACTCACTGCAGTTATTGCCGTGCTAATCACAGGCGGCTTTGCCCTTCTTGCCTATACGGGGCTTTTCCGAATATTGGAAACCGATTTCTTCAACTCAAGGGTGGCATCGGATCAGAAAATCAGATTGAGAGATATCTCGGACACCATACTACTGTGGAATCAGGAAAATTTGTCTCGATTTGGCGCTCTGGCAAGGGACAGAAACATGCAATCGGTTTTTTCTATCACGCAGCGTCAGGAGGAGATATTTTACCGAGCTCAACTCTCTGATTCCCTGAAAGACCAGCTGCTTGGATTCAATGGCATCCGAATTGTTGACAACACCGGCAGGATTCAATTCTCCTCGTTTGCGGGTGATATCGGCAGCAGCCAGCTTGGGACTGAGGGGAGAATACTCTACAGAAACTGGAGTGAGACAGAAGACTCATTTGAGTTTGCAATCGCAGATGAAGACTCTAGCGCTGTTACATACTATGACGAGGCAAATCAGCAGGTAAGGTACCAGCTGCCAATTCAGGATTGGGGTTTTGTAACACGAGGTTGGATGCTTGTGTACATGGATTTGAGCGGATTGGCTGATCGGCTTGCGCGGGATGGGTCGATTGCGCGGGGAGGGGATATATATGTCGTGGAAGACAGAGGGATTATCGCAGGCATTAGGCCGGAGCAGGCTGCCGCGGTAAAAGGAGAAATTGACGATTTATGGCCCGTTGATGGCGCTCCGCCCGAATTCTCGGTGCTGGCAAAGGGGCTTGACGAGAAGTATTGGCTGGGGGGAACCGTTTCCGATGATGGCACGTGGGTGGGGAAGCTGATTCCCGGCAGTCTTTTTGGTTTCTCCGCCCCTGTGCGGGCGCTAATTCTTGCAGCCGTTTTCCTAACTTCGGCATTGCTGGCATTTCTGATTTTCAATTTCCGGCAGGATAGGACGGAAGTGCTGAGAGGGCGAATTAAGAGGCTGCAAGTAAATTTACTGCGAGACTGGTTGGAACACCATGAGGATAGAAAATTACTGCTAAGAGATCTTGAAGCCCGTCGAGAGGAAGTTAGAGCTGAGCTGCGAAACGGGCTTGGGCAGCTCAGGGAAGAAGAGTCTACGAAGGCGGATGAAATAATTGATGAGGGATGGGCCCAAATAGTCGAAATCCTGGCCGAGAGGGAATCCGATATCAGCTTGAGCTCCGTGAGCACGGATGCCGTGGCGCAGCAGCCCCCGATAGATATGAAACTGCTTGAGGACATGATAGCGCGTGCGATATCGGCGGCGCAAATTGCAGCGCCGCGGGCTCGGCAGCCGCTGCAGATAAGAGGCGGAGAGGCCCTCGAAGAGGAAGAAGCCCCCGAGCTTGTGGATGAGCTTTCCGAAGAGGTGGAAGAGTCCTCCGAGCTTGTGGATGAGCTTTCCGAAGAGGTGGAAGAGGCCCCCGAGATTGCGGATGAGCTTTCCGAAGAAGAGGAAGAAGCCCCCGAGCTTGTGGATGAGCTTTCCGAAGAGGTGGAAGAGGCCCCCGAGATTGCGGAAGATGATGCCGGCCCCGAAGAATCTGCTGAGCTCGAATCCGATGAAATGCTCGATTCCAGCGAGAGTGCGCAAAGAAGAATGGAACTTCCTGAGGATCAAACCAAGATTGAGCTCGATGATGCTCATTCGGAGAATGAGGCAGCTCCCGAGGTGTTTGGAGTTTTGCCAGTTGTGCTGGCGGACGATTTCGGGGAGCTATTGGAAATCGATAATGTGAAACAGGGCAGGATGTATATGTTTGATGGAGCACTGGATGCAAGGGATGAGACGGGCATTCTGGAAACACCTGGAGATGAGAGCTAACCTACCTATTTAGGAAAACTGCAAATAAATCGGCTCCAAATCTTCGATACAAATTGAGCAAAGAGACTTTCAACGAAGCAAGTTGGCCATGAATCCGAAATGAGTGAGCAGGGCGTCTGTAGGGCATGGCCCGGACGCTGGGCGACAGGCGCCATGGAATTGAGCATCTGGGTGAAGAGAAGCCCCCGGGCAGCGGCACCCCCCAAGCAGTCTTGCCGTTAACCGTAAATCCGCACGTATCGGGGGTGAAAAACACGGAATTGCTTTGTCCTTGATGAAGCAGAGTCTGTCGGTACCGCAAGAAACATGCTCAAGATGCCGGTGATCGGAGGGCGCCTAAAAAGCCGGTGGGGCATCAGGGCTAAAGACGCTTATCAGCGCTCAGATTGAGTATCTTGACAGGATTTGAATCCCCCAGTAGAAATAATGGGAGTGTCAACCAGTGACTTTCTTCGCGGTATTGGGCGGAATGTGCTGGGATTTAGGATGCTTCTGTCGGTATTCTTAATTGTGAGTCTGTATTTTGTGGTATCTACTTCTGGGAATGAGGATTCCCTTTACTGGCCCGGTTGGTATATTTTGAAGCTCGGCCCCAAAGCGGATATCGAAGGGGCTGAAAGGGCGTTGCGGAACATGGGTGTGGAGGAAGTGATTTCCGGAGCCTCGGCCAAGGTTGCATATATGGCCATACCAAATCTGGAAACATTCAGTGTGACGGAACTTGAGGAATATCTGATACCGGGGGACCCGCGAAGAGATCCATATATTTCCAGTGTTGCGGGGCTCTTTGAATCAAACGGCTCACCATTAGTCTACATCCGGGCCGAACGCCCACTATCCCGCTACAAGGCTGCTCTTGAGCGGCAGGAAGAGATTTCCGGCTGGAAACTGATGGACTGGCGCGGAATTAGGGCGCTGATGAACCCCCTCATACTCATTGCAGTGACCGCGTTGGCTGCGCTCTTCGGCAGCGCCCGGGGCAGGAGGCGCCTGGTCCGCCTTGTGAGCGCCGTGCCTCTCGGAGTTTTTGCCTTCCTTACTGCTCCGAGCACCGTTATCCCCCTCATCCTCGTTTTTTATCTCTCGCCAAATGCGCTGGGTGTCAGAGGCAAACCCTATGCGCATCAAATCGTAATCTATTCCGGATACGCTTCTGCCCTTGTTTCCATCTTCCTTGCCTGCGATGAAGTATACTTAGCCCTATTGGCCGTACTTGAGTCAGAGCTTATCTATTTGATATTGAGAGGGGCAGGCGGGGAATTAATCGCGAAAAGAGACTTAAAAAAGGGTGGGAAATCCCGCGGGCGGATGGCGCTGAAAACCCGTGGATTTCTAAACCCTGATCATCGGCTATTCAGCCCTGTTCCTCTGTCGCATAAGCATAGGGTATCCATGCCAAGTGTTTCTCACGGAGCTGCTTCTACCGCTTCCAAGACGAGAGCCTTGCTTCTGGCAGCCCTTATCCTTCTGGTGTTCCTGATTCCGGAACCGGTTTCGATTAATCACGATCCGCTCCCATACGCACGAAAGAGTGCAAGGGGCTTTGATGATATTGAGGCCATTGAGCTTCTCAATGTGAATAGAAGCTCCGAAAGTCTGCCGGATATCTCCCTTTTGATGGCATCGGCAGCCTACCAGGAGGGGTTTCTATTCGGAGCGGTTTTTCGCCTGCCAAAACTGAACGAATCGCTCGTTGTGAGAGGTTATAGGCAGGTGGGCAATGCGATAAGAGCTGTCGAGGATACGGTAGTAGAGTACAATCAAACCTGGTATAGGCAGCAGCTGTCTGTGCAGCTAGGCCGCGGTGTTGGGAAATTGTTTGCGTCTTTAGAGGGCCCGAGCCCTGTTTCAGTGGTTACGGCGCAGCCTCTAAGCGGGTGGGGCTGGAACAATTCTCTAGCTGCTATTCTTTGGGCCGCCTCCTTTGTTGCCATATTCATCCTTGCGCTGATCTCAGAAGGCGTGGACGTGAGTGGAAGAGATTCGATTCAATCTCCTGGCGGCGGGAAGACTCGGGCCACATGAGTCGGCATCGAACATTTTCCCGCGGGGGAATTCATCCGCCGGATGCCAAACGCGCCACATCGAAAACCGCTATCAAAACGTGTTTGCTCCCGGAGGTGGCGATTGTGCCCTTTCTGCAGCATATCGGAACTCAGGCTAAGCCAACTGTGAGGCAGGATGAAAGGGTCTGCGAGGGGCAGCTTATCGGCGAGCCCTCAAGTCTTATTTCCGCGGCTGTTCACTCCCCCATCACTGGAGTCATCTCGGAATTCAGAAGTATATTCCTCCCAATGGGTATGAAAACCGATGCGGCGGTGATTAAAATTGATCCTGAGGCATCTAGGCCCTTGGAGCATGGGCAAAACCATGATTGGCGGTCTCTGGAAGTTGAAGAAATTCTGGAAATTCTGAAGCGGAAGGGCGTTGTGGGGCAGGGCGGGGCCACCTTCCCCTCGCATGTTAAATTCGCCATCCCAAGGGGCTATAACTGCGAGGTCTTCCTGGTTAACGCGTGCGAGTGCGAGCCATATCTCACGGCGGATCATCGTTTGATACTCGAATCGACTGAGCAGATAACAGAGGGAATTAGGATAGTTCAAAAACTGCTAAATCCCAGGCGTGTCGTTATTGGGATTGAGGTTAACAAGCAGGATGCCATCGAAGCCCTCTCTGCTGCCGGAACTGCCCATGGAATTGAGGTTGCGCCTCTCAAGGCGAAGTATCCGCAGGGCGCCGAAAAGAATCTGATTGAGGCCGTATTGGGACAAGAGGTGCCCTCGGGAAGGCTTCCCCTGGAGGTTGGAGTTATAAACTCGAATGTGGGGACGCTTTTTTCGGTGTACGAGGCTCTTGTGAGGAATAAGTCGGTGATAGAGAGGGTGCTTACAGTTGCTGGAGGAGCCATTGCCCGCCCGGCCAATGTTCGGGCCCGTGTGGGCAGCCCCGTAAGCAGTCTGATCGAGGAATGCGGCGGCCTTTGCGATGAACCGGTGAAATTCGTTATGGGCGGGCCGATGATGGGTTTTGCCTTCAGCAGCCTTGATACGCCCGTTGTCAAGGGGACATGCGGAATGCTGGCTCTTACGAAGGGCGAGGTTAACACCTCTGCCGCGACTCCATGCATTTCCTGCGGGCGCTGTATCGAGGTTTGCCCGATGGGGCTTTCACCCACCACTATCTTCAAGGAAGTCGAACATGAACGCTTCGATAGGGCGACAAAGCATGGCCTGGAGGACTGTGTGCTATGCGGCGCCTGCTCCTATGTCTGCCCTGCTCATATACCCCTGGTTTCCGCTTTTAAGGCTGGTCGGGGCCGCAAAAGACGCCTAGCCGCCAGGAGATAGCCCTTGAAACCCCTACCCCTAATTTCAACCTCGCCGCAGATTCATGTATCCCGCTCGACTCGGAAAATGATGGACTGGGTGCTAATTTCCCTGGCCCCGGCGCTCGCCTGGAGCGTGTACGTATTCGGTTTCAGGGCCGCGGGAGTTGTTGGGATAGCGGTGTTCTCAGCCGTGCTGACCGAGGGGCTGCTGAACCTTGCCTTTAACCGGCCAAATAGCCTTGGCGACCTGAGCGCCGTGGTAACTGGGGTGTTGATTGGATTCAATATGCCTCCCCAGGTATCCCTCTTCATCCCAGCTATTGCCTCGGTGTTCGCGATAGCCGTTGTCAAATGGAGTTTTGGAGGATTGGGCGCTAACTGGATGAATCCCGCGATGGCGGGCAGGGTATTCGTGTTTTACTCCTGGGGAGCGGAAATGACCAAATTCACTGCCCCGCGAACCCTGCTTGTCGATTCCGCAAGCGGCGCTACTCCTCTGGGGATAGTGAAAAGCAGTTTGCTGGGCAGTGCCATGAATGATTCGATGGGTGAGCCTTCGGCCGATCCGATGGAATTATTGGAAATGGCAGGTTTTTCCGAAACTTATCTCGATTTATTGATTGGCCGTGTGGCTGGCTCGCTGGGCGAGGTGTCAGCGCTTTTGCTGGTGCTCGGCGCAGTTATTCTCACGGTTAAAGGAATTCTCAATTGGGAGATTCCACTGGCCTATATCGGCAGTTTCGCCCTCTTGATCTGGGTTTTCGATGGAATCCAGTATGGAAGCGGGGCGTTTACGGGCAATGCTCTGTTTCATTTACTCACGGGGGGGTTGATGCTGGGCGCCCTCTACATGGCAACCGACTTGGTAACTACGCCGCTTACAAGGCCGGGGCGGATTGTATTCGGCCTCGGATGTGGTTTTCTCACCTTCGTCATTCGGCGCTTTGGCAGCCTTGCGGAGGGTGTCAGCCTGGCAATTATCTTTATGAACATTCTGGTTCCCCTCATCAATCGCTTTGTGAGGCCAAGGCGCTATGGTATCTAGCTGTGACTGATATCGCCGAGAAAGCGCTGAAGCTGGGTTTGATTGGGGCTATTGCCGCCCTCTTGCTTGCCGCTCTAAGCAGCCTCGCGGAGCCGGTTATTTCCCTAAGGAAGGAAGCCGAGATGAGGGCCGTGCTCAGCGCTCTTGCCAACGGCGGTGAAACCGGGGCGCCGGAATCAGTTCCCGATCCCGATATCTCCCGGCGCTGGCGAATAGCAGATGATGGGGGATGGATACTGGAAATAGAGGCCCTTGGATATGGGGGACCAATGCTGCTTCTCGCCTCCTACAAGGGTGACGGAACGGTTATGGCGGCCCGCCTGCTGGACAATAAGGAAACTGTCGGTTTTGGGAAAAAAGCCGAGGATCCCGCGTACATGGAGGTTTTCAGCGGTTTCGGCGGTAAGAATCCGATTCCGCGGGATGAGACTGAGCTCGGTGATGGGGCGGATCTTGTTTCCGGCGCCACGATTACTTTCACCGGGATTGCTGCGGCCCTTGAAAAAGGATCCGAATCCGTGGAAGAGTGGGAAAGGCAGAGATGAAAGGATTGTTTAAAGGGCTGCTCAAAGAAAACCCAATCTTTGTTCTGGCGCTTGGGCTTTGTCCGGCCCTGGCTGTTTCCACCACGGTAAGTAATGCAATTGGAATGAGCGCGGCTACATTTGTGGTGCTTATAGGCTCCAATCTCTTGATCAGTCTTTTTCGCAGACAGATACCATACGACATACATATCCCGGCCTATATCGTTATAATCGCGACCCTGGTTACGGCTGTCGATATTTTATTGCAGGCATATTCTCCGGCCCTCTCAAAATCCCTGGGCATATTCATTCCCTTAATTGTTGTGAATTGCATCGTATTGGGTCGGGCCGAAGCCTTCGCCAGCAGGCACTCACCCGGCGCGTCACTCCTGGATGCGGTTTCCATAGGCTTCGGCTTTACGATTGGGCTTGTAACCATTGCCCTTATCCGGGAGATATTGGGCTCCGGGACAATAACCATCATCCCGAATAAGAGCCTCATTCGAATCCCCGTGCTGGCTGACAACCCCGCCCTGGTATTCTCTCTTCCCGCGGGCGCCTTGATCGTAATGGGATTTCTCCAGGGTTTTTTTCGCTGGCTGGGGGATAGAAGATGACCTACGTTGGCATTCTGATAACCTACACCTTCATCAGCAATTTGGTGCTTTCGCAGTTTTTGGGTTTGTGCCCCTTCATAGGAGTGTCAAAAAATTCCGAAAGCGCGATTGGCATGGGCCTTGCCGTCACCTTTGTTATGAGCCTTGCCTCTCTTATAACTTGGGCGCTCGAACATTTTTTCTTAGCGCCTCTGAACATTGAATTCCTTCAAACCGTTACCTTTATCCTGGTGATTGCATCCCTGGTTCAGCTTGTGGAAATGGTGGTGCGAAAGTACTCGTCTCCTCTTTACCGGGCCTTGGGCATATACCTCCCCCTCATCACCACTAACTGTGGGGTTTTGGGCATTGCGCTAATCAGCGTAAACAGAGATTTCGGGGCCGCGGGGAGCTTTCTTGCGGGTCTTTCCGCCGGTCTGGGTTTTTTGATGGCCCTTTTGTTTATGTCGGGCATCAGAGAGCGGCTGGATACTGAAAGGGTGCCGAAATATCTAAGAGGAGCTCCTATAGCCTTTATTTCAGGGGGATTGATGGCCCTGGCATTCATGGCCTTCGATTCAGCGCTGCTTACGAATTTGCTGGGAACCGGTTAGCCGATGGAAAACCTCCTGCGAGTCCTTTACGCCCTTGCCGCCACATCGGCCTTTTCCATTCTTCTCGGAGCCGGGCTTGCTATCGCCTCCCGCAAACTCAAGGTGAAGAGTGATAAGAGGGTGGAATCCCTCATTGCGGCATTGCCCGGTTTGAATTGCGGCGTGTGCGGCTATGCGGGCTGTGAGTTCTATGCCAAGGCCCTGGCCTCGGAAACGGATTCCGATATTGCGAAGTGCAGCCCCGGCGGCCCCGATACGCAGGGCTCACTTGCTAAGCTGCTGGGTATTGAAGCCGGAGAAATTTCTACGCGAATGGTGGCCAGACTGGCCTGTCTCGGAGGTAACGGGATCGCAAAAAAAGAGTTCACCTACCTTGGATATTCCGACTGTGAATCCGCATACAGCCAGTTTCACGGGGATAAGGGATGCAAGTATGGATGTCTTGGTCTGGGCTCCTGCGTTAAATCCTGCCCAGTTGACGCGATAAGCTGCACGGGCACGGGCCTGGTGAGGGTAGATCCCGAGCTCTGCATAGGCTGCGAAATATGCGTTGCGGTCTGCCCCACCGGTGTTATGACCATGGCGCCGAAAAACGCGAAATGGTTTGTCGCCTGCAAATCAAAGGATCCGCCTAAGCTTACAAAGAAACACTGCCGGGCCGGATGTATCGGGTGCAGGATTTGTGAGCGGAAATTTCCAGGCTCCGGTTTTGTTGTATCCGATAATCTTTCTATGCTTGTATACAGTGATGATGCCAATGAGGAGGAACAAAGGGCCGCGTCGACTGCATGTCCTCCCAAGTGCATAATCGGCATATAGGGATATCAACAGATTCAGTGAGCAGCGTTCGAGTATGGGAGGGCTGTCGCATCGCCGATGAGCAAGGTTAAATTGATATTTGGAACTTGCAACACCATCCCCTCGGGGGAATCCGATCTCCAGTTCGAGGACGCCTATCAAAGAGCCTTCAAGCCCTTCATAACGGCAATTTACAACCATCCCGAGATACTCACGACTCTCTACTATGCGGGGCCCCTGCTTGAGTGGCTGGAAAAGAAGCATCCGGAATTTCATATGGTTCTTGGTGAGCTCGCAGCTCGCAAAAAAATTGAGATTCTCAGCGGCGGATACTGGGAGCCCATGCTTCCTCTGATTCCAACTCTCGATAAGGTGGGACAAATAGAGGTGATGACAAACTATTTGCGGAAAAAATTCGGCAAGCGCCCGCATGGTGGGTGGATTCCGGGGCAGATATGGGAAATGCACCTGGCATCCTCTCTGCGCGCCAGCGGTATGAATTATGTCTTCCTAAGCGAGCGGATCTTTCCAGGGGCCCCGGGGGCCTGTTCGAACGCGCCGGTTGTGACCGAAAACCAGGGTAAAACAATTCTCGTATTTCCCATCATGGATTCCCTAGCGGATCAGTTTTTGAGAGTTCCCCCTGAGCGCATTCTGGATAGCCTTGGGAAATTGCAAACGGGGAGGGGCAGGGAGATAGTGGCAACACTTATACTTAATGGGCTAGCGCTTGGAATTGGTGACCGGCAAAGGGTTTGCTATGAGGAAAAATGGCTTGAGCGATTTTTCAATGCCGTGGCCGGAGCAAGAGACTGGCTTGAATGCGTGCACCCGGGGCCCTATCTGAGGAATACCGATTTGTCCAGGGAGAAGGTGTATATTCCCGCGCCGACTTACGATGCCTTGATGCGCTGGCTGCGAAGAGATCGGCCTAACATAGGCAGCCCGGATTTGGCCAATGTGCCGAATTCATTTAGCGGCGAGGCAGATAGATTTCCCCAGGACAGCCCTAGGGCCTCCTATCGTGACTTCCTTGCAAAGTATCGGGAAAGCGGGCTCCTGTATGCGAAGATGATGCATGTCGAGGTTTTATCGAATCAGCTTAGAGGTGATAAGTACAGGAAGAGAAACGCAAAAGAGGAGCTCTGGCGGGGTCAGGAGCATTACGCGTATTGGCACGGCCCGAGTGGCGGGATTTACAGCAGCCGGCTTCGACACAGCGCATACAGCGCTCTTATCGAGGCGGAGAAGGCAACTCGCGAGAAGGGTATTTTCAAGGCCGCGCTTACCGCGGTTGATTTCGATATGGACGGCAATAGGGAATACCTCTACAATGGCCTGATTTTCAACGCGTACATCCATCCGGTGGGCGGAGCTCTTTTCGAGCTGGATTATCTGCCCGTATCCCGAAATTATCTGGCCACCTTTTCAAGGTACCGGGAAAGCTATCATTCCCGGGAAACGATAGAACAGGGCTATGATTCCTATTCGAGGCATGCCTTTCTCGATCATATATTGAGCCCCGGTGAAAAACTTGCCGGTTTTGAGCGGGGCTCATATCGTGGACCAGGGAGAATTCCGGGCAAGCGATACCGCATCCTGGATTTGGAAAGGGATCCGCCTAGGGTTTCGCTCGCCTGCGGGGCTGCGCTGGATGGAGAAGAAGAGACGCTGGAAATACACAAGGCCTTTTCATTTCGGCGAAATTTACTTGTGGTTGATTATACGCTTACGAATCAGGGCCAAAAAGGATTAACCCTTTTATGGGGAAGCGAGATAAACCTGGCCCTGGCCGAGGATGCGAAAATGAGATCGGTGTTTCTGAATGCTGATGAGCCTGCTGCAGGCGAGGCTCAAGAGCGGGGAAGTGAGGAGGGGGTGGACTCGTGGACTGTCCTCGACAGAGAGAGGGGTGTGATGATTGGTTTCCAACTATCGGAGACGGCCGAGCTATGGCGTTCCCCTATTTTTGTGGATTATCGTGTAAGAGATGAGCTCAAGAAAGGCTACCAATCGAATTTCTTCATGCCTTGCTGGTTAACCGATTTGGAGCCCAAGGCGGCAAAGAATTTCAGGATTACAATGAGAATTGGCCGCTATAGGAGTAACTAGGCTCATCTTGGGTGCTGGTGCCGTGGAGTAGGCTAAGTTGCCGCAGATTGCGGGAGGAGTTGCTTAAGAAAATTGAAATCCAAAATCGAGTTATATAAAATTGCATCTTCAGCTGTAAAACCGGAAACCGGAAAAGGGAAGGGAAGAAAAAATCGAAGTCAGTTTGAGCCGAGAAGTGGTGAGGGCCTTTCCGAAGAATCCAAAGCGGGAGCTCAAACCGAAACGGAGGATTGGCTCGGGGGAAACTTGCTCAAACTGGCTGGGGCTAAAGGAGTGGGGAAGGCGGCGCGTTTGATGCTGCTGCTGGAAACAGATGAGGCCGCGCGGGTTATGGCCAAACTGAGGCCCGATGAGGCGGAGGAAATAGTGAGGGAGATGGCCGCTATTGGGCACATGGACTCGGTTGAGGCGCAGAGCATCCTCAGTGAATTCTACGAAACCTTTGATGATGTCAAGGCGCGAAGGGTGAGGGGAGGAGTAGAGGCGGCAAGGGAGATACTGACAACAGCCTTCGGCAGAGAGGATGCGGAGAGAATCATTCTGAAGTCGGCGCCAGATGCGGTTTTCAAGCGGTTTGCGTTCCTGAATGACCTTTCCTTCGCACAGTTGACAAGTCTTCTTCGGGGAGAGAGCCCTACAACCCTGGCCTTTGTATTGAGCTGCCTTGAGCCTGCCAAAGCGTCTGATTTCCTTGAGGTTTTGCCTAAGGAGAAGCTTCTTCAGGTTGTGTCCAAAATGGCCCGGGCCCGAAAGGTGTCAATGGAGCTTGTGAATACCGTTGAATCAGCCTTACAGGAGAAACTCCGTCATATTGGAGAGGTTGAAAGCGATGAAATTGATGGCAGATTCGTTCTTGCCGACATTCTGCGTCATATGGATATTTCGGATGAGCGCCGCCTGCTTGATAGTTTGGAGAGCGCCGATGTCGCGCTTGCCGGTCAAATCAAGGAAAAGCTCTACACCATGGATAGCGTTATTCATATGAGGGATAGAGATCTTCAGCATGTTTTGACTGAGATGAGGGAGAAGGAGATAGCCCTGCTTATGAAGGGTCAGACAGGGGAAATCAAAGACCGCATCAGGCTCTCCCTGCCAAAGCGCCGGCGTCTGATTGTTGAAGACGAATCCAATATCATGGGAGCAGTCAGGCGATCGGAGGCGGATGCAATGGTTAGGAAATTCCTTGAAAGGCTGCGCCGCGGCGAAGAAGATGGAACCTTTTTGATAGTCCGTGAGGAATCCGATCTGATTGAATGAGGCTAGCGCCTGCTTCACGCCGCTGCCTTTGTGATTATAACTTGAATCGCACCCTGCCTATGGATACGATGGGCGAATGCAGGCCCACGAGCTGAAACGCAGGTTCATAGATTTTTTTGTTGACCGCAGTCACGCTGAGATATCCGGGAAGTCTCTCATCCCGGAAAATGATCCTACTGTATTGTTCACCACGGCGGGGATGCATCCGCTTGTTCCCTACCTGCTGGGCGAAGAGCATCCCTCTGGTTCGCGTCTTGTAAATGTGCAGAAATGCATCAGAACGGGCGACATTGATTCTGTTGGCGACTCATCCCACCTCACTTTCTTTGAGATGCTGGGGAATTGGTCGATTAGGGATTATTTCAAGAAAGAGGCAATTGCCTGGAGTTATGATTTTCTAACGGGCAGGAATTTTCTCGGCCTGGATAAGAGGCGTATTTACGTAACCGTATTCGAGGGGGATGACGATGCTCCCTTTGACCGTGAGTCCTATGATGTCTGGCTTTCGCTTGATGTGCCTGAGAAACGCATTGTCAAGCTGCCGAGGAAGGATAATTGGTGGGGACCGGCCGGCAAGGTGGGGCCCTGCGGACCGGATTCCGAGATGTTCTACGATACCGGAGCGGTGGAATGCGGTTTGAATTGCCGGCCCGGCTGCCCCTGCGGTAAGTATTTCGAGCTCTGGAACAATGTGTTTATGGAATACAGCAGGCAGTCGGATGGCTCTTACGCGGCTTTGGATAAACCCTGTGTGGACACCGGCATGGGTGTCGAGCGAACAATAAGCATGCTTCAGGGGAAGAAAACGGTTTACGAAACCGAATTATTCGCTGATGTCATCAAAGCGATTGAGAGCATTTCGGGAAGGCAATACCGCGGCGATGACTCAAGCGCCAGATCCTTTCGAATTATTTCCGACCATGTGAAAACCGCAACTATGATTCTCGGCGATGATAATGCAGCCCTGCCCTCTAATCTCGGGCAGGGCTATATTCTGCGGCGGCTCATAAGGCGGTGCGTGCGCCATGGGCTCAAGATTGGTATTGATTCCAATTTTCTGGCTGAAGTCGCAGACTCCGTTATTCGCATATACGAAGACGTCTATGCCGAGCTAACGTCGAGACGGGGTTTTATACAATCCGAGCTTAACCGGGAAGAGATACAGTTTCGCAAAACTCTCAAGAACGGCAACAGAGAATTTCACAGGGTGCTTGCGGATTTGAGCAGGACGAATAAGAAACTCATATCCGGGCAGGAGGCCTTCCATCTGTATGACACCTATGGCTTCCCAGTCGAATTGACGCAGGAGCTGGCTGAGGAAAACGGCATTGCGGTGGATAGGGTAGGCTTTGATGAGGCGTACAGGAGGCATCAGGAAATTTCCAGGAAGGGTGCCGATAAGACATTCAAGGGAGGTCTTGCCGACGATTCACTGATGTCGACTCGTTATCACACAGCAACGCATTTGCTCCATGAGGCCCTGCGGAGGGTGCTTGGAGAGCATGTCGCTCAAAAGGGATCCAATATCACAGCCGACCGCTTGAGATTTGATTTTGCTCATCCGCGCCCCATGACGGATGGGGAAAAAAGATCGGTGGAAAAAATGATAAATGACAAAATAGCCGAAGACCTTCCCGTATCGATGAAGACGATGTCAGTGGAGAAGGCCAGGGATATCAATGCGAGAGCTCTTTTTGAGGGAAAATACGGCGAGCAGGTGAGGGTGTACAGCATCGGTGATTTCTCAATCGAGGTATGCGGAGGGCCGCATGTGGAATCGATTGGAGATATTGGCGTGTTCAAGATAGTCAGGGAGCAATCTATTTCACGGGGCATAAGGCGGGTTCGCGCTGTGCTAAGCTGAGAGTCCCAAGCCTTCGCGCAGCTGAGGACAATTCCGAACTGCTCCAATTTGAGGAGAAGCCTAGCCCTGCATCCAGTTCTGTATCACTTGGGCCATTTTCTTGATTAAGTAATCCACCCGGTCCGGAGCGGGGGCTAGGGTGTAAAGCCGGAAGGCCTCCCAATAATCCGAATCCCTATAGCATCTGTCCCCCGCGCGAATGATGCCATCGGTATATCCGCAGGCTAGGAATATCTTTTTTGCGGTGTCGATATCGCCGACATTGAACAGCTCGTTTCCCTTTCGAATCAGGGCTGCCCTGCGTGCGGAATCAAGCTCCACTCTCTTTGGCGCGGCAACTTTCAAGAAGCCTTCTTTCGGAAACCTCATGTCAGAGCACTCCCTTAGTTGACATTCCCGCCTCGCCGCCGCCCTGATTTGGTTTGTAGGCCTCCCCGATAGCGGATCCCACTGCCTTGAAAAGAGCTTCGGCCGCATGATGCCCATTCTCGGAATACCGAACCGATAAATGGAGGTTCATCTTCCCCCCGGTTGCCAATCCCCAGAAGAACTCTCGGAGAAGGGAAAGATCAAAATTTCCCACCCTCTGCCTAGCCCAATTGACATTCCAGCAGAGGTAGGGTCTTCCCCCCGCGTCTACAACCGCCTCACTCAGTGCGTCATCCATGGGGATGAGCGCGCTGCCGTAGCGCCTAATGCCATCGGATTTCAATCTGGCCTGCTCGAATGCCGAGCCTACGACCAGGCCAACGTCTTCAACCAAATGATGCGGATCCACATCAATGTCTCCCGAGGCATCTACGCTGAGATTAAAACCGCCATGAAATGCCATCGAGATTAGCATGTGGTTGAAAAAGGGCAGCTCCGTCCTTACATTCGATTCGCCTGTCTTGATCATATCCAGGACAGCGTGAACATCGGTTTCCTTGCTTACTCGATGAAGTTCAATCATTTTTTCCCCTCGTCATAGTATCGATAAGCTCACCAATTGCGCGATAGTGGAGCTTGAAATACGCTGGATTGGCAACAAGCCTCACCCTGAGTTCGGCAAGTTTATCCAGTATCTCAAGGTTGTTTGCCCTGAGGGTGTCGCCGGTTTCAACCAAATCGGTGATATACTCCGCCAGGCCCAGAGAGGGCGCCAATTCGACGCTGCCGGCGAGTCTTATAATCTTCACTGGTATTCCCCGGCGATGAAACCAGTCCCGCGTAAGGCGGACATAGCTGGTAGCGACATTGACAACCGACGCGCCATGTTCCCCCACTGCCGGTGAGCCCCTTGGCGCCGCAATACAGAAACTCATCTTGCCAATAGGCAGCGTTAAAAGCCTTACAAAGGGGCGCCCGGATTCAATTAGGATATCATCGCCTGCAATGCCAAGGCCGGTTATTCCATGATGAACGTATGTTGGCAAATCGCTGTTTTTCACCCTGTAGAATTCCAGCCTGCCATTTGAATCGATGGCTGACAGCTTGCGTGAGCCAAATTCAACTTGAATACCTCTAATGGAAAGGTAGTCCATGAGCGGTTCGAAAAGGCGGCCGCTCGGAATAGCGATTGTCAAGGGTTTAGCCACTTAGCCTTACCCGTTTGCCGCTCATTCGATGTCTCTTTGCGTCCCGATACCTGGCAGCAAAGGTGGCGCCTCGCGCGCCAAGCACCGGCATCACAGTCTCCGACGCATATTCACTTAGAGGCTCAACCCTGCGCATCATTATGCTAAAACCCGCGGCAGCTGCGCCGTTGCCGAATGAGCCAAGTAAATTGTCATATCTTCCACCGGAGGCAATAGCCGCATTTGCCCCCTTGGCATACGCCATAACCGTAAATCCGGAATAATAGGACTGATCCCCTGTCACAGACAGGTCTATTCTGATTTTCCCGCTTGACTTGAGCTCTATGAGCCCTGCTGCCAGCGCGGCCAGATGGTTTAATGCCTCCACCACCGCATCCGGCCTGCCCTTCTTCGATTTTCCAAAACGGGCCGCCAGATTGGGCATGCGCTCCACAAACTCCTCCGCCCCTCCAAGAAACATAAGAAGCTCGACAAATTGCCGCGGGGCATTCAAATCCGCGCCTCTGAATAGATTTTCGAGCTCCTGCCCATCCCTAATCTCCAAGAGCTCCCTTGCCCGGGCCGGGTCCGCCCTGCCATCCAGAATCGCATCAAGGAGCGCACGGGAGCCGATGTGCATGCGCCAATCCCGAAGCCGCATCGCCTTAAGCAAGTCATGAAGCAGCATCAGCACTTCCAAATCGCCATCCAGCCCTCCCAGCCCGATAAGCTCGGCCCCCGTCTGGAATAATTCATCGCTCGCAATGTCCTCTTCCTCCTGATGGCGGATAATGCTATCGGCGTAGTAAACTCGCCGAGGCAGGGGTCCGCGCGAAAGCCCCATCTGCTTCGCAAGAAAAAGGGTTACATCCGAGCGGAGCATCAGAAGTTCCCCGCCCCTATCTGGGAATAGATAACTATGCTCCTTCTGCCTGTGACTAAGTAGGGATCTGTAGGTCTCAAAGTAATCGATAGCCGGAGTGAGGACAGGCAGATAGCCCCAGGAGCTGAAGTGGTCTTCCGTCAGGCGCAGCAGGCGCCGATGTCGAAGAGCCTCCTCAAAAAAGAGACTCATAGTCCCTCCGGGGGTTCTAAGACTCTCTCCGTAGTTTTTGCCCATACAGGGCATTATGCCTCTTTGCGGGGGGGGAAGTCCAACAACCCGCTAATGGGCCCGCGCCCAGGCCAGCAGGCCATCCGCAATCATCAATGCGTCTTGCTCGCGCAAGCTGGGTGATCTTAGGGCCCAGGCGTTGTTGGAGTAGCTTAGATTTCGCGCCTCCACAAGGGCCGCGGCATCGGCCGGATTGTTCTGCAGCACCCTCAGATTTTGATGTCTGATAAACGAATTCTTCCCCAGATGCGACGACAGCACAGCGGCAAGGTCCATGGATCTCTTGAGCTCCCTATCACTTCCGCCGTCGTAGAGAACCGTCTTGCCAACTGGCAGATCAGGGGAGTTGTCCGCATGAATGCTAACGAATACCGTTCCCTTTCGCTTATCCCTTGAGGAGACTTTCGCGATCTCCTTGGAGGCAATGGACTTTCGCATGTCTAAGCCTTCGATGGTTCCGACAGGTCTCCAGCCTTTCCGAGCATTGTGGGACTCCTCGTTGTATATTTCATTCTTCAAGTTGACAAAGGTTTGACGCGCATTAGCTCCATTTCTGACATGATGATCAGGCGAAAGCACCGTCAGGGATACTGAGGCGCCATGCAGAACCAGAATTCGGTAGAGCCGCATGGAGATGTCATAGACATATTCATCCTCGGTGATAACAAGTGGGTTGCCATTGCCGTCTGCAACCGAAACAATCGCGCCGGGGTCCAGGCCGCCGTGCCCGGGATCAATCACAATGTGCCAACCCTTTAACGCGCTGCTCTTGGTTTTCATTGCGTCTATCCGGCTCCTGAATTCACCTAACACCTGCTTGGATCTGCGATAGTCCGTCAGGGTGGAGGCTCTCGACTCTTCCCAGTAGCTGACAGTCGGCTGCTCCGTAACCCTTGGAGAAGTGAAAAAGTACTCAGTTTCGCTTTTCGGCGTGGTTTGTTTGGAACTGGCACCTCCTTCGGCCGCCATCTTAATGGACGCCAAGGCAGGCTCATTGCCCTTCCCGTCCGAAACAATGCCGTTCAGGCCCGGAAACAGTGTCAGAACATCCCCCAAGCGGATGGCATTGTTTTCCAATGAATTCCACATTTTCAAGTCGGCCACAGACAGGCCGAAGCGTTTTGCAATTACCCAGAGTGATTCCCCCCTCTGAACGCGGTATGCCTCAGGGCGGTTAGCCCTGATAACCAGAACCTGCCCCGGATATATTGTGTCTTTATCAAGCCCGTTATATGCCTTGAGCTGCCTGACGGAGAGATTGTGGCGCCTTGCGATTCCAAGTAGGTTATCGCCTATAGTTACCCGATATTCGTTGGGCCTCACCGGAGGAGGGATTCTAATCTTCTGCCCAACCTTGATTGCATCGGACTTCAAATTGTTAATCCGCCGCAGCTCCTCCACTTTCACGCCAAATTCCAGCGCAATTCCCGAGAGTGTGTCTCCAGGCGCTGCGTAAAGAAATTCAACCCCATCAACCGGGATTATAAGTTCCTTTCCGGGATATATTTTTTCGTTTCTTAGATTATTTACCCGCATAATCCAGTTCAATGGAATCTTATAACGAATTGAAAGCCCATATAGAGTATCCGATTGCACGACTGTATGGGTTAGGGCGAAGATAATGAAATTTATGCGGAGCATCAGAATTGCCGGCAGCAAGATGCGGCATCCGGGTAAGCGCGGCACCAAAACCTCCATGGGTATCGCTTTGAATATCGAATTACAGGGGAGAGCTGCTGAGAAAAACCTGGTTAATTGTCCCTGGTATAAAAGGCGAGGCGGGACTGCCCGTAGCCCCGTACATCATAGAGTCTAAGATTATCCGTGCTATCCGGCATTCTGTCCCCAGATGGATAATGAAGTATCAGCACCCCACCCGGCGCGGGTTGCCTGGCCCTGTCCGCGAGGATCAGGATGTTTTCCTTGCTGCTCATTGAAAAGGGGGGATCGGCATATGCCACGTCATAGCGCTGAATTCCGCTCCGCAGGACGCGCTCAACAGGCATGATTCTTAACTTGATTCCGTCAAGATGACCCCTGTCCTCTTCCACGATTCTCAAATTTTCCAGAATAGTCCTTCTCTTCCTCCTGTCTTTCTCGACCAGAAGGGCCGTTTTTGCCCCCCGACTGAGCGCCTCCAGGGCCATTATCCCCGAGCCGGCAAAGAGGTCCAAAAAATGGATGCCGCGCAAATCCCCAAGTATTGCAAACATTGATTCGCGCATTCTATCCGTTGCGGGGCGGATGGGTCCCGGAGGGCATGCAACGGCACGGCCGGCCCACAATCCCCCCGTTATTTTCAGAGAGCGGCTAGCCCGCGGCAATGAGATCCTCGTTAAAAGGCGGGCAGGTTTCAAAAAGCCCCTGCAGGTTTTCCAAACCCTTCTCAAGAAGACTCGATTCTGATTTTATAATCTCCCGCGCCCTCTTTCTGGCCTGCAGCAACACCTCCAAATCTCTAACCGGATTGGCGATGCTCATTTTTAGAAATCCCGATTGCCTGATGCCTACCATGTCCCCGGGGCCTCTCATTTTCAAATCTTCCTCGGCAAGGGTAAAACCGTCGCGGGTATTCTTCATAGTTATCATGCGCCTCTTCCCCTCATCGGTAAGCGGCTCTGAGTAAACCAGAAAGCAATAGGATTTCCTATTTCCGCGGCCCACCCTTCCCCGCAGCTGATGGAGGGCGGAGAGCCCAAAACGTTCCGCGTGCTCAATCACGATACAGGTAGCCTCGGGGATATCCACGCCAACCTCCACCACACTGGTGGTTACTAGGAGTTTGCAGGCGCCCGAGCGGAAATTTGACATGATTTCGCGTTTTTCCTCCTCGTCGACGCGTGAGTGAATCAAGGCTGCCTGATGTTCGGGAAACACCTCCCTTGAAAGCCTTTGAAACATGTTTTGAGCGTCTTTCAGGAAGTTCTTTTTTGACTCTTCGATAAGTGGATAGATGAAATAGGCCTTGAAACCGGCATCTAGCTCCTTGCGGACGAAGTTGTAAACCTTGCCCTCGTTTCCCATACGCGCAAGGTGGGTTTCTACCGGGATCCTGCCCCTTGGCATGCTCCGAATAGAGGATATCTCCATGTCGCCAAAGGCAGTCAGAGCCAGTGTTCGAGGTATCGGGGTTGCCGAAAGCACTAGAATATCCACAGATTTCCCCTTTTCACTTAGCTGACGCCGCTGGTCCACTCCAAAACGATGCTGCTCATCGATAATCGCAAGCCCCAGCTTGGAAAAAGTCACATCGGAGCTGAAAAGGGCATGGGTTCCAATGCAGAAGTCTATATCGCCGGAGCCAAGGGCCGAGCGGATCGAGGCGCGGGATGCGCTGCTTGTATCGCCGCTGAGAAAGGCCACCCTCACGCCCAGGGGGGCCAGGAGTTTTGCGGCATTATCCGCATGCTGTCTGGCCAGGAGCTCCGTGGGAGCCATGAAGGCAGCCTGCCTGCCGGCGCCGATTATGCCAAGCGCTGCGATGAAGGCCACTAGGGTTTTACCGGAGCCCACCTCGCCCTGTATAAGCCGAGCCATTCGGGGCCCGCTTCCAATATCTCTCTTAATGTCCTCGATTGAAGTGATTTGATCGCGCGTGAGCTCAAAGTCCAATCTGCTTTTCAGAGTATCCACCAGCCTATCCGACCAGGAACGAGGCGCCTCCCTGCCGTCTTTTCTGCTTTGCAGAGCCATGCGCGCAACGCTAATCTGCAGTAGGAACAACTCCTCAAAAATTAACGCCCTGCGCGCTCTCTCATGCTCCAAGGAGCTCTCGGGAAAGTGAATATCGCGCAGGCACTGCTCCTTGTGAGGGAATTTCATTTCCGTCCGGATAGAATCCGGCAGCTCATCCCGAATTCCCTTTCCGTAGCTGTCGAGGGCCGAGCGAATTGCGTTTCTAAGAAGTGTCTGATTGAGTTTTCCGCTTAGGGGATAAATTGGAAGGATCTTTCCGAAATCCTTCGGGGGGCTGTTTTCGGCGTAGTTCTCGAAGGCGAATGTCCCGCTTTGTAAATCGCCATAGCGGTTACGATCAAAGGGCCCCGTTAGCCAGATCTTCCTCCCCGGCGTTAATTTGGATGCCAGGAAATTCCGCCCGTAGCACAAGAGCGATGCAGCAGCTGTATCGTCGCTCACCGTCACCTTCAATACCCTGCCGTTTTTCCATGGCGCATAGTCCTGCTTTTGCACCGTGGCAATCGTTACGGCCGGTCTCCTCAGAGACGAGTTAAGAAGGGGGACGGGATTGCTTCTATCCTCGTACCGTATGGGATAATGCCTGATCAAACCCGCGATATCGAGCACCCCCAGTGCGGCAAGGCTCTTTATCGCTCCGGGCCCAATTCCGGTGATATTGCCCACCGGATAAGTTAGCTCTCCAAGAAACACGCATCCTACCCAAGCCCATCAAGTCTCATCCTCAGATACTCCAGTAACTCACTTAGGCCCCAATTGACGGCAAACCCAAGCCCTATCAGCACTGCCGCGAAAATGCTCAGAGCAAGAGGATAGGTTAGGGGCCTGTGGGTGAACATGCCAAGGAATTTTGAAACAATGGGGAAGAGAAGCCTGTCAATCCCGCCCAGCCACTCCGGCCGGCGGCCCCTTGCCGCAAACAGCGTGATTAGGCGCAATAGGGTGAGGGCTGCGAGAAGAATGAGGATGAATGCCGCCACCCCCCAGACCCTTTCGATAATCCAGAAAATCAAATCGTACCAGGTTGGGAAGATACCGCTGGCAAGGCCCTGCGTTAGAAATAGAATCAGCCCGAGCAGAATCAGCCCGAGTATCGGCGAAAAATCCAGCATGCCGAATCGGAGCCAACTGATTCTTCTAAAATGCCGCATATACGGCTCGGTGAGTCTGTGGGTGAATAGCTTTAGCCTGCCTAGTGAGGGTGAACGCACCCAGCTGAGAATGATATCAAGTATGATTATCAAGTAGTATATCATGAGCAGGCCGCTGACAATGCGCGCGGTTAGTTGGAAAAAATTCATTTCTGTTAGACTGTCTCCTTCCAGGCCCTGGCAACAGAGCGGTGTTTTCTAATACTATCCATATCAACGCCGTCCGCGGAAAAACCAAGCCGGCTTGATGCGTTAATCACCGATTTTGTGCCGTTTTCCGTCACATGAAGATGGAGCTGCCCATTTCCGCCTTTGCCCTGGAAAAGGGATCGAAGGCTTATGAGCTCTGCCTCGGTGTGCGCCGTATCAGCCAGCTCGACATGAATCCTAAAAATTTCCGCCTCGGTTTTTTTTCGTTTTTTCCCGTTCATTGACGCTGAATTTCCGCTCCGCTGTTTTTCCTCCAGTGTCTTGGGTTCCTGGATTTCGTCAACCCTGATTTGCGGATTATCACGGCTTAGGTCTACTTTGCCCCTTACAAGCACGACATTGTCCTCAATTAGCAGATGACCGGATTTCCTGTAAACCTCACTGAACACAGCCAATTCCACGGAGCCGTTTAGGTCTTCCAGGATCGCGAATGCGATGCTGCCGCCCCTGCGAGTGGAAAAAGTGCGGATACTCTTCAAAATCCCTAGAACACTGTAGGATTTTCCGCTCTTGCAAAGCTCTATTTCCCGAGTGTTCAGATTGGTCAATTTCTCCCATATCGGGCGATATAGATTAAGTGGGTGATCGGACACATAGAAACCTAGGTACTCCTTTTCAAGGCGCAGTAGATGGCCTTTGGTCCACCCTTCAGCTTCCTCCCATTGAGGTTCAACGGCGGCCTCCGATTCAGCAAATAACGATATCTGCCCGCTTGCCTCATCGCTCTTTTTTCTCAATGTGATGTCGAAGGCTAGATCGAGATTATGGAGGAGGGTAGCGCGGTTTCTCTGCTCAATTCTGTCGAAGAGCCCTACCTGAACACTAGTTTCCAGCACCTTTCTGTTAAATGATTTCAGGTCAACCTTATCAAGAAAATCCATGAAGCTTGTGAAATCTCCCCTAAGCTCACGTGACTGCGTTATAGTGTCGGCAGCATTTTGGCCCATTCCTTTTATTCCTATCAGCCCATAGACGATTCGGCCCCTATCCACGGTGAAGTATCTTTCGGAGAGGTTGATATCGGGCGGAAGGATTTCCAAACCTTCATCTCCGGCATGGACGAGATAAGCTCGCAGGGTGTCGGTGGAATTTATCTCGTTAGTTAGATTGGCGGCCCAGAATTCGGCAGGGTAGTTGGCTTTGCAGAACGCCGTTTTATATGCGATTATAGAATAGGCAGCCGCATGCGACTTGTTAAAACCGTAGCCGGCGAAGGGCTTCAGCATGTCATAGATATCCTTGGCAAGATTGGTGTCATAGCCTCTGTTTTTCGCCCCCTTTACGAACTCGACTTCCATCCTGGCCATTTCCTTTTCCTTCTTCTTCCCCATGGCCCTGCGGAGGATATCGGCCTTGCCGAGACTAAATCCTCCAATCATCCGGGCCACCTTCATCACCTGCTCCTGGTAGACAATCACCCCATAGGTTGGTTGGAGAATTTCTTTCAAATCCGGGTGGGGGTATTGAATTTTTCGCCGATTATGCTTGGATTCAATATATTGGGGTATGTACTGCATCGGCCCCGGCCGATAGAGGGCGTTTAGCGCAATAAGCTCTTCGATGTTTACCGGTTTCGCCTCTCTTAGCACTCTTTGCATTCCCTGACTCTCAAACTGGAAAACGGCCTCACTCTTACCTTCTCCAAGCATTTTAAAGGTGGCCGCATCATCTTCGGGAATTCTGTCGATATCGAATTTAGGATTCAGTTTTTTAATCAGGGCCTCACAGTTCTTAAGCAGCGTAAGGGTTTTGAGCCCCAAAAAGTCCATTTTCACCAGACCGCAGGACTCAATCGCATCCATGGTGTAGGCGGTAATCACATCCCCGGTTTTTTGGTCTTTAATCAGAGGCACGTAATCCGTTAGAGGGCCGCGGCCTATTACTTTGCCGCAGGCGTGCGTTGAGACATGCCGATTCATTCCCTCAAGAATTTTCCCCACATCAAAGAGCTCCTTATACACGCCTCCCCTGCTATGAAATTTCATAAGTTCAGGCTCCATCTTCAGAGCCAGATCCATATTGATTTCCCTGCCATCGGGAGTCTTGCCTTCCGGCACCAGCTTTGTAATCGCATTGGATTCGCTAAATGGTATATCCAAAACCCTGGCGACATCCTTTAAGACCGCCTTGGTCTTCAGTGTGCCAAAGGCGCAAATCCCGGCCACATTCTCATGTCCATATTTCTTATGAACATATTCAATAACCTCGTTACGCCGCTCATAGCAAAAATCAATATCAAAGTCCGGCATATTCACACGTTCCGGATTTAAGAATCTCTCAAAGAGAAGATCGTATTTGAGTGGGTCAATGTCTGTTATTCTGAGCGCATAGGCAACCAGACTGCCGGCGCCCGAGCCTCTTCCGGGCCCAACCGGAATGCCGTGTTTGTATGCCCAGTCGATAAAATCCCACACTATGAGGAAATAATCTTCATAGCCCATATCGGCTAGCACGGTCAGCTCAAACTCCGCCCGTTTATGGACCATTTTGAGTTTCTCGGTGTCGGCGTTCCGATAGCGCCTGCCTATGCCCTCAAAGGTAAGATGGCGAAGGTAGGACTTAGAATCGGCAAAATCTTTCGGAACCTCATAGCGCGGCAATTCATACTCAAGCCGCGGAATCGAAAGATTACACCTCATGGCCAATTTCACGGTGTTTTCAATCGCATCCCGAAAGTCCGGGAATAGTTTCCTCATTTCCTCCTCGTCCTTGAAGTAGAATTCCGGATTCTCCCTCTTAAGACGTTTTTCATCCGATCGCTTCTTCCCCGTCGATATGCAGATGAAAACATCATGCGCGCCCGCATGCTCCCTTTCCAGGAAGTGGATATCGTTGGTTGCGATAATGGGGATGCCTGTTTCCCTGTTGAGTTTCCGCATGCCGGCGCGAACAGCCTCTTCTTCACGAATGCCGTGATTCATTACCTCCAGATAAAAATTATCCTTCCCAAATAGCTCCGAATAATAGACGGACCTGCGGCAGGCCTTATCCCAGTCTCCATCGAGAATTGCCCTCGGTATCTCCCCACTCAGGCATGCAGCCGAGGCCATCAGGCCGCCATGGTGCCTTTCAAGCAGCTCATCATCAATGCGGGGTCTGTAGTAAAAGCCCTCTGTATGGCCCTTCGAGGTTAGGAGCATGAGATTTTTGTAACCTTCGACATTCCTAGCGTATAGAACCATGTGGTAACTTACGGGCGACTTGCCGCTCCTTTCGAATCTGCTGCCATTTGCGACATAAACCTCGCATCCCACCACTGGATTGATGCCCGCCCTGCGGCATTCCTGTTCGAAGTGCAGCGCGCCAAACAAATTTCCATGATCGGTCAACCCTAAATGCCTCATCCCCAGTTGAGAGGCCTTTTTCACATAGTCGCCTATCCGGCAGGCGCCGTCGAGAAGCGAGTAGTCCGAATGATTGTGCAGATGAACAAATCCGCTCATTTATCCTTCCAAAAGTCAGAGAATGTTTTATCCATACTATTGCTCTCGATTTGTTTTAAGAACCCCCTGGCGCAGGCAATAGCGGCCCTGCGCTTGTATGAGCTCGTCTTCCATGGCGCCGTGAGCTTAAGTATCCCCTCATCAAGGGTTTTGAGCTCCCTATGCCCGAAGGGAAGGGGCTGCCCCGTCATATCCACTTCAAGCTCGCGGTCCCTCAAAATCTCGGTGTATCCGACGCTGAAGGCTATGCGGCATTCACTGAGAACTCCTTCCTTGATACTTGCCAGGGCGGTGAATATCAGGAATCTCTTATCGTCGTTGCCGAGGAGTATTTTCTTATGAAAACCAATGTCCCAATAGTCGGGCGGGATGCTTATTTTCGAAATCAGCCCCTTGGATTTCAGCAGGGTTTCTTTATCCAGCAGCGCAATGGGAATCTTTCTAACCAGGCTCCTTTTTCTACTCCTGCGCCCTGGGCTGCGAATTTCAATTCTAGTGTCCAGCAGCTGCAGGAGAGGATGAAGATCGCCAATTCTTCCCTGGAGCGCGAGGTGGCCTCCAACAGTGGCCCTATTTCGCAATGGAAGGGTGCCGACACATCTTATGGCCTCGTAGAGCCCGGTGGGCAGGGCGCCCTTACCGATGTGCAGTAGGCGCTCAAGTGTCATCATCGCGCCGATATCAAGGCCATATTCGGATCGGGATGCCCGCACCATCTCTTCCACCGAGCCCAGCGAAATAACCGTTCTTGGCAAATCTATGAATTCCCTGCCCATTGAATGGCGGGATAATTCAGTGCCGCCAGCCCAAAAAGTCGCGTTCGGCTCACGCGCCGCCATCTCCAATGCCTCGTTAACAGTGCGTGGGAAAAACACCCTGGGAGATGTGTACTTATTGTGCACGAAGGCGCTTCCGTCGAAATTCCGCTGCCGCCGTGAATCCGTCGATTATTCTCGATGTCGAGATGCATCCGCACCTTACCGCTTCGGCGGAGGATCTGAGCTGCTCGGCGTTCGGATGCAAGGTGGATTTGAGCAGAGTTTCCGCGACAAGGGCCCTAGATGGCGCGCAGAAATTGCAAAGCCGGGCTCCTGCCCGATCAAAACCATCTGCCAGATCCTTGAATTCTCTCCGCGAAGAAATTCCTTCCACCGTCCAAATATCCTTAAGCCGAAGCTCGAATGCCGGAATACAGCAGGAATGCATCAGACTGTCATCTAGGAGAATCAGGCAGGAGCCGCAGCCCCTGTTGGCGCATAAATGATATAGCGAGCGTATTTGAAAGAACTCGCGCAGGAGGTCTATGGCGCGCCGATGAGGCATCGTATCAATCTCGACGGATTCACCATTCAAATGAAACGAAATTCTCACTTGCGCCCTCCCATTTCAGCCAGGGCTTCGGGTGTAATAGGCAGCTTATAGACATCGAGATTCGCCGCCTGGCGAACCGCCTGGAGAAGAGCCGCGGGGATAACCAGCCGTGGGATGGTGGAAACATCTTTTGACTGCCGCCTCGGTGTCGATTCATAGAATTGGATGTTGACCTCAGGAAGCCGATTCCACTCCTGCCTAAATCCACACCACCTTAGAGTTTCTTGGACGGATGCCTCAATAGCCGCCTTAGCGGATTCGGGCGCAAGTATGCCGCCCCCATCCATAACCAGCCATAGGCGGGCTGGTAAGACCTCCATCGTAACCGTGGAAACGCTTACCTCAATTACTCCGGCACAGTAGGAAATTGCCTCGAATGGCGAGCCTTCAAGCAGGTTGGCATTCCAGGATCTGGTTCCGCTTCTGCGATAAGTGCGGGTAATTGTAATCGGGAGAGCTTCTCGGAATCTCAGCTTGGTCAGCTCGTTCGCGGCAAGGTCCAGGAGCCTTGTATAAATTGATATATTGCGCCCCAGGATCGAGGGCCCGGGCTCCGGGCCGGGGTTTGGCAATTTGAATGAGAATGTAATCGAGTCCCTGTCAATCTTTAGCTCATTCGCCAGGATTTCGGACCATGCTTCCAGCAGGCCATCGTCGAATTTGTGGGTGGGCAGGCCAACCTCCAGTTCGCCGTCTCTGTCGAGAGTTAGAGAAAGCGAGGTTGTGCCAAGGCTTCTTGATGTGCATAGGAACCCGTTTCCGAACCAGGCTGTGCTTAGCCCTATACCCCCATAATAATCCGGAATTCTTCCTTGCAGCTTGCGTCTGAGGCGAATCTGCTCGTAGGAGGCATTTTTTCGGCCGAAGTCCGAAGCTCTGATGGCCTCGTCCAGGAGTGCGGAAATCGGAAATTCTTTTGGGGGTGATATTCCCGTGCCAAACGAAGCGCCGGCGGCCTGAAGAGCTTCTCTATGCCAGATATCCGGCGCCCGCGTGCTGTTTGCGGCAATTTTGGAGGCAAGTAATTCCCCGGCAAGGAATCCCAGCTCAAAACCCGCCGCGGGGCCTATGTTTGAGGGAGCAAGGGGGGCATGGGCGATTTTCCCGCGGATGAAATAATGCGCGCATGGATAGAAGCTGAAGACTCCGAGCACAACCCTCTGAAGAAATTCGTTTTCCAGGGGAAGATAAGCGCCCGCGGAAACCGTAAAATCAACCTCAGAGGCTAGAATCCCCCCTCTTGCGTCAATTGCAGCCCTTATCTTGAATTTCGCCCCCGGCAACTCCGGCGCGGCAGTCTCGGATGGCATTCTGGACACTCTCACTGAGCGTCTTGCTTTCTGGGAGAGCAGAGCCGCATGGCAGGCCTCCAATACGGGATGCCAGAAATTGAGCCCCAAACCCGGGTATACGGAATAAGGGCGTATATCAATCTGCCCCCTATCGATTTTCAGCGCGTTTGCCACCTGTCTGCATATCGAGCCAGGCCAGGGAGTCGCAATGTGTATGACATAATGCGATCCATCCCTAACGCAAACCGTGTGGCTGGGATACCGAGTGTCAGCGGATGGGAGTATTTCAACAGACTCCTCGACAATCTGAAACGCCTCACGGAATGACGTGCTCGGATCGCCCTTCTCGAAGGTTTGCTCTGTCAGCCCTAGCTCCCCTCCTTTATCCCGACTGTCAATATCGATTTCCACGCGGGAAAGCCAGTCTTCAACCTCCTGGGGATCCGGACCGGCCGCAAGCAGTACTCCCTGCCCCTTCCACCTAATATCGCGACTTGGAAGAATTGGAATTGAAACGCCGCCCAATGTCACCCTTTTGGAGCCGGGAATTCCCGCAGCCTGGATATATACGAGATCTTTAGGCTGCTCCGGAAGCCGCATCCCCGTAATCCTGCCTCCTGCGGTTGCCGATCTTAAGGCCCTGCCCACGAGGGTTTTCCTTCCTCCGGCATTTTCGGCCAGTCTGATTCGGCCGGACATTCTATCGGCAAGCGTGCTAGGCACGTGCACTGAAGAAACTCCTGATTGCTCTGCTTACTCGCCGCAGATCTCTTGATTTCAATCCGGGCCAAAGAGGCAGGGAAAGGCTCACATTTCCCAGCCTGTCAGCCTCACGCAAATTCTCCGGATCCAAATTATAGCGGCTTTTCCAGTACTTCATTCGGTGCAGCGGAATAAAATGAACAGAGCTGACAATGCCATTTCGATGCAGTGCGTCAAATAGCAGGTTCCTAGTTGCATTATCCTGCAGGCGTATTATGAATAGGTGCCAGGAGTGGCCGGGGCAGTCATTGGGAAGCGTTATTTCATCGATGTCAGCAAGCGCTGTCAAATACTGCCGCGCCAGTTTTCGGCGCAATTTGAGAAATCCATTGGCTTTCTTTAGCTGCTCCCTTCCCAGTGCGGCGGCAAGGTCCGGCAAATTGTATTTAAAGCCTGCGGCAGCTATGTCATATTCCCATGGGCGCCTCTCGGACTTGCTGCTGCGGCGATCCCATGCGCCGCGATCGATACCGTGCTGACGCATCAACTTCATTCTCTCCCAATAGGCGCTATTCCTTGTTGTCACCATGCCGCCCTCCCCGCAGGTGATAGACTTTGTTGCGTAGAAAGAGAAAACGCCGATATTACCCAGGGAGCCAGCCATTCCCGCCCCTGTTTCCGAGGGAAAGGCATGTGCGGCATCCTCAACAATGGGGATATGACGATTGCCTGTCACCTCGCGAATTTTATCGATATCGCATGGATGGCCGGCCAGGTGCACGGAAATTATGGCTTTGATTTCTCTCCCGTCCCGCTCCACTTTCCTAAGGGCGCGAGCAATATCGGAGGGATCAATATTCCCGGCAACCGGCTCGGAATCAATGAAAATTGGATCGGCTCCCAGATGTCTGATAGTGGACGCGGTTGCCGTGAAGGTTAGGGAGGGCGCCGCCACTAGATCGCCCCTGCCAACTCCGAGCGCCTCAAGGGCAAGATGCAAACCGGCAGTGGCCGAGCTAACCGCGAGGCTTCTTATCGGTTTGTCATTTTTAGCAGCGCTCCTCTCCAGAAAGGCCGCGAATTCCGCTTCGAAGGCCATCGCCTCGGGGCCGGTGGTAAGCCATCCGCTCCTGATAACCCTTCGCGCGGCCGCAACTTCGGCCCGCCCCAGCATCGGCTTGAAAAATGGAATCATCCTAGTACTCCGGCTCATCGGCCGGATTCTGAACACTCGGGAAATGCCGCCCTATAATCTTTCTCAGATGATGCCGATTGCGAAAGAGATCCGGGCGTTTTGAATCAAGGGATACCACGGGCTCAATTTCCTCGATGAACTGGCGGGCCAGGTTACAGTGAAATTCCGGGAATTCCACCTTCATGATTCTTGGGTATTCGGTTGCAACAGGTTTCTCCTCGTCAGACCACAGTCTCTCTATCTTCTTCTCTCCGGGGCGCATTCCGATAAAGGTTATCGGTATGCTGTCTTCCTCATACCCATAGAAGCGAATCATCTGTCTGGCGAAGTCCACAATGCGCACCGGATCGCCCATATCCAATATATAAAGGCCATTGTTTCCGGAGAATCCAGCGGCTCTCAATATCAGACTAACCGCCTCGGGAATGGTCATGAACCATCTTTGGGCCTCCGGGTCCGTAATAGTTACCGGCCCGCCGGCCAGTATTTGTTTTTTGAAAAGAGGCATGATACTGCCCCTTGAGCCTAACACATTCCCAAAGCGCACAACCATGAAGTCACAGCTTTGCTTCCGCTGCGCAAGCACGATTGATTCAGCGATTTTCTTGCTTACACCGTACACGGAGGCAGGCGTGACGGCCTTGTCAGTGGATATCAGAACAAAGCGCCGAGTGCCCACCTTGGCGGCGGCATTGACAATGTTGCGAGTGCCCTGAACGTTATTCTTTATCACCTCGATGGGGTTTTGTTCCATCATGGGAACATGCTTATGAGCGGCGCCGTGGAACACCACGTCAGCCTTCAGCCTGCCCAACAGGAAATTTACATAATCCCTATCCTGCAATTCTCCCACGATAGGAATTATAGTTACTCTTTCGCCAACGCCCGCGTCCTGTAAGTATCTAAGCTCATTTTCTATAGCCCATATACTGGTTTCGCCATGGTCGAAGAGGTATAATCGCTCCGCTCCGCCATAGAGCATTTGCCGCGCCAGCTCGGCTCCTATGCTGCCCCCGGCGCCGGTAATCAGAACTCGTTTACCCCGAACATAGGATAGGCTTTCTTTCAAGTCGATTAGCACAGGCTCCCGCCCAAGAAGATCCTGAGGATCAATTTCCCTGGCTAGCGCAACATGCGGATCCGCGGTGATAATCTGGCTCACTGACGGCAGTATTCTAATCTTGGAAAAACCGGCTCGCCGCAGGGCCTCATAGACATTTCTCAGCTTTTTGCGTGCGGCTGAAGGAAGCGCGATGAAGGCTTCGGAATTCTGTCCGTGATCCAGCAGCTCCGCGCATGTTTCCACGGGGCCCAGAACTGGGATGTCGTCCACCAGCGTGCCGATTAAGTCCCGATCGTCATCGAGGAAGGCGATAACCCTGGCGTGATTTTCTCCTATTTCCTTTGCGATCGCCCTGCCGAATTGGCCGGCTCCCACGATGTAGATGCGGCTGCCCTTGGACATATCGTAAAAATGTAGCATCGAATCAACAATGGGGGAAGTAAAGCGGACAGCACTCAACTTGCGGGCCGGAAAACCGAAATTCTTAATATGCTAAGCTGTATCAGATGGAAACTTGCCGTGCTGCTGCATACCGCCTGCGCAGCAGTTTTGTTCTCTCAAACCCTTCTTATTGAGACAAGGGAAGAGATACCCCGTCAGGCAATGAGGCCAAGGCAAAGAATCCGGATAACATCTTTAGAAACAGGAATCATGGATGTTTTGTTCGATGAGGGCTATATTGTGTTTGATAGGATATCGATCAAAGACGGGAAGTCGGCTGCGGCGATGGACCGAAGGGGCATCGAATTCGCCCTTGAACAGGATGCGGATCTTCTGTTGGTGCTTGTTCCAAGTAAGCGGGGAGCCTTGTGGAGTCTGGTGCAGGTTGAGCATGCGAATAAATTGGGCGGTGGTTTTGCGGATATATCGATTATAGAGCATGATGGCAGCGAGATGAGGCGTTGGATATCCCTGGGCAACTTTTTGGCGGTTAAGGCCCTGGGAGCGCTGAGCGAAAGTAGCTTCGGCGATGCGGATTTGCGTGGGTTGAAAGAGATCCGGAGGTCTCAGTGATGAGAAAGTATGTAGGTTTTTTGGCGCTAACCCTATTCTGTTCGGCCCTTCTGCAGGCTGAGTCGGTATGGACCGGGAATGCCGGAGTTGGCAGCCCCCAGCAATTTCCCGGCTCGCAGGAGTACTTCCGGGCCGCGTCCAATTCCTTTCCAATAGGTACGATATTGGAAGTTATGAATCCGAGGGGGCGAGCGAGCGTAAAGGTGACCGTGATAGAGAGGCTTCAAGCCCCCGGAGTCTTCCTGCTTATGGAAATAAGCGCCGCACAAATAATTGGAATCCCCCTGGACCATATTCGCCCTGTTCAGGTAACTCCCATCGGATCGTCCGACATCGGAAACTATATCCCGGTGAATACGGATGAGCCGGATGATGAAGAGAATTCCGGCGCCGCCGATATTCTTCCAAACGATCAGGTATCCGCTTATCCCAAGGATGCCGACGGCGGCGCTGATTCGCCCCGAAATGGAAGCGGAGAGGCAATGGCAGCTCCCCTTGAATTCGGGATTATTGACAATCCTGACGGGTTTAACGATGTCGAAGAAGAAACCTTGGATCCGTTTGATCCTTACAGCAAACCTGAGGATACATCTTTGATTCATGATCAGGCGGCTCCGGAGGCGGAAGATATGCCGGATGAAGCCGAAAATCCGGCTTCCGCCGAAGGATCGGAAGGTGATGCGGAAAATCCGGAGAGGAGTCAGCTCCTGTTTCTCTCCCCATCGGATCTCAGACCACCGACAGGCAGAACCGCGATAACACCGAAAGAGGAGACTCTCTCGACCGCGCGGGAAGAAGATTTTGAAATTCCGGAGTACAGAGCTGGAGATGCGGGAAAGTACATACAAATCGGCGCATACCAAAACCGGGAGATTCTTGAAACCAGGGTCAATGATATACAGCAATCAAATCCTGATTATCCGCTGAGGGTGGCAATCACGTCCGAAAGTTCGGATCAGACAGTTTATAAGCTGCTAGTCGGGCCGGTTAGGCCGGCCGAAATTGGAGCGGTCCTTGACACCGTGAGGCGAAACAGATTTCCGGACGCCTTTCCCTTTGTCAGGTAAGCGGATTGCGTCTCTGCTTGGAGTCGGCCAGGCGCCAGCTTGAGTCCAAGGGCTGGGGCCTCATCCCCCCGGATCAGCATCTTCGTGACATGGACGGCGAGTTCACCGCTGTCTGGGAAAATGTCAAGCATCACACAATGATATCCCCGGAAAGGGGGTGGGCGCTGGCCGAAGCCGTAAGATATGTGGCCAAGGCCCGCATCCCAGGCGATATTGTCGAATGTGGAGTGTGGAGGGGCGGCGCCTGCCTCCTTGCCTCCTACATCCTTCACAGCGTGGAGCCCCATACGGAAAGACTTATTTGGCTGTATGACACCTTCAGAGGAATGGTGAAACCCGGAGTGAACGACAGAATTGCATCAAGTGGACAGGCCCTAGCAGAGCGCGAGGCGGAGGGGTGGTGGGCAGCCGGCATCGATGAGGTCCGATCATTGATGAAAGAATCCCCCCTTGATGAGGGAGCGTTTAATTTCGTAGAGGGTGAGGTGGCCGAAACATTGGAGCTTAGCGTTCCACAGAGGATTGCCATACTCCGCCTGGATACGGACTGGTACGAATCCACCCTAAAAGAGCTAGAGGTTCTCTATCCGAAGCTATCAAAGGGTGGAGTTCTGATAGTTGACGACTATGGGCATTTCACTGGCGCCAAAAAGGCAGTCGACGAGTATTTCGAGAAACAGCCCGTGCTTCTCCACCGAAGCGACTACACCGGAAGAGTTGTTGTAAAAGCATAAGGTCTCTATTCCTGATGGTGTCGGAATTTCATCAAGCGGCGGCTCTCCCATGGCAGCCATGGAGCTCCCTGCCGGCACACCGCCAAGGCGCTAGCCTAGCTTGCCATTATCCGTCATTGTTTTCCGCCCATTTTTTCAACATGGCCACCAATTCGTCATCATTCCACTCAAAACCGCCCACAACCGCGGCCCGAACGGCGGCATCCCTATCAATCAGAACGGACGTGGGAAAACCTATAATTCCAACTTCGCGTGCCGCGCTCCCATCGAAATCGTAGTACACCGGAAAATCGATCTCGGAATCTTCCAGAAATGCCTCAACCAGCTCGGAACTTTCTTGAACATTTATTGGAATCATGACAAAGTCGCTGTTTTCCAACTTCTTCGATAGCTCTTCCATTGATGGCATTTCCGCTCTGCAGGGAGGGCACCATGTCGCCCAGAAATTCAGCAGAATCACGGATCCATGGAAGTCGCTCAGTCTGAGTTCCTTGCCATTTTGATCCACAAACGAGATGTCCGGAAGCAGTTGGTTATCAACTACTGGATAAAGCCCCAGGCTGCGGAGAAGCTCCGCATCCGGAGCGGTCGGCGAGGCGGCGTAACCTGTGAGGGTGATCGATATGGCAAGAAGGATACCGATAAGCTTATTTTTCAAAAAACACCTCCATTTTTCGGCATTTACGAGAGGCTTAACGGTACAATAGAACGATGATATTGTGAAGCGCGTGTGCCCCGATGAGAACAATGAGATTGCGTCGATACAAAAAAAACAGAGCGTATATTAGCCCTGACAGGGCTGCGGCCGTCACGCCATGAAGCCCCTGCCACAGGTGAATTGAGGCAAAGGAAATTATGGAAATAAGCACAGTGAAAAGTCGAGGCACACCGGAAGCCCTCAGAGCTGTCAGCATCCAGGATCGAAAAAACATCTCTTCGGTGATGGAAGCTAACATCAGACAGAGGATAAGCAGCGCTATATTCGTGAAGTCACCCAGCTCGGGCTTTGCGGTTGGATTCGGTGGGGATAGGATGCCGGCGAGCAGTAGGGTCGATATCACCAGTAAGGGGATCTGAGACAAATCCAGGAGACTCGGCTTGGTCCAACCCATTTTCCTCCGCTCTTCAGGTGAGTTACCCAGAGACAGAGGCAGGAGGATTAGGAGCAATCCAAGTCCCCTGACAAGCGAGGTTAGCAAAATCAAACGATTTCTCGTTTCGTCCAAACTGATTTGCCCCGGAAGGGCAAAAATAATCATCACTAGGATTGTGGTAAGATAAGGATGCATGGAGTGTTTCCGGCGATCACAGGCCGATAATAGAATCGGATATGTGGATCGTAATTTTTCTAATTCTGGTAGTAGTGCTATTTGTAGTGATTCGAGTGCCCGATGGCAAGGGATTTACGGCAAATAAGTTAGTGGAGAAATTCAATTTCTACTTAAAGGGCATGGATGCCGGTTTCACCCTATCGGAAATAAAACTTCTGTGGTCCGGAATGAAGTACTCGAATTTCAAGACACCATCAAGGATTTTTGGATCAATCGAAGGTTTGGATACCCTGATAGGCGAGCTTGTCGGCAATAAAAAGTTTCTGGAAAGGAATGCATTTGAAAGCGAAACACTAGCCCTCAAGAATCTGCTTGCGTATCGGAAGGATATTGAGCTTAATCGAATGAGACATCATTTGGGCCTGAAAACCACTCGCAGTGTGCCCATAGGGCAGGAGCTTACAATACGGGTAAGCGAGGCGGGAGTATACAGCTCGAAGGTTGTGGAAAATGAGGATGACTATCTTACAATCACCATCCCGGTAGGCGATCCCCTTCCCCTAGGTTTTAGCTGGCGCCGCAGCAAACTGAACGTCTATCTGTGGAGAAAGGATGATGGCGGCTATTTCTTTCAAACTCGCGTGCTGGAAAAATTCTATGACAAGCGCAGCCTCTTATTTCATCTGAAGCACAGTGAGAGCATTATTCGAAGTCAGAAACGCGGTTTCATAAGAGCGCCGGCAAGAATTCATGCCCGTCTTTTTCTACGCAAAGGCTCCGAGGATATTGACAATTTGATAGAGTCTTCACTGGAGCGTGATTGTCTGATTACCGATATATCGGAGGGTGGTGTATCCTTGATGACAAATGGATTTGTCAGAAAGGGGAAAATCCTGAAGCTTCAATTCATTGTTCGAAGTGAAAGAGTTGCGGTGACAGGCACGGTGAAGGGGAGCCGCTACGACCAAAGAAAGGACGAATCGACTTTGCACGTTGAATTCGCGCCCATTTCCGAGAATCTCAGCATGCTGCTGCTTTCGTATATCTTCGATATCGATCAGGAGCGGTCGAATGCAATAAATCAGAGCAGTGATTCGACAGAATTGACCTATGGCATCAGTCAGCTGGAAGGAGAAATTCCGGGCTCAGACGAAGCAGAAATCGAGAATTCAGCAGGCGAGGAGATAGAGGAACAGGAAGAGGAAGCGATTGGGGAGCTTGAGGATGTTTCAGAAGACTAAAGCTCAAGTCATATCCGGCGGGTTTCTGTTATAACGGCATGAAGTACACGCTGATAGAGCTAACGCCTCCCCTCGCCGCCGGTGGATTGGTATTTCTCCTCCTCGACAAGTTTTTTAAATACGGCTCAGGCCAAAACATTATAGCAGCCCCAGCGGCAATTCTTTTCGGGTTGGTTTTTTTTGCAAGCATTTTTCGGAGAATCCGGAAGACAGCCCACAGGGTGTCAATAGACGAATTGCTATCAATCGGAATTGCGGGTTTCTTGTTGATATTTGGCAGTTTTGGTGTCCACAGAGTTTTCCGTCAAAGAGCGTCCCCGGGAATAGTCTTGGATAAGATAATCCGAGTACAGGTTCTGCTGACCTCCGATCCCAAAACAACAGCGAACGGGGGCTGGGTGGCTGAAGGCCGCCTAATCGAAAGCAGATCGGAGAATTTGACAGCCAGCGCCCGGGGGAGAATTGTCATCTTTGGCAGCGGCTCGGCGGATGCTTTGGGCGCTGGGGTTTTCGTGCGGATGGAAGGTAGGCTCAAAGCACATGGAGATATCGCTGGAGAAAATGGCAGTTCCCTCACATTTTTTTCGAGGGATTTTCATGCTTCCGGCTGGAAAACCCGGTATCATAGTTTTCGACACCGGTTGAACACCGCACTTCTTGAACGCCTTTCAGGATCCGATCCGGATACGGGCTCCCTAATTGCCACGTTATTACTCGGGCGAAACACGGATCCAGGGTCTCCTGTTATGCGCCGTTTCCGGGACTCCGGGTGTATTCACCTTTTCGCCCTGAGTGGATTTCATCTTGGAATGATTGCAATCGCGGTCAAATTTATCACGAAACCACTAGTAGGCTACTCAGTGTCCGCCATAATCTCGGCTATCGGAGCGGTGATCTTTCTGGTCTTAGTAGGCCCGCGTCCCTCACTCTTTAGAGCAGTTACCATGTATTTGCTTTGGACTTATGATTCACTGCGAGGCTATAGGCTAGGTATCCTGCCATATCTTTCCGCTGCCTTCATCATACAAATGGTAATATTCCCTCAAAGCAGCCTCACGCTTTCCTTCCAGCTAAGCTACCTGGCGCTTTGTGGTCTTGCCATCGGCGGCAGAGCCTATGCCGATTTGATGAGACGCTATCTCCCGTCAAAATTCTCTGTCGCAGTCGGCGCAGGTTTGGGGGCTCAGTTCTTCACTCTTCCGATGGTGTCAGCCGCTTTTGGATTATGGCGCCCCATTGGAATCCTTGCGGCGCCCCCTCTCACATTTTTGACGGCGATCGCAATGATGCTTGGGAGTTTGAGGCTCATCCTTGCAAACGCCAGAGCTCCCGCCATGATTGTGGACGCAGCTTTGAGCCGTCTTGTTGCGTTCATGGGTGAATTCTCTTCACCCTTCGCGCGAGCTCCAGCTATTGAATTGAGTACTGGCTTAGCTTGGCTCATCGCGGCCCTAGGAACTATAATTCCGATAATTCTGGTACGGAGTATCAAACACGGAAAGGCATCGACAACTGAACCACAACTCCCCAACCTCAATCCGCGCCTTTCTAACCGAGCGGAAACTTGCGCCTCGAAGACGTTGGGGCCAGAATTTCCTCATTAACCGTGGGGCCAGAGAGAAAATCATCTGCCATTTGGAAATTGTCCCCGGGGGAAAAATATGGGAGATAGGCCCCGGGCTTGGGGCTATGAGTGAGATAATTCTCGATAAGGGAGTGGAGCTCACTGTATTCGAGATAGATTCCGCGTACTGTGCCTGGCTAAGCGAATACCTGGGTAAACGTGGAATACGCATCCTTGAGGGTGATGTGATAAAGAATTGGCAGGTCGATTCGAGCAAGGGTCAAATCGACAGAATTTTGGGAAATCTACCCTTCAACGCCGCATCGGTAATAATATCCACATTTATCGAGAATGGGCGCCTTGCTCCGATTAACGTTTTCATAGTTCAGGAGGAAGTGGGAAAGCGCATAAGCTCCAGGCCCGGCTCTAAAACATACTCATCGTTTTCGGTTCTCTGCCAAACGAATGCCGAAATCAGCAACATTGGCCGCCTCTCTCCAGGCTCTTTTTATCCAAAACCACGGGTTGATTCCCGAATAGTATCTATGCGCCCTGCCGAGCCCCATGGACATATAGAAAATCCATCACAGTTCAGACTTCTTATTCGCTCTCTCTTCTCATCGCGGCGGAAGGTTCTTTCCAACAATTTGGGTAGATTGCGTGATTTAGCGGAATTTCCCCCTCAGGACTGTGTAAGGGAGGCCTTTCATGATGAAAAAATCAATCTGGGGCAGCGCCCGGAGGCAATTGGTCCGGGTCAATGGGTGGCGCTCTCAAACAGAATTGAGAAATACCGGGGTTAATCCTTTTTTAGGTATTGGTGAAACGTGAATACCTTGTCCGAGCCCTAGCCCCATGGTAGCCTAGCTAACCATGACGCTGTTTTTGCTGCTCTCCGCGCCGGTTTGGCTGCTGTTAGTGGCATCCCTTTACAATAGGCAAAATTGGATGGAGATTCTCAAGTTCTTCTTCGGCGGGCTCCTCATCGGAATGATAACCCTGCTTATCACGCTTGGCCTCCTTAGCCGCGTGCCTTTCAGGATGGATATCTTCGGATTTTTTTGGTGGGCATGGATTCGTGACGCTGGACTGCCTATGCTCCTTGCGATACCCATCGTCTATGCGGTTTGCATCAGGAAGCAAAGCCCCTATTCCAGTGTTCCGGAAATCACGGCCTGCCTAGTCGGTGTCGTCGTACTCCACAGCATATGGCACGGGGTAATGCAGGATCCGGGATTCTATGTATATCGCATCTTCATATCGCCAATTGTCCGGATTGGAGTCATAGCTTTTATAGCGTGGTTACTAGACAGGGGCCTGTATTGGGATGGAGCGCCCCGTTATCTTGCCGCGGCGGTTTCTATCTTACTTCCCTTCGCAGCCAGCCTGCTGCCGCTCGCCTATATTAGCGGCAGACACTATCTCACCTGGATTATTGGCGCTGCATTTTTCATGGCTGCGAGCCTCCTTATCTTTCTTGACTCCCGCGGCTTAGCAAGCCAATGAAAATGGATTCGAAAAATCGATATCTTGGGGTCTTCTTGATCTTCCTGATGCTTCTCCTGCACGCATCCTGCTCCAAATCCGAGACTGTTCTTATGGTTGGCGATCCCTATATCAAGACCATATACGGTGAGAAATGGTATGGGGAGCAAGCTTTCTTTCGATTAAAAATAAGATTGAGGGGATATCGGATAAGGCATGCGCTAGCCGATAGGGAAAACAGGCTTGTCGATATACTGGATGATTCAGCCGACATTGTGGTCTTGAGCCCGTGGAGTGCCGATTCGATCGTAGAACTGCCCTTATCCGATACAAAATTCATTATCGCCGGCGGATTATATAATTCAATTTCGAATCACAGGGTGATTTCCCTGATTCAGGACAGAATTCCGATTATGGAGCAGTTTGGCAGCTTCGCATCAAAGATATCATCCGACAGTGGGAAGCCGGCTATTGCTGTATTCGATGCCGGCAGCGAAGCTCAACTTGGGGAGATAAACGCGCTTGTAGATGCCTTTGGCGCTAATGGAGAATTGATAGTCAGGAACATAAGTGAAAAAGAGCATTGGGATTTGCCATCCGAATTTGAATACGTATTCGAGGGAGCAGCTGTTTTACTCCTGTTTGCGGGGCCAGTTAACTATCAGGCAATTGAGGCATCGGAAAAACAGCTGCTGCCTGTTTTTACCGAGTCGCTTGGAGCCTCGGAGGCCTGGGAATACAGGATTATCGCCAGTGTGGAAGACGATTTGAAGGCGCTTGGCAGTGCGATACTGCAGGCGCTGAAGTCCGAAAGCCAGGATGATATTGTGTATTACACTGCCCGTTTGCAAAAGGGAGATCTTTATAGACAATTTGTCCGATAAGGAATAGCAGAAGAGTTTGACGTTTATTAGGGTCAAGACTATAATCTAGACTTAGGAAGGTGGGGAGGGGATTTTGTTGTTTGCATGTTTAAAACTTAAGGAGAGAGAGATGAAGCGGGGGAGCCTATTGTCGGTTGTTTTACTCCTAATCTTTGCCGCGGGTGTTCTTGGAGCTCAGAACATGAGAATGCTCCTTGAAACCCTTGTAGTGGAGACATGGGATGGTGAGGATTCGGCGTTTTTTAGCGATTCGGGAGAGCCCATAAAGTGGGAAGTTCGGGGCAGTAAATTCACTGCTGAGGATCGCCCTCGGGTGATAAATGTCTCGGGGGAATGGCCTGTAAGCCTCTTCGGCCGTAAACCCGAAGAGCCCGATAGCCTTGGGGTTTTGGGCATTAGGGGGGCTTATGAACGTCAGGGCTACAATCAACTTGAACTGGTGCCGGGCACCGGATCGGGGGATAGCTTCGTTCCCAAGGCCATACCATTGCAGGGGCGAGTTCAGATGATGGACTTCTGGGTGTGGGGAGCCAATCATAAATACTATGTTGAATTCCATTTCAGGGATTTCAAGGGCATGGTGCACGTGTTTTCGCCGGTTCGATCCGATCGAAGACAGGAGGCAGGCAGCATCAAATTTCTTGGTTGGAAAAATATGTACATCAGAATTCCGAACAGCATCAGACTAGCCGAGAATAACAGAGCGGAGGTGCCGAATTTAAGCTTAACTAAAATTGTGTTCACTACGCACCCCGAAGAAGTGGTGGCTGACTTCTATGTTTACTTGGATCATCTGAGAATTCTAACTGACAGCAGCAAAGAGTTTTACGATGGTTTTGATCTATCAAGCCCACAGCGCTTAGATGAAATTTGGGGAACGGGAGAATAAAAATGAGAAGAATACTTATTTTGGCGCTTTTTTCGATTGCCTTTTCTAGTTTGAATGCTCAAGACGAGCCTAATGCGGAAGATCTTCCGCCTCTCACGGCGAGGGAGGCATTGAAGGAGATTTCGGTCAGCAAGATGGAAGATGCGGGATTTTGGAAGGGGGGGATGTCCTCGGATTTCGGCTTGCTGCAGCTCCGTGATTTTGACGGAGGTTCGATCTCTAAGGAGCCAATCGCGGCCGAGGAGCAATCCAACATCACCGATCCGGATGACAAGGTTATTGGCGCGAAGGTTTCCTTTATTCGCCGCGGCGTAACGGAATTCTCGATAAAACCCATTCGACCCCTTCCAATCGAAGGCATCACCAAAATAATTTCAGTTTGGGTTGTGGGAAGGAATATCGGCCACGAGTTGAGCTTACTCATATCCGACAGCGCTGGACAGAAATATATCATTCCGATGGGGAAACTCAACCATTCAGGTTGGAAAAAAATGGCTGTCACCATACCCCCTCACATCAAACAGCGCGATCATCACTATGAATACAGAACTGGAATTTCGATAGAGGGATTTGTAGTGCATTGTGAAATTGATGAAACCTATGGGCGCTACTACATATACTTTGACGATATCCGGGCTGTGACCGATTTCCTTGGCGAAGAGTTACAAGACCCTGATGATATGCTAGATGCCTGGTAGGCAATGCTTTTTTTACCCCTAGGCGCTAAACGAGCCTCCTTATAGCGGGGCTCGTTTTTCTTCCGGATGAAAATGTGGATTATCTGATAAAGAGCTTGAGGAGAATTGACACCTTCTCGGAGTTATCGGAGGCAGATCTAGTTGCCCTTGCGGGTATCTGCGTTCCAGCCCAGTATCCGGCCCGTTCCGTGATAGCCAGAGAGGGTCTGGATGCTGAGAGCCTTTTTGCCCTGATCAGCGGTACGGTTGGCATATGGATTGACTATGATACCGAGAAGGCCGATTTGCTGGCGCTTAGGGAGGCCCCATGCTTGGTTGGGGAAATGAGTGTGGCCGATGAGCTGCCAAGGAGCGCCACGATAGTTGCCGGCTCACCCGTGGACGGCTATTCCATTGAAGCCAATTATTTCAAGAAACTCCTTACGAAACGGGGAAGCATAGCGCTTTCACTCATGAAAGGAATCTCCAGGATAGTCAGAACAAGCAATGACACCTTCATTAGCGAGCTTAGAAAGCGAAATGAAGAGCTCACGAAAACGAATGAAGAGCTGCGGAAAGCGCACCGGCAGCTTGTTCGGCAGGAACGTCTTTCAAACCTGGGCAAGTTTTCATCCATGATAATCCACGATTTAAGAAATCCCCTTTCAGTGATTAAGGGTTATGCCGATTTACTGGAGTTAAAGCTTGATGGGAAGTCTTACACCCTGCACAAATATGCTTCTCAGATACGGCGGGAAACCAGCAGACTGACAGGTTTAACCGGTGAGCTGCTTGATTACTCCAGAGGGGAAACCAGGTTGATGTATTCGTCGGTGACAGTGCGGGAACTATTCGGGCAGCTAAAGGAAGATATCGAGACAAAATTGACTGCCAAGGATATAAATCTCATTTGGGACAACCAGTTCAAGGGTGTTGTCCTGCTTGATGCCAGCCGCATCGCCAGGGTTCTGATCAATCTCCTAGACAACGCGCAAAAGGCCTGCGACAGGAAGGGGGAAGTAAGGGTTTCCGCCAAAGGAACGGAAGAGGAACTAGTCCTGTCTATCAGGGACAATGGTGTTGGGATGGATGGGGATACTCTGCAGCATGTGTTTGAGCCCTTTTATTCCACTTCGGATAGGGGTGGCACCGGGCTGGGGATGCACATCGTCAAAACTGTAGTGGAAGCACATAAGGGGACCATTGATATCTCAAGTAAGGTTGGAGCCGGCACGAAAATCAGCATCAGACTGCCCCTGCACCCCTAGCTGACTGCTTTGATCCCTGGGCGCCGTCCATATGAGAGGCCGAAAAGTTCAAAGGCATTTTCAACCAGACTCCCCGCCAGCGTTTCAATGTCTTCCCTGCGCAATTTCGCTAATGCCTCAAGCGTATAGCCTATGCGCCCCGGATGATTAATCCTCCCGCGCATGGGCTCCGGGGATAGGTAGGGGGAGTCAGTTTCTATAAGGAGCCTATCCTGGGGAATTCGCAGGGCTGCTGCGCGAATTTCATCCGCATTCTTATAGGTGAGATTGCCGGCAAAGGATATGTAATAGCCTAAATCCAACGCAGTCTTGGCCGTTTTCCAATTGGAGGAAAAACAATGAAAAACCCCATGGCGGCAGGCAGACTCTTGAATGATGGTCAGCAAGCTTTCGTCTGCACTGCGATTATGCACGATAACCGGCAAGGCAGTTTCGGCGGCGAGTTCCAGATGACACCTGAATGCCAACTCCTGATGCTCCCGCGGCGCATAGTCTCGATAAAAATCAAGTCCCGTCTCGCCAATTGCAACCACGGCCGGATGCGCACACTGAGATCTTATTAACTCGAATCGACTTTCCCAATCACTTTGGGCATGGTTTCCGGAAGAGGATATGCCTTTTGAGCGCTCCCCCTTTGCGGCAGGCGCAGCCCAATCCCCGCTTACCGAGGAGGGATGTATTCCTGCCGATAAATACAAGTTGGTAAAGAGGTCTGCCAGTTCACAGCGCCATGAAAACAATTTTTCATCCATGGCCACATCCAGCGCGGCTGCGAGATTGGTATTGAGCGCTGCTAAAAGCACATTATTTAAATAATCATCTTCCCGCTTCATATGCGCCGCATGGAAATGGGTATCAAAAACAGGATATGGCAGATAGAACTCAGTTTTTTTCTTGCTTGGCATACTCATTTCGGAGATTCCCGCTGGAAATCGAGCAAGTCGGAGGCGGCGATTCCCGCCGGGCTCACCTGGAGTTCAGCCCACTCTGAGAAGTCCACAGCACCCGGAAATTGGCCGCCCTGCGCCAGAGGGCAGGGTTTCTAATTTCGACCAAGCGAGTTCAAGCTTTCAAAGGCCTTGATAACCCGTTCAACCAGCGACTCCTGGCCCTTCCTGAGCCAAACCCGTGGATCGTAGTATTTCTTGTTGGGCGCATCAGCGCCCTCCGGATTTCCAAGCTGGCTTTGAAGATATGCCTCATTCTTCCTATAGAAATCCAGAACACCGCTCCAGGTGGCCCACTGCGTATCCGTGTCAATGTTCATCTTCACTACGCCGTAGCTTATAGCCTCTCGAATTTCCTCCTCACTTGAGCCGGAACCGCCATGAAAAACATAGGTTACGGGTTTCGAATCCGAAAGCCCGTACTTTTTTGCAATATACCTTTGTCCTCCCTCCAAAATTTTCGGGGTGAGCTGCACGTTTCCAGGCTTATAGACGCCATGAACATTGCCGAAGGCAGCCGCGATAGTAAATCTTGAACTAACCTTACTTAGCTCACTATGCGCATATTCGATTTCTTCAGGCTTCGAATACAAATCTGCCGTATCGCGATTCATGTTATCGACACCGTCTTCCTCGCCGCCCGTAATGCCCAGCTCCACTTCCAGGAACATTCCCAAGGCGCTAGTTCTCTTCAGGTACTCCCCGGCAATAGAAACATTTTCCTTGATAGGCTCCTCCGATAGGTCCACCATATGTGAGCTGTAAAGCGGTTTTCCGGTCGATTTGAAATGCGCCTCACCGGCTTCCAGCAGCCCATCCAGCCAGGGCAGGAGTTTTTTCGCGCAGTGATCGGTATGAAGAACAACTGCTGCCCCGTATGCCTCCGCCACCTGATGTACATACAGCGCGGCCGCGATCCCCCCAATGACATCAGTCCTGCTCTCAGCCGATTTCATTCCCTTGCCAGCAAAAAAAGTGGCTCCTCCATTGGAAAACTGAATTATTACAGGAGAATTTGCCCTGGCTGCCGCTTCGAGAACACCATTTACCGACTCCGTATTCACACAGTTCACGGCGGGAAGCGCAAAATTCTCGTTCTTGCAAATTTCAAAAAGCTTACTCAGAGCTTCTCCGAAAACAACACCTGGCTTTATCACATCAAATATTCTCTGGCCCATAACCATGCCTCCATATCATCTAATCGAATAACGGATCGTCATTATACCAAAACAGCATTAGTTGACCCATCCCTATTGGGTAATTAGAATTTAATCACGCCAGCGTGGTGGAATAGGTAGACACAGCAGACTTAAAATCTGCTGACCCTGTGGTCGTACCGGTTCAAATCCGGTCGCTGGCAGCAATGCACCAGTATTCATCGGATTTATCCAACTGCGGCACCGTGCGCTGGATTTTGAGTTTAATCAATTCGGGGCGATACTAAATTCGGATGATCAGCGTGAGAATGTTGATATCAAAAATGTAATGGTTTTATCGCTTGTAATCATGCATATTAATTGGTGTATTTCGGAATAAACACTGTGAGGCTGTTTATGAAACCTAGAAAAACCTTTTCGCTGTTATCCTTGATGTTGGGAACCATTGTCGTGGCATCAGGCGCCGAAAAAGAAGCTTTCTTTGCTGGCGGCTGCTTCTGGTGCATGGAACCGCCCTTTGAGGCGCTTCGGGGTGTTTCGGCTGTCTACAGCGGCTATACCGGGGGCACAGTGGAGAATCCAAGTTATCAGCAAGTAATGCAGGGCAACACCGGGCACTATGAAGCAATCAAGGTGGTATACGATGAAGACATTGTGAGCTATGAGAAACTACTCGAGGTCTTCTGGCAAAATATTGACCCCACTGATCGCTATGGCCAGTTTTACGACAGGGGCGACCAGTATAGAACAGCTGTCTTTTATAGCAACAGCATTGAGAAAAAACTTGCCGAAGGTTCGAAGAAGGAACTTGAAGTGTCGGGGAAATTCAAAGAAAAAATTGTGACGCAAATCCTGCCATTTGAGCGCTTCTATCCGGCGGAAAATTATCATCAAGATTACTATAAGAAATATCCCGATCGGTACCATGCCTATGCTGCTGGGTCGGGGCGAAAGGGATTTCTGGCGGAATTATGGAAGGACGAGGAATGGGGCATGTATAGAAAGCCGAATGAACAGGAACTCAAGTCCAAGCTAACGGATCTGCAGTTTGAGATTACGCAGAAAGATGGAACCGAAAGGGCCTTTGACAATGAATACTGGGATAATCACGAAGATGGTCTGTACGTAGATGTGGTGTCGGGCGAACCTTTATTTTTGTCAAAGGATAAATTCGATTCCGGAACCGGATGGCCCTCTTTCACAAAGCCTGTTGACAGCCATTTCGTGGTGAATAGGCCTGATAGGACTTTCTTTATGCTTCGAACCGAGGTACGAAGCAAGTATGGCGATTCCCACCTGGGACATTTGTTTAACGATGGGCCGGCTGACAAGGGAGGTATGCGTTACTGCATAAATTCGGCTTCGCTCCGTTTCATTCCTCTAGAGGACATGGAAAAAGAGGGATATGGAGAGTATTTGAGCCTCTTCGAGGAGTAGGCATGGCAGCCGCGCCGAGAAGCGGTAGAATACGCAGCACGCTGGCTCCGTCTTCAAAGCCCTGTGTTCCGGATCCGACAATGGCGCGCATCTCTCTCTTCCGTGATCTTTCGGACGCGATAGCCAGCACTATCCGCCGCATAGACACCCCAAGTTCACTGCCGCGCCGGTAGGCAGGTCAAGCAGCGTCATTCGTGAAAATCGCTCATCCAAAGAAACCTTGGGAGCCAAACGGCATTTCGAATCTATTTCGAGGCGTGGCCAGCGAGATTCTGAGTTAGGCATAACTTAGACTTACTAATCTGCACATCCCATGCGCCCTCCATTTAGCAATACACGCGAAGATTCGAAAAACGCTCCATCTCACCATGTGGACCAAGCATCAGGCGACTTATACAATGACCAAGGGAGGTTATCTACTCAATATGCACAAGAAAGATATGTGTGAAAGAGCGCTAATAGCGCTTGCGCTTTCTCTTATAGTTACAGGAGTAAGGTGCAGCTCCGGAATCAATTCCAAAAGCGACCCCGGAATCACAGGCTCCAGCTTTGTCACTCGCTGGAATACGGATGTCACCGGCGACAACGTGGAGACGAAGAGAAATCAAATAAGGCTGCCCCTAAGCGCGAGCGGCGCCTATGACTTTGTAGTTGATTGGGGTGATGGAAATACTGAGAGGATTACCAGGCATGATCAGGCAGATCATACCTATGCGGCCCCAGGGGAGTACGAAGTTACAATCACGGGAAACTGTGAGGGATTTGGATTTGATTATGATATTGATTCATCTACGAGTATTGGCGACTGCGCAAAGCTTTTGGATGTGAGCCAGTGGGGATCGGTGAAGCTTCACAATGGGGGCTTCCAGTTTGCGAACTGTACCAATCTCTCAGGCTTCACAGCGCCTGATACTCCTGATCTTAGCGGCGTCACTGATATGTATGCCATGTTTGCTCGCGCATCGGCATTCAACCAGGATATTGGGTCATGGGATGTGAGCAGTGTCACCAATATGTATGGCATGTTTATTGGCGCATCAGCATTCAACCAGGATATCGGCTTATGGGATGTGAGCAGCGTTACTGATATGCATGGTATGTTTGAGGATGCATCAACATTCAATCAGGATATTGGATTATGGGATGTGAGCAGTGTCATTGATATGTATGGTATGTTTCTTGGCGCATCAGCATTCAACCAGGATATCGGCTCTTGGGATGTGAGCAGTGTCACTGATATGCAGGGTATGTTTCAGAATGCAAAATCGTTCAATCAAGATATTGGGTCATGGGATGTGAGCAATGTCACTAGTATGTGGGGTATGTTTCTTGGCGCAACAGCATTCAACCAGGATATAGGCTCATGGGATGTGAGCAGTGTTACCAATATGCGTGCTATGTTTTTTGGCGCGTCAGCATTCGACCAGGGTATCGGGTCATGGGATGTGAGCAGCGTTGCTGATATGACTGGCATGTTTCAGGATGCAGAATCGTTCAACCAGGATATCGGCTCATGGGATGTGAGCAGTGTCACTAATATGCAGGCTATGTTTCTTGGCGCAAGATTATTCAACCGGAATATCGGCTCATGGGATGTGAGCAGCGTTGCTGATATGTATGGCATGTTTCAGGATGCGGAATCGTTCAACCAGGATATCGGCTTATGGGATGTGAGCAGTGTCACCAATATGTCTGCTATGTTTCTTGACGCATCGGCATTCAACCGGGATGTCGACTCATGGGATGTGGGCAGCGTTACTGATATGGCTGGCATGTTTCAGGATGCAAAATCGTTCAATCAGGATATCGGCTCATGGGATGTGAGCAGCGTTACCAATATGCATGCTATTTTTTTTGGCGCATCAGCATTCAATCGGGATATTGGGTCATGGAATGTGAGCAGTGTCACTAATATGCATGCTATGTTTTTTGGCGCGTCACCATTCAATCGGGATATTGGGTCATGGAATGTGAGCAAGGTTACTGATATGACTGCTATGTTTCAGGATGCGGAATCGTTCAACCAGGATATCGGCTCATGGGATGTGGGGAGTGTCACCAATATGTTTGGCATGTTTTCTGGCGCATCAGCATTCAACCAGGATATCGGCTTATGGGATGTGAGCAGTGTCACCAATATGTCTGCTATGTTTCAGGATGCAGAATCGTTTAACCAGGATATCGGCTCATGGGATGTGAGCAGTTTCACTAATATGCAGGCTATGTTTGCTGGCGCATCAGCATTCAACCAGGATATCGGCTTATGGGATGTGAGCAGTGTCACCAATATGTTTGGCATGTTTTCTGGCGCATCGGCATTCAACCAGGATATCGGCTTATGGGATGTGAGCAGTGTCACCAATATGTCTGCTATGTTTCAGGATGCAGAATCGTTTAACCAGGATATCGGCTCATGGGATGTGAGCAGTGTCACCAATATGTATGGCATGTTTGCTCGCGCGTCGGCATTTAACCAGGATATCGGCTCATGGGATGTGAGCAGTGTTACTGATATGCGGGCTATGTTTGCTGGCGCATCAGAATTCAACCAGGATATCGGTCCATGGGATGTGAGCAGTGTCACTGATATGGAGGCTATGTTTCAGGAGTCGGAATCATTTAACCAGGATATCGGCTCATGGGATGTAAACAGCGTTACTAGTATGCGCGAAATGTTTGCTCGCGCGTCGGCATTCAACCAGGATATCGGCTCATGGGATGTGAGCGGCGTCACTGATATGCCTGGTATGTTTTTTGAAGCATCAGCATTCAATCAGAGTATTGGTAGATGGGATGTGGGCAGTGTCACTAATATGCATGGTATGTTTCTTGGCGCGTCAACATTCAACCAGGATATTGGCTCATGGGATGTGGGCAAGGTTACTAATATGGCTGGTATGTTCCAGGATGCAAAATCGTTCAATCAGGATATCAGTGGTTGGACTGTTGCTCAAGCAACAGATTATGAAAAAATGTTTAACGGCTGCCCCATAGATCCGGATAACAAACCCAAGTTCTAGTCAGCGCTCCTACCTTCTAAAATAACATTTGGAGACTGTTCGCTTAGGCTGTGTCACCCTATAAAGGCGAAGGGGAAGTTCAGTCCTCCAATTCTCTGATCCTATCTTCTTGTGTAATTGTGGCGCGGTGGGTATCATTGATGTTAAAAAATCCGAAGGGGGCCGCTATGGGCCAACGGGGTGAGCTTTATAGCACCAGAATATTTATAGACGATGGTCAGAAAACCTTCTTTTTTAATGTGAAGGAGAACCGCTATAAAGATCGCTACTTGAATATTGTCGAAAGCAGGAAAACCGATCAGGGTTTCAAACGTTCATCGCTAGTAGTGTTCGATACCGACATCGATAAATTCCTAATCGTTCTTGAGAAGACGATGGAGGACTTCCGCAGTGGAACGGGGAACTCCGAGGTGACCTTTACCGTGGGCAGCGGCAGGCGAGAGTACTTGCTGCATCTGCTTTCGAAGGGTAGGCCGGCGCTGCATCTAATCGAAAGGCGAGAGGATGCCACGGGCGCCCGACGCGAATCCCTAATACTGCCGGCCGATTCATTTGACATCTTCCTTGAAGCGCTGAAAAAGGCAGTGTCCATGATGGATGTAGTTTAATCAAACTCTAATCGATCAGGTTTTGCATGGTGGGATATAATGAGGCAAAACGGGGGGAAGGTGTTTCTCAAACGCATTGAAATACTCGGCTTCAAATCCTTTGCCGATCGGACTTCCATTGAGTTCCTAGATGGCATCACTGCCTTGTTGGGTCCGAATGGCTGCGGCAAGAGCAACATAGTTGATGCCATCAAATGGGCTCTAGGGGAGCAATCGGTTCGAAATATGCGGGCTGGACGCATGGAAGATGTCATCTTTAGCGGCAGCGAGAAACGCCAGGCCCTAAGTGTGGCGGAGGTAACCATTACCATTGCCAATGATGAAGGTTTGCTTGAGATTGAGCGGCCGGAAATTGCTATAAAACGCCGAATTTTCCGGGATGGGGAGAATGAGTACTTTCTGAATGGCGCGGCGGCTAAGCTCAAGGAAATTCGAGGACTCTTCCACGATACCGGAGTAGGCAAATCCGCATATTCGATAATGGAGCAGGATAGAATCAACCAAGTTCTGCACAGTAAGCCGGAGAGCCTTCGCCATCTTTTTGAGGAGGCCGCAGGAATTACCAAATATCGTGCGCGGGAAACCGAGGCAGAGCGAAAGTTGACCAAAACAGAGGAAAACATAGAGCGGGTGAAGAGCGTTCTGCATGAGATAGGGAGAAACTACGAATCGCTCAAAAAGCAAAGTGAGAAGGCTCTGGAATATCGTCGATTGCAGGAGACAATTTTCTGTCTCGATAAAGATTTGAAGCTAGGCAGGCTGCAGGATCTTGAATCGGGACGGGACAGGAAGGAGAAAAAATTCCAATCCTGTCAGGAAGGGTGTTCGAAACTCATCGAAAAAATCGATGAAAAAAAAACCGAAATGGTCAGTGAGCTCGATGCCGTCAATGAGATGAAATCCAGGCTAGTCGAGTGTCAGAAGCTGCTCTATGGGATGGACTTGAAAAAGGAGAATCAGGAAGATTTGGCTCGTGGCGTCAGGGAACAGCGAGATGAGACCGAAAGGAATTGCGATTCCAACAAGATTAGGGAGAGCAGTGTACTCGGTGTGATTCACTCACTTGAAGAATTGAGGAAGAGCAGGGAAGACGAATTAAATTCCTTTGACGCTCGATACGATGAGATAAAGTCAGGGATTGGCAATTTGGCGCGGATCATCGAATCGACCGAACGGCTCCTTAGGGAAAATGCCTATGAGGCGAAAAGGGTTGGCAGGGAATTGGCCGTGCAGGAGCGGCGCGGCGAGGAGCTCGGGGAAAGGCTTAGAGCGATAACCGACAACATAGTATCCGAGCTGGACCGCGGATTAAGAGATTCGAGCTACAACAGGGATGCGCGGCGTGGTCTGGAGGATTCAATCCTCAGGTTAATTGGTGAAATACGCATTCGCGTTGAGAGCAGCGGCAGATTGGTGACGAAGAATCCGGGCAGCCCTGCCAAAGCTCCGGAATTGCCGGAACATGGAGTCAATGATTTCCTGGATTTGAAAGAACCCATGGAGGAACTCAGCCGTCTTTTTAATGAATACAGCCAGTTTAGAGCGGATTTTCTGGAGGAGTTTCTGGCGCCGGAGGGAATCATAACGAGAAAGAGGAGACTGGACGAGGAAATTCTCGCCTCGGTTAGCCATTCGAAGGAGTTGAGAAATAGGCTAAATTCCCTGTCCGAAAAGGAGACCGACCTGGGAGCGGAAGTCGACAAGGCACGCGGCGAACTTGAAAAATTGAAGGTGGCCCAGGCTCGCGTAAGCGCCCGAATGGACGCCGCAAGGGATTCTCTTGCCGCTCTCTCCCGGGAAATTGATTCGGAGAAGGTTCGTTTGAAGGAAATTCGGGAACAGCTTGGTTCCGAGGAGTCCCGCATCCGGGATCTGGATACAAAACTGTCGGATATTTTCTCGCGGGGGGAAAAAATAGAGAGTGAAAAGGTGAATTTTCGGCGTGAAATAACCGGGCTCAAGGAGGGAATAGACTCGAAAAACAAAGAAATTGCCAGCCATGAGAGCAGCCTGGAGAAACTCCGTATCAGGAGAGATAAGGAACAATTGGAGGCTGAGAAAATCCGGTTGGAAATAGACTACAGAGAGGAAGAAATAAAATCCCTGCTCAGTGATTTTAGGAGCCGATATTCGAGAGATTTAAGAGATTTTGCTGCCGATGCCATCAAACAGACTTCAAATGAAATTAAAAAAGCTCTGCAAATCTCGAAGACAAGGTTAAAGGAACTTGGACAGGTTAATCTGATGGCCCCCGAGGATTTTGCGGATGTATCTAGGCGCCATGATTTCCTTAGCGCTCAACTCGGGGATCTAAGAGAGGCAAAGGACAATCTCGCCGTGATTACCGAGGAATTAAGGCGGGAATCGGTAAATCACTTCCTCCAAACCCACAAGGAAATAAAGAGGCATTTTCATGAGATATTTCGCCTGCTCTTTGGTGGGGGCCGGGCTGAGATTCGCTTGGCGGATCGCGAAGACCCACTCAATTCGGACCTGGAAATCTATGTTCAGCCGCCGGGAAAGAAGCTTGAAAACATCTCATTACTATCGGGGGGTGAGCGATCGCTTTGTGGCATAGCTCTTATGTTTGCCACATTTCAAGTAAAACCATCGCCATTTTACGTGCTGGACGAGATAGACGCGGCTCTAGATGAGGCAAGCATACAGCGCTTGGTGAACCTGTTGGCCGATTCCAAGAAAAAAAGTCAGTTTTTGCTTGTTACTCACAACAAGAGAACCATATCCTGTGCCAGTAATCTCTTGGGCGTTACAATGCAGGAATCGGGTGTTTCAAGCATTATAACGTTGAAGTTGGATGGGCAGGAACGCAAAAAAAATGAAGAACCCATTGCGGTTGGTCAGTAGAAAGAGTTTTAAAAAAATAGTTGTTAGTTTTATCTTACTGACGCTCACATCCATAATTGTGATCATCTTAGTGATGTCCGGAAGGGAACGAAAGGCTGTGAGAGAGGGCACTGAGCATCGGGAGAGGACAGATTGGGCCTTGATAGACAGCGTGGGTTTTGGAATGGAAGATTTCCACCGTGAAAGCCAGAGTATGAAAGGTGGAATAGTTTATCCGCTCAGGCAGCCGCAACGCTTCTGGAGCAGGGAAAAGGTGGACTCATATTGGATTGATCCCACCGAGGCGGGTTTGGAGACACTCACTGAAGACAACGACAAGCAGATACTTGAATCCCTGGGTGTACCGGAAGACGGGCAGCCTTGAAACGGAGACTGAAGCCCCCCCAAACCATTTTCCGCATGGCGGCGTGGTTGTCCTCTCCCTTATCGGCGTCAATCATTTCGTTTCTGCTTCTTTCCTGTTTGTCGCAGAGCCCCGAAGAAGATGTGCCTGATGTCGAGATTCCTCAATCTCAAGAGGAGGAATTCCCGGCCCTGTCCGATACCAGCGGGGAGCTTGATGACGGGGACTTATCCGACTCTGCGCCCTCTCCATTGGCCCCGCCGGAATTCACCGTGGATGATGCCGATTCCGAGGCTCCCGCGGCGGCTGATCCTATTCCCGAGACTGCCGATTTAGAGGCCGAGGGCCCCGAGACCGCCAGCGTGGAGCCCGATGACGGGAACTTATCCGACTCTGCGCCTTCTCCACTGGCCCCGCCGGAATTCACCGTGGATGATGCCGATTCCGAGGCTCCCGCGGCGGCTGATCTTATTCCCGAGGCTGCCGATTTAGAGGCCGAGGGCCCCGAGACCGCCAGCGTGGAGCCCGATGACGGGAACTTATCCGACTCTGCGCCATCTCCACTGGCCCCGCCGGAATTCGCCGTGGATGATGCCGATTCCGAGGCCCCCGCGGCGGCTGCCGCTTCAAGTCAGCATTCGGAAGTGGTTGAAAACAATCCCCTATTGCCCGCGGAGGGCCCAGCGGCCAATTCTGCAGAGACAAAGGAAACAAAAAGCGCGGCTTCCCGCCCGGCTAGCTCCGAGATTGTCCCCTCCATTGCCGAAAGAGACTCCGAACAGCTTGGCCAGCCGGATGAAACATCGGGCGATGCGGCCGTTTCGGCAGCGGCCCCGGCACGCCTTCTCGAAGCACCCGGAGAACTCACAATTATCTTGGAGAGTATTGGCTGGATATTTCGATCAGATCGGTCGACACCAGGCGCATGGCGTTTCCTGGGCAGGGATATTATCGGCGATTCAACCAGTTTTCGCTTTCTATTCAGCGAGAATGGCAAGTGGAACCTTGTTTTTGAGCGGCAAGATCTTTCAAGCGGCAAAAGCGAAGAGGCAATCAGAAGGGTTGCGGTAAACGAAATCGACGACTCCCCGATTATTGAGAATGGGCCGCTTCCCCTTGCATCTCCGAATCCCATCTCCGGCATGCCGCCCGCGGATACGGATACCAGATACCTGGCAGCCCTTGGCGCCGCGGAAGCAGGTAAAATTGATGAGGCAATCAAGTATTATGAACAGGATGCATCCCGAAATGACTCTGACGGTGCTCGCGCCCGCAGCGCCCTAGTGGAAACTGCCGCGAAATTTGGCACGGTCGGGCCTCTGCTAACCTGGCTCCCGCGCTATTTGGAAGACAACCCTAGCCCAGAAGTGCTTCGCGCGGCGCTGGAAGTCTTCTTAAACGAGGCAGGCTACGATAACCAGAGTCGGATAATATTGGAGAAGTTGGCAGAATCGGAAAATGACCAGCCCGAATGGCTTTACCGTCTTGCTTTCCTCCTGGAAAAACCGGGAGAGGAGAGGGATCTGGATCGTGCCACGCGCCTATACCGGGAGGTGGTAAACAGCTGGCCTCTTAGTGAGTGGCGTGACCGCAGTGAGGAAAGGCTGCTGTGGCTGCAGCGGCACTATTTCCGTATAAGGTAAATCTGCCGACCCGCCTTGTGTTCGGGTATTCTGAGGATGTAGACTGACAGGGGACGCTGATTATGCTCGATAAACTGACGGAGGCGTTTTCCGGTATTGCAAGGCGCGTATCCGGAAAAACCAGGATAAGTGAAAAAAACATCAGAGATGCCGTTGAAGAAATTAAGATTGCGCTCCTGGAGGCGGATGTAAACCTTCGAGTTGTAAGGCGGCTGGTAAATCACACGATAGAAGAGGCGCTTGGCGATCGTGTTATAAAGTCGATAAATCCCGGTGAGCAGTTTGTAAAGCTCGTTCACGATAAAATAACTACTCTACTCGGTGACGGCGCTGCCGAGCTCTCACTTAGAGGCCCCGATACCGTAACGGTAATTCTACTGGTGGGGCTTCAAGGCTCCGGAAAAACAACCACGGCCGCGAAACTTGGCCTAAGACTGAAGATGCAGGGCAGGAGGGTGATGTTAGCGACAACCGATCAGACGCGGCCGGCTGCTGCCGAACAATTGGCCCTGCTGGCCGCCTCGGCTGGCGTGGGAGTTTTTCGCGCTGATGGCAGTAAACCCGAAAAAACTGCAAAAAACGCGCTAAGAGACGCAAGGAAACAGCAATTTGATGTCTTGGTCTTTGATACAGCCGGCCGCATGGAGGTGAATAAGGAGCTGATGCGGGAAATTCACTGCATCAAGGAGGCCGTAAAACCCGATGAGGTCCTTTTGGTTGCAGATGCGATGACTGGCCAGAGCGCGGTGGAGATAGCCCGAAGCTTTGATGAAGTGTTGGATTTAACAGGCATAATCCTAAGCAAATTCGATTCCGATACCCGGGGCGGAGCGGCGCTATCGGTTAAAAGTGTAATAGGAAAGCCGGTTAAATTCATCGGCGTTGGAGAAAAATTGGAAGAGCTTGAGCCCTTTTATCCCGACAGAATTGCCTCCAGGATACTTGGGATGGGTGATATAGTGGGCTTGGTAGAGAAGGCGCAGAAGACAATTGACACGGAAGAGGCTAAGCGCCTGCAGGAAAAAATAGTCAAATTCACATTCACTTTGGAGGATTATCTTGAGCAGTTTTCCAGGATAAGGAAGATGGGAAGTATGAAATCTATGCTTGAAATGATGCCAGGCATGAACGGGCATATTGATGAATCCAAATTGAACGAGGAAAAATGGAAGAGGGAAGAGGCGATTATCTTGTCGATGACCTTGGAAGAAAGACGCAATCATCATATAATCGGCCCACCTAGAAGAAAACGGATAGCAAATGGAAGCGGAACTAGCGTAGCTGATATAGCTCGTCTGCTAAAGAATTTCGATAAATCCAGGAAACTGATGAGAAAGGTCGCAAAGAGCAAGTCTTTGCAGCGAAGGCTCAACGGGCGGCGCGGCGAGCTTTAAACCGCAATAAAAGGAGAGCTGTTTTAGTGAGTGTTAAAATGAGATTGAAGCGAATGGGCACTAAAAGGCGCCCATATTATCGAATTGTAGTAATGGATTCTCAAGCGCCCCGTGATGGCCGCACTATCGAGGAGCTTGGCTACTATCACCCCATAGGCTTTCATGGTGACCAGGTTTCCGTGAAAGAGGATAGGATACGAGAGTGGCTTGGCAGGGGGGCGCGGCCAACTCCTACTGTTAAGCGGCTGCTCAACAAGAACAGTATTACTGTTAGGTAGCCGAAATGGAAAAAGATCTGATTGAATTTATGGCGCAATCCTTGGTAACCGAATCAGATAAGGTGGATGTCACGACAATCGAAGGCGAAAAATCTACCATCCTGGAACTTAAGGTGGCCGAGAAGGATGTCGGAAAGGTTATTGGGAAGTATGGTCGAATTGTCAAGGCAATGCGCAATGTTCTTAGCGCCGCAACCAGCATTTCGGAAAAACGTTTTATACTGGAGATTCTAATCTGACCGGCCGACAGGCTCCGAGACGACATGGATTTAGTAGCTATTGGCATAGTCAGAACAACCCGGGGGGTTGGAGGATGGCTGAAACTCCATAGTTTTTCAGGTGAATGGGATCATTTCCGCAGAGTTGAATCCCTGATGCTTAGACCGAAGAATCGCATGCGGCAGAGTAGGTATCAGGTAGAGGGATTCGAGGTTATTCATGGAGTCGGAACCATTAAACTTCAGGGGATTGATACGCCGGAGGATGGAAAATCCATCACTGGCTATGAGATACTGGTTCCCAAACATCAGGGGGCGCTTCTAAGGGAAAACCAATGGTACCTATGCGATCTTGTCGGGCTCAGCGTCTTGGATGCCAAGGGGAGGGTTCTTGGAAAGGTTATCAGTATGATCGAGACATCGGATGATATTATGGAAGTTCGTAAGCCGGATGGAGCGGTCTTTATGGTCCCATTTCGTTCGAATTTTGTTCAGGAGCCCAATCTGGAAAACCGCACCATAGTCCTTACCGCGGATTGGCTGCAAAACTGACAATGAAAATCTCAATTCTCAGCCTGTTTCCTGATATACTTAAGGGATACTTCGACGGCTCTATCATGTCTAGAGCTGTCAGCAAGGGGCTGGTTGATTACGAGCTTGTCAACATCAGAGATTATGCGTATGATAGGCGGCGCATCTGTGATGATAGCCCCTACGGTGGGGGAGCCGGTATGATTCTCAAGGCTGAGCCCTTGGCGAATTCTCTTGATTCGATTGGAGTGGAGGGGAAAAGGGTAATATATCCTACGCCATCCGGGCGGATTTTTTCGCAGAGCCTTGCCGGAGAACTTGCGGCGGAAAAGGAATTAGTCTTCATTTGCGGGCGTTACGAGGGCATCGACCAGCGAATAATAGAGCTGTATGTTGATGACGAGATATCCATAGGTGATTACGTGATTTCTTCAGGGGAGATATCGGTGTTGGTGCTTGTGGATGCGATTTATAGACTGATAGAGGGTGTTATCACAGAGGACTCATTGGAAGAGGAGAGCTTTACCCAGTCGCTTCTTGAATACCCGCATTACACCAGACCGGAGGTTTTTAGGGGCCTTGAGGTTCCGAAAATTCTGCTTGGGGGGCATCACGCCGAGATTGAAACCTGGCGTCTGAGAAAGAGGGTGGAGAAAACTCTCGCAGTTCGGCCGGATCTGCTAAGAGAGAATAGGGTTGGGCAGGATGTGTTAAAGATTCGTGATGATTTACTGAATAATTAGATAGGGTGAAATGATGGATGTAATAAGAGCTCTTGAAGCGGAACAAATCAAGGGTGAGGCCGAAAGGTTCAGCATTGGGGATACGGTAAGGGTGCATTACCGTATTGTGGAGGGTAAAAGCGAGCGTATTCAAATTTACGAGGGCCTTGTGATAGCTGCAAATAACTCTGGCATCAGACGCAGTGTTACGGTTCGCAAAATTTCCTATGGCGTGGGTGTTGAGCGTATCTTCCCGGTTAATTCTCCGAGGGTCGAAAAAATCGAAGTTGTACGGCATGGCAAGGTTCGCCGCGCCAAGCTATACTATATTCGCAGCCGAATTGGAAGAAAGGCCACCAAGGTAAAGGAACTCATCAAGGGTAAGAAACAAAGCAGCTAGCATATTCTTGAGTAATGAAGGTACCGGGTAGTCTAAGAATTTCAAGATTGATCACTAGACTCGGCTTTCGAACGGGAGATTTTGTAACCGCCCGCATTAAATCGGTTCTGTCTGATGGGAGATATCGGTTAATCCTGAATAAGCATACCGTTATAGCTAGAAGCAATCTTGTTTTCAGGGAGGGGCAGATAATCCGTGCGCGCTTTGCCAGTGGGAGGGGTGGGATATACCTTCACTTACTGGAATCCAGACCCGAGTTAACGAATAAGAGTCTTGCAGGCGCTTCGACAGGGGCTATTCTCTCAGCCGCTTTAATCCGGGCGGGATTGCCGCTTCCGGAGGAGATTGAAGGGACCAGAAGAACTGCCTTACTCAGGCGCACAAGGGGCATAAGGAAGAGAATGGCCCGGCTTTACGCCGAATTACTAGCCAAGGGCGCCGATCCAAAGGCCGATTTCCTCGAAATGGTTAGCAAGTCATTCTCCGAAGGAGGCAAAAGGAGGAAGGGAAGATGGCCCACTCCTCCAGGGAGTAGTCAGATATCAGATGAATTCCGCAATACCGATATCGATATCGATCATCTCCTGAGCCTGCTAGCCTGCGGAAGCAGGGGAGATGGCGGCTGGTTCTTTGTTCGATTGAAAAAAATCCTGGGCGATAGTGAAATCCGAATGATGTGGAAGATTCGCAAGGGGATTAATCCGGCCCTGGCACTAACCATTCAGGACGGTAAGCGAAATTTTGAATTCCTTATGGAGGGTCTTGAAAAAACCCGTATGGCTGTGTTTTCTGATTCGGAAACGGAGATAGATACTAAGATTTGGCACTCATTCCGTGAAACCCTGGCTTCATGGGGTATTGAAGTTGATGATACTATCTTGACGCTGCATGATAGCGATGGTTTTACGCCTGATAATCTTCCACCTGCTGGCAGTTTGGAGAAGGATTAGTGGAAGAAAAAAAGGCCACTGCGTTGAATTATGAACCTGGGGATTACGCACCGACAATTTTGGCCAGGGGAAGAGGCGCCATCGCCGACGCAATTTGCCGGATCGCGCAGGAGAATCGTATTCCCATCGTCAAGTCTCCCCAGCTTGTGCATTCCCTTTCCGATTTAAACTCATTTGAGTATGTTCCGGAGAAGTACTGGGCAGCGGTGGCGGAAATCTTGAGTTTCGTTTACGAAACCAGAGGAGATGGCGAAAAGTATAAGAGTTGAAGAGTTAAGAGCCGGGCGGATACTTTCCCGTCCCGTATATATCAAGGGCGATGCTATCCTTGTCCCGGCTGGAGCTGCGATTGAAAAGACCTAGAAAGACTTCGAACCTGGGAGATTCAGAAGTAGTGCCAAGAATCTTGTGCGCTTTCATTTCGGGGCCTCTCTTGGCGCCGTCAACTAACGTTCAATTTCACCTCCAGATCCATATTCAGATATTTTCGTGTGCTCCATTTGGTCCCCATGATGTAGCAAGCCTGGCCGCCGCGAGCATCAGAGCCGATTCTTCATCAGGGAAGCTGCCGACAACGCGAGTCCTCCGCTTGATCTCTCTCATAATTCTTTCTAGTGAATTATTCGTTCGGATCCGAGGCCAATGCTCCCGTGGGAACTTACGTATAGCTTAGGATCTCATTGATCGATTCGGCGACCATTTTGGATGCCTTGCCGAGTTTCATCCAGTTTCTTAGGCAACAGACAGGGCTTTCTTTCTCACCTGTAGGGATATCCTCCTTTAGAATGTATGGTCTCTTGAGCATCGCAGAAACTTCCCGCATCCGGTGATAAGGGACAACTTAAGAAAACATTTCGATAGAAATGAACGATGCATCGTTGCCAGTAGGACGAAGGAAAGTGCTCTTCAACTCCCATCGACCAGACCCATGCACTTGTCGGTAATAAAGAGTTCCACGTCCCGCAAGTCCTCAAGCTCCGGTCGGGAATCAAATCCCAGTGAGATTCTTCTCTACGCAATATTCATCGGTTGCCTGATCGTTTGGTCAGGTAAGACGGCTTTGACTTGAGATTTTTTCGCTGTTTCCTTTCTCGCGCCTCAATACCGCCTTTTGAGAGCCACGAATCGGCGGGAATTGAAACGCACGGCGCGAAAATATGAACCGTTCTTAGGGGCGAATAACCCAGGAACTTTCGCCCCCGGACTGATGGGCCCACTTGCAGCAAAACCTAGTTGTAGACTTCCTCAGGGTTGAAAAGGGGTTTCGTCACGGTCTCCATTGAATCTCGCGTGACTCTCCGATAAAAGCAGCTGTGGTGACCCGTGTGACAGGCGGCATTGCCGATCTGCTCAACTTTGAGCAGCACTGCATCTAAATCACAGTCAAGGAAAATCTCCCTAACCAGCTGCGATCTGCCGGAGCGCTCACCCTTTTCCCAAAGTTTTTTATGTCTTCGAGACCAATAAACTGCCTTTTTTCTCTCAAGAGTCGCGTTCCAGGCTGCCAAATTCATCCACCCAAGCATTAATACGTCACCGGAGTTATAATCCTGAGTGATGACAGGCACCACTCCCTCTGATGCTGCAAAATCGGGCATGGCGGCCGGTTGGGAATCAGAGCCTGGCATCCGACATAGCATCAGGCAGATTTGAGGGATTTTCCATAGGGCTCATCAGATAATGCAGTTCACTCTGCGATATTGTATCTCCCTCCGCCTTTTCGGTGTCGGTTCCGCTGATGAAGCTCTTTATTTCCTGAAGTTCCTTCAGATTATTTTCCATGATTAGCTTGAACTTGGTGCGCATATGCTCAAACGTATTCCTGAATCTCCCATCGGTAGAATTCAGCTCATTCAAGAACTGTACGTATGCCTTCTTGAGTTTCATTATAGAGTGATAATACACATTTCTGCGAATAAGGAGAGAATTGTTTTTCAATGAACCGTATACTTTTTGAATCGAAGTGTTGATAAAGAGGATGTCCTTCAAAATCTTGTCAGCGAAGTACTCGCTATCCACATTGAGCCTAATCGCGTCATGCAAAGTGCGGATCAAGGATCGTATGAAAAAAATATTGTCATCGTAATGAATCTTCTCAGGCAATTTGAACAAACTCCATCCATAAGCTTATCGGTACTTTGCGGTGCTTGCTTGACGCTTGTTATTCTACGAAGTAGTGTACTCTGTCTCCGACCGAAAGTTGGGAGGTGGATGGAGGACATTGATGAAAACATACGAGCTGGTCTGTGCCTTCACTGTAAAAGAGGAGCAGGGTGTGGAAAGTATTGAGGAGGTTCAGGGCATTCTCAAAAACTCCCAGGCCACGATACAGTCGGAAAAGGATTTAGGTGATCGGGAACTCGCTTACGAGATAGACAGGGAAACCAGAGGGCGTTATCGTCTGTTTAACATTGAACTTGAGCAGAATAAACTGCCCCAGTTGGAAGAGGGGCTAAAGCTTCAGAAGGGACTGCTGCGGCATCTTCTTGTGCTGAAAAACGAAAAAACTGATTAGTTTGAGGAATAATGGCTTCAGATATTAACAAAGTTATCCTTGTTGGCCGCTTAACCAGGGATTCCGAACTATCCTACACTCAGGGAGGGTTAGCCTTATTGAAGTTTTCGCTAGCAGTGAACAGAAACCGCAAACAGGGCGATCAATGGGTAGAGGAAGCCAGCTTCTTTGATGTCACTGTTTTCGGACGTCAGGGTGAGGCAATAGCAAATTATATGACCAAAGGGAAGCAGGTGGCCATCGAAGGGCAGCTTCGTCAGGATCGCTGGGAGGCCCAGGATGGCACCCGGCGATCAAAGGTTGCCATAGATGCCAATAACGTTCAGCTGCTTGGCGGTCGTGGCGGAGGAGGCGAGGAAAAAACGGCTGGGGCTTGGCCAGGCAGCAATCGGATGGACAGCGCACCCCAACCAAACTTTCAGCCTCAGCCCGGAACTCGAAATGAGCCCCCTCCGACCAGCTTTGAAGATGACATCCCATTCTAGAAAAAGCGAGCGGTTACGCAAGCTGCAAGACGGCTGCCCGTTTTTCAAGCAGGAGATAATGAATGACAGACTATCCAAAAAATGACATAGATTCGGGTGACAGCCAGTCTTATCCGGAAACAAGGGATAGGGAACGCGGCATCGCTGCGGGTCGCCCCCAGCGTGATTTTTTTCGCCGAAAGGTTTGCAAAATATGTACGGGCAAGGTTGCCGTAAGCTATAAAGATTCCGAGGCTCTTCGACGCTTCACAACCGAACGGGGGAAAATCCTTCCCCGAAGAATAACGGGAACTTGCGCCAAGCATCAGAGGCTAGTGGCGCGTGAAATCAAGCGCGCGCGTTTTCTGGCTCTGTTGCCGTTTTCAAGCAAGTGAGGAGGAATTTCGGTGAAGGTAATACTCTTCAAGGATGTCCCAAATTTGGGGGATGAAGGCGATATCAAAAACGTCGCGGACGGATATGCCCGAAACTTCCTGATTCCCAGGAAATTTGCAGTGCCATATAACAAGGCAACTGAAGTGGAGCTGGTGCAGAAGCAGCAGGCGATTAATCGCCGCAGGGCTGAGAGAGCCACTGATGCCGCTAGTTTGAAAACCAGAATTGAGGCGATGGAGATGGAAATCGCTGTTGCAGCTGGCGAGCAGGGAAGGCTTTTTGGATCAGTTACCTCTTCGGCAATCGTGGATTATCTTTTTTCCCACGGCATGAACATAGAGCGGAAAAAGGTTGAACTCCCGGATGGAGGGATCAAAAATGTCGGAATTCACAATGTGAAAATCAAGCTCTATGGCGGCCAGCTAGCCGAACTGAGAGTTAACGTAATGCCGGCTGGCGCAAAACCGCAAACTCCATCAGGAGATGAAGAGCCAGCAGAGGCAGGCGCCGAGACTAACAAGCATTCCGCGGTGAAGGCAGAGGCGAATGATGTGGAAGAAAACAAACCGAACGAGGCTGAAAGCTAGGCGACATTGGTGAAAGGCTCCTTAAAGGATTCCGTCCCTCCCTACAACGAAGAGGCGGAGATGGCAACCCTGGGAGCCCTGCTTCTGAACTTCTCCATAGACTTATTGGAAGAAGTTCAGCGGTTTGTTTGCGCGGAGGATTTCTTCAAAGAAGCACATCAGCTAGTTTTCAAAGCAATCATAAGGCTAAAAGACAGGGGCGAGGGTGTAGACCTCCTGACACTGACGGCCGAACTGCGGGCTTTGGGAAGCATAGAGAGGGCCGGAGGTTTGAGCTATGTGACCTCCCTAACCGAGAGAGTTCCCTCGACAGCGAATGTCGTCTACTATGCAAAACTTGTCCAGGATGCCAGCATACGCCGTTCGCTTCTCAACATTTCCTATCAACTGGTTGCCGATGCGCATAACGAATCCCTGGAAACCCGCCTAGTCATCGAAGAAGCCGAGAAATCCATTTTCGATCTGAATGACAACCAGAGCAGGGGGGAGTTAAAACCCGCACCAGAGGTAATCAAGAAAACCGTCTCAACTATTGAAGATAGGTATCGAAGCAAGAGGAACTATACCGGCATAGCCTCCGGCTTTGAAGAACTTGATAAGTTAACCTGCGGCTTTCAGAACTCCGAAATGATAATAATCGGCTCGCGGCCTTCGATAGGCAAAACGGCTTTCGCATTGTCGATGGCCACAAATATTGCCATCAGGAAAAAAATCCCCTGTGGTTTCTTCACTCTTGAGATGTCTGCTATTTCACTGATGCTGCGAATTCTATCGGCCGAATGTAGGATCAATTCCAACAGCCTGCGCACTGGCCTCCTTGAGCCCACGGATCTCGATAGAATCGTTGGTGATGCTGCTGGGCGCATTTACGATGCACCGCTTATTTTTCAGGATACGCCCAATATCCCCCTCCTGGACTTGCGCTCCCTGGCCCGCAGAATGGTGAGTAAACACGGCGTTAGAATAGTTTTCATAGATTATATTGGCTTGGTTTCTCCAGAAAACACCAAGCAGGAAAGACATGAGCAAATATCGCAAATCAGCAGATCCTTAAAGGCGCTTGCGAGAGAGCTTGATATCCCAATCGTGGTGCTCTCTCAAGTGGGAAGACAATCCGAGGGAAAAACCCCATCGCTGGCCGATTTGAGAGAGTCGGGAGCGCTTGAACAGGATGCGGACGTGGTGATCTTCCTCCATAGAAAACGAAGTTTCGAAGAAGATGAGGATGAGGATGAGAGCAGCCCCATAATCAAAACCGACCTAATAGTTGCCAAGCAGCGAAACGGACCCACGGATGTGGTTCGCCTGGCATTCATCCCGCGTTTTGCCCGCTTCGAAAACCTGCAAATTTACTAAAATAAGTCAGTATATCTATCAACATCGGGTTCGAATCGCAGGATGTCGCCCAAGAAAAGCAAACGGCTTCCAATCCGATCTTTCATGGTGAACTTGCGCACCCCCTTGAGCGCTGCCCCCTAGAAGTCGGACCCCTTTAGGTTTGACCTCGGTGGATTACTCCAATTTAACCTTGATGCTTACGGCAGACCCTAATTCTTCACTATTCTGCAAACCTCTTGGGGATCCACAGTGTTCCCATTTTCGAGGATCACAGCCCTGTCTATTGCCTTGGGTGAGGCCCAAATCGCGTTTGCAGAGCTGGCCATCCAGCTCCCATCGTTGAAGAAGTTGATTTTTAGTATCAGGATGCCGCTATTGCCGTCCCATATCAGCAGGGAACCATCCGTGTCCAACCCATAGAGATTTTCGCCATGGATTGCTAGGAAACGAATGGACCCGGAATGATCGTATGTAATAGTCTTATTCCCCCAAATTCGAACAACCTCGCCGCCTAGATTTGTATAGAGGCTATTATCGTCCGGATGTGGGAGCACGATGGCATCCAAAACCTCTTTGGGAACCCGCAGCAAACCCTTCGAACGCCCAACATGCTCAGGATCGTGCCGAAGCAGGATTGTTTCGTTTTTACCCGATTTGGCTTTTTCCATCCCGACCGTATAAATGTTCGCGGGCTCCGATTCAATAAGGTAAACCATGAATCGCCTATCCGGGACGGGTTTCGTTTCGTCTGAGCGCATATCTATTATTTCGAGTGGAGTGCCGGTGCTTCCTCTAGATGCACGGCCGACAAGGAGGAAATCGCCCTTCATCGAATATGCCGCGGCCAGGTTATCGAAGGAAGAATATTCGGCAAGTACTGCACCACTTTTCGCATTCCGGACATGGACGAGACCATTTTTATCGACAGTGAGAATTTTGTTTCCATCTATAAGTGAACATTTTTGAACCTTATCGGTGGTTGGAAAAAAAAATTCAGTATTCGGCATAGAAGGATGAAGGCGTCTGATGCCATTGTCTTTGCCGGAGAAGTTCTTGTCCCAAAGCAGAAAAGTGCCATTCGAAAAAATGTGAAGCCCCGTATGCTTTGCGCTGGATTTTGAGAGAAGAATTCTTTGAGTTACATCGAGCAGATTATCAATGCTTTTTTCGGAGCCGCCGGAAAAAAAGGAGGAAAAAAAACGCAGTATCTTCCCCCCTCCGGCGATATTGATGGAATCACCATGAAATGCAAGTGCATCTGGTTTCCACAGATGATCGACTACAAGGGCCAAAAATCCCTCGACGCTTTCTCCGGCTATGTATCCGTCTTTGGACATCAGATAAGTAGCCCCATTAACCCGAAGAACCTTCACAGGCTGAAGTGAATCATCCAGTTTTAAGTGATTCGGATGATTTCCTTCGGTATTTCGGGGAAGGAATGCATTGCTTTTAGATTCATATCTATGCAGCATAAAACCATCGGAGCTCAAGGAAATGGCATCAACCTCACCCGTCCTTTCATCAATTGAGGCATCAATTAGCCCGGGGATGACTAGGCGATCAAGCACATATCCGGTTTGACGATTTAGGAGGATCAAGACATCGCTTTGATAGGCGAAGAGAACAGATTTGGATCCTGTTTGAATCACGGACAGACCCCGGAGGTTGGCAGGAGTCTTCGCGGAGTGCTTCAGCTTTGAGGTATTGATATCCCAGTAATGAATGGAGCCGGAACTCGCATATGTCATCAGGATAGTTTCGGTTGAGCCAATATATCCACTGTCATACAAGGAAGGCAGGTTTTGCAGCCTTGATAGCCGGCGGCCCGTGGCGCCGTCAAGCAGCACTATGCCGGGCGATCCGAGTGTTCCGAGCAGCAGGTAGGTTCCACGTGCCGACCAACTGGCAAAAAGCAGCTCCTTGTTGAACCTGTGCTCGTAAATCATCTCCTCGCTTGCCCAATCCCATACTGAGACAGTGGAGAAACCATTTTCGGAGTGCACGATTGCCGCTCTCTTATTTGATTGATTGATGTTCAGTTTTGAAATTCGTTCCCGTGTCACACGAAAGCGGTGAAGCACGATTCCATCTTCAGGTTTGGTTACGATCAAGAAACCATCCTCACCTACGGAAACCAATACTCCTGAGTTTTCATGCCATTTTATTGCTGTCGGAAGGCCGCTGTGCCCCCGCTGCAGAACCAGCCTGTACCTGGCTGCGACAGGATGCAGCGCGAGGGCGGCAAGGCCTAGAAGCATCGGCAGCCTATGGTTCATTGAAATTCCATCAGCGGTTATTTAGTTGAATGATGTCGCTGACAACGGCTGCTGCGGCTATGAGAACAACGATTATCGTACCTATGAACTGATACCTGTATATCGTTCTGGGAGAAATAGGTTTGCGCTGCAGCAGTTCGAATATGAATAAAACAATCTGGCCGCCGTCTAAAACCGGTATGGGAAGTAAATTGAGAAATGCCAGGGATATTGATATTATCGCGAGAAGCTCTGATGTCCAGAGAATGCCAGGACCAAAACCTCCGCGAAAGCCCTCGGCGACTATCGCGCCGGTATCCGAAATCAGTTTTATTGGGCCGGAAACCACATTTTGCGGCTTAGTTCCAAGAAAGAGCATCCTTATGGCCCGGAGAGTGGAGCTTAGATTCAGAAAGGTTTTCTTAAATCCCTTAACCGCTGCCTGAAAGACATTTAGCGGCTCGCTCCGACCGGAGCTGAGTTGAAAGGTAATTTCGGCGCTAATCTCCTTTGCCGACAGGAAGCTGTATGTAACTTCCCTTCCATCCCTAAGGACAGTTACATAGGCAGGCTCAAGATCAATATCTTCCAGCGCCTTATAGAAGGCCACGCTGTGGGGGATTTCAATATCGTTTATGCGGATAATCCTATCACCCTCTCGAAGCTCTTCGAAGCTCTTGCCTATCGAAGCGATAACAGGATCCACCCAGGCCAAAACGCCAATCATGGCAAAACCGCTTTCCTCATCCAATCGGGGGGCAATCGTGATGGGTATGGTTTGTCCCCTTCGGTTCACGATAAGCTCTATCTGCTCATCCGGATTGAAGGCAAGCAGCGGCCTTAGCTCATGAAAGGCCTTGATTGGCTTCTTATCCGCAAGAACAACCAAATCTCCACTTTGCAGACCGGAAAAATCGGCCGGCCAATCCGCACCATCATCCGACCACTCCGAGAGCAGTATAATCCGCGGTTCCGCATACTCTTCGTTATATCCGATCCACGAAATAACCGTGAAAATGAGAATGGCAAAAATCAGGTTTACCAGTGGTCCCGATGCGCTGACAAGTATTCTGTTAAGGGGGGGGCTGCTGTAAAATTCTCCCTCAACCCTTGGTATCTGTTCGAGGTTGTCATTCAGCGCCTTACGAAAAGTTTTTTCCCCGTAGAATCGACAATAACCGCCAAGGGGTATCATCGATATTCTGTAATCAGTGTCTCCCCTTTTAAATCCAAACAGGCGGCGCCCAAAACCTATGGACAATATCTCTACTCTTATAGCGCTTAATCTGGCTGTTAGGTAATGCCCTCCCTCGTGAATGAGTACAACCACGGAGAGCCCTACTATGCCAAGAAAAATTTCAAAAATGCTGTCAAACATTAGCCGGTAACCTGAAAAAAAATAACGAATAACGGCGCTGCAAACAGAACCGAATCAATGGAATCCAACATGCCTCCTCGGCCCATAATCACCCTTCCTGAATCCTTCACGCCTGCTGCCCGTTTAATCGTGGACTCAACTAAATCACCGCCCATAGCGCAAAAACCACTTGCAAGCCCGAGGAGGAGAAGCTGCCATTTCGGTTGAGGAAAAACCTCAGGCACGGCATAGGCAGCTGCTAGAATAACAAGAACCGAGAAAGAAATCCCACCAAGAAATCCCTCAATACTTTTATTTGGGCTTATCCGAAAAACACCTCGATGTTTTCCGAATAATTTCCCAAAAAACCAGGCCAATGAGTCGTTAAAAAAAATAGTAAGGATGAAAACCAGCAGGATTACACTGGAATTCTCAAGCCATGTAAGCCGGCCAACCCACCAAAGGAACCAGCCGGGATATAGAACCATTAGCAGTCTGCTGCCCATCCTCGTAATTCCGGCGCTGAATTCCGCCTCGTTAGTCAACACGGAGTCAAAAAGAGCCCATATCACTCCCACCAGGAGGGTAAGTGTCGAGAAAATTGGGGGAATCCATCTCATGTTGATAAGCCAGGCCAGGATAGGCCATAGCCCGGGAATCAAAACGGTCCACAAGGGAAGCTTCTTGACAATTCCGGATAGCATTGTTCGCATTTCGAAGCCGCATATAACCCCGGTGGCCGCTGCCAGTATTATAACCCCAATTTGCCCATAATGGGGGATAAAAAAAACAACAGCGGACAGTGATGGAATCGCAATGAAAAACAATAGGAGGCGCTTTGTCAAATTTTTCACTGCGCTATCCCGCCGAATCGCCGTTGTCTTTCTTGGTAGTTTAGTATCGCCTCATCCAAACAGGTGGCGGTCCAATCAGGCCAGTAGGTATCCGAAAAATACAATTCCGCGTATGCGGCCTGCCAAATCAGGAAATTGCTTAGGCGAGCTTCGCCCCCCGTCCTGACAAGTAAATCAAGTTCAGGGAGCTCGGGATGATCCAGATTCGCGCTGAGATGCTCCTCATTCAGAGTGTTGGCATCGCCGCCGGCAGCCGCATATCTTTTCACTGATCTGATAATCTCGTCTCGCCCGCCGTAGTTTATCAACAAATTCACTATCATGCCGTTAAAAGCTCTCGTATCGGATTCAACAAGCAAAATCTCCTCACGTACGGCCTGAGGGAGCTTTCCCAAATCTCCGGAATGAACAACCCTGATATTCCGCTCCCGGTAGAAATCGTATTGCACCCTTAGATGCTTTCTTATTAATCCCAGCAGGAAATCAACTTCCCCCCTGGTTCTCCGCCAATTTTCGGTGGAAAAAACAAAAAGGGACAGGAATGATATCCCCAAATCCGAGGCATGAGCCACAATTTTCTTAGCCGTCTTAAGCCCTTCCCTGTGCCCGTTCGTTCTGGGAAGCCCCTGTTGCCGCGCCCATCTCCCGTTGCCGTCCATGATGATTCCAACATGGGTTGGGAGCAGCCGCTTATCGAAGAGCATCAGATTTCCATAATCTCCTTCTTCTTTCCCTCCGCGATTGCCGCAATTTTTTCCACAAATGAATCGGTCAATTTCTGGACTGTTTCCGTGCCTTTTTTCTGTTCGTCGTCAGTGAAATTGCCGGATTTAATCCGTTCGTTTGCATCTCGGCGAATATTTCTGATCGAAACTTTGGCATTTTCCGCCAGCGCCCCCACCTTCTTCACCAAGTTCTTTCGCCGCTCCTCATTGAGAGGAGGGACGCTTATCCGTATTAGCTTCCCGTCATTTCCCGGATTAAGGCCAAGCTCAGAGGCAAGTATGGCCTTCTCAATATCTTCAATTGAATTTCTGTCAAAGGGTTGAATAACTATTAGCCGTGCTTCCGGTATAGAGATGTTTGCCAGCTGTCTAAGAGGAGTCGGCGTGCCGTAGTAATCAACGCGCAGCTTGTTGAAGAGGGCGGCGGAAGCCCTCCCCGAGCGCAGCAGATTTAGCTCTTCCTCCAGCGAGGCGATACTTCTCTTCATTTTTTCTTCGGTTTTTGCCTTCAAATCATCCATACGCCTTCTTCCTTCCAGTTGTTAGAACTGCCTGATTCCCTGTTCCTGCCTTCGGCCAACAGCGATGTAGGCATAGTCGCTTATCGCGATTGCGCCGTCGCAGGAATTGGCAATCTCGTCCACAATTGTTTTGACGGATTTTTTCTCTTCCTTAACAAAGGGTTGATCCTCGAAACAAATCTGCCCAAGGTGCTTCCGCATCTTTCCCTCGACAATTCCCCTTATTATCCTCTCCGGCTTATCACCCATATTCCTTGCCTGGGCGGCAAAAACTTCCTTCTGCTCCTCAAGATAAGCGGGGGCCACGGCGGCGTGGTTGAGATAGAGTGGATTGAATGCGGTGACATGGAGGGCAAGGTTGAAGGCCAGCTCCCTTACCTCGTCTCTTGATGCGGTTGCCGGTGAATCACAGCCAAGTTTCACCAAGGCTCCTATTTGCCCTTCGTTGTGAGAATAATTCACAACCATCTCATTTTCGGCAAAATTCCACAGAACTATATTGCCAATAAGCATGTTCTCTTTTAGAACTGCGATTGCCTCTTTCACCATTACCTCCAGCTCTTCGTTCTTTTCACTCAGCTCTGATTGGAGGATGGTTTTTACAACCTTCTCGCCGGTATCGCGAAAAACGCTGTTTCTTGCCACAAAATCCGTCTCACAGTCTAGTCTAACCATGGCAGCCTTCCCATCCGCGATAAGGGTGAAAACGCTTCCATTGTTGGTTGATCGATCAAGACGCTTGTCGGCGTTGGCAAGCCCCTGCTCTTTTAGAATCTTTTCCGCCGCCGCAATATCACCTTCCGCCCTGATTAGCGCCTTTTTGCAATCAAGCATTCCGACACCGGTTTTGTCGCGAAGCTTTTTCACCTCCCCTGGCGTAACTTTTATCTTATCCCCGTGATCGGCCTTGGCAGCTTTCGATTTTTTAGCAGCCCTCGCGGCCGTCTTTATCGGCTCTTCCTTGGCGGAGGATTCATCCTCGACATTGGGCGCGGGCTCTTTCCCGGCCGGTGACTTGCTGGATTTTTCCGCGATGGAAGTTTCATCTTCCGTTCCTGTCGACTCCGGCGCCGCCTCCTTCACAGCTGTTTTTTTTGCCGGCTCCTCAGGGGCGCTTTCACTTTCGGGGATCTCCGGGGCATTAGCGGATTCTGCATCAGCAGCTTCATCATCCGTGGCTTGCGTTTTTTCCCTGGTCTTTCCTCCGAATTCATCTTCAGAGACAAAGTCCCCGAGAGTTGTTTTAGTGCTGGAATCATCCAGCATGGCGGATCTGGCCTCTTCTCCCTCTGTTTCGCCTTCGTTCGAAATTTTTGGCTCCGGGGAGGAGGGCTTATCGGCCTCATCACCCTCTTCGATATCTTCATCGTATTGATCGACATGCTCAAGGGTTGATTGCCCGTCAATGAACTCGTCGTCCTGCAGATTTTCGATTACCTTAAGGCCCTGCTCATTGTCGGCTTCAATTACCGCATTCGCAATTACCTGCGTGAACAGATTGATGGCGCGAATGGCATCATCATTCCCGGGTATGGGATAATCAATTCCTTCGGGGTTGCAGTTGGTATCCACAACGGCGATGATGGGAATTCCCATTCTGCGGGCCTCGGCTACGGCTATCGCTTCTTTCTGTGTATCAACTATGAATATCACTCCAGGGAGGCTGGACATGTTCTTTAACCCCCCAAGGTTCTTTTCAAGTTTGCCCTGCTCCTTGAGCAGCAGCGCCACCTCCTTCTTGGTGAGCTGTTCGAAGGTGCCGTCAACCTCCATTTTTTCCATCTTTTTTAAACGCAGCAGGGATTTTCTCATTGTGGAAAAATTCGTGAGCATCCCGCCAAGCCAACGGTTATTGACAAAAAACATATCACAGCGCTCGGCTTCGCGCTTAACCGAGGCCTGGGCCTGCTTCTTGGTCCCGACAAACAGTATGGATTTACCCTCCAAAATCTTATGACGAACGATATCATATGCTTCTTTGATGGCAATAATAGTTTTCTGAAGATCAATGATGTGGATTCCGTTTCGCTCCGTGAAGATGTATTTCTTCATGCGAGGGTCCCAACGCCGTGTCTGGTGACCAAAATGCACACCTGACTCCAGTAGATTTTTCATGGTTACAACCGCCATGAAGACTCCTCTTTGCACTCTCCGGACGGGTATGTCCGGCCTCTCTGAATTTTTCGATTTCGACTCAAAACCGCACGCCAGCAGGCAAGGCTCAACTCCCGTCCACGACGGCGCTGTCTCAATATCGAAGTATTACCGGCGCTACGCGCCGCATCAGAGCTTATCCAACATGGATAGCCGTCGGACAAAAATGCCATAAAGGGGGGTTAATGACAAGCCCACCGAATGAAGCCGCATAGGTTTTCGAAACGGAAAATCTTCACCGCCCCGGTTGTTTCGCTCCCCAAAGCAGCCAACACTGCAATTTCAGCGCGTAGTTGCCAGACTTTTCATCTTAAGAATACTAAAAGAGCTGGAAAGGATGAAATTATTATGAGTACAATACCAAGGGAATGAGGCAATTAGGATGGTTTTAACTGCTGCTCGATTTTTCAATGCCATTACGGCATACAGGAAGACCTGGATTATCGCTTTTTCAATGGCTTCTGGTTTAACCCTGGTATTGATCCCCGGCGCAACCCTGCTTTGGTTTCTTTTTTTCATACCTCTCATGCTTGCCAGGATAAACCTGGCGGCTCTGATTGGCATTATGGCGTTGGGCCGGATATTCGCCAATCTGATCGACCCCCATACAGAGCGCCTGGGTTATTACCTTCTGACAAGGGATTTTTTGTACGAGCCTATGGGGCGTTTCTTGAGTTTTCACTTTGTTGGCTGGCTTCGCTTGGACGATTCCCTTGTCTTCGGTGGGCTTTTTGTGGGAATTGTCGGTTGGCCGCTGTTCTTCTTATTTTTCTTACTCATTGTAAGGCTATACAGGAGCTTTGCTGCGCCGAAGGTAAGGGCTTTTTTCCAATTCCTGGGTGCGAAAATTCCCCTGTTCGGCAAACTTGGCAGAGCGCTTGCTGAATCTGGAGCTCTTAGGGGGCGCCTATGAGCAGTGTCAAAGGGACAGGGATACCGCCGCGATTCCGCAGACCGCTGAGCAAGCGCAGATACAGGGCGATTCGCAGAATGCTTTCCAACAGGGCCGAACTCAGCTTGCTGGAGTCTGTTTTTTCCCTTGGAGAGGATGGAAAATATCATTATCAGGACACTCTGGATAGAGAAACCGCCGAAGCTGCCGCCGCCCTTCTAAAAAGGGCTCACAGGAGCGGTTTTCACATGTTCAGAATTATTCTTCTCGCTGTCATAATTTGCCTCCCCATACTGTTCAATATCTTCTTTCTCGATAAGCTGGCGGAGCGGCAGCTCGAGATTTTCTTGGAATCACTCAGCAAAACCGATGTTACGGTGGAGGGGCTCGACATTGCGCCGCTGATGGCGCGAATCAGCCTGGGACGCCTGGGCTTCGCTTCCAGATCAGATCCAATGCTGGATAGCTGGCAGGTGCAGGATGCCGTGGCCGATATAAGCTGGGGCGCCCTGTCTTTCAGACGCTTAATCTTCGAGGAGCTGCGGGCCACGGGCGCCATCAACGTTGTAAGGCAAACCCCCGCTATGTATCCATCTGCGGAAACCGAGCCCCCAAAAGAAAAGATTCGCAAATTTTCGGGAACGGACTGGATGCCGGACGAGGCGATTCCCGATGAAACCGTGAAGCTGGTTAAGTCTCTGAAAGAAGACTATGAAACCGAGTACCGCACCTGGGCGTCAAGGGTAGAGGAGGACATCGCTTCGGCAAGGAGCCTGGGTGAGCGCGTGGAGTCGCTTGTTTCCAAAGCCATGCCTGAGTCTGTAGATGGTTGGATTGCAAGGGTTGAGGAGGGGCGCGCCGTAGCCGCGGAGATAAACTCGGCCATGACATTGCTTAATACCTACAAACGTGATTTTGAAGCCGCGTTCCAGGACGCCTCAAACTCGTTTGAGCGTGCCAGGAGCGCCGTTGAGAACGATTTAGCCTTGATTGAAGGGGCCCTGGATAAAGAGACGCTCAATCTCTGGCTCCAATCGGTTATTGATGAATTGGTTGGGCCTAGGCTTGCAGATGCCTACCGTCAGGCGGCTCCTGCCCTCGCTGATTTGCGCAGCTTGCGCCAGAGGCAGGATAAGGAGAAAAGGAAGAGGCGGATGAAGGGGGGCCGTGTTGTCCAATTTCCTGTGCGCCTGCCGCCCAGATTCAGTATAGAAACTCTGAGTATCGCGGGCGGGGATGTGCGCATTTCCGGTGAGAATATTGGAATCGACCACGACCTCGCGGGTGCGCCCTCGCATTTTCTGATGGAATTCGGTGAACTTGGGAGCTTGGATAGGCTTGCGGCGGATATCACTATTGATGGCAGAAGGGGGGCGGATAATGTGTTTCTGGGCAGAGTTGATTTCGATGGCTTGGATTGGCTTATAGACTATGAGAATGGCAGCGGTGCGAAAAATAGTATCGGCGGCCTAATTGGAGTGGAGACAACCCTGTCCTCCGTGCAAACGCCGGAACCGGGCCTGAAAATGGTGGGGCTTGCCCACCTGACTGATTGGAAGGGACTTGGCGGTGGGGGATTTTTTTCTCTTGTTCAAGAATACTCCCCCCCTTTGAGTTTTCAGTTTGAGGCTCAGTTTAGCGAAAAAACCTCTGATTTTAAGATTTCCGTGCTTGAGGAATACATACTGAATTGGATTGATTTGCTTTCCGATACGCTTCTTCTCGAAGTCAGGGAAAGAGCCTTGAGCAAGGTGGACGTTGATTTAGAAAATTTCGATGCCTTCTTGGTTAATTGGAAAGAGGAGGGCGAGCTTTTGAATCTGGCGCTCGGCCAACTTACTGCGCAAAGTGACTTTTTGAAGAAAAACATTGCCGAGTGGGCCGAGCAGGCGACCGGCGGACTTCTTCCGTCGCCTAGGCTGTTAGAGGGGCTAGGGTCTCTGTTCTAGGTTTAGACTCAGCTGGCTGGTTTTTTCGTGCCTGCCCGTAAGGGAGGACATGCTTATGCCGATTAGGCGTATAGGGCGGTTTTCTATCTGGAATTCGCCCAAGAGTCCTGTGCCTATGCGTATGAAATCCATGAGGTTTTCTATTGGACGTGGAAAGCTGCGGGTCTTACTCGTGGTTTTGAAATCGTAATACTTCACTTTTACAATCACTCTTTGTCCAAGAAGACTGAGTTTTTCCAGCCTCTCCCAAACCCCGGCGCACATATCTTCGAGAAAGCCCGATAATTGCTCCCGATTGTCTATATCCCTTTCGAGAGTTCGTTCCCTACCAAGGGATTTGCGTATGTGCTCTGTTTCGACACTCCGCTCGTCAATTCCGCGGCAGCAGTTGTAGTACCAGTGGCCCGCCTTTCCAAAGATCTCCACCAGTTTCCACAGAGATAGGGTGCGCAGCTGCGCTCCAGTGTGAATACCCAGGCTTGCCATCTTGGCGCTGGTTGCCTTGCCAATCCCCCAGAATTCGGAAATAGGAAGCCGGGCCAGAAAGGCATCCTTCATTTTCGGCGTGATTACGGTTAAGCCATTGGGTTTGTTCCAACCGGAGGCAATCTTTGCCAAGGATTTGTTAAAAGAAACCCCCGCGGAGGCTGTTAATTGGGTTCTTCTGAATATTTCCCGGAGAATCCATTGTGCGATACGGGTTGCCGAGGGCTCGTTAAATTTGTTTTGGCTGACATCAAGATATGCTTCATCAATTGAAAGAGGTTCGATTAGTTCGGTAACTTCCCGAAGTATAGATTTCACCTGCTTCGAGGTTTCCAAATATTCGTTATAATTTGGATTGGTGATGAAGACTGCGTGAGGTGCGCGCCTATATGCCTCGAATGAGCTCATGGCCGAGTGAATTCCATATGCCCGCGCCTCATAAGAGCATGTTGCAACGACGCCTCGACGACTCCGGCTGCCGCCTACAACAACGGGTTTTCCTTTGAGTTTGGGATTATTACGCTGTTCTATCGCGGCATAAAAGGCGTCCATATCTATGTGGATTATTTTTCTTACCGGGATTTGTGACACTGCAAAAAGTATATTTCATAATCCGAAAAGAGTGGTAGGCGCCGCTTACTTTTTTCCGGTTTTCCTGATAGGATACAATGGCGAGTATGGGATATTATGCAGGCTTGCCGCTTGATGAGCGTCAAGAATGCTTGAAATTTCTAGATTTCAAGGGATCCGCCGGAAAATCTTCGAGCGGCCGCGGCAGTTTAAGTCATGAATGCTGAAACTGGAGGTGGAAGAATGAGTTTTTTTAGTGGCTTGAGAAAATTCGGCCGCGTGATGGATGTGACTAGGAGGGTGATTTTATCCTTGATTTTCTGGTCGCTTGTAATTCTGCTGATTGTGATCCTAGCGGGAGCGGGCCCACCACGAATTCGCAACAACAGTCTGCTGGTTGTCAGGCCCCAAGGAGAGCTTGTTTATGCCTACACCTTTCCAATCAGCTATGGAGGAAAACCCATAGGTGGAGACGATGGTGAGGTTTTGCTCGATGATTTGGTTTCCGCTATCGGGATGGGAGCGATGGATTCCCGGATTGTCGGGCTCTGGATAGATTTGGATGAGATGTCAACTTCCGGATATGCTGCGGCAGCCGAGCTTTCGAATGCCATTGCGGAGTTTCGCAAGAGTGGGAAGCCTGTTTTGGCGAGTGCGGATTATTTTAATAATGCCCGATATCGCATTGCATCGGCAGCGGATTATATCATTGTTGACCGTTTGGGTGAGGTTCGCCCAACAGGTTATGGCTATTGGCAGGCCTACCTGGGTGAAATGATGGAGAGATTTGGGGTGGAAGTGCAGCTTTTTCAGTCTGATGAGTCGAAGGCGGCTGCTGAGAGCCTGATTCTAAATGAGATGTCGGAGGCCGCACGCAGAAGCGAAGAGCGTCTGTTTGATGACTTATGGGGCCTGTGGCTCGAAGATGTGGCAAAAAATCGGGAGATGGAGGTGTCTGAGCTTGCAGAATGGATAGAGAATTACGATGTATACCTTGAAAAATCGAGCGGAGACGGGTCCGACGCCGCCCTGCGGGCGGACCTGGTTGATGCAATTGAGACGGGTGGGGTGCTGGATGCCCGCTTAAAGTCAGTTTTAGGAGATGCCAAGCAGGTTGACGCGATTGATTATGTGCAGCGAAGCCGTAAAGGGGAATCACAGTGGCCGGTTATCGCGGTTATCCCTGTTGTCGGCCCCATGGTATATGGCAAGGGTGGACCCGGTATGGCCGGCAGCTATGATGTTATCAGCGCCATTGAGAGGGCTCGGGATACTCCGAAAGTGAAGGCGATAGTGCTGCGGATTGACAGCACCGGCGGCCATGTATGGGCTGGAGAATTGATTAGACGAGCCCTGGAAGAAACCCGCAGAGAGTGGGATCTGCCCATTGTTGCGTCCTTGGGTGACAGTGCCGCATCCGCGGCCTATTGGATTGCGATTGAATCAGACCTGATTCTTACCAGCCCCGAAACTATTACAGGTTCCATAGGGGTGTTCAGTATTGCCTTGAGGTTTGAAGAAGCTCTGTCCAAATGGCTGAACGTTAGAGTCGACGGGGTCGGCACGACTCATTGGCCGGGAGCCTTTCATCCCGGCAGGAGTCTGGATGAGAGGGTCTCCTCACTATTCTCACTGTCGGTTTCGGATATTGATGGGCTCTTTCGCCGCATCGTCGCGGAAAAACGCGGATTGCCCAAGGCCCGGGTGGATGAACTCGCTGGGGGGGCCTGGTCCGGCCTCCGGGCTCTGAATTATCAGCTTGTGGATGAGAGTGGGGGAGGCAGAGACGCGAGGAAGGCGGCGGCGGAGCTTGCCGGGCTTACCAGGTGGGAAGTGATGTATTTCGAAAGGGAACTGGATTATGGAGAAGAGTTGCTTGGAAGGCTCATCTCGCGCGCCGAAAAGGCAGCCGCGGCAAGGAGGGAATTCCTCTTTCTTGGTATGTGAGATCAACCCCTGGTTTGCAAACGGGCCGTCTTGCCTGATCGCTAGGGGACTCGAACCTCTGACCTTTGCCTCCGGAGGGCAACGCTCTATCCAGCTGAGCTAAGCGACCTCATCTGATTGGGAGGGTATCCGCCGGGGGCTTCCTAAGTCAAGGGGAGTGGATATCCTTCGTTTCAGCGGCCCTTATCTTGTCGATTCGGCGCTGGTGCCTCTCTGTGCCTTGATACCTGGCGTTCAGGAAGGCATTCAGCATGTCTTCGGGGCTCTCCTGATAGTCTATTCGCCCTCCGAACGCTATGAACTGACAGTCGTTGTGCTCCACGGCCATGGCCGCCGCATAAGAATTTTGCGGGAGGGCGCAGCGTATCCCCCTAATCTTATTGGCCGTGATCGACACGCCTATGCCCGTGCCGCAGCAGAGTATTCCGCGATCGCAGCCGCCCTTGAGAAAGAGGCTGGCGGCTTCAATTGCCTTGTCCGGATAATCGGCCTTGGCGTCTGCGCCAACTCCGAGGTCAACAACTGTATGGCCCTGCTTATCAAGCCAGGTGCGCAGTCTTTTTTTGATGTTCACTGCCGCGTGGTCGTTTGCAATTAGGATTTTCATACTGCTTCCCTTGTATCATAGCTCTTTTTTCTGGAGAAGGCTAGAATGGAATATAGATGTACTTCTCAGATGAATATTGTTAACTTTATATCTTGAGGTAAGGAGAAATTAGATGGAGAATTCGAGTTTGCTGAGCGCTGGGGTGCGCTTGCGGCGCCGGACGATTTTGCGAAAAGTCTATATGTGGATGACAGTCGGGCTTTCCTCGACGGCGCTTTCCGCCTGGTGGGTTTTCCAAAGCCCCTGGTTTAAAGAGGCGCTCTTTGGCAGGGGAATAGGGCCCATCCTGCTGCTGTCTCTGGGGATGTTGATACTGGTGTTTGTGCTCAGCAGAAATATTATGAGGATGAGCGTGGGGGGGGCAATTGGCGGATTTCTCCTCTATTCGGTATTGAATGGTCTGCTGTGCTCATCCATTTTTATGGTGTATGCGCGGTATGCGATTTTTCAGGCCTTCGCGGTTTCCGCGGGCATGTTCGCGTCTATGAGCCTTTGGGCGCTAACTACCAAGCGAGATCTTTCAGGATGGGGGCATTATCTTTTCATGGGCCTAATTGGCCTGATTATCGCCGGTGTCGTGGGAATCTTCGTTGGGGGAGAAACATATCGCCTCCTGTACTCCGCGGTAGGGGTTATTCTGTTTACGGCCCTGACTGCCTATGATACCCAGATGATTAAGCGAATGAGTGATGATGCAAGCGCGAGCGTGGATGGGGCGGATTCCACGCGGCTTTCCATACTTGGCGCTTTGAAGCTGTATCTTGATTTTATCAATATGTTTTTCTTCCTGCTCCGCCTCCTCGGAGGACGGCGGAATTAGGGTTTTGCCAGCCTCACATCGATAGGAGGGGGATTATCGCGTCTCTGCCCATTTCCCGGGCGAGATCAAGGGGGCTTGCGCCTGCCGCGTTTCTGGCCTTCCTGTCGGCGCCTCTGCCTATGAGCATATGGATTATGCCGTCGCTGGCGCCGGATATGATGGCTCGATGCAGGAGGGTATTCCCCATATTATCCTGGCTGTTGAGAAGATTGTGGTCCATCACTTCCGGCAGGAAGCTCATCCCACCCATCATGAGCAGATCGAATGGGGTTTGGCCCGCTGAATCTATGGCAAACAAGTCCCCTCCCGCTTCAATAAGCACCCTTGAGGATTCGACACCCTGGGCCGCAAGCGCCGCGTGGAGTGCCGTACGGCCAAACCTGTCCCGAATCAACGAATCCGCGCCATTTTCCAACAATATCGAGCAGGACTGCCGCTTGTCGAATTTGGCGGCATGGAACAGGGCAGTTTGGCCGTTGTTATCCCGTGAGTCAATCGCTATTTGGGAGCCTATTTGGGAGCTTAGCAGCCAGGTTAGGATGTAGTTGGCTCCAGCGGAGGCGGCCATATGCAGGGCAGTATGTCCCTCGTCGTCTTTCAGGTTGATATCACCCCCATTCTCCAAGAGCAGCTTGAGTACTTCGAATGCTCCCCAGATAACAGCATGGTGAACAGGGGTTCTTCCTACGCTGTCGCTTGTATTTGGATTTGCTCCGGCATCAAGCAGGATTGCGGCTATTTGCGGAAATCCCGCATGGGCAGCCTCATGAAGTACGGTATTCCCCTGCAAATTTTGATGGTTTACGCCATTGTCCGCTTCTATGATAGCTCGAACGACATCGGAATAGTTCCATCTTACCGCGTGAAAAATGGGTAAGTTTCCCTCCCTGTCTATGGGTTTTGATATTCTGATGAGGAATTGATTCGTGAATTCGGAACCGTGGTTGAAGGCATGGATTAATGGGGATTTTCCATCGTTGTTTTCAATAAATACATTCGAGCCGTGGCTTACCAGTGTAACAGCAAGCGGAATATTCCTGTCCTCCATGGCATAGTGGAGGGCTGTGTTGCCATTGTAATCTCGCAAATTTGGATTTAACCTGCTTTTCAGCAATACTGCCAGTGTTTCACTGGGCACTCGCATCATTGCCGCTATATGAAGGACGCTCCGCCCCATGCTGTCCACTTCCCTAACCATTGAATTGGTGAAGAACCATGAGGTAAATTCGGCCCCATAGCCAAGGGCGCGCTGGGCGGGAGTTAGATTTTTGTTATTGCGGGCAAAGACATTCGCCCCATTTTCAATAAGCAGCTCCGATAACTCCCTGCTTTGCGCTTCAACAGCCAGGAGTAGGGGGGTGCTGCCCTCCCTGTTTCTGAGATCGACAAGAGCTCCCCGACTCAGCAAGAGATGGGTGATTGCTGTCTCGGAGCGAAGCAGGGCAGCTAAATGCAGTGGGGTGTTGCCATCGCCATCCATGATATCGGGATTTGCCCCGGCATTTAGCAGGATGTAACTGAGGGCGAGCCCATCACTGGACAATAATGCATCATGCATAGGCGTGTTGCCGCTGTAGTTTCTTACGTCAACGCCAACGCCAGCATCTATCAGAAGGTTTGCAACCGTCCCATGACCTCTGCGCACCGCTATATGCAGCGCTGTATCACCCGGTAAATCCCTGGCTGAGATTTCCGCTCCGTTCTTGATTAGATATTGAACCATTCCGATGTGATTGTGTTCCGCCGCATGATGCATGGGTGTGGCGCCTTGTTCGCTTCTGATGTTCAGGTTGCCTGTGCTGATGGGATCAAAAATATACAGCCAGTTTTCATCCCTGGGCGGAAACGAACCTGCTCTGATGAGCTCGGCCGCGCATTGAATCTGTTTGAAGGATACTTTCGGAGTCAGTGCGGAATCCAGAGCTAATAATCCCTGCTCATCCTCTAGTGCCGCATCGGCTCCCTCATCAAGAAGAACCCGGAGATATTCGTATAATCCCAGTTCAGCGCTGACATGAAGCAATGGACGCCCGTCGATGGCCGGACTATCAACATTGCCCTCATTTACCAGGTAAGAGAGCTGGTTCACTGGTTTGGAAAAGCTAAGCGAGGCCGGTGAATTGCCCTCCTCGTCGGTGATCGAGAAATCGGCTCCTGCGTCGCTTAGCAGTTGGATTACCTCCAAATCGTCATTTTTTGCTGCGATCAGCAGAGGCGTGCGCCCCTGCATATCCTGTACATTTTTTTCCGCACCCTGGGCAATGAGCAATGAAACGATGTCGGAGGCTCCAATTCTCGCGGCGATATGGAGTGCGGTGCTGCCCGAATCGTCAGCTGCATCTAAATTCATGCCAGTCTTCAGCAGTTTGCTGATTTCTTCCGTTTCTCCCGAGGCAGTCATGTCGAGTAGACGTTCTTCGTCATTTTTCCCGCGAGCGATTAATACGGCGGGAATAAGAATTAATAGAGGTATAGTGAAAGTGATTTTTCTCATAGGATAATTGGCTCCTTTCTTTCAAATCGGCTCAAGCGTCTCTCATCCTTAAGGCGAGTCAGCATGAGTGGTGTTATCGAAATAAATAGGAACGTATCATTCCAACAGCCTTTATCTATTTTATCACAGTTAGTAGATTTTTCCTGCTTTTCTAAGAGCAAAATCACTATGAATAGTATTTTGGGCAGGTTATATGCGTGGAATGTGAGTGAAATCTGACTTTTTGCGCGATTGGAAGTGGAAAATGGGCCGGGCGGGTATCCGCCCTTGTTAAAAAACACTGCCAATAATAGTCTTAAGCAGGATATTTTTAGGTATCCGAACTTCGCGCTGTTGAGATGTGGTAATGAAGGTTTTTCTAATCGTAATCGATAGTTTTGGCATTGGATTCCTGCCGGATGCGGACATTTACGGGGATGTGGGGGCAAACACCGCCGTTGGCATCGGAAAAGCCGTGGGGGGGGCGCTATGGCCGAACCTGCAGGCGATGGGGCTGGGAAACATTGCCAGCCTGACGGGAGCGCATATCCCCGGCTGCTTACCCGTGGATGAAACGACTGCTGTTTTTACCGCTCTGCGCGAGAGGTCGCCCGGCAAGGACACCACCACCGGGCACTGGGAGATTGCCGGCATGGTTCTGGAAAAGGCATTTCCCGTATTTCCGGCCGACTATCCCTCCTTTCCGAACGATCTGGTTGACGCCTTTGTTTCCGAGACAGGCGTATCCGGAATACTGGGAAATATTGCGGCCTCAGGTACGGAAATTATCAAAAGATTGGGGGCGAGACATATTGAGACCCGAAAGCCCATTTGCTATACATCGGCGGATTCGGTTTTTCAAATTGCCGCCCATGTCGATGTGTTTTCGCTCGAAGAGCTTTACGCCCTGTGCAGGTGCGCGAGGCGGTTATGTGATGACTACAATGTTGGCAGGGTTATCGCGCGGCCCTTTGAGGGGCCCTTGGGAGATTTCAGAAGGACGAGCGATCGACATGATTGGTCAATCAATCTGCCTGGGAAGTCTCTATTGGATTTTCTAAGAGACCGGGGTGTGCAAACGGTTGGCATAGGCAAAATTCCCTCGATTTTTAATGGACAGGGCATTGACGTTCCCTATCATGAGGGGGGCAACAGGGCCTGCATAGCCAGGATGCTCGAAGTGGCTGCAGTCTCAGGGAAGCAGGATATGTTCGTATTTGTCAACCTTGTTGACACTGATATGATTTATGGGCACCGAAGGGACCCTCAGGGTTACCATGATGCTGTTGCGCGGATTGATTCTGCCATACCGGAGCTAAGGGCCCGTCTTGAAGAGGGTGACTTCCTGATAATCACGGCCGACCACGGCTGTGACCCCACTTTTGGGGGAACTGACCACACCAGGGAATATGTTCCGGCTCTGCTTAGCAGGATTGGATGGGAGCCCAGGGCGGCGGCTCTCAATGGGTTGGATATCCGTGATAGTTTTGCCGATCTATCTGCCACCACGCAAAGGCTTTTCGGATTAACCCCCCTTGGAGAAGGTGTGCCCTTCCCAAAAAACCTGTTGAATCGATAAGGCGCCGAACCTATATTTTTATGGGCAATTTCAAGGATTGGCGGGGCGCCGCAGCGCTTTTATCAAAGGCTTGAGGGACATCATTCACAACCGCGCTCGCTTACGCCCCTTAAGGCAGTATTAAGTGTTATCCTAGGCGGTTAGGAGCACTGCCTAGAACTTGGGCTTGTATCTTAAGTCTATGGGGCAGCCGCTAAATATATTTTCATAATCAGTTACTTGAGCAACATCCCATCCACTAATATCCTGGTTGAATGCCGATGCGCCAGCAAACACGCCATTCATATTAGTGACACTGCTCACATCCCAAGAGCCAATATCCTGGTTGAATGCAAATGCACAAAAAAACATAGCATTCATATCAGTAACGTTGCTCACATCCCAAGAGTCGATATCCTGGTTGAATGATGTTGCGAAAGAAAACATATTTCTCATATCAACAACGTTGCTCACTTCCCATCCGCCAATATCTTGGTTGAATTCTGATGCGCTACGAAACATACCATTCATATCGGTAACGTTGCTCACATCCCATGAGCCGATATCCTGGTTAAACGATGTTGCAAACCGAAACATACGAGTCATATTGGTGACATTGCTCAGATCAGGAGTATCAGGTGCTGAGAAACCTGAGAGGTTGGCACAATACGCAAACTGATATCCTTCATTGTGAAGCTTCACCGATCCCCACTGACTCACATCCAAAAGCTTTGCACAGTCCCCAGCACTCGTAAATGAATCAAAATCATAGTCAAATCCAAATCCCTCACAGATTCCCGTTATTGTAACCTCGTACTCTCCCGGGATCGCATAGGTATGTGTAACCTGTGCTTGATCGTGTGATGTAATCCTATCCTCATTCCCATCACCCCATGAAACCACAAAGTCATAGGTTCCGCTTGCACTCAGGGGCAGCTTTATTTGATTTGCCTTTGTTTCCACGTTGTCTCCGGTGACATCCGTATTCCAGCGGGTAACAAAGCTAGAGTTTGTGATTCCGGAGTCGGTTCCGGAGCCGACTCCCACTTCTGCAACTATAAGAGAGAACGCAAGCGCTATGAGCGCTCTTCCACACTTAACTTTCTTATGCATATTGAGTAGATAACCTCCCTTGACCATTGTATAGGGTGCCTGATGTTTAGTCCACATAGTGAAATGGAGCTTTTTTCGGATGCTTTTTGATCCTTTGGAGCAGCAAATTTTGCGAATAGCGCTGCTTGATTTGCCTACCGGCATGACGCTTGTGCGGTTTTTCGAGCACAAACGTCACAAACTGGCTCTAGAGAATGTGCTTACCGGCAGGGATCACGAATTTCTGTGAGAATGAAAATCATCCTTACGAGCCCTACCCTGGCTAAACGACATTGAACACCGGCGCACCCGGGTTAGGTGTTTGGTGGGCCAATGGCTCTGCCAAGCGGTTTCATCGAACAGCGCTTGATAAGTTCTACATGCGCGAAAAGATGCGTGGCATGAGCTTTTAGCACTTTATGAGAGACTTAAGATGCCGGACTTAAGCATTACAAAGTCGAAAAAACCGCAAATATTATTTTAGGCGGTTAGGAGCGCTGACTAGAACTTGGGCTTGTTATCCGGATCTATGGGACAGCCGTTAAACATGTCTTCATAATCAGTTACTTGAGCAACATCCCATCCACTAATATCCTGGTTGAATGCTGACGCGCCAGCAAACATGCCAAACATATTGGTGACATTGCTCACATCCCATGAGCCGATATCCTGGTTGAATGCTGATGCGTCAGCAAACATACC
>Ga0056121_1000019_pt1 | contig 116535 bp, 97 predicted proteins | sample WorMetHEROISLAND_FD_83872 | JGI IMG/M metagenome (GOLD analysis project Ga0056121, IMG submission 83872) | Marine gutless worms symbiont microbial communities from Max Planck institute for Marine Microbiology, Germany - Olavius sp. 1 HERON ISLAND ...
AAATACAGGTATGCGAGTTGCAGCCTAACAAATCAGTGGAGCTGACGGCTTGTAGTGTGGTGGTTTTTCGTAAAAGGCCGTGCAGGCTCGATACTCATATGGGTCGCAGCTCACTTCTACGTTCTGTGTCTATAAATGAGCAAAATAAATATCATAAAATGGCTGAAGGTTGAAAAAAAGGGTACAAATTGTTTTATTTATGCGGAGATTCAAATCGAGGATAAAAAGAAATTAATAAGATTTGCAATAGACAAGAAAACACTAAATGGATTTGAAACTGCTCTTAACCAGAAACCATTTAAAGAAAAGTACGGATCTGATTATACGTATTGGTATTCGGGTTATTCCATAGATAATTCGGAAAATGAATTTAGTCATTACATTAAAATCAAACTCGGATTAATGCGACACAAAGCAAAAGTAAAATGTACTGAATATTTTTGTCAGAATTTAAATTGGATAGCATCTGTTGAGAGTGTTTCAGAACTAAACGATATAATAATAAAATGAAGGGCGGGCACAGAACCAGCGGATTCTGCAGACCGCGAAAGCCCGCCGCGGCCTCAGAGCCGCGCCGTTAGAAATATGAAATTAAATCATTTGTCACCAAGAAAATTCCTCAGTAATAATAGAAATGGAATGAAATATGGTTTGATTGCAGGTGTAATTATATTTTTTTTAATGCCAGACGATTGGTCTAACTTAGCTTTTTCGCCTTGGTATGTTTCATGGTTCATTTTCCCTGCGTTTATTTTATACTCTATGACTTGTTTGATTTTCCAAATAGACTTTGTAAGTGATGCAGCAAATATTTCCCTTATTAGCATTCTGTGGTTTTTATCGGTTGTGGTAGTTTTTATCATTTATGGTTTGTTAATTGAAAAGCTATTTGGTCTGTATTTAAGAGACAAGTAGAACTATCTCTCTAACAAATCGCTGGAGAACGACGCGGAACTTCCCCAAAGAAAGTGGACACCTAAAGATGAATAAAAGAAAAGTAATACTACTAGGGAAAATGCAGGAAAACCTGGAAAAAGGTCTTGCAGTTATTGATGCAGAGGGAATTGATTTCTTTACTTGTACGTCCCTTCAAGATTTAGCTGAGGCACTAAAAGTGGATGGGGTAGACACGGTCGTTACAGGAGCTGGGCTAGACCTCTCTGTTAGGCTTGATGCAATAAAAATGATCTTCGAAGCAAGTGATTCTATATGTGTTCATATGAAGGATTTTGCGTCGGGTCCAGAAGGTTTTGGCCCCTTTGCAAACAAAGTTTTAGCAACATCACAGTAAACCTACATAACAAATCATTTGAGAGGGACCGGGAAAAGCTAGCTTTTTCTGTCAGGTATCGATTAATAGAATTTTTTTGTTTCTTTTTTAGTCTTTCGCTATGCGTTTCCAGGCCCCTCAATTTTACGTTATGCGTCAATCTCATCACCAGTTCTCAGTAACCACTAAATTTTTTATCGTGTAAGTAATGAACATACCCGAGGGACTTCACACTATTACGCCGTACTTTACCGTTTCTGATGCGGATCAATTACTTAAATTCCTAGTCGAGGTATTCGGAGGAACTATTGTAGTAATTAATCGACACCCTAATGGAAGCATCCAGCATGCTCGTGTCCGTATCGGAGACTCAGTAATTATGCTAAACGAAAGCAATGAACAATATCCGGTGAATGTGTCGCAGATGCATCTATGTGTCGACGATGTCGAAGTTGTATTTTCGAAAGCACTTTCCGCAGGCGCAATTTCTGTCATGGAGCCCAATGTAAGACCACATGGAGATTACATGGCAGGGCTCAAAGATCCGTGCGGAAATATATGGTGGATAGCAAGATATGCTGGCAAGTAAATTAACCTCTGTAAGCACCGAAGCGAGTTTTATCATCATGACGCGTAACAAGCGCATGCGCGCAGTAATGCACCGCTGATGCGAAGCGTTATACCGAAAGCGTCTTCACAACAAGTAACCGAACACATGTATAAAAGAACGGAAGAAAAGATATGATCACACCTCAAATGATCAACGACATGTTAGAGAAGAGTTGGTCGGCGTCTCGATGTGTCTGCACGGAGGTGGGCCCTCAATATGCAACCGCATCACTGACTCCTGAAGCTTCCGATATACGTCCCGGCGGTTATATTTCCGGGCCTGTGCTTTTCGCGGTCGCAGATGCTGCTCTTTGGTTCCTGTGCTTCGGAGCTTCCGAACGTCTTGAGCCGCTCGCTCTGACCTCAGACTTGACGATTCGATTCCTGCGCCCGGCCCGTGGCAAGACCGTTTTCGCACGGGCCGACCTAAACAAGGTCGGCAAACGAAGCGTCGTGGGCACGGTAACGGTCTGGACAGATGCTCATGACACGCCAAGCGCGATAGCACAAGGGACCTATATTCTCCCATAAACCGGCGGCTGATGAAACATTGCATCTGGCCCCAAGTGATAAGCGATATAGCAAGGCGCTCAAACCGACAGTGGGCTTGTCGGTCTTGCCTTCCTCAATCGTCGCGTCTACATTTTTGTAAATGACCGCTTTGCCGCAAGCCCATTGCGGTTTAGCTTTACCGTTATGGCTCACATACAAGTATATTCTAATGGCAATATTTTCTGAAATAGTCGTATTGTTGGTGGCCTTGCTGCATGGATATTTCATGGTTTTGGAGATGTTTCTGTGGGATAAACCAACTGGGCTGAAGGCTTTTGGCCAGAGCAAGGAACAGGCTATTGCTACAAAAGTACTGGCAGCAAATCAGGGACTATACAATGGCTTTATTGCAGCTGGCTTACTCTGGGGTTTGATACAAGGAACAGAAGGCTACGGTTTTAAGGTCTTTTTTCTATTATGCGTTGTGGTTGCTGGTGTTTTTGGTGCTGCAACCGTGAATCGTAGAATTTTATTTATTCAAGCTGCTCCAGGGATAATTGGTTTATTGCTGGTTGTGGCCTCAAACTAGATAGACGAGGTCCGGCATAACAAATCGCTCGAGTAAGACGCACTAAAAATCGCGCGCGTAACAGCTCAACCGTCAAACTACACCTATCTGCTATTTAACACAGGCTGTCACCCATCTTAAATAATTGTGTTATCAGAAGCATAGCAAAAGAGCAGGATGTTTCTGTTTTGGTGACATTGGTAACGTCGAGATTTGATACAGCGGGGAAGTTAAAACCTGAAAACACCACTATTCTGTGGTTATATCCGGCTTAGCGCTTTTCCAGGGCCAGCCGGATACCCAGCCCGATTAAAATAGCCCCGCTGGAGGCCTCCAACCAGCGGTGGACCCGCGGACTGGCTAAAAATGAGCGCAGCTTGCCGAAAAAGAGGGAGATGGCAGAGAGCCAGAAGATACTCATCACGAAGTGAATTCCGGCCAACAGAAATGACTTTAGAAAGACTGGATCAGCCGGTCCGATAAATTGGGGCAGCAGGGCCAGGTAGAACACCGCCGGTTTTGGGTTCAGGATGTTGTTGAGCATCCCTTCTATGAAGGCGCGCCGGGCACTCTTGCGTCTTGCGTGGGGGTGGCCGGGTACGGTCGGATCAATTGCGGCGTTTCCATTTTTAACCAGTTGCCGGATGGATTGAAAACCCAGGAACAGAAGATAACAGGCACCCGCTATTTTCAGGATTTCAAATGCCAGGGCCGACTTGAGCAGGATCAATGATAGACCGGCTGCCGAAAGGGAAGCGTGTACGAAAAGGCCGGAGCAGATTCCGGCCGTGGTCAGCAGGCCCGCGGTCGGTCCACGGGAGATAACGCTGCGGATCACCAGCATGGTATCCGCGCCCGGGGATATGGTTAACAGGGCGGCCAGGCCGGCAAAGGCTACGATCTGGGGATCCATCATTTTGGGCGTACCTCCTGGGGTTTAAGCGCGCAACGCTAAATAGCCTTCGGTGACCTATTTGTCAAATAGCAATAAACGCGGATCCCCACAAAGGTAAACAGGCTACCCACCCTGAATCGCTGTAAGCCAATCCTGGATGTGCAGCCTGTGTTCGCGCGCGATGCAGTTACCGGGATGTCACATCCCAATCATAATCTTCCCGATACACAGCACAATGTTCCATTCCCACCAACAGGGTAACGGGGCCGCAGGCAGCGGGTCCTTAAATCGTTGGCGCCACCGCTATCTGTTCGCCGCTTTGCTGGGCCATTGCCATTGCCTTGGAGGCATCGTTAAAAAGAACCTGTAAATTATTGCGGTAGTTGGCAATGCCGCATGAAATTGTAATGGCGCCCAGGCTCAAGCCGGTAGTATCCTTGAATTCATGGCCGTTGATCGCACCGGACAGTTGGCTTGCCGCCCGTGCCGTGGTCTTCCCATCGCAATCGGACAGAATGATGGCAAAATCGTTGCGCCCGATGCGAAACGGCAAGGCTTCACGGGTCAGGTTCTTGCGAGCCACCTTCCCGATCTGTTCCAGCAGCAGATCGGCGCGCTTTTCCGTGTGCTGGCGGAAATCGTTGATTTCAAAGCGCATCAGCCAGACGGAGTGTTCCAGTTTATCGGCCCGTCGCGATGCTTCGGCCAGTTTCTGTTTGAAATATCGACGATTGTACAGGCCGGTCAGATCGTCGGTACAGGCAATGGCGTTGACCTGGGCCGTGACTTTCTGCATCTCGGAAGCGTGTTCATTGACTTGCTGAATCTTGCTTTGGAGCTCCTGGTTCAGGCGATTGAAGATCGTGTTGAGCTTGGTAAGCTCGTTGCCGTTTTTTTCAACCGCATCGCTGCCGCCCTGGAGGTGACTGCTGGAAAGATACTCCATTTCCCGGGTTAGGTCTTCAAAGGAATTCACCCACACGAGCAGCAGCAGGGAGCCAAGCCCCTGGACGACCAACATGCAGAGGATACCAATGTTGAAAACTCCCCGGAGGGCATCCAGCTGGTAAGGTTCGAGTACCGGAGCTGTGTAATGATAAATGATAAATATCATTATCAGTACCGGCAACACACAAGACAGCATGATAAAGGTAAGAAATAGACGTCGAAATTTTTCGCTGGTTAACGAAACAAACATGGTGGCACCTCCCCCTTGGTGTTTGTTTCGCCCGGATGTGTGGCATCTGGAAGGAACTTAAAATATTATTTAATTGCGGTGGGCCTGTCAAGAATAAAGTTGGCGGGATTGAGTTCAGCCGGGTTGCATTTTATGATTTCGATGCGATCACCCTTGGTGATATTGAACGCCTCCAAGTAATTTCGGGATTTTAACTCTTTGAGGCCTGCGCGGGTTTTACGCCGGATAGATGGGGCATCGTTGCTGCGGTCCAGGTTAATGGCCCGGGCCAGCCGCATGAGAGCCAACGACAGGGTGGTTTCGATCTGCCCTTGCAGAAACCGGTAAAGGGCCTTGGCGACGTCATCCTCGAGCGCTGCCCTGAAATGCAGGTCGATGTTGGTGACAAAACTTTCTCCATACATTTCAAGGAAATAGGGATTTACAGCGACCCGGATGCGGCCGGAATCGGTATTGCGGTCGCAAAAGGTCAAGATAGATCCGGTCATCTGGCGAATCGCCTTACGTTTTTTGCCTTTACCGGTTAGAAGGGCCAGGTCGATGCGGGTCCCGCTCAGCCGCTGAATGCTGCGCCAGATTGAATTGCGATTGGTCTGGCTGTCAGGGACAGCCGCCAGGGCGCAGATTTCCGCTTCATCGGTTTCAAAAGCCTCGCTGCGGTATTTCTTCATAAGCGCCAGCAGGCAGAAAAGCACGGTCTCGTCAAAAATGATCAACAGTTCACCCACGACCGACATCTGTCCCCAGGCGTTGGTCTCACCCGAATCCAGGCGCACCAGGGGCCAATCTTTGTACAAGTTGCGATTGCGAAAATGAAAGGGCGAGACCCGCGTCATCAAGGTGGGCATGAAACTGAACAGGCGTTGGACATGCGGCTGGCGGCTGATGTGCTCCTTTACCGCCCGGGAGGCTTTGGCTATCATTTGGCGCTCCCCACCTTCCGCGCGGTTTTCCTCGCTGCGGCTGGCCGCAGGGTGCTTTTCAGATTTTCCATTGTGGTCAAAGGGCAGGGCGCTGTCTTTGATTTCTGGCATGGTGTCCTTTCATGGCGAAGATTGTGGGTGCGCTGGTGGAGCCGCTGAAAAGCCCTTTTCACGTATCACATTTTAAAGCCCCGCTCAATCGAAGGTACCGATTTTATAGCATCACTTCTTTCCAAAGTGCAAAAACCCGTTTCTGCAGGTCGCCGAATTTGGCATCCGATACCCGGTTCGGCTTTTCCAGCAAATTGCGTTTGTGTACTTCGGCCCGGAAACTCAGGTAAGCCGATTTAAGAAACTCGGCGGTGGCTGTGGTGATGATCTCACATTCGGCCAGCGTTTCCAAAAGGCGCACATTGTCCGACCAGACGGTGAGTTGGGGATGCCGGTGGGCATGGCGGAGGACCAGATATTGCACCATGAATTCAATATCGACTATGCCGCCATTGCCCTGCTTGAGATCAAAGGTGCCTGGTCGGGGTTTGAAAAGATTGCGTCGCATTTTCTGGCGCATGGTAATCACTTCGTCACGAAGGGTTTCCGCATCCCGGCGACGGGCGATGATTTCGTGCCGGATCCGGTTGAATTTATCCTGCAAAGATTCATCGCCACTGATGATCCGGGTACGCACCAGCGCCTGGTGTTCCCAGGTCCAGGCTTCCTCTGCTTGATAGCTCCGAAACCCATCGATGTGGTTGACCAAAAGCCCGGATATGCCTGACGGACGTAAACGGGTGTCGGTTTCATAGAGCCGGCCCGCCCGGGTATGGGCCGTCAGGATGTGGACGACGCGCTGTCCCAGGCGGGCAAAAAACTGGGCATTGTCGATCGCTTTTTCACCGCCGGTCAGTTCACCTCGCTTGCCGGCATGCAGGAATACCAGGTCAAGGTCGCTGCCGTAACCGAGCTCAATGCCGCCCAGCTTACCATAGGCAATGACCACGAAACCGCGACCGGTCGGGTCGCAACTGGGGCGTCCGTGCTTCTTTTCCAGATGGTGCCAGGAGAGATTCACCACCCGGTCGACAACCACTTCCGCAATATGCGTCAGGTGGTCGCTGGTCCGCATCAGTGGGATAGCGCCGGTTATATCGGCCGCCGCGACTTTTAACGTGTTGATCTGTTTAAAAATACATAGGTTTTCAATCTGGTACTCAAGTTCTTCGAGATCAATCCTGGCCAGTCGCCGGTCGATATCCATTTCCAGGTCGGCCTTTTCCGGGGGACTGTAAAGCGTGCGGGGATCAAGCAGTTCATCCAGTAAAACGGGGTGCTTGGATAAAAAGGCAATGATCCAGGGGCTTTTACTGGCCAGTCGAACCAGGTGTTTTAAGGCCGATGGGTTTTCCAGCAGCAAGGCGAGATAGTTGGTGCGCTGCTGGATGGCCTTGAGCAGGTCCGTTATGCGGCCCAACACCATTTCCGGGTCCCCGGACCGACCGATAGCCCCCAAGAGATCCGGCATCAGTCGATCCAGGCGCTGGCGGCCGTTGGGACTCAAAGATCGCGTGGTTTGGTCCCGCTGGAGATCCTTGAGCAGTCGGATCGCCTGCCGCGAATCCTGAAATCCCGCCCTCGAGAGGGCCTTCCGATGGTCCTCATCCGCAAAAATGTCCAGCCAGACGTTGGTCAGGTTTTCTGCGGTTGCATCCTCGCCGGTCGGGCTATCCTGATCTTCGGTTGTCTCGAGAAGACTGCTGAAATGGCCATGGACGATGTTACGGTGGTCAGTCAACGCCTCCTGGAATGGTTCCCACTCAGCGAAACCCATTCCGGCCGCCAGTTTCAGGCGGTCTTCGGTTTTCTGCGGCAGTTCATGGGTTTGCCTATCTGCCAGTTCTTGGAGGCGATGCTCCGTGGTGCGTAAAAACAGGTACGCCGCGGTCAGTTCATTACGGGTGGCCGGTTCGATAAACGCTTCGGATACCAGGACCTCCAGTATCGTCAGAATCCGTCTGGCACGCAGGCGCGGGATGACCCCGCCGCGCATTAGCTGGAACATCTGGCCGAAGAACTCGATTTCGCGGATACCGCCGGCTCCGGTCTTTATATTGTATTCAAGGCCTTTGCGCCTTACCTCCAGAGCGATTTTCTGTTTCATTTGCCGGAGGGAATCGAAGACGCCGTAATCCAGATAGCGACGATAGATAAACGGCTGCAATCTTTTCATCAGGTCGTTGCCGGCAGTTGGGTCGCCGGCCACCGGGCGGGCTTTTATCCAGGCATACCGCTCCCATTCCCTTCCCTGGGATTGGTAATAGTCTTCCATGGCATCGAAGCTCATCACGATGGGGCCGTTTTCTCCATAGGGGCGCAGCCGGGCATCGACCCGAAAAACACAGCCTTCAAAGGTGGACGCCCCGATGACCTTTATTAAATCCCGGGTCAGGCGGGCGAAGAAGTCTTCACCGGAAAGATCGGACTGGCCACTGCGGATAGTGCCGGCTTCCGGGTAGGCAAAGATGAGGTCAATGTCGGAAGAGAAGTTAAGCTCGCGGGCGCCGAGTTTGCCCATGCCCACCACGACCAGGGAAAGTTTGGTGCCCGTGGCGTCACGCGGTGTACCGAATTTAGCGCATTGCCAGGCATCCAGGCGGACCAGGGCGCCCTGCAGGCAGGCATCCGCAAAGGCCGAAAGGTCAGCCATGGTTTCGGCCAGGTCGGCCTGCCCGGTGATATCCCGAAACGCAATCCGCAGCATTTCCCGGGCCCGGCGGCGCCGCAGGGCTGAAGAAAGCGTTTCTACCGAGTCTATGGGCTTCAGATCCGTGGCCAACGCGGTGGTGTAGTGGTCGGACGGATAGGGTTTTTCGAGGTCTTGGCTGGCAACCAGCTTGATCAGGAGCTCGGGCTGGCGGGTACAGGTCTGGAAGATGAAATCGGAGAGCGCAAAGACGCGGCGGATGGCCGCCGTAATCGGCGGGGTGAAGGCGGGGACCAGGTTTTTGTCCCCGGCGGCCTCTAAGAAGGCTGTCCAGCGCAGCTCTTTTTCCGCACGCAGGGATTCGGGCAGTGCTGCCGGCTTGTCTGCCTTCAAATGAGTAAACCCTTTCGTGCCTTTATCTCCTATTGTTGCGTCCGATGAGTATCTTATAAAAGAATACTGCCACAATGGCGATTTTGGGCACGTTGAAATTCGAAATCCGAATATCGAAATTCGGAATGTTCTCAAGGCGAACGCCGCAAACAATAGTGCAAAGCTGAATGACCCAAAACTTCAAACAACATCCATTGCTACAGCTACCAGGTTTCTGTGTTGGTCATTTAGACATTTGGATTTTTTATTTGTTTGCGGCGTTCGCCTTGAGAACATTCCGAGATTCGTGCTTCGTATTTCGAGTTTAATTTGTCTTGTAGATCTGAGATAGAACGGTCAACCTTATTGAACCTTATTTGTGAGACGATACACCAGTACGTTGTCGGATTGACCTTTACTTGATATAACCCCATTCCTTCAGCCGCTGGTAAGCATATTTGGCGCTGTCTCCCTGCCGGACGACCTGCAGATAATTATAATACTGGCGCGCGGCCTGCTCCTGGTTTTGCATGCCTTCATAGGAGAGGCCCTTCAAAAAGATAATGCCGGGGTTGCCCGGGAGAATTCGATCGTAGCTGTTGAAGTCGGCCAGGGCCGCATCGAATTTCTTTTCCTTGATTTTGGCATACCCGGCCAGATGGTACCCCTGGGCTTCTTCGGGATAGACCGCCTTGGCCCGGTCGGCATACCGCTCGGCGGCGGCGTGCTTTTTCTGGACGAGCTGGCACTTGGCCATCATGACCAGCCCGGCATAATCCCGCGGGGCCAGTTTGAGCGCCGCGGCATACTCCTTTTCCGCCTGGGGAAACTGCTTTTTGGCCATGGCCCTTTCGCCGGCCTGCAATTTCTTGATGGCCGGTTCAATTTTACGCAAACCGGCCAGGTGGTCCATGTAGCGCTCACGGTGCAGCGGTTTGTCGGCTGCGTACTGGTAGGATTCTTGGACCCTTTCGACGGCGATGCGATAGCGTTCCGAGCTCATGGGGTGGGTGGCAAACATCAGTTCCAGGGTGCTGGTCTTGCGCTTGTTGAGATTGTTGAGCATGTCCATCAAGCCGACAAACCCTTTGGAACCGTATCCGGCTTTTGCCATGTATTCGAGGCCGAGACGGTCGGCCTCGTGCTCGTTTTCGCGGCTGTAGGACGCCAACAGGGCTCCGGCCCCGATGGCACCGATCTGGGAGGCGATCTGGCCGTAAACTTGGCCCTGGGTGCCGACGATGGCTGCCAGGCCGCCAATGACGCCCTGGGTGATCTGGCCCTTGGACATCTGTTCGGCAGTATGGCGGGCATTGACATGGCCGAGCTCATGCCCCAAAAGGGCCGCCAGTTCAGCCTCATTGTTCATTGTCAGCAGAATACCGCGCGTGGCGCCGATACTGCCTCCGGGAAAGGCATAGGCGTTTATGTAGGTGGCGTTGACCACCTTGAAATCGTAGGGCATGTGGGGGCGATGGGTCTTGGCGGCAACGCTTTTTCCCGTGCGTTCCATGTAGGCGGCCAGCTGGGTATCGCGTACGGTCCCGTAGTCGGCCGAAAATTGATAGGGAGAATTCTTCTTATCTATCTGGATCTCTTCATCTTCAGAGACCAGCATGAGCTGTTTCCGGCCGGTGACCGGATCGGCCGCACAGCCAGTCAGCAGTCCGGCGGCAGCCAGGGTGGCTAGGTGGATAAAATCCCGGCGGGTGAGGCCGTCAAGCGCTGTTTTCAGGTTGCATTGCGGGGCCATATCTGCTCCTAATACAGATTGTGTTGACGTTTTCTAAAAACCATAGAGAAGCGACCAGTTGGTGTCAAGCGAACATTCCGGCCGGGTTTGTAAATTCAGGTTTCCAGGCCGCTGGAAACCTGCTTCCGGCGGCTGCGGATGGCCGCAATAGGAGCGCCAATTTCCACCGGGTTTGAGATAATAAATACAAAAATGCAATAGTTTTTCTGTGTTTGTTACATATATGTAATTGTATTTCAATGGCCAGCAACCCGTCCATATTATGAAATAAATATAATATCAGTTCATTAGCAACCCTTATTGTTCTGGTATGGAAATTGCGCTTTAGAAGACCACCCTATTTTTAATAAAACAGGAGATGAATGTGTCATGTGCAGATTAATTGCAGTCACCAGTGCAGAGCCTTTGTCCCCCATGGTGGCCCTGGAGGCCCTGGATGTTATGCGGGAAGGACATGATGGCTCCGGCGTGGGGCTTTTTCTACGTGATCTGTCCGGTCCCTTTGAGGAGATGAAAGACGCCCCGATTCTGTCCGGGATCTTCACCGATAAGGGCTTGAAGCGGCTGGACCGTTTCATGATGGACATCGGCTTCACCACCAAGTTCAAGGTCAGCATCAAGCTGCCCAAAAAGCCGCCACCGGGCGTACCCAAACGCGATATCTACCTGGTGCGGGCATATGAATACCCGGAGGAATGGGACGAGTTCTCAAGTTCCGAGCGTATGGCGCGCCTGTTGAACATTCGACTCACCCTACGCCAAATGGGCGAAGCCGAGGAAGACATGATCGTCTACTCCTTCTGGCCGGACGCGATTTTAATCAAGGAAATCGGCGACCCGCTGGCTGTGGCCCGGCACCTCGGACTGGACCGTAAAGAGCTCATGGCGCGTATCATCATGGCCCAAGGGCGCCAGAATACCAATTATGCGATTAATCTGTATGCCTGCCATCCCTTTTTCATAGAGGGATTTTCAACCATGACCAACGGTGAAAATACGGCCTTTATTCCCATCAAGGATTACCTGATGTCCCGGGGAATCAGCGGCTACAGCGGTTATCAGTCCGATTCCGAGGTGTTTACCCATATCCTGCACTACACGATCAAGCATCTTGGTCTTGGTCTGGAGACCTACAAGCATATCATCACACCGCTGCAGCACAATGATATCGAAAAACATCCCAATGCCGGATTTCTGAAACAGCTCAAACAGTCCTGCCGGCGGTTGATCATCGACGGTCCCAACTGCGTCATCGGCAGTTTAATCGACCATAGCCTCTTTATGGTCCAGGACCGCAAAAAGCTGCGGCCCGGCGTGGTGGGCGGCCGGCCCGGCTGCTATGCCTTTTCATCGGAGATTTGCGGCCTGGATGCCGCCATTCCCTATCGCGACAAAACGCAAGACTTTCAACCGATGCATCTGGACACCGTGATTGTCGGTCCGGATCGTCAGGAGGTAACCATATGCCGTCAAACAGACCCATTGCCCCTTCCTCGTTAAGTGTGAAGGATCTGCCCTGGCAGATCGCCTGGGACAAGGAAAAATGCACCCTGTGTGGCAGCTGTACGGCGGTCTGTCCGGTCAATGCCATCGAACTGGGTGTGTTTCGTAAACGAGCCCTGCAGACCAGCCTGACGCACATCGAAGAGAACACCAGCACGTTCGGGAACTGGCACGGGATCCGTCAGAAAACCGATCCGAGCTTCAAATGTGTCGGCTGCGCCATGTGTACCATGGTGTGCCCTAACGACGCGATTAGCCCCTGTCGGGCAGACGATGCGGATAAACTGCGTTTTCATATCAACCAGGGCGGCATTCCCCGCAGCCGCGGCGGGCGACGCAATCTGGAGGCGGGTCTCTTGGACCAGATCAAATTTATCCGGATCTCGATGCTCACCGATCCGGCCCTGGATGCCGGCCGCCATGAGTTCGAACTGCGCACCCTGCTCGGGCGGGTATTACCGCCGGAAGACAGCATCAAATTTTACCACGAGAAAGGCTGGGTTCCACCGGTGCGAGAGATCTATCCCCTGATTATCGGGGGCATGTCCTTTGGCGCCCTGTCTCCGAACATGTGGGAAGGGTTGCAACTGGGGGTTACCTACCTGAACGAGGAACTGGGCCTGCCGGTGCGGATCTGCACCGGTGAGGGTGGCTGTCCTCCGCGTCTGCTACGTAGCCGGTTTCTCCAGTACGTCATACTCCAGATTGCCAGCGGTTATTTTGGCTGGGACGAGATTATCCATGCCATTCCGGAGATGAAGGTCGATCCCTGCGCCGTGGAGATCAAATACGGCCAGGGCGCCAAACCGGGTGATGGCGGGCTTCTGATGTGGCATAAGGTCAACAAGCTGATCGCGGCGATCCGGGGTGTGCCGCCGGGGGTCAGCCTGCCCAGCCCACCCACGCACCAAACCAAATATTCCATTGAGGAAGCCGTGGCCAAAATGACCCAGTCCATGTATATGGCCTGGGGATTCCGGGTACCAGTTTATCCCAAGATTTCCGGAACCACTACGGCGACCGCGGTGTTGAATAACATTACCCGCAACAGTTATGCGGCCGGCCTTGCCATCGACGGTGAGGACGGCGGCACCGGAGCAGCCTATAACGTTTCCCTGGACCACATGGGACATCCCATTGCCAGCAATATCCGGGATTGCTACCTGGACCTGGTCAAGACCGGTAAGCAGAACGAGGTGCCCCTTTTTGCCGGCGGCGGCGTTGGCCGCAACGGCAACCTGGCCGCCAACGCGGCGGCGTTGATCATGCTGGGCGCCAGCGGGATCCAGATTGGGAAGTACATCATGCAGGCGGCGGCCGGCTGTATTGGCTCGGAATCGGACCGCTGCAACATCTGCAATATCGGCAATTGCCCGAAAGGTATTACGTCTCAGGATCCGCGCCTCTATCGCCGCCTGGATGTCGATCAGGTCGCCGAACGCGTGGTGGATGTCTTTCTCGGTTTCGACACCGAGCTTAAAAAGATCGTGGCGCCGTTGGGGCGCTCGACTTCACTGCCCATCGGGATGTCCGATGCCCTGGGCATCAACGATATGGCCGCCGCTGAGCGACTGGCGATCCGGTATGTGGTTTAGAAGCTGTTGGCTATTGGCTTATAGCCATTGGGATTTAGATAAAACTTATAAAGAGCAGGAAATTAAAATACAGCTGACAGCTAAGTGCCAATAGCGCTACCCAGAACTTTTGGACTTGCGGAAGGGTTCTAACTAAAGACAGCCCCAGCCGGAGAGCCGGCATTTGAAAATAGACGGAGATTTCCTATGAACGACCAGCACATTGCCATCATACACGGCAGGGAGATGGGCGCCCGCGTCAGCTCCCGAATACTCGAAGAGCAGATCCAAAAGGTAGTCTCATCCGGATTCCGAAAACTCAACGTCAAGGCTTTCGGTCAGCATGGCATTGGCGGACGCCTGTGGTCGGAGGATAACCGGCCCATCCAGGTCACGGTGGAAGGACCTACCGGACAGCGCCTGGGGTCCATGGGTTTTCCCGGAACCCGCATTGAGGTCATGGGGCCGGCTTCAGACGATGTGGGCTGGCTGAATGCCGGGGCCGAGATTGTGATCCACGGCAATGCCGGCAACGGGGTCGCCAATGCCATGGCCCAGGGCAAGGTACAGGTTGGCGGCAACATCGGCGCCCGGGGCATGACCATGACCAAGTACAACCCCCGATTTACAAACCCCGAATTGTGGGTTCTGGGATCCGTGGGTGACTATTTTGGTGAATTCATGGCCGGCGGTATCGCGGTGGTATGCGGGGTGGAGCCCCAGAATGCGGATAACGTCCTGGGGCACCGGCCGTTTGTCGGCATGGTGGGCGGACGCGCCTTTTTCAGGGGCCCTTACAAGGGCTACAGCCAGACGGATGCCAAACTGGTGACCCTCACGGATGATGATTGGGATTGGTTGGCCGCGAACCTGAAGCATTTTTTGGAGGTGGTTAAAAAGCCCGAGTTATTTGAAACCCTTGCCGACCGCGAGCAGTGGCAGGTGATTGTCGCGCGGACACCCCAGGAAAAGATTTCGAGTAAACGGCGCTCCATGGAAACCTTTCACCGGGATGTATGGGAGGCCGAATTGGGCGAGGGTGGCTTGATCGGTGACCTCACTGAAATCGATCGTACCCCGATTCCCCTGATCCCGACCGGCGATCTAAGAAGGGCGGTGCCCATGTGGGAAAACGGAAAATACCTGGCGCCCTGTGAAGCCACCTGTCCGAGCGGCATTCCAGTGCGCCAGCGATGGCAGCTGATCCGCGACGGCCTGGTGGATGAGGCCGTCGATCTGGCGCTGCAGTATACCCCTTTTCCGGCCACCGTGTGCGGGTACCTGTGCCCCAATCCTTGTATGGAGGCCTGTACCCGGCAGTCGGCGCTCATAGCACCGGTGGACACAGCCGTCATCGGTAAGGCCAGTATCGACGCCCGGCCACCGGATCTGCCGGCGCTTTCCGGCCACCGGATCGCCGTTATCGGTGGCGGCCCGGCCGGTATATCCACGGCCTGGCAGCTACGGCTCAAAGGGCATGCGGCCACGATATTTGATTTGTCCGAAACCCTCGGCGGGAAGATCCCGGCGGTCATCCCCGAATCACGCATTCCCACCGACGTTGTCGACAGCGAACTGGACCGGGTACGGGATGTCATCTCCCATGAGCAACTCAAAGAGGCCCTGACACCCAAAGACGTTCGGAAATTGGCAGCTGAGTATGAATACGTGGTGATTGCCACTGGGGCCTGGAAACCGCGGACGCTGCCGGTACCCGGGGCCGAGCGGATGGTACCAGCGCTCGATTTTCTGGCCAAGGCCAGGACCAACATGGCTTCCGTAGGTAAAAAGGTAGTGGTGATCGGCGCCGGCAATGTCGGCTGCGATGTGGCCACTGAGGCCCATCGGCTGGGGGCCGAAGAGATTCTGCTCATCGACGTGCAGCAGCCGGCCTCATTCGGCCAAGAGCGTGAGGACGCTGAAAAGATCGGCGCTCAGTTCAAATGGCCCTGTTTTACCAAGGAAGTCACCGCCGAGGGGGTCGTTCTGAAGACCGGGGAGGTGTTGCCGGCGGATTCGGTATTTATTTCCATCGGGGATGCCCCCGATCTTGATTTCCTGCCCCCGGAAGTGACCACCGCCCACGGGTACATCCAAACGGATGCGGTCGGACGCACCGCGGATCCCACGATCTTTGCCATTGGTGACGCGGTCCGCCCCGGGCTGCTGACCGATGCGATTGGATCCGGGCGGCGGGCGGCGGAGGCGATCGATAGTCTCCTTGCCCAGCGGGAACCGGCTGACCCGCTGTCCGAAGTGATCGACATCAACCGGATTTCCCTGGAATACTTCGATCCGCGCATAACCGGCTACGACGATATCGGGCAGTGTGGCGACAATTGTGCCTCCTGTGGAACCTGCCGGGATTGCGGCATCTGTGTGGCTGTCTGTCCCCAGTCCGCTATCAGTCGTCTGGACACGGGTACCGCCGGATATGAATATGCGGTCGATGCGAACACGTGTATCGGTTGCGGTTTCTGCGCCGGGGCTTGCCCTTGCGGGGTTTGGAACATGGTCCCCAACACCGCCGAGATTTGATCCCGTCCGAGCGTGATTTTTAAGTTCCTGGATCGCGAAACCTGTGATAAGGTACACCGTTTAAATAGACTATACAGATATCGGAACCGATTAGCAGTACGTTGAGATTATGGAAGCGATTCTAGCGCTCGAAGACGGCCGGGTTTTTAAATGCAGAAGTTTCACCGGGGACGGCGAAGCCGGTGCGGAGGTGGTGTTCAACACCGGCATGAGTGGTTACCAGGAGGTTCTTACCGATCCCTCCTACAGCGGGCAGATGGTAACGATGACCTACCCGCTGGTCGGCAACTACGGTGTCAATACCGAGGATATTGAATCCGACCGGGTTCAGGTAGCGGCGTTTCTGGTGCGTGAATACCAGGAGGCCTACAGCAATTATCGGGCGACCGATTCACTGCGGGGTTACCTGAAGGCGCATAACATCATGGGTGTCGAGGACCTGGATACCCGCGCCCTGACCCGGCACCTGCGCAATACCGGCGCCATGCGGGGGTTCCTTTCCACCCGGAATCTGGATCCCGAGGTGTGTGTGCAAAAAGCCCGGGAGTTGCCCACAATGGAGGGACAGGATCTGGCCAGCCGGGTAACCACACCGACGGCCTACCGTTGGATAGACGGGCAGCCGGAATATTTAGAGGCTGGTATGCCCCTGGATCGGACCCTCTGGTCCGGCGATGACAGCCATACTGTGGTAGCGTTTGACTTCGGTATAAAATATAACATCATCAGGTGTTTGGAAAACGCCGGCTGTGAAGTTTTAGTGGTTCCCGCCGCAACCGATGCCCAGACCATCCGGGCCATGGCACCTGACGGACTCTTCCTGTCCAACGGGCCGGGCGATCCGGAACCGGTTACCTATGTGGTCGCAACCATCCGGGAACTGCTGGGGGAGTTTCCCATGTTCGGCATTTGCCTGGGGCACCAGATTCTGGGCCTGGCCCTGGGCGGCACCACGTATAAACTGAAATTCGGACACCGGGGCATCAACCAGCCGGTCCAGAATCTCGACAACGGCAAGATTGAGGTGACGTCCCAGAACCACGGGTTCGTTGTCGATATCGACAGCCTGAAGCACCAGGCCGTCGAGATTACCCATGTGAATCTCAATGACGGTACCCTCGAAGGATTCCGGCACACAGAGCTGCCCCTGTTTGCCGTTCAGTACCATCCCGAAGCGTCCCCTGGCCCGCACGATGCCCACTACCTGTTTGCCCACTTCATCAACCTCATAAAAGACCAGCAGAGCCATGCCTAAGCGCACCGACATCCACAAAATAATGATTATCGGCGCGGGGCCGATCATTATCAGCCAGGCCTGCGAGTTTGACTACTCGGGGACCCAGGCTTGCAAGGCGCTGAAAGAAGAGGGGTACGAGATCGTCCTGGTCAATTCCAACCCGGCGACCATCATGACGGACCCCGAGATGGCGCCGCGGACCTATATCGAACCGGTTACACCGCAAACCGTGGCCAAAATCATTGCCCGCGAGCGGCCCGATGCCCTGCTGCCGACGCTGGGCGGCCAGACCGGTCTCAACACGGCCATTGAGGTGGCTCGCATGGGGGTCCTGGATGAGTACGGGGTAGAGATGATCGGGGCGACCACCGAGTCGATCAACAAAGCAGAAGACCGGGACCTGTTCCGCAACGCCATGCACAAAATCGGCCTGAGGATCCCCAATAGCGGCATCGCCACCAACATGGAACAGGTCCGCAGCATAGCGCAGGAGATTGGGTTCCCGATTATTGTCCGGCCCAGCTTCACCCTCGGGGGTACCGGCGGAGGTGTGGCCTATAATCCTGAGGTACTGGAGAAGCTCGCCAAGGCCGGGCTCGATGCCAGCTTGATTACCCAGGTGATGCTGGAAGAATCGGTGCTGGGTTGGAAAGAGTATGAGCTTGAGGTGATGCGGGACAACAAGGACAATGTGGTCATCATCTGCTCCATTGAAAATATGGATCCCATGGGTGTGCACACCGGGGAGAGCATTACCGTGGCCCCGGCCCAGACCCTGACCGACCGGGAATACCAGGTGTTGCGGGATGCTTCCATTGCCATCATGCGTGAGATCGGCGTGGATACCGGCGGCAGTAATGTCCAGTTTGCCGTCCATCCGGGGACTGGGGCATTGATCGTGGTGGAGATGAACCCGCGGGTTTCACGCAGCAGCGCTTTGGCCTCAAAGGCCACCGGTTACCCAATTGCCAAAATTGCGGCCAAGCTGGCCGTCGGCTATACCCTGGATGAGATCCCCAACGATATTACCGGGGAAACCATGGCCTCCTTCGAGCCGACACTGGATTACTGCGTGGTAAAAATTCCGCGCTGGACATTTGAAAAGTTTCCGGAAACACCGGATGTCCTGACCACGGCTATGAAGTCGGTAGGCGAAGCCATGTCCATTGGCCGCACCTTCAAGGAAGCCCTGCAAAAAGGCTTGCGCAGCCTTGAAATCGGTCGCTTTGGCCTCGGTGCCGATGGCAAGGAGTTGACCGGCGAAAATGGGGGGCCGCCCACCCGGGAAGAAATCGAGCAGCACCTGGCGACACCAAACAGCAAACGCATTTTCTACCTACGCTACGCCCTGCTGGCAGGCATGGCCATTGAAACGATTTATGAGCTAACCGGGATTGATCCCTGGTTTCTTTTCCAGATGCGCCAGATTGTTGATATGGAAACCCGACTGGCCGATCTGGATAGCGAACCGGAAGCTAATCTGCTCAGAAGGGTCAAATCCTGGGGCTTCTCCGATGTCCAGATCGCCCAGCTTACCGGCCGTAATGAAAAACAGGTCCGCGACCTGCGAACCAAACACGGCATTACCCCGGTTTATAAACTGGTGGACACCTGTGCAGCGGAGTTCAAAGCCGCCACCCCATATTACTATTCCACCTATGAAGAAGAAGACGAAGCCCGGGTCAGTGGCCAGCGTAAGGTGATGATTCTCGGCGGCGGTCCCAATCGCATCGGGCAGGGAATTGAGTTTGACTACTGCTGTGTACACGCCTCGTTTGCCCTGCGGGAAATGGGGGTGGAGAGCATCATGGTCAACAGCAACCCGGAAACGGTAAGCACCGACTATGATACCTCGGACAAACTCTATTTCGAACCCCTCACGGGCGAGGATGTCATTCACATTGCCGCCTCGGAAAAGCCGCTGGGCGTCATCGTACAGTTTGGCGGGCAGACGCCTTTGAATCTCTCGAGCGCGCTTGCCCAGGCCGGGGTGCCGATATTGGGAACCCCGCCGGAAAGCATCGACCGGGCCGAGGATCGGGAACTGTTCCAGGCCATGTTGAAAAAACTTGATCTCAAGCAGCCCGACAACGGGACCTCCCTGACCATAACCGGCGCGGAGGAAGAAGCGGAACGCATCGGGTATCCGGTCATTGTCCGGCCTTCGTATGTGCTGGGCGGCCGGGCCATGAAAATCGTGTATGACAGCCAGGATCTGGAAAGCTTCGCCCGTGAAGCCATCGAAGCCTCGCCGGGGCATCCGATCCTGATCGATCAATTCCTGGAAAATGCCGTTGAATTCGACGTGGACGCCATCTCTGACGGACAGCAGACCATCATCGGCGGGATCATGGAGCATATCGAAGAGGCCGGCATTCATTCCGGAGATTCGGCCTGTGTGCTGCCCCCCCAGAGCGTCGCCCCGGACATGATCGCCCAGATTACCACGGCCACCAAAGCCATGGCCCGCGAGTTGGAAGTCATCGGACTGATGAATGTACAGTTTGCCGTCAAGGACGATCAACTGTATGTGATCGAAGTCAACCCCCGGGCATCGCGTACCATCCCTTTTGTGAGCAAAGCCACCGGCATACCCCTGGCCAAACTGGCTACCAAGGTAATGCTGGGGCAGACCCTGGAAGAATTGGGGCTGACCAAGGAGGTAGTGCCTACCCACGTTTCGGTCAAAGAGGCTGTTCTGCCGTTTGACCGTTTCCCCGGGGTCGATACCCTGCTGGGACCGGAAATGAAATCAACCGGCGAAGTGATGGGTATGGACGAAAAATTCGGAGCCGCCTACGCCAAGGCCCAGTTGGGCGCGGGCCACAAACTGGTGACGGGCGGCGGTGTGTTTATCAGTGTCCGGGATCGTGACAAGGAAGCGGTTCTGCCCGTGGCGCGGCAATTTTATGACATCGGGTATCGCATTATCGCCACCAGCGGTACGGCCACTTTTCTGGAAACGCACGGTATCCGCACCAGCATAGTTAAAAAGGTTTCGCTGGGCCGGCCGAATGTCATCGATGCCATCAAGAACAGCAAGATCCAGCTGGTAATCAATACCGGTTCCGGTGGCGAAACCGTGCGAGACGGGTTCGAAATTCGCCGGGCCGCCATCAAGTACTCCATCCCCTATGCCACTACGATTGCCGGCGCCATGGCCATGAGCCGGGGGATAGCCAATATGGCCGCCCAAGAACTGGGTGTGAAAACGGTTCAGGAATATCACCACTAACAAGAGGTAATCGCTTTGAGTGATTCCGATAGACCACGTGAGGCCTGCGGCGTTTTTGGGATATATAACCATCCTGAAGCTGCGGCATTGGCCTACTTTGGCCTCTATGCCCTCCAGCACCGGGGGCAGGAAAGCGCCGGGATTGCTGTTTACCGCGATGGTGAAATAGTCTCCCACAAGGCCATGGGGTTGGTCCCCGAAATATTCAACGATCGACTGCTGGCCGAGCTGGGCGGGGGCAGCGCCATCGGCCATGTCCGGTATTCCACCACCGGCAGCTCCAAGCTGGTAAATGCCCAGCCATTTGCCGTTCGCCACCGTAAAAAATCCTATGCCGTGGCCCACAACGGCAACCTGGTAAATGCCCATGAGTTAAAGGCGGAGCTTGAAGCGTCCGGGTCCATTTTTCAAACCACCATGGACACGGAAGTGTTTCTGCATTTGTTGGTGAAAAGTCTCCAAGGCGGGCTTGAACAGGCGGTTGTTAAAACCGTGCAGCAGCTCGAAGGTGCATTTTCTTTTATCGTTTTGACCAGCCGGGGCGAGCTTATCGGGATTAAGGACCCGAACGGATTCCGGCCGCTCTGCCTGGGACGGGTGAACGGCAACTACATCCTTGCATCGGAAACGTGTGCCCTTGATCTGGTCAATGCCGATTTTATTCGGGAACTGGACCCCGGCGAGATCCTCATCATCAGCGAAAACGGGCTCAAGAGCATACGACCGGACATACCCTCCCGGCCGCAATCGCTGTGCATCTTCGAGTACATCTATTTCGCCCGGCCCGACAGCACCATCGGTGGGTTGAACGTCTACGAAATGCGCAAGGCCCACGGGCGGCAGCTGGCCCTGGAGGCTCCGGTGGAGGCTGACCTGGTCATGCCATTTCCCGATTCGGGAGTGTACGCGGCGATTGGATATTCGGAAGCGTCGGGCATCCCGTTCGAAATGGGCATGATCCGCAATCATTACGTGGGACGTACGTTCATTCAGCCCACCCAGAGCATGCGGGATTTTGCCACCCGGGTTAAGCTCAACCCGATCAAGGAATTGCTAAAGGGCAAAGACATCATTATAATAGAAGACTCGATTATCCGGGGGACCACCGCCAAAACCAGGGTAAAGGCCCTGCGTGAGCTGGGGGTTCGGAAAGTACACATGCGGATCAGCTGTCCACCGCATCGCTTTCCCTGCCACTACGGGATCGATTTTTCAACCAAGGGCGAACTGATAGCAGCGCGTTTGTCCGTCGAGGAACTGCGTAAGTTTCTGGGCCTGGACACCCTGCATTATCTGAGCATCGATGGTATGCTGGATTCAGCGGGGGTAGACGATCCCCGCCGCCATTTTTGCAAAGCCTGTTATGATGGCGACTATCCGGTTCAATTCGACGAGGGGTTGTCAAAAGACTGCATGGACTGCTGAAAGCGGTTTCATGACTGCCTCTCGGGCTCAATCTCTGCGTTGGGCTCAGGGGTTCAATCTGTGAAATAGTTCACATATTCTGGTAGTTGAATACTTGGCCGGGCCTTGATCGCAGCCTCGGCGGAGGCCTTGAAACCGTTTTAAATGGTCATATATTAAGTAGGTGGAGCGAACATGAAAGAGTCAAAATACCTTCAGGATAATATCCAGAACATACAAAAGCTTTTTGTCATCCCGGCCTTGAAAGGTTTCGAAACCAAAAGCCTTTCCCGCTTGATCAAACTGAGCAAGGTGCGTCAATACGAGGATGGTGAGATCATTATCAAAGAAGGGGATACGGACCCCTGGCTCTATTTTCTGCTTTCCGGTGAAGTCAGTATCGTGAAGGACAATCACGCCATTGCCAAGATGAACCGGCAGGGGGAAATGTTCGGCGAGATGCGATTTCTAGACAACCTCAGCCGTTCCACTTCAGTGGTGTCGGTTGGGCCGACAGTTTGCCTGGCGGTCAACACAACCGGCACGGCCCGGCTTTCCTCGGCCGGGGAGGCCGGCAACTTTCTCCTGATGCTTTACCAGGTTACCTCGGAATACGTTTCCATGCGGTTACGCTTGACCAACGAGGAGCTGGTCAAGGCCAAAAACCAGGTGGAATTGCTCAAGCACAAACTCAGTACGTAGAGACTTTTTCAAAAATATCTTCATCTCGGGCCTAGCTCAGTGAGCACAGACTGGACCTTGAACCAAAATCTTATCTTTGAGGTAGCCTTTAGCAAAGACAGTCCGCAACGCACTACTGGAAGCATTCATGAAAAAAACCGTTGCCTTTTCTAAGAATGCCGCCAACGTATTCTTCCACATATTGACCAAATGCAATCTGGCCTGCCGCCATTGCTATATCAACCCCGAGCAGCATGGACACCAGACCCTTGCGCTTGATACGATCAAGGCCTGGCTCAAACCCTTTGCTGCCCAAAACCGAAAGGCCAATGTCATTTTTCTGGGGGGTGAACCCACCTTACACCCTGGTCTGGCCGCGGCCGTCAAGTATGCCCGCCAGCTCGGCTATGCTTCGGTCACGGTGGATACCAACGGTTACCTGTTTCATGACATCTTGGAGAACGTTACCCCGGAGGACGTTGATTTCTTCAGCTTCAGTCTCGACGGCGCCACGGCCGACACCAACGACCGGCTCCGCGGCCAAGGGTCATACGATCAGTGCCTCCGCGGGATTGAAAAGACCGTTGCCAGAGGGTTCGCCACCAGCCTCATCTATACCGTTAGCCGGGCCAACGCCCACGAACTGGCTCGGATGCCGGACCTCCTGCAGCAACTCGGGGTGCAGCGGTTTTTCATCCAGGTGATCGGCCTGCGGGGTCGGTCGGCTGACGGTGGGCTTAGTGCCTTTGCCGGCGACAGTCCGCAGTTGACCCGGGCCGAGTGGGCCAAACAAGTCCCGCCGGTAGCGAAGGCAGCCGCTGACCGTGGCTTGACGGTGTCCTATCCTAAAGTCTTCCTCGAACCCGATGAGGTTTTTGAGTGTGCGGGATTGGTGGCCGACAACTATTTCATCTTTCCCAATGGGCGGGTATATCGCTGTCCCCTGTGCGAGGATTTTCCTGTTCACAGCCTACGTTTCGAATCGGACCGGTTGGTTCCGGCCGACCGGCTTAACGAGAATGATTTTTTCAAATTGACCATCCCGGAGGGTTGTGTCATGAACCGGCTCATACAACCGGAAAATATCGATGGCCGCCCTGGTAGTCCGGGAACGAACCGGATCGCCTGCTGCCTGCTCAAGGAGGAAATTCAGCCGCGCTGAAATAGAGACACTCACAGGCTGTCACGAGGCTAAAAAACAGAGCCGGCTCCCGCTAAAGGGGCCGGCTCTGGTTTTTAAATGTCGTTTTTTAGCGGTTAAAAATCGGCAAAATCCTCATCGTCGAAAGGGATCACCTGTTCCGGTGCTGATTTGGAAACCGCCGGTTTTGCCGCCGGCAGGGGGCGGGCGGCCGCCCGGTGCCGCTTTTTGGCCGGTGCCGGCGGTACCGCTTTGTCCGCGTGGGTCAGTTTGGCCTTGCTGCCACCAACCACAGTCACCAGTTCACCCACCATGTATTTCATCTGCTCCGCCTGAGCACTCATTTCTTCGGCAGCAGAAGCCGATTCTTCAGCCCCGGCGGCGTTTTGCTGGGTTACTTTGTCCATCTCCACAACCGCGGTGTTGACCTGATCGATTCCCTGGGCTTGCTCACTGGAGGCTGCTGCAATTTCGCCCACCAGTTCGCCGACCTTACCGGCATTGGTGGCCACTTCGGCGAAGGAGTCAGAGGTGCTGTCCACGAGCTGGGACCCATCGTGGATCTTCTTGACCGTATTTTCGATCAGTTCGGAGGTGTTTTTGGCGGCGTCCGCGGCCCGCATAGCCAGGTTGCGGACCTCGTCGGCCACGACGGCAAACCCGGCCCCGGCCTCACCGGCCCGGGCGGCTTCCACGGCCGCATTAAGAGCCAGCAGATTGGTCTGAAAGGCGATTTCATCGATCGTTTTGATGATATTGGACGTTTCTTCGCTGGCCTTGGTGATGGATTCCATCGATGCGGTCAGCTCGGTCATGGCATGGTTGGCTTGCTGTACCACACTGTTGGTTTCCTGCATCAGAGAGTCCGCCTGGCGGCTGTGATCCGCATTCTGCTTGGTCATAGAGGCCATTTCCTCCAGCGACGCTGAGGTTTCCTCGATTGAGGCGGCCTGTTCGGATGATCCCTCCGCCAGGGACTGGCCGGAGGTGGCTACCTGGCTGGAAGCGGAGGCAATTTGGCTGGAGGCCTCGTTCAAGCCCTTGATGATCGTACTGATGGGCAGGGAAATACTACGCGCCATCAGCCAGGAGAGAAACAGCCCCAATACGGTAATCACCGCGGTGACCACGAAAATGATGGTGAAAAGGCCCCTGATCTCTGCTTCCACGTCATCGATATAGATGCCGGAACCGACAATCCAGCCCCACTCTTCATGCAACTTTACATAGGAAATTTTAGGCACCGGTTCCGGAGATCCCGGTTTGGGCCAGAAATAGTCTACGAAACCGGCCCCGCCTGTTTTTACAGCCTTGACGAATTCCATAAACAAGTATTTACCGTTGGGGTCCTTCACACCGGAAAGATCTTTGCCGTCCAGTTTGGGTTTGATGGGATGCATAATCATGTGCGGGCGGGTGTCATTGATCCAGAAGTATTCCTTCCCGTCATAGCGCATGGCCTTGACGGTCTGCATGGCAATCTGTTTGGCGTCGGCTGCGGATACTTTGCCGGATCTGGCTAATGTGGCCTGGTGATTGATCACGTTCCAGGCGGCCTCGACAAGGTGCCTGGTTTTGACATACTTGGCTTCGTACGTATTGGACCGAATCCGCGGGTACAGCCAAGCAAAGAATAGAATGAAACAAAGCGTGATAACCACGCCCAGTAACAGAATGCGGGTTGAAAGTTTAAATTGGTTCCACATGGTTAACTCCTTTAAAATTTTGAAATGTCTCCATTTTCTGGATCAACAGCTCTGGTGAAAAAGGTTTCTCAATATATTCGGCACTGAGATTCAGTGCGGATTCCCGGACCTGGTGCCCCCCGTGAGCGGTCATCAGCACCTTGCCCATTTGGGGCCACTGCAGATTTACGGACCTGAGCAACGCCATTCCGTCCATGCCCGGCATCTTGAGGTCGGTTACCAGCAGGTCTAACGGCGCGCCCTTGCGGAAAGCCCGGGCAATTGTTTCTAAAGCCTTGCTACCCTGGTCGGCGGTCTCTACGCGGTGCCCGTAGCGCGACAGGTGCGCTTTCAGAGCGTTGCGGTTTCCCCGGTCGTCATCTACAATGAGTATATTCACGTTTCATTCCCAATGAAGAAAGCAGCGTATTACGCCAGCGGGCCGACCTTTCACCGGCGGTCTCTGATCATCCGGTTGACTTCGCCGGGGATTTTCGGTCTCGGATGATACATGTACATTTTTCATGCCAAAAACAGATTAAGGCGCGAGAATTTGTAATTAACTGAAATTAAACGGGTTTTAATGATATATGGATTTGACTGGAAACGTGCCGGCAGGTGTCAAACTGACCTTACATAGAGGAATTTTGAAAATTAACTCAAATAATACAGTTGTTTAAGATTGATACGCCAAATTGACGCGCCCAACGTCACTCTGGCGTATCGGCAGGCTGTTCATACTCCTTGAGCCTGCGTTGGAGCGTGCGTAGACCGATGCCCAAAGTTTTCGCCGCCTGTGTCCGGTTGCCTTGGGAATTCTCCAGCACGCGCAGAATGTGCTGTTTCTGGACATAGGCCAGCGACCGGGTGGCATCCGTGTTGACGGGTGCGGGCATTTGAGCTGTGAATTCGGGGGTCTGAAAGGATGCCGGTGTCAGGGAGCTGGTTTTTTCCGCCAGTACGGCCGCGGCGATCAGATTTTCCAGCTCACGCACATTGCCGGGATAGGCGTAGGCCATGAGGAGCCGTTCAAGGTCCGGGGCGATGGTATCGATCTGTTTCATGTTGGCCGCGGCATGTCGTTTCAGAAAGTGCGTCGCCAGAGGCAGGATATCTTTTTTGCGCCGGCGCAGGGGTTGCAGATGAATGCTGTAGGCGTTCAGGCGGTGAAAGAGGTCCGCCCGAAAGTGCCCGGCGTCTATCCGGGTGGCTATATCCTGGTTCGTGGCACAGATGATGCGCACGTCGATGGCCCGGGCCCGGGTGCTGCCGATCCGGTAAAGCTCGCCTTCTTGCAAAACCCGCAGCAGTTTTACTTGCAGGGCCGGGGCCAGATCGGCGATTTCATCGAGAAAGATCGACCCTTCCTGCGCCTGTTCGAAGAAACCGCGTTTATCCTCGCGGGCATCGGTAAAAGCGCCCTTGGCGTGGCCGAAGAATTCATCTTCGAACAACGCTTTGCTGAAGGCGGCCATGTTGATGGCCACAAACGGATACGCAACGCGTTTGCTGAGGCGGTGAATGGCCCGGGCGATCATCTCCTTGCCGGTGCCGGATTCTCCGGTGATAACCACGCTGTAGTCGGTCGGGGCCACGGTTTCGACCTGGTGAAAGACACGCGCCATCTCTTCGTCTGCGGCGATAATGTCTTTGAAAGCGTCGGGATTCTTCAAGTCGGCAAACGAATTTTCGGAGCCCATTAGCCGGATACCCTGTTTCAGGCTGTATCTTTCCAGCGCGCGGTTTATCGTCAGGACCAGCTTTTCCCGATCAACCGGTTTGACAAGGTAGTCGTAGGCCCCGTACTTGATGGCCCGGACAGCCGCCGAGGTGTCATCAATGGCGGTGAGCAGAATACATTCGGTCTGGGGATGATGCGCCTTTATTTCCTGGAGCAATTCTATCCCGTCCATGTCGGGCATCATCAGGTCCAAGATAATTAACTTAAAGGGCTGTTCGGTCAGACACGGGATGACCGCGTGACTCTCGGAAATAAGGGCGGGTTCGCTGAGGCCGGCGCTTACCAGGGTGGTTTTAAGACTGGTCAACAACCCGATGTCATCATCCACAATCAAGATCGGGGTGGGATGGGTGGGGAAATACCGCATGTCAGCATCCATTTGAAAGTCAAGGGTTTTAAATCCGCATCGACGTGTGCCCCGGCAATCACCTGCCCGTCGGTGCCTCCAGCGGATTGGCCGACAGGCCTGCTTTTTGTCGGATCGCTGTTAAAAACTCAGCCATCGACAACGGCTTGGTGAATACGGTGTTGAAGCCCATCTGACGGATCTGGGCTATCTTGGGGTGGTCCGCGATCCCCGAAACCACAATAACGCTTATGTCCACAAAAAGGGGGTCGTTTTTGATGGTCCGGCAAACTTCCACACCGTCGACTTCCGGCATGAACACATCCAGGATCACCACATCCGGACGGAAGCCACCAAGTTGGGCACAGGCATCCACGCCACTTGCGGCGGTTTTCACGTGGTACGTACCTTCACGCGCAAGGGCCTGGTTGATGAGCTGCAAAAACATCTCATCGTCATCGACTACCAGAATCCGGGGCGCATCCGTGCGCGCGGTGGTCGGAAAAGATACGGCAAATTCGGCCCCACCGCCGGGGCGGTTGCGGAATCGAATGCGACCATTGTGCGCCTGTACCAGGCTGTATGTTACGGAGAGACCCAGACCGGTCCCACCGGATTCCTGCTTGTTGGTTACAAACGGATCAAACAGGTTGTCAGACATTTCCGGGGCGACGCCTTTGCCGTTATCGGCCACGGTTATCAAAACACGGTCCTCTCCTTCCCGGGCGGTTGTTACGGTGACCTGTCCGTTGCCGTGCTCGATGGCCTCACCGGCATTGATGATCATGTTCATCAATATCTGTTCCACGCTCTGGAGATTTGCGTTGATTTTGGGCAGGCCGGAAGCCAGGTCGGTCAACAGCGCTATGCCGGACTTGCGGAGCATCGTTTTGGTAAGCTTCAGGGCATTATCCACCGCAGCGTTGATATCCAGCGGCACTTTGTCAGAGACACTGGAACGGCTGTAAAACTCCTTGAGACTCTTAACAATCTCGGCGATCCGCGTGACTGCCATTTCCGTATCGTCAATGAGTAGGTGTAGGTTTTCCTCCAGGTAGTTGACCGGCAATCCTCCGAACTTGCGTTCCGGGTCACTGGCGGTGAATTCAGTGAGTAGGGGCAGCAGATCCTGCCAGAGACTTTTGAACAGGTGGATGTTCAGCATGATCAGGTTGGTCGGGTTGTTTATCTCATGTGCGACACCGGATACAAGCGTGCCCAGAGCCTTCATTTTTTGGGCCTGGTACAGGTCGGTGCGGGCCCGTTCGAGGGCGGCGGCTGTTTTTTTACTCTCGGTGATATCGCGCAGGGAAGAGATGACTTTGTAGGGCTGCTGCTGGTCATCCCGCACCAGCACGGCGTTCAACAGGCAGTGGGCGCTATTTCCGTCCTTGTCCAGCAGGGCAATTTCCCGATTGTATAGATGGTCATCGGCCAAGATAGCGTCCATCGTTGCCCTTCGATTTTTGGCAGATGCGAAGAATTGGTTCAGGGATGTGCCAATAAGATCGGCGCGTTTGTACTTGAAGATCTTTTCAACCGATGGACTGATTTCCAGGATCTCTCCCTCCAACGAGGTTTCAACGTATACATCCTGGATGCTTTCGAATATGCGGCGATATTTCTCTTCACTCTTCCGCAAGGCCTTTTCGGTCTGCAGCCGGTCATTGATTTGCTTGCGAAAGCTTTCATTCGCATCGCTAAGTTCCTTGGCTTTCCGGGTCAGCAGGGACTCGAGTTCCGCGATGCGTTTTTCATTTTCAGCTGCTTTTTGCATTCAGCGCCTCGGGTTGGGCAGCGTTGCCATGGCAGGGAGCCAAGCCTGAAGCCTGGGTGCGTCAAAATGACGCATGCCTGAATTGTAAGGGTTTTGGATTGGGGTGTCAATTTTGAAATAGTTTCCATGTGGCGGGAGCGTCTGCTTTTGGCTATCGGCAGCGGCGTTGCGCTAAGATCTGGGGTATCGCAGCGGGGTGCTATACATTGAATCGGAAACGAATGATATCACCATCCGCCACCGGATAGGTTTTCCCCTCCAACCTTACGGTACCCTCTTTGCGGGCCTGGGCATGGGAACCGGCGGCCATTAAATCATCATAAGAGACAACCTCAGCCCGAATAAAGCCCTTTTTAATGTCCGAGTGAATGACGTCGGCGGCCTCTAACGCCGGGGTGCCTTCCCGGATGGTCCAGGCTCGGACCTCGTCATCACCGACCGTAAAAAAGGAAATTAACCCCTGGAGGGCGTAGGTTCTTTTGATAACCCGATCCATGGCCGAGGCTGTGACGTTGAATTCGGACAGGAATTCGGCGGCCTCTTCCGGAGACATCTGGCTCAGCTCCTGTTCCAGTCTGGCCCGAATGACCATTGTTTCCTCCAGGGCCATCTCCGACCCCAGTTGCGGAAGGCTGTCATCCTCATCTTCGTTGTTGAACAGGACCAGTTTCGGTTTAGCGGACAAAAAGGCGAAGCCTTTGAGCAGGGGAGAATGGGCGATTTCGGGAATCCGGCGCAGGGGGTGTTCGTTTTCCAAAGCTTCCCGGCATTTTTCAAGCAGGCCGGGTTCTTCGGGGTGAAGGTTACGGCCGCGTTTTCTTTCGAGCGCCAATCGTTCCTGCCGTTTTTCTACCGAGACTTGATCGGTCAGGATCAGATCCTGTTCGATTGCGAGGAAATCTGCTCTCAGGGCGGGCGCTTCAAAGCCGTAACCGCTGAAATTCCGAACCACGTGGATCAAGGCGTCCGCGTCCCGGACCGGTGTCCAGACACTCTGATCACTCTTATCCTGGCCGCCTTTGGCACCGGGAAGGAAGTATTCAACCTGGGCATAGATTGTCTTCCGGGGATTGTAAAGATCGCTGAGAACATCGATTCGGTTGTCTGGTACCGGTATGGTGCCGATGCGATTTTCCGCGCGGTTGCCGGGCACGGCACGGCTGCGGGTAAGCGCATCGAAGATGGTTGATTTGCCTGATTGCGGCAGACCAATGATGCCCAGTTTCATGTAGTGCTCTCCAGGTTCGTCCACGGGTTGCAGGATGTTTGCGAATGCTATACTCTTTATACCTACCGTTGGTAGATGGCAAGATCGATTCTGGGCGGCGAACCGCTCCATGGCAGGTCGTCGCGGTCTGGCCCAAGCATTTGGAAATGTCCGATATGACCCTGAAAAAAATTTATAGCGGTGTATGGCTGGCCGTTCTGTTTACAGGTATGCAGTGGGCGCCTTACCATGTCCCTGATTGCCAGGCTGCGCTGGCCGTCATTCAGGTAGATCATTCTGATCCGGATGACATTACCCGGGCTGTTTCCGTCCTGTTGTCACCTGGGGGCCGACTTTCTTTCGACCGCCGGACCCGCTCCCTGATTGTGAACGATACACCGCGGGTCATCGCCCAGGTACGGGATCTGGTTCGGCAGCTCGACCAGCCGGTTCCCACCCTGACCATCCGGGTCAGAATGGGGCGTTTGCAGGCAGATACGGATGAGGAGCTGACCGTTGAGGGCCGTATTTCGGGGCCGGGCTGGTCGCTGGGCACGCCGGGTCACACCGCAGACGGGGTTGGCGTAACGCTCAACCAGGCGCAGACTGGAGCGCGGCGACAGTCTGAGTATGTCCTGAAAAGCCAATCCGGGCAACCGGCCTATATTGCCACCGGCAGCGACATTCCTTTTACAACCCGCTGGTCTGAAGTCTGCCGCACCTATGGCGGCTGCCGGCGGCAGACCACCTACAAACGGGTGGCCACTGGTTTCGAGGTGCTGCCGGTGGTGCGCGGCCGGGTGGCCCTTGTTCGCCTGACACCTCGAATCAGTACGCACGAGGGCGGCATTATCCGGTTTGCCGAGGCGGCCACCCAGATCAGGGTACCCCTGGGCCGCTGGGTGGATATCGGCCAGGTGGCCGGGGGGCGCAATGCTGCCATCCAGGCCACCATCGACAGCGCGAAAAGTGAACAGGTGAACCGTATATCGATGTGGATGATGATCGAAAAAGGTCTTTGAAACGGTCGGCCCTGCTCTCGCCGCGGACAGCCGACGTTCGGCAATATGTAATCAGGGCGGAGGGGCGGTCGAGGAGATCAGGGTTTTAAGCACATCTTCCTTACCCACGATACCGACCAGTTTACCCCTATCGACGACCGGCAAGGTGTGGAAATTGTTATCCACCATCAAGCTGGCTAAAGCCTCTATGCTGGTTTCCAGGGAGACGGTGACCGGGTTACCGGTCATGGCCTGTGATACGGTGATGGCCGCAATTTTACGCACCTCTTTTTGCAGCTGCTTCGTAGATGAAAGTGGAATGAGGCCGTCCAGGAAGGTGAACAATGATGGCAGCGGTAATCTCTTTTGCTGGGCGATCAGGTCGCTCTGGCAGAGAATACCCACCAGTTGGCCCTGGCTGTCCACGACCGGGGCGCCGTTGATATGATTGTCCAGCAGCTTCCGGGTGGCTTCCGATATCTCCATTTCCGGGGATAACGTGATCACCTCGCGGGACATGATTTCGGCTGTTTTGATCATAGGCACCTGCGCTTTCTGGTAAGCTGACGGCTAAGCGCCGTGAGCGAAATTGGCCCGGCCCACAATAGTCTTGAACTGGGGTTGCTGATTAGAGTATAGGCTTACGCCAACGACTGTTCAATAAAAACCTGAACCATCGGAGCTATCGTCATGGATTACACCGTTAAAGATATCCTGAACCTGCAGGTCGCCCCGGCATTGGGGTGCACCGAGCCGGTGGCCATTGCCCTGGGTGCGGCCGCAGCGGCATCCCTACTGGATAAACAGAAAATTGACATGATTGAAGTATCGGTCGATCCCAACATCTACAAAAACGGCTTGGCCGTATCAATTCCGGGTACGGGCGGTCTTTCCGGACTGGACATGGCGGCTGCCATTGGCGCCTGTGCCGGGGATCCGACTTTGAAACTGGAAGTCCTCGAGAGTGTGGATGAAGATGCGGTTCCGCGGGCCAAACAGCTGATCAAAGACGGCCAAGTGAACGTACATCTACTTGCCGACCATCGAGGGCTGCACATCAAGACCCGGGTGAGCGCCGCTGGCGACTGGGCGGAATCCTTGATTCGGGATCTACATGACAACATTGTGAGCCTGTCTTTTAACGGGCAACCGGTGGCGGATAGCCCGCTGTTATCAGAAACAAATGACGACCAGGGTACATCACCGATATCAGAACTGGAAACCTGGTTGAAAACCCTTTCCCTGGGGCGACTCCTCCGAATGCTTGATGATCTGGATGATGAGGACTTGGCTTTTTTGCAGAACGGGGTGGATACCAATATGGCCCTGGCCAACCACGGCCTGAAATACGGTCCCGGACTGGGAATCGGTCTGGCCATGGAGCGACTGGCCCGCCAGAAATTGGTCACCCGGGATATGATCCTGGATGCCCGGATTCTGGCCTCGGCCGCTTCTGATGCCCGAATGGCCGGGGTCAAGCTGCCGGCCATGAGTTCGGCGGGCAGCGGGAATCATGGTTTGACTGCGATTCTGCCGATTTGGGCGGTGCGTACCTGGGTGGATTGCACCGATCGCGCTGCCCTGAAAGCCATTGGCTTGAGTCATTTGATTACCGCCTATGTGAAAGCCCATACCGGGCGGCTGACTGCGGTTTGCGGGTGCTCGGTGGCGGCCGGTGCCGGTGCGGCTGCCGGGGTTGCCTACCTGCTGGGCGGCAACCAGGCCCATATTGCCGGATCGATTAAAAACCTGACCATGGATCTGGCCGGGGTTATCTGCGATGGCGCCAAAGCCGGCTGTGCCCTGAAACTGGCGACGGCCGCGGGAACGGCCGTTCAGTCGGCGCTTTTTGCGCTCCAGGGCGTCAATGTGCAGCCCACAGATGGTATCGTCGGCCTGTCCCCTGAACAAACCATGAAAAATGTGGGCATGCTCAGCACGGAGGGTATGATTGAGACGGACCGGACGATCCTCAAGATCATGCTGGAAAAGCAATTTTCAGAGGTGGAGTAGACGCTATTTAAAATAACGGATTTTGACCCCCCGCAAAAAGTACCTGGGATCCGCGACAATTCAAGGCGGGCACTAGATTCCCCCGCGTTAAGGGACTTCCCGCGCATCTATTTTTCAAATGTGGGTCGAAACCGCAGGCATATTTTCTAAGTGCTTCGAGAATCTGGTCTGCTTTGCAATCAGCAGCTTTTTCACCGGGGCCGATTTTTGGCCAATTTGACTTCCAGCGCCGAGATTTATCCACTTCGGGCGGATTGGGCCCAAGGCATTTTCAAGACAGCGTTTAACTATGCACCCGGGTACGCGGAACGGGTAATTCCGGGGTTTGCGCCGGGTGCGCAGATTTAGGGATAAGGTGGCGTCACGGGGGTGAAGTTGCCGAACCTCTGCTGGGTGGGTATGATCAGGTCAGGCCAGAATTTCGGCGATGGTGCCGAGCAGGTCGTCTCTGGCAATGGGCTTTTTCAGGGTGCGCTGGGCGCCTAATGCGTCTGCCAATTGGAGGTATCCTTCAGGTCCCATCTGGGCGCCCCCGGACATCGCAATGATTTTGACATCGGGAAAGTCATTTTTCAGTTCCATGATCATCTCGATGCCTTCCTTTTCAGGCATGATGAGATCGGTGATGACCAGGTCGACTTCATTTTGCCGAAATAAATCCATCCCCTCTTTCCCATCGGCAGCCGCCAGTACATCGTAGCCAGCTTTGGTGAGCATGAGCGACAGCATTCTTCTGATGATTTCGTCATCATCGATTATCAGAATTAGGGCCATGGCGTACGCTCCTTCTTAAGGCATCCAGGGTGCTCGATAGGGCACGCTGGGCTGCCCGGGCAAAATCGTTGCGAGACACAGGTTTGATTAAGATTTCCCGAAATTTGGCCGTATCGATACTATTTAACATTTCCCTGTGACCGGTGCAAATAATTACTGGGATTTCCGGTTTTATTTTCATCATTTCCGCGGCCAGAACATCGCCGGTCATACCGGGCATAACCAGGTCGGCAATCACCAGGTTGATACTCCGATGGCATTCGTTGAAGTATGCCAGGGCCTTGTGGCTGTCTTGGAAACAAGTCGTGTCATAGCCCAGGCTGCTCACGATTTTTTCAATGATTTTGTAGCTCTGTATCTCATCGTCCACAATCAGAATGTGCCCGCGCCCGGTCCACTGAGAAATGATGCGTTCTTCTACCGGGACCACTTCCGATTGGGGTGGAATCTTTATCTCCGGCAAGTAAATATCAAACGTGGTTCCCGTTCCCTGTTCACTGGTCACCATGATCCGGCCGTCATGACCGGTGATGATGCCATGGATCATGGAGAGCCCCATACCGGTGTTGGTGGCCATCTCCTTGGTTGTAAAAAAAGGATCAAATATCCGTTCAGTGATTTCCGGCGGCATGCCGTGCCCGGTGTCGCTAACGCTCAGTTTCAGATAGTCGCCGGCCGGCAGATTCAGCGACGGACCGACCGTCTCGCCCGGATTTTCAGTGACTGTGGTTTTGGCCAGCGTGATCGTCATGGTGCCGCCCGTTTCGCGCATGGCGTGAAAAGCATTGGAGCCCAGGTTGACGATGACCTGGTGAATCTGGGTGGGGTCCGCCAGGGCGCGCCCGGCATCATTTTGATAGGCCTGCTGAATATCAACGGTGGCCGGTATGGAGGCCCTGAGCAGGGAGACGGCCTCCTTGATCACGGGCACCAGATCGATGGCTTCACGGGTGGAGCTGTCCTGTTTACTGAAGGTGAGAATCTGTTCTACCAACTGTTTGGCGCGATTGGCAGCTTGCAGTATTTCGGTCAGGTTCTGGGCCAATTGGCTGTCCGGCGGAGCCTCATCCAGCGACATTTCGGTGTAACCAATAATTGGAAAGAGGATATTGTTAAAATCATGCGCAATGCCACCGGCCAGTGTGCCGATGGCTTCCATTTTGTGAATTTGCTTTAGCTGCGCTTCAAGTTGAACTTCGTTGGTGACATTGCGCTGTATGGTGACATAGCTCCGGTTACGACCGTCACGGCTGATGATCTGTGAAATGGCGGTCTGCGCCAGGTACGGGGTCCCGTCCTTTTCGTGACAGGTCATTTGCTGGGTGGCGGCTCGATCCAAGGTTACCGACCGCCAAAGCTTGTCGAAAGCCGTGATGGTTTCCCGATCCTGTGAAATAAACGAGATGTGCCGCCCGACGGCTTCGTCCGGCGCGTATCCTGTAATCCGATTAAAGGCGGGATTAACGTACAGGATAATGCCGGTGTCGTCCGTTATGGTGATGCTGTCCGTCGATTGTTCAATGGCGGTGGCCAGGATCTGCCGCTCGTTTTCACCCTTGCGGCGGGTTTCCTCCAACTCGTCCAGATCCATTTTAATCAGGGATATGGCGTCATAGACCGGCTTGAAGCGTACATCTGAGTTTTCGGGTGGATCGGGAATGCCCGGTTCTCCGGTACCCCAGCTGATGCTTCCCAGAAACTCGAGAATCTCATGGGGAGGGCCCGGATACGGGGGCGCGTTGGCCGCCGCCGTCGATTTGTCCGGAACCGGAGTGTCTGAGTGCCGGTTTTCAGTGGTATCCAGCACTTTGATGTAGGCCAGGGCACTTTCCAGATCATCCACGATTTTAACTTTGAATGGGACCATATGTTTGGCCAGGTGGATGCCCGCCTTCATCCAGCGGTTGGCCCCGTAAAAAATGATCATGCGAAAGTGCGGAAAATCAGCGTGCCACTGGATGATCTTCTCCAGATAGCGCTTGCGGGCATTGCGTGAAGCCCGATTGATATGGGTCAGCCCGTTTATGTAGTAACAGCCTTGCGGGCTGGCCACGGCCTGGGCGCACACCCTGTGAAAGCGCTCCATGGAGGGGGTGACATCCCTGTTCGCGTAGTCACCTCTGCCGATGGAATGCACAATCCGGTCGTCGATGAGTTCATATTCTACCCGGTAGCTATCGGCTGCATAGGTTTCCTGGGGAATAGGGAGCACCTTGCGGTCCGGTCGGCCGGCGGTTTGCATATGCTGCGCAGTTGCCGCCAGGGCCTTTTGCATAGCCGCGGGATAGTCTTTTTCAATGGATATGGGAAAGGGCGCCCGGAACAAGCGGCACCATACACTAAAACCGATTTTAACTGCCCGGGGAGCGCCGAAGCCGATGAAAGCGACTACCCGGTGCCTGTCTTTCGCCATCTCGGCGATATACTGATCCCGGGCTTCCTTGGAAGAAATGCCGCCATAATGGCTGTAATCTCTCAACTCTACGAAGGTGTCCGATCCATCCAGCATCTCGTCGAGGACCTTGCGGCGTTCGCGAAACAGCTGCTTGATGGAGTCCCGGTCAGCATTTTTCCACCCCTTTGATCGCGAAAGGAGTATCCGCTCACCGATAAACTCGAAGGAGACGAAGTACTCCCGGCCCAGGTCGATGTTGGTCCATTCAGGTCGGCGGGTGATCGGCAAGCCGGAGACCGGGCAGGTGGCGGCAACAGCCGGGGGCCATTTTTTTTCGGCTTGGGGCATGTGTCTCCGTGGCTATCGAACCGGGGCCAAGAAAGTTTATCACTGTCACTGCAACCATTGCAGCAGAACACCTGATGACGCATCATCATATGTTTTTCGAAGCGGGGTTGTCAAATTGCCACCGGGCTATTTTGTCCACGAGAAAAGGCAGGCCCCGATGGCTAAAAACACGACACTCATGCCAGCCAGGACCGTGATTTCCGGGAGAATCGCCACCAGGCCCGCTCCGTCGCTCATGATTTTGCGGGCCGCCGTCAGCAGGTGGGTCAGGGGAAATGCCTGGGCAAACCACTGCACCCAGCGAGGGGCCCCTTCAATCGAAAACCAGACTTCCGAGAGAAACATCATGGGCCACGAAATGAAATTCAGAATTCCGGTGGTCAATTCCTCGCTGGTGCCCCGCGAGGCCAGAATTAATCCCAGTGAGGTGAGACTCAGGCTGCCCAGGAAAAAGACCAGGGCCAGGTGCAGGTAGGAACCAACCATGTTAAATGAGAATATCAGATGGCAGCCCGTCCAGACCACCACCAAGGTGAACATCAGAAGGAAGAGTCGCGACAGCATTTGCGCACTGAGGTATTCCAGCGCGGTAAGCGGCGTGGCCTTGAACCGCTTTAAGACGCCGTTTTTTCGATAGCGGACAACCACATATCCGACGCCCCACAGCGCGCTGAACATCATGTTCATGCCCAGTATCCCGGGAAAGAGCCAGTCTATGTAACGAATCTCAAGGCCCTCGATTGGAATTCTGCGGGCACTGTTGCCGGTCATCGGGGGGGCCAGGCTGCCTTCGAAAAGCTTTTCAAGGAGGTACCCTTTCGGTGAACTTTCATTGATCCAATAGCGGTAGGGGCGGGGACCCAACTCCACCAGAAAATCGATTTTGTGATAGCGCAGCTTGTCCAGTCCCTCCTCAAGCGATTTGAACCCGATGAATTCGACCTGCTGCAAATCTTGAAACCTGCCCGGTAGATCTGCGGCTGAAATAACCGGCGGGGTCTGCTCCGCGGGAAAGACACCCACTTTGTGGTCTTTGTAGACCTTGCCGTCGAATATGATACCGAACCCGGCGACCAGCAGAAATGGAAACAGAAAGTTCCACCCAAAGGCCGAGCGATCTCTGAAAAATTCGCGGTTGCGGGCAATGAACATGGCCCAGAATCTTTTTACATTCATAAGTCGATCAGTCTCGTAGTTGGCGCCCGGTGAGCGTTAGAAAAACATCTTCCAGGTTGGGGGAGCGAACCGTCATCTCTGAAAGGTTCACGCCCATCTCGATCAGCCGGGCCAAACATTCATTGGTATCTTCCGGGAATATTTCTAATCGGTCGCCGCTTTCCCGGTAGCTGTAGTGCAGGTGCGGCTTGACGGTTGCCAGTAATTGTTTGGGCAGGGTCAGCGACGGGCCGCCGCAGTATTGCCTGATGAGGGCCTCCGGGGAGCCTCGCGCAATGATTTTACCGAAATCCATGATGGCAATCTGATCACACAATTGGGCCGCTTCCTCCATGTAATGGGTGGTCAGAATGATGGTTTTGCCCTGCGCTTTTACCGCTTCGACGACTTTCCAAAGTTCGTGGCGGGCATGTGGGTCCAGGCCGGTGGAGGGTTCGTCCAGAAACAGCAATTCGGGCTGGTTTACCAGGGCCATCGCGAGCAGCAGGCGCTGGCGTTGGCCGCCCGATATCTTGTCGTTGTAGCGGTCCTGGATGTCCTCAAGCTGGCACATGCGGATCAGGTCATCCAGGTCGTGGGGCCGGGTGTAGAGGTCTGCGAAGGTCTGCAGGGTTTCGCGAACGGTTAAGAATCCCAGCAGAGCGGTGTGTTGGAATTGGATGCCGACTTCTTCGCGAAACGATCCAGCCCGCCGGTTGCCTTTGTAATAAATCTCGCCTGATGTGGGCTCCGTAATATCCTCAATCATTTCGATTGTGGTCGTCTTGCCGGCGCCATTGGGGCCCAGCAACCCAAAACAGGTCCCGCCGTCCACACCGAAACTAACCCCGGCAACCGCTTTGAGGGCGCCATAGTGCTTGGCCAGATCTTTAACCTGAAGTATCGTTGTCATGCGCGTTTACCTGTTGCCGTTCCGTCTTCACCCCGGCCGCAGCAGTAGCCGCCGAAAAGATTCATAATTTCGTAATCATAGGCAATTTTCAGGCCTTGTCAACGCTTTCATACGCTTTCCGGCGGGAAGCTTGACAACCATGGGCGTCGGGCATAAATTGCCAGGCAATTGGAGCTTTAGCGCCGATCGAATTAAAACCATTAGAAATTGGATTGCTTATGCCGCCACTTGTTGCCATCGTAGGAAATTCCGACACAGGTAAAACAACCTTGATTGAAAAACTGGTCCCTAAGTTGAAAGGACGCGGCTATACTGTGGGGACGGTGAAACATACCCACCATGGTTTTACCATGGACCAGGAAGGCAAGGATACACATCGCCATCAGGCAGCCGGGGCCGACACAGTGGTGGCGGTTTCACCCGGGCGCATCGCCATCGTAAAAACGTCGACGCAGGATTCCCTGGAAGCGGCACTGCCGTTTTTAGAAGATCGGGACATCGTTCTCGTGGAAGGATTCAAGGGCGGCCGCTGTCCCAAGATTGAAATCTTCAGGGAAGCTGCCGGCGGCCAACCGGTGTGCCTGGAGGACCCCCACCTGCTGGCCCTGGTGGCCGATGTGAAGATCGAAACCGACCTGCCGGTGTTCGGGCTTGACGAGGTTGAACCGATCACTGACTTTATCGAACAGCAACTGTTGAATCGTTAACCGTCCCCTTGCCCGCCAGCCCCTCCAGCAGATAGGTTGTGTCCATCCAGAAATGGTAGATTTTGGTTGAGAGCACGTGCCCGGCGTAGCCAAAGGTGAAGACTGGAAAACGCCGCTCTGGCCCAACCCGTCGTTGCCTAAAGGCTATGCCGGGTAAAAAGATGCCGTTTTTGGATGGGGCGTTAGGTCGGCAGGGGCTGCTTGAGGGGAATATCCCATTTTTTCATATACTTCCAGATTGCTGTACGGCTGAGACCAACCCGCCGCCCCACCTCGGCTTTATTCCAGTCACATTCGTGCAACGCCTGCAATAATTTTTCCTCGGTCAGGTTGACTTTGCCCCGGACGGGGGCGGCCGCCGGAGTGCCCGGCAGGTCACCACCCGGCGCACAGACTGTCTGTCGGATTTCAATCGGCAGGTCCAGGGCGCGCAGTTGGTTGCTCTCACACAGCACAAAGGCATGTTCCACCGCATTTTCCAATTCCCGTACGTTGCCGGGCCAGGGGTGATCCATGAGGAGGCGCATGGCCCGGCCCGATATATCGTAGATCTCTTTACCGGTTTTGCGGCTGTAGCGCCCAAGAAAGTGGGTCACCAATAGGGGTATGTCTTCCCGGCGCTGCCTTAGCGGTGGAACCTGTACGGGAAATACCTTTAATCGGTAGTAGAGGTCGTCGCGAAATTTCCCTTCTTTGACCAGGCTGTAAAGATCACGGCCCGTGGCGGCGATAATGCGAATATCAATTTTACGGGGCCTGGATTCACCCACCCGCTCTATCTCCTTTTCTTGCAGAACCCGCAGCAGTTTGACCTGAATATAGGGGCTGATTTCACCAATCTCGTCCAGAAAAATAGTGCTGCCGGCAGCCTCTTCAAAACGGCCCTTGCGATCTCGAATGGCCCCGGTAAACGCACCCCTCACATGGCCGAACAGTTCACTTTCCAGCAGCTGTTCCGATAGAGCGCTGCAGTTTACCTTTATCATCGGTGCGGACGCCCGGCTGCCATTATAGTGAATGGCTCCGGCTACCAGCTCTTTGCCGGTTCCACTTTCGCCTTGCACCAGGATGGCGGCATCACTGCGGGCGGCGGCTTCGATGGCGGTAAAGACATGGCGCATGGCCGTGCTTTTGCCGATAATATTGCCCAACCGATGGTGAGCACCCAGACGGCGGTCGGCTTCAGCAGCTCTTTCTTTGGCTTCCAGCAGTTCCCGGAGGTCGGTCACCGACTCGACGATTCCTTTTATTTGACCGTCGTGGTCTTTTACCAAGCGGGCACTTTTCAGGACCGGAATATCAAAGCCGTCTTTGTGCCGCAGGGTGCACTGTTTGCCGTCAACCGCGCCCTGTTTGAGGATCCCGCACTCCAATGAGCCGGTCGGGCAGCTTTGTTTAAGGCAGCGGTTGAAGTTCAAAATCGAGCATTTTCGGCCGATCACATCGTCGGCCGGATATCCGGTGATACGTTCCATGGCCGGATTCCAGGCTGTGATATGGCCCTGCGGATCCAGGGTAAAGACCCCCTCTGCTATGGCCTCAAACATCATCTCTGCAAAACTGGCGTCCATCTGCGCTCCTGGTTGCGTTACGGTAACGTTACCTTGCGTTACTCTAAGTTAAAGTAACGCAACCAGGATGTCAATGAAAAGCTGGTTTTCGGAGGTTATAAGGAGGAGTTTGCAGTAATAATATTTATATTACATATACTTATAGTGTTTAAACGGGTTTTTATCTTTTTACTGAGTCTTGGCACGGTAGTTGTGTATTGAGTTCTTGGATAGATGAGCAAAAAGAGATATACTGACGGTCCTTTGCCATTTTGGCGCTTGCCGGATATATGGTACCCTTTATCTTGCACATGATAAAAATAGAATTAACTTAACCATACTCGGCCGAATGCGCCCGGGCCTGCCGGGGTTGCCGGCAGCAACGGACTGTTTATGATCTGGCGCAGTTTGGCGGGATGTAATCCTGCCGCCGGGCTTCATCATATGGCTTGATATCGGCCACCTTTTGCCGGTGATGCTGCTTTTGGGCGTAACCGGATATTGCCGGGTGACCAAGCGGTCTTGGACCGTGGCAAGAGTCGTTGTCGTCAAGTAACGAAAAAGCGAGGTCTGCAATGATTGATGTTCTGTTCGCGATTGGTTTCATCGTTGTCTGGTACCTGCTACAGGCGGTGATTCTACCGCGGATGGGCGTTGCCACCTGAATGAAACCAGACTGTCAGGTGACAGACAAGCCCAAAATCGAGGAAAAGCAGGTCGGTGGTGGAGATAGCCTCTAGAGGCTATCTCAAAAATAGGATTTTGGTTCAAGGTGCGGCGGCCGCGAGGTTTCCCCGCGTTGCGGGACTTTCCGCGCATCTATTTTTCAAGGGTGGGTCGTAACCGGAGGAATACTCCCGTATTTCGAGGATAGCGCTTCGCTTCACTCCGTGCCGAAATCGAGCGCCCAACGCCGAGGTTGGGCCAATCCGTCGTCGCCATAAGGCTAGGCCGGACAAGAAGACCTTTTTGAGATTGCCTCTAACGGTTAGCGGCCCATTTGCTGCCAACCCGCCAAAAGGGACCCGGCGATGAGCAATGCCCGTTCGGGGAGGCTTGCCTTGCGGATATATTCATCAGCACTGTGGTCCTTGTCGCCGATCGGCCCCAGTCCGTCGACAACCGGTACTTTTTCAGCGGCAATCAGGTTTGCATCCGAAACTCCCTGGCGATGTTCAGCCGCGATGTCAATCCCCATTTCAGCCGCCGTGGCGGCAATCACTCCAAAAAGGGTTTCATTTTCGGCACACACCGGCATGGGTGGCCTTGTGCTGGTGATCTCGTAACTGACCGAGGTGTTGGGCACGCTGCTGCGTGTGCCCAGCCTGTCGATCTTCTCTTTTAAAACCGCAGAGTCTTTTCGGGATGGGAAGCGAAAGTCAATCTTGGCGGACGCGTTTTCCGCTACCGTATTGGACCCGATGCCGCCCGCCACAAGCCCCACGTTTACCGTAATGCCCTTATCCAGGTCATTCAGGGTTTCGAAGGCAATTGTTCTATGCGCCAGTTCTAAAATGGCACTGCCCTTGTCAGACCCGGCATAGGCCGCGTGCCCGGCCTGGCCCTGGACATCGAGGTTGAGAGCAATATTGCCCTTGCGGCCGGTGACGACTTCACCGTTGCGGCCGCCGCACTCAAGAACCAGGGCAAATAGACTCCGACATGCCTCTTGGCGGATGAGTTCCCGGGAAGACCCTGAGCCGATTTCTTCATCGGAATTGAATACAAAGGTAACCGGGATCGCGTCTAACAGCCCTTTTGCGGCCAGCGCTTTCAAGGCGAATATCCCGGCCACAAGCCCGCCTTTCATGTCGGCCACACCCGGCCCGAAGCAGTGGGCGGCGTCTTCTTTATACCAGTTGAAATCGGTATCGAACGGAAAGACCGTATCCATGTGCCCACTGAGCATGATTTGATGCTTGCTGCGCTGGACTGCAGCGGTGCGGGCAACGAGGTGATTGCCCGCGCTGCTCTGGGGCAAGGTTTCACAGGCAATAGCGTCGCCTTCGAAGGCGGCCGCAATCCGGGCGGCAACCCGGTCCACACCCGCTTTGTTGTAGCTGGAACTCTGGATCAGGACCAGGTCTTCCAACAGGGCAAACATGTCGGGGGTGCGTTGCCGGATGAAAGTGCGCAGGCTGTCAGGGATCATTTTGCGGCTCAGTTTAAGGTCGCTAAAGTGTCGCAAATATCCCACGTATTGGAATATTTTTCAATTCAAAGTTCCCTCCCAAGCAGACAAAACAATTGCAATTTCAAAAGGGGATTGTTATGGGCATCTGGATTAAGTGAAACTTATGAATTTTGGCTAGATATACCATGACGGTATTCTGACGGGCTGGCCAACTAGAACCGCCATTTGATAGCGGGGCAAAACGGGGGCGCGGGAATGGGTGATTTTCAAACAACTTTGAGCGCATTGCAAGCACTGGATTCAACCAAGATTTTTTTTACCGATCTGCACGGCCGCATCATGAGCTTGCCGGTCAATCCGGAGAACATGGAAGCCATCTGTCAAACGGGGATTGGTTTCGACGGTAGCTCCATCGCCGGCTTTGCGGCCGTGGAAAAAAGCGACCGTATCCTTAAACCGGTCCGGGAAAGCTACCGCGCAGTAACGTTCACGGATGAAAAAGTCGGTTTTTTCATCGGGGACGTTTACAATGAAGCGGGCCAGCGGGCCCAGGCCGATCCCCGGGCCGTTTTGGAGAAAGTGCTGGCGGATGCCAAAAAGACGTTTGGCTACACCTTCACCGTGGGGCCGGAGCACGAGTTTTTTCTCCTAAAGGGGGAGACCTTTGACGCGGACTCCCATACGGATAACGGGCGCTATTTTCAGGCCAGCCCCCATGACAAGGGCGAGGCGGTGCGTGATCGGATCATTGCCGTGCTGGCGGAATGCGGTATCAAATTTGAAAAATCGCACCATGAAGTAACGCCTTCGCAACACGAAATTAACCTCGAGTGCACGGACCCGCTAAACGGTGCCGACCGGACCGTATTGTTCAATTATGTGACCCAGAAAGTGGCGGCTGAATTTGGCTACCATGCCGCTTTCATGCCCAAACCGTTTGACGGGTACAACCGCAACGCATTTCATATCCATCTTTCCATGCAGGATGGCCAGGGCGAGAACGTTTTTTACGATCCGGCGGCCCCTGAGCATATCGGTAAAATCGCCCGGCAGTTTATCGCGGGAATCCTGAAATACGCCCGCGAAACCTCTATCATCATGGCTTCCACGCTCAATTCCTACAAAGCTTATGTAATTGAACGGGAAGCGCCCGTCGTGCGCAACTGGGGGTTTAGCAACCGCAGTTCCATGGTCCGGATTCCGCATGCCCTCAGCCCGCAGAGTACCCGTCTGGAGCTGCGCAGCCCGGACCCCTGCGGGAACCCCTATCTGCAGATTGCGGTGTTGATCGCCATGGGGCTGGCCGGTATCCGGGAAGAGCTTGATGCCGGCCCGCCCATCTCCGGCAGTACTTACCGCAAAAACTGGAAAATGAAGGTCTGGGATCGGCGGTTTCTGCCCAAATGCATGTATGAGGCGTTGGTAGAGGCCGAGCGCAGCAAATTTCTCAAAGAGACCCTTGGTGAACGCATATATAGCAACTACATGGCCCTCAAGGTAAGCGATTGGGAGGAGCATCGTACGCACGTGACGCCCAGAGAACACAGTAAATATTTAAGCCGCTAATGCCCAGCGGATGCGCTGATCGCTGGTTGGCCCAACATCTTGAAAAACATCAGGAACCGTAAGGAGAAGATCAATGGAAGCCTGGGTTGAACAACTTCAAAACAGTGTCAATACCCTTGAACGCCTGAAAGACTATATCGAGGTTACGCCTGACGAGGAAAAGGCCATCACCACCTTGAACACCAAGTGGGGCACCACCCCCTATTTCGCTGCTCTGATGGATCGCAAGGACCCCAACTGCCCTATCCGGCGGCAAGTGCTGCCTTCCCTGGAGGAAAACGTCAATGAATACGGCGTGGAGAACTACCTGATCTGGAAAGAGAATCGCAGCACCGATGAAGTGCGCCCCGACAGTATCGCCCGCCAGTACCTCGACCGGGTGGCTTTTACCGTCACCGATGTGTGTGCCAATTACTGCCGGCACTGCTTCCGCAAAGAGCTGGTCGTTGACCGCGACATTCAGTTCCGCATGGATCTGGAAGAGGGTCTGGCCTGGATAAAGGCGCACACGGAGGTGCGGGACGTTCTGATCACCGGGGGGGACCCCTTTATCCTGGCCGACGACAAGATTGAATACCTGATCCGCAAGTTGCGCGAACTTGACCACCTGGAGATGATTCGTTTCGGTACCCGCACCCCGATCGTCCTGCCCCAGAGAATCACGCCGGCACTTAAAAAAATCCTGAGCCCGTACCATAAAATTCCGCTCTGGATAAATACCCAATGCAACCATCCCAAGGAGCTAACCCCGGAAACCGCTCGGGCGGTTTTTGATCTGCTTACCTGTGGTGTTAACGTCGGCAATCAGGCTGTTCTGCTCAAGGGGATCAATGATGACCCCGAAACCTTCCGGCAGCTGCACCAGAAATTGCTGCAGGTGCGCATACGGCCCTATTATGTGTTCTATTGTGAACCGGCACCCGGTATCGACCATTTTCGGACAACCGTGGAAAAGGGCGCCGAATTGATCCGGGATGCCATTCGTGGCCATACCACCGGACTGGCCCAGCCCATGTACGTGATTGCCACAAATATCGGCAAGATTCCGCTGATGCCCGATTACTACATCATGGGGAAGGATGAAAAAGAGTACACCCTGAAAAATTACCAGGGAAAACTCACCCAATGGCCCAACATGCCCGCGTGATAAAGGTGCGCCCTGAGCCGACTAGCGCCTCACGCGCTGGTTGAATGATTGACATCCAGGGGTTATTTGGTTTAGCATAAGTCCTAAATTTATTTATGGATAACCAAATTACACGGGCCTGGGGAGCTTCATGATAATCGGTCTGGATGTCGGCGGTACCCATACGGATGTGGTGCTCTTGGGAAATGAAGGCCTGGTTGGGTCCGTCAAGATCACCACCAACACCGGTGACCTTTTCCAGACGGTCCTGGACGGCATCGATCAGATTACCCGCGGCATCTCGCCGGAAACCATCCAACGCCTCGTACTGAGCACGACCCTGACGACCAATGCCGTTGTTCAAGGCAAGATCCCCAGGGTCGGCATGCTGGTGACCGGCGGCCCGGGGCTAGACCCGGCCCTTTACCGCACCTGTGAGGACTACCATGTCGTGGCCGGGTCCATCGATCACCGGGGCCGCGAAACCGCAGCTATCGATTCCGCCCAGATCGAGTCCATCGCCACCCGGATGTCGGCCAGGGGCATCGAACTGGTTGGTGTGGTCGGTAAATTCTCGACGCGTAACCCGACCCATGAAGTGGCGATTGCCAGGCTGCTTGACTCCCGATTTGAAAAAGTATTCCTGGGGCACCGGGTTTCGGGAAATCTCGGTTTTCCCCGTAGAATCGCCACCACCTACCTCAACACCGCGGTTTATCCCATCCACCGGGAATTTTTCACGGCTATTAAAAAATCTTTGACAAGCAAAGGCCTGACAGTGCCTATTCGAATCCTGAAAGCCGACGGCGGCAATATGAGCCTGGACGCCTCCATCGATTTCCCGGCCCAGACGATTCTCTCCGGACCTGCCGCGAGTGTCATGGGCTCATTGGCCTTCGCCCCCGATGAAGAAGAGTGTCTGGTCTTGGATATCGGGGGCACCACCACCGATATGGCGGTAATGGTCAATAACGCCCCCCTGCTCGATCCCAAAGGGACCGATATCCAGCCCCTGAAAACATTGGTTCGATCTTTGAAAACGCATTCCATCGGTGTGGGCGGCGACAGCCTCGTCCAGGTTGTCGCGGGGCAGCTACAGGTGGGGCCGGAGCGCAGAGGACCGGCCATGGGCTACGGCGGGCCCGTGCCCACCCCCACGGATGCCATGTTGGTTTTGGGAATCATCAAAGGCGTCGGCCAGACAGCTGCCCGGGACGGGTTGGCCGGGTTGGCCGCTGGCCTGGGAATGTCCGTGACGGCTGCGGCCGAGAAAATTTTCAGTCACACCTGTGAAAAGATTCTGAAACAGGCCCGCCAGATGATTACCCGGATCAACAGCCAGCCGGTATATACGGTCCACGAAATGCTCGAAGGTCACAGCGTGAACCCCCAAAAAATACTCGTGCTGGGCGGTCCGGCTGCTGCTTTTGCCGGCCGGCTCGAAGAATTATCCGGCTGGAAGGTGGGGGTCGTTCCCCGTTGGGAGGTGGCCAATGCCATCGGGGCCGCCCTGGCCCGTACATCTACCGAGGTATCACTTTGGGCCGATACGGAACAGGGCCTGGCCCGGGCGCCCGAGGAGCATTTCCACAAGCGCATCAGCAACAGTTTTACCCTTGAAAAAGCACGCCAGCAAACCGTGGAGCTGCTGAAAGCCAAAGTGCTGGCCCTGGGCGCCAATCCGGGACCCCTGGAGGTGGAGATCATAGATGAGAGTGAATTCAACATGGTCCGGGGATTCAAGACAACCGGCCGGATTATGCACGTAAAGGCCCAGATCAAGCCGGGGCTCATTCATGGATACGACCCGATTGCAGGAGCGCTGCTGTGAAGATGCTCAAAGCCAACCACACCACCGGGCTCGTTTTTTTCCCCGCCTATGACTGGGCCATCAGTGCCAGTCACCCGGAGCGGGAAGAGCGGTTGCTTTATACCCAGGACCAGATCCTGGAAGAGGGCCTGTTGGACATTGCCGGCATTACCGAGTTCAAGCCCGACCTGGTGACGGTTGACGATGTCCAGCGGGTACATTTCTGTGTCCCCGATCCCAGCAAAGTCATGACCCAGTCCCATTTTATCAGTGCCGGTGGGGCCAAGACGATTGGGATGGCGATAATGGAAAAACAGATCGAAAGAGGGTTTGCGCTTGTCCGGCCCCCGGGCCACCATGCCATGCGGGTGGTGCATGGCGGCCGTGGATTCTGCGCTGTCAATATTGAAGCCATCATGATCGAATACCTGCGGCAGGCTTATCAGGTGGACAAGGTGGCGATCATCGATACGGACTGTCACCATGGGGACGGCACTCAGGATATCTACTGGTACGATCCGGACACGCTGTTTATCTCCATTCACCAGGACGGCCGGACCCTTTACCCCGGATCAGGCGCCACCCGTGAGATGGGGGGCGGCAATGCCATCGGCACCACCTTGAACATTCCCCTGCCGCCGCAGACATCGGCGGAGGGTTTCCTGTATGCCGTCGAACATATTGTGCTGCCGATACTCGCGGAATTCAAACCGGACTTGATTGTCAATTCGGCCGGCCAGGACAACCACTATTCCGATCCCATCACCAATATGAACTTCTGTGCCCAGGGCTACGCCGACCTGACGGCGCTCCTGAAACCAGACATTGCTGTACTGGAGGGCGGCTATTCCATCGAAGGGGCGCTGCCGTATGTAAACCTGGGAATCGCTCTGGCCATGGCCGGGATCGATTATTCACATGTGCGGGAACCGGATTACGATCCTGACCGAATCCGGCAGAGCCCGGACATTTCCGCCTATATTGAGAAGGTGGGTGAGGCGGTACTGGTACTCTGGCAACAGCGCGCGCGTTTGCGGGAAACCGTGTGCAGCGGCCGGGAATATCTTGTCCGTGATCGCAATATTTTTTATGATACCGATCAGATCATGGAAAAGCAGCAGGACCGAATCACCATTTGCCCGGATTGCAGCGGGACCCTGCGGATTGATTCCGAGGCCGTCAATTCCAGTCGGATAACGGCCATCCACATACCGCGCAAGGCCTGCTCACGTTGTCAAGCGCGCGGGCACCAGTGGTATGAAGGCTTAGAGGCATACACCTGCGACCGGGCCTATCTGCAAGATCGGGTTGCGGACCAGTTCCTCGAAAAAAAAATGAGGCCCGGCATCGGTGATCGTTTCTAAACCACGGCAGCGACCCGCTGGTTGTCGCCAGGAGCGGGCTCAGACCATATTCCGGTTTGGCGAGAACACCCAAAAACCGGAGCGTATCAGCAGGGGGGGGGCGTGAACCCATACAGGCAAAGCCGGATCAGGCGACAGCTTGAAATACGCGCGCAGGTCTTAAGGGCGGTACGCGAGTTTTTCCAAACCGCCGGGTACCTCGAAGTCGAGACGCCGGTCAGAATTCCGACGCCGGCCCCGGAAGCCCATATCGAAGCGTCTCCCGCGGGAGAGTGGTTTTTACAGACGTCCCCGGAGTTGTGTATGAAAAGGCTGCTGGCCGCCGGGTATGACAAGATATTTCAAATTTGCGCCTGTTTTCGCGCCGGGGAGCGGGGTGACCGACATTTGCCGGAAATGACCTTGCTCGAATGGTACACCGCCCAGGCGGATTACCGGGACATGATGGCGCAGTGTGAACAGCTGATCAAATACGTTGTCAACTGCCTGGGACCAGCCGGTCTGCATTATCAGGGCGCGGTGATTGACCTGAAAAGCCCCTGGCCGCGGTTAACGGTAGCCGAGGCGTTTGCCCGTTACGGCTCCCAGTCGGTCAGCCGCGCCCTTGAAACCGGTCGCTTTGACGAAATCCTGGGATTGGAAATTGAACCGGCGCTAGGCAACTCCCGACCGGTATTTCTGTACGATTATCCGATCCAGTGCGCTGCGCTGGCCAGACGCAAGGCTGCCGACCCGGATATTGCCGAACGCTTTGAACTGTATGTTGCCGGTTTGGAGCTGTGCAACGCCTTCAGCGAATTAACCGATCCGGTTGAACAGCGTGCCCGCTTCGAACAGGTGCTGGATCAGCGGGTCGCGGATGGCAAAGCTTGTTATCCCCAGCCGGAGACTTTTCTGGCGACCCTGGCCGACATGCCGATAGCCGCCGGCACCGCACTGGGAATCGATCGGTTGGTCATGCTGCTGGCAGATGCCGCCCGCATAGATGAAGTCGTGAGTTTTATACCCGAAGAGCTCTGAGATGAAAAGATTGCTTCCGACCACAATTACCCTTGCATTGATCTGGGGTGCGGTTGTTCCCGCCAGCGCCGCCGAACGCGGCGGCGCTTTTCAGGGATTTCTTTTCTATTTCGGCCTTATTATCGTCGTTTTGGCAGTGATGGTTCTGCTGGCTTGGCTGGCAAACCTGCGGTTGCGCCAGCTGGTCGCCAGAAAATCACAAGAGCTCAAAGAGACGGAAGAAGAATATCACACCCTGATCGGTGATTTGAATATCAGCCTTTACAGGGTGGCTGGTGGACCGGAAGGCCGCATTATCAGGGCCAATGCCGGGTTTGCGGAAATGTTCGGCTATGACTCGGCTGATGATGTCATCGGCCTTTCGGTCAAAGAGACTTATGCGAATCCGCCAGATCGTTCGATTTTTATGCAGGCGGTAGCCGAGAAGGGCCGCGTAGAGGGCATGGAGCTTAAACTAAAACGACGCGACGGGACCATCATCTACACCCAGTGTACCGCCAAGGTGAAGTATGATGCGAACGGCCGGATAAAGTGGATTGAGGGCATTCACGAAGATATTACCGAGCGGAAGAACGTGGAGGCGGAGCTGCGCCAGTTGAACGAAGAACTGGAATTGCACATCGCCGACCGGACCGCCATGTTGGAGGCGTCCATTGAAAAGGCCCGTAAACTGGCCTCCGAGGCAGAAGCGGCGAGTGTGGCCAAAAGTGAGTTTTTGGCCAACATGAGCCATGAGATCCGCACCCCGATGAACGGGATCATCGGTATGTGTGATCTGATCATGAATACCCGGCTCGATCGGAAGCAGAGCGAATACCTCAAAATCATCCAATCTTCCGGCCAATCACTGTTGGAACTGATCAACGACATCCTCGATTTTTCCAAAATCGAGGCGGATAAAATGAAGTTTGAAAAAATACCCTTTTCGCTGCGCACGATGATGGGCGAAATCCCCGAGGTGTTTATCGAGCGCATGTCCCGCAAGCAGTTGGAAATGATAACCGATATTGCAGACGATGTCCCGGATAGTCTGATATCCGATCCGCTGCGCACCAGACAGGTGATCATGAACCTGGTATCAAATGCACTGAAGTTTACCCAGCGAGGCGAGATCTGTATATCGGTGGAAGTAAAGGGACAAGCGGCCGACTCGGTGGAACTGCTTTTTTGCGTTCGGGACACCGGAATCGGCATACCGCCGGAATTGATAGAAAAACTCTTCGATGTGTTCACTCAGGCGGATGGATCCACCACCCGTAAATATGGCGGTACTGGTCTGGGGCTGGCCATCTGTAAGCGCATCGTAAACATGCTGGGCGGCGAAATATGGGTCGAGAGTGAACCCGGCGAGGGGAGCTCATTCTGGTTTACCGCCCTTTTTGAATTGGCCGCTGATGATGCCGAGCGCAAGCTGGTGGTTCCGGAGGCCATGCGCAATGCCCGGGTGCTGATCGTCGATGACAACCGGATTACCTTGCATGTGATTAAACGCTTGGTCGAGTCGTTCGGCTGCCGGGCCGTGATTGCAGGTACCGGCGAGGAAGCCCTGACCTTATACTCCGCGACCCTGTACGACGACCCCATGGACCTGGTGCTCATGGACATCGGGCTGCCGGGCATGGACGGTATTACCGCCGTAAAACGCATCTGGGAACTGAACGCTGGCAACCAGGTGCCGGTTATCATCATCAGCTCAATTGGTAGCGAAAAGGAAATGCGGCGGGCCAGCGAAGCCGGCATCGAACATTATTTGTTGAAACCGGTCAAGCATTCGGGACTTTTCAATGCCATGGTCGAGGTGCTGGGATTCAAGCAGGCCCGCCGGCCGGAGCCGCTGCCACGCCTGGTGACCCCCGATCATTTTAGCGATCTGCGTGTCCTGCTGGTCGAGGATAACGCGATCAACCAGAAAGTGGTTAAGGAAATATTGAGGCTGGGCGGCATCGATCCACAAGTCGCCGAGAACGGGGCCAAAGCGGTTGCCGCGGTGCGCAACCAAGATTTTGACCTGGTGCTGATGGATATTCAGATGCCCGAGATGGACGGCCGGGAGGCGACCACCGTTATCCGCAAGGAACTCGGCCTGGCTGACCTGCCGATCATTGCCCTGACCGCTCATACCATGGCGGGTGACAAGGAAAAATGCCTGGCCGCCGGGATGAATGATTATATCTCCAAACCCATTGACCCCGAACTGTTGTTTCAGGCCATCGGCAATGCGGTCGAAGGGGGGGGCTACGGTAAGGTATCGTTGTCTACCGGGGACGATGATCAAACTGATCCAGACTTCCATCTATACAATCTGCCCGGACTGGATTTTCACGAGGGCCTGGCGCGGGTCGGTGGCTCCCAGGACCTGTACCTGGATATTCTGAACGAATACTGCGAGTATTATCAGGATGTGATTTCAGAATTTGACACCCTGCTCGACCAGGCGGATGCCGCGGTGGCCCGGAAAAAGGCCCATGCACTCAAAGGGGCTGCCGGGAATATATCTGCCGTTGCTTTGAAACTGGCGGCTGAATCACTGGAAACAGCCTGCCTGGAGGGGGACCTGGCCCAGGCCCGGGTCCGTTTAGAGGACGTGAATCGAGCTTTGCAGCAGTTGTTCGCGAATGCAAAACAGCTAAGGAAAAGCGCCGGCTGACCGTCTAACGCCAAACTCCCCGCCGCTGCCCAATGGTAGGGTGCTACTCAATCTTGCCGCTTTCCCACCGCTACACACGAGAAGCTGATCTTGAAAAACGAATTTGGCTCAAGGTGCGGCGGGCGCCGCATATGAGCCGGATGAATACTACGGTATTGCGCTGGTTTGGTCCGTCCTGCAGTCAGCAGCATTCCTTACTGTGCTGATTTAATCCCCGATTTGGCGGCCAATGCCGGGATTCATCCGCCCCAAGCGGACTGGACCACTCCGTCGTCGCCATCCGGCCATGCCGGACAAGAAGACGTTTTTGCGATAGCTGCTACTCGGACGGGAAATTGCGCCCCGTTGAAACCCGGCGATCGCTGCCCGCAGTCTTATCAGCGCAAAGCAAGAAAAGAACCACAGCCGCCGTCATAAGAATCCCGCCAAGCAAAAAGGCCTGCCTGAGGCCGGCAATGTCCATCATCAGGCCCGCTGCCATTGATCCCGTCAGCATGCCCAGGCTATGCCCCATGGTCAGAAGGCTCATGATGGATCCCATGGCGCGGTGTGCGTTTCCTTTGATGACGACCAGGGCCATCAGGGCCGGGGTCGCAATGCCGCCGCCCACCCCGAAAAGCACATTGGCCGCGAGCAGCGCCTGGAAACTTTCGGCCCAATTGAAGAGAAAGACTCCCAAGGCACCCACCAGGCCGCCGACGACTACCAGCATGTTTTTATTGGTCCGGTCAGCCAGGGCGCCCATGGGGAAGTGCAGGATTCCGCTGATGAATATGCCGATCATGACCAAAAAGCCAACCGTCGAACTGGACAGGCTGAGATTGGTTGCAGCCAGGACCGGTAGGAAGCCCCAAATGACGCCGATGCAGGCCGCGTAGGCAAAGCGGATGGCGAACTGACCCATTATTTCGCGGTCGACTATCAATCGTCGCCAGGGAACGATCCGGGCGGCAACCACAACCACTTTTTCACTGTGGGTAGGGGGCAGCAGGCAGACGCACAGTAAAAAACTCGTACCGGCGAGCAGGCCCATGCAGAAAAAGGCGGTATCCAGGCTGAAGCGGTCATTGATATATCCGCCCAGCACCGGCCCGACGCTCAGGCCGAAAAACATGGCCACATTGAACAGCCCCATGGTGGTACCTTCCCGGCCCGGTGGGGTAATATCGCCCACGTAAGCCTGGATGACCGGCATCATCATGGCCGAAGCAATCCCCTGGAAAAAGCGGATGACTATCAGGGCGGCCACTGAACTCGAAAGCATGAACGCCAGCGAAACAAGGGTGTAAGCCAGCAGCCCCGACACGATATAAGGCCGCCGGCCATGTTCATCCGATTTTTTACCGAAATAGGGGAGGCTGAATGTTCGGGAAAGGGAAAAGGAACCGAAGATGAGACCGATGGCAAAGCCCCCGGCACCCAACTCATGGGCGTATACCGGCAGCAGCGGAACCACGATGCCGACCCCGGTCACAGCGGTGAACAAAGCGAAAAAGAGGACCCCAAATATCTTCCAGTTCAGGGTGGTCATGGCTTGCAGGTTCCGGGTTTAAAGGTTCTCAAACATGGGCACATGCCTGGCGATCAAACCTGGTGAAACCAGGAGCCCTGTTGTCAGATTGTGCGCGGGATATGCGCGTCATCTCGCGGAACTGCTGGCCAGACGACTTGCCTTAATTTTATGTAATAGAAGTGATCTCAACAAACGGATTTTAATTCAATATCCCGTCTGCGCTCGGCGAGCTTCCGTCTTCGCTTTTGGGCTTCCGTCTTCGCTTTACAAGCTACGCCGGACAAGACGCCGGACAAGACGCCGCGCAAGACGCCCGACAGGAAAACTTTTTGGCGATAATTTATGGCCTTAACCTAAGGCCTGTATCAGTGTTTTCAGCCGCCCCCGAGCGCTGTTTTGCAGGCCGGCGGGGTGAATCCACCTGATCCGGTGGGCACCCCATGGGGGCGAATAGCCCCGGCGGACATCAGCTTGACCACATCCTGGTGGCAGCATTCCGGGCAACCCGGGGCCGAGCCGCCGGTACAAAATGTCAGTTCTTCAAAATCGTGACCGCACTGGTTGCAGTGGTATTCATAAATCGGCATTGCATATCTCCTGGTGGCCATTAAAGCCGGCCGGCATTTAAACATTTCGCGCTACCATAGCACCCCCAATGGGCAAGTCAACCCCGTATCAGCGGGTTCAACCGGTAAAAATACGAGGTGTCACCGCCTTCCGGTCGGCCAGCCCCTGCCAGGTCTCATCAGGGTAGCCGACCGTCAAGACCGCGTGGACCGCTTCGTCGGCCGGCATCCCGATATTCACCTGAATGGCGCGATCCCGATGCATGGCCGCAACCGCAAACCCTATCGGACAGGTTCCCAGTCCCAGGCTGTGGGCTCCCAACAGAATATTCTGGGCCGCCATCAGGGCATCTTCCTTGGGGCAGGAGGCCCCCGGGGATGTGGCAATGATGATCAGGGCCGGTGCCTGCCAGAAAAGAAAGTCCTTGCCGGTCGTATCGAATTCGTTAATTTTTTCCTTAATCTCTTGATGATAATTAAGATAGTAGGATTTTAGCTCGCGGCGACCGCACATGGCCAACAAGTTGCGCAGCAGTGGGTTGGCGGCGGTTTGATTCAGTTTCCGAAAAAATGTCCCTACAGCCTTACCCAGTTCCAGAACCGCCGTGCGGGTGGGGACCAGTGTGAAGGTCCATTGCTGGCAATTCGACCCGGATGGCGCACTGATTCCGATTTTCACCAGGTCCTGCAGGATGCTCAAGGGCACGGGTTTATCGAGGTAGTTCCGGCAGGAGCGCCGGGACCGCATGAGCCGGAAAAGTTGGGTCGTGTCGAAATCACCGTGCGGCAGCCAGCGGTTGTCGTTGGGCACACTGGCAAGCTCCATGCCTCCGACGGCGAGGGTGGCGACCGAGACCGCACCTGTGGGGCAGACCGCGGCACAGTGACCACAGGCGATGGACGTCTTCCCGGTCACGACTGCCTTGTCGTCTTGCAGACTGATGGTTTCTTTGGGGCAGACCCGGATACATTCCCCGCAGCCGATACAAAGCGCAGCATCGATAACGGTATGTACAGTGTTGTCCATGACGGGTACAGATCCTTTTCTGTTCAGGTTTTCAAGGTGCTTTTCGTTGCCGCACGGCTAATTTTTGCACGATTGCCTGGTGGTTTTTACGGCGTGGTTGAAACCCGCATACGCTGCCAATGCTTGCCGCCGAGCCGGCCCGGTGGCCTGCCATGTCGGCAAGCTCTCAGGGCCCCTGCAAACCGCTGATAAAATGCTCTACGGCATGCTCGAGCAGGCTGTTGTGACGATCGCCGGCGAGCACGGTATCCTTGAGTTTTTTAAACTGGATCAAGCCGTGCAGGGTACCCCAGAAGGTAATGGCATCCCGCCGTGGGTTCCGGCTGCGAAAAAGGCCGCTGCGATCACCAGCATTGATGATTTCGACAATCAGTCCGATGATCTGGCTGCCGTGGCGATCCACTTTACTTTTCAGGCTGGGTGCAAAAAATATTTTGGGTGAGGCCAGAAAGTAGTTGATAATATCGTAGTAATTGCGGTTTTCTTGGCTAAAGCGTATGTATTGCCGGCCTATGCGACGCAGTTTTTCATCGGGCGGCAGGTCCAGGTTGGCGGTCTTGAGAATCCGGGCGAAGAGAATTTCCAGCCCTTCTTCCTGAAGGTCGGCAAAAATCTCCTCTTTATTCTTGTAGTAGAAATAGATGGTGCCCACTCCCAGTTCAGCCTGCTTGGCAATCTGGTTGATGGAGGTCGCATGCAAGCCCTTTTCGAAGAGTAGCGTCCGGGCGGCATCCAGAATCTGATTCCGCCGGGCTTGTTTTTCTCTTTGTCTTCTCTCTTTAAGTCCCATGATTGTGATGTCTGGGTAGTTTCAATGCCAGTGTTTATGTTCTGCGGTAAGAAAACCAGGGTAACTGACGCTTCAGGTGGCAATGCCGGACCGGGCACCTGCCAATGGGATCGTCCTGCAGTGTGCGCAGTCGCCCGGCGTGGTCCCCGGACCGGGCGACCAGCCAGGCGTGGGCCTGTTCTTCGCTGTCAACCGTACCCGCCGTGTAAACGGTTCTGCCGACACAATGCAGATAGCCATATTCCAGGCTGTAAGTTCCCGGCTTGCCCTTCATTGGATTTCGCGGCTGAATTTTTTAGTCATCATTTTTTCGTAAAACACCGGGGCGAGGCGGCTGACCCAATACCCGAGTTTACCCATAAACGTCAATATCAACAGGGGTTTTTTGCGAACAGCCGCCCGGTATATTGCTACGGCAGCACTCTCCGGGGTGGCCTCTTTGCCGATCTTGGATTGCGGGCGAGCCGTAACCTGGCCGTCAGCCCCCAGGGCCCGGGTCTGGAGGTTTGTGCGAATGAAGCCGGGACAGACAATCAGGACATGGACACCTTGTTCCCGCAGTTCACAGCGCAATGACGTAAACAACCCGTGCAGGGCGTGTTTGCTGGCGCTATAGCCGGTACGTCCCAGAAGCGGTGTAAGCCCGGCCACACTTTCGTTAACGATAATCATGCCCCGGCGCTCAATCAGGCTGTCGAGGGCGGCCTTGGTGCAATAGAGCGAACCGAAAAAATTGACTGCCATGACCTGGTGAAACACATCCAGCTGGGTGTCGGCAAACCGGCTGCGTTGCGTAATACCGGCATTGTTGACCAGCACATCGATCCCGCCGAATTTGTGGATGACGGCCGCCATGGCATCCGCGCACATGGTTTGATCGGTGACGTTGCAGGTAACTGCAAGGAACCGCCGGCCGGAATCGCGGAACTCCAGCTCACACCGGGCCAGAGCGGCCGGGTCCATATCGATTAAGGCCACCGCGGCCCCCTCGTCGGCAAATTTACGGGCCAGCGCCAGGCCGATGCCGCTGGCGGCGCCGGTGATGGCGATCACTTTATCTTTAAACGCACGAGATGCCATTTCGATCCTTGCACATTCATCGAATCAATCGTTTCAACCGGGTGCCTAAAGCCCGGGGGACTCGCAGGCATGATCCTGCGGATCCTTGAAACGGGTGAAGATAAAGGCGGTGAACAATCCGGCAATAATGTGCCAGATCCCCCACCAGCCGACCAGGATGGCCATGCCGCCGATTCCGCCGAAAAAATTGAATACCAGGATCAGGCCCAGGGCCGAGTTCTGGATACCGACTTCGATGGAAACCGCCCGGCAGGCGCCTTCTTCCAGCCGAAATAAACGCGCCGTCCAATAACCAATATTCAAAGCCAGGGCATTGTGCACAAAAACCGCCAGAACCACCAGCCCGATGACCTGTAGAAAAATTTTAAAATTTGCGGCCAAGGCGCCCAGCACGATGAGAATGAAAAAAACCAATGCGAAGATTTTGAACGGCTTTCGGACCCGGTCGGCCAGGTTGGGGAATGTCCGGGAAAGGGTCATTCCCAGGATGAGCGGGATGCCCAGGATAATGAATACCGTGGTAAACACATCCATGGGGCTCAAGCTCACTTTCTGGAGGATGGGCGCGGTATCCGGGTTTAGGCTGCCCCAGATCGACAGGTTCAAGGGGGTCATCACGATGGCCGCCGCCGTGGAGACGGCCGTCATACTGATGGATACCGCACAATTGCCCTTGGCCAGGTACGTCATGAGGTTGGAAAGATTGCCGCCCGGGCAGGCGGCCACCAGGATCATGCCCAGGGCAATGGACGGGTGCGGCTTGATCAGCAAGGTCAAACCGAAGGTAAACGCCGGCAACAGCACAAACTGGGCAAACAGGCCGATACCGGGCGCTTTGGGGGAGACGATGATTCGCTTAAAGTCTTCGACTTTCAGGTCGATGGCAACCCCGAGCATCATCAACCCGATGGCGGCATTGATGATCAGCAAACCCTGCGGATTGAAATTTAGACGGACCTGGTCAATGGCTACCGGATCCATAAGCCCTCCTGTTTGACGGTTCTGGTCGGCACATCGGTTGTTCCGTAAATTCGGCTGCGCTCTAGTTGTTAAGCCTTATAGGCCCCCACATTGGCCAGGGCCATGCTGCCGGGGCTGATGGTCGTCGGATCGGTCATGACATTGATGCAGCAGGTTTTCCCAGAGGCAAAGGCCGCCTCTAGCGTCAGCCGGATGTCCGCCGGGTCTTCGACCAAAAACCCTTCGCCGCCCAATGCGGCCACCATTTTGTGATAATCCACCCGGCCGATGAACGTGCCGGCTTCGATGGCATGACCGATCCTTATTTCCTGACTGTGCCGGATCATGCCCCAGCCGAGATCGTTGCTGATGACTACCACAATGGGTAGCTTTTTTCGAATGGCATTTTCGAACTCCATGAAGTTAAACCCGATTGAGCCGTCTCCCGAGATGAGCAGCACCCGTTTGTCCGGGTATCTGAGCTTGGCGGCATTGGCATAGGGCAGTCCCACCGCCAGGGACCCGAAAATGCCGTAATCCAGGTAATGGCCGGGTTTTCGAATGGTCCGGGTCATGCCCATCCACGTGGTGGTGTCGCCGCCATCGGCCACGACAATGTCTTCCTCACGGTCCATGAAACGGTCAACTTCGCGGGCCAGACGCAGGGGGTGGATGGGCGTATGGTCGCTTTCCCAGTCCGCTTTACTGGGTTCTTTGCCCGCTGCGTCGGCAGCTTCCAGGCTGGCGATCCAGGGGGCAAACCGTACGGGCAGTTCAGCCTTCAGATTGTCCGCCGTCAAAAGGATGTTGCATTCGGCCAGAAACGCCTGCACGTCGCTCATGATAGGCAGATCAATGGCCCGGTTGCGCCCGATTTCTTCGGCCGCGATATCTACCTGAATCATTTTGGCGGCCGGGTTAAACACATCACCGAACATGTAGTACAGGGATAATCGGGTTCCGAGGACAATGACCAGGTCTGTCTCCAGGTAGGCGGCAAAAGCCCCACCAGGCCGGATGGCGAGCGAGCCTTCAAAGCAGAGGGGGTGGGTGTCGGGAACCGTGCCACGGCCGGAAAGCGAGGTGAATACCGGTACACCGGCGTTCTCGATGAAGGCGTTCAACTCGGTTTCGGCTGCGGCCTGCCACGCCCCGGTACCGGCAATGACGACCGGTTTTTCGCTGTTTTGGAGCATGGCGATGGCTTCGGCCGCTCCCCGGCGATCGACGGGTTTGGAATCCACCCGGGTCCTGATTTGCTTGACAGCAGTTTCCTCGATGGTTGTATTGAGTACATCCACGGGGATCTCCAGGTAGACCGGCCCGGGGCGGCCGCTGGTTGCCAGCCGAAAGGCCAGATCGACAAATTCAGGTATCCGCTCGGTCTTCTGGCAGACCAGGGTTTTTTTCACCATGGGGGCAATAACCGGCTCTTGGAACATATCCTGGAGGTCGAGTTTTTCCTTGTGATCCAGGCCCACACAGCCGGCAATCAGGACCAGGGGTGTATTTGAAAAATAGGCACTGGCGATCCCGGTGAGGGCATTGGTGAACCCCGGCCCGGCGGTTACCATCGCCACCCCGGGTTTACGGGTGAGCTTACCCCATGCTTCGGCCATAAAAACCGCAGCCTGCTCATGGCGGGTATCGAACAACTGGACGGTTGTGTTTTCGAGATATTGATAGATGGGCGTAATATGTCCGCCGCTCAGGGTAAAAATATAGTCAACCTCTTTTTCGATCAGGGCCTGGGCCGCTAATTGACCACCTGTAACCGTTGTCATGATAGTTTCCTTTACAATTCCATAAGTTGCCCACCGGTGATGTTGATGGCCTGCCCGGTGAGATAAGAAGATGCTTCCGATGCCAAAAATGTCACCAGAGAGCCGACTTCCGCCGGTTGCCCGATTCTGCCCAGGGGAATGGTCTTACACATCTCTGCTTCCCGTTCCTCGACGGTCGATTCGAAAAACTGGGCCTCCAGTCCGAAGCGCCATTTTTCAAGGTCGGTCATGATCTGCCCGGGACAGATGGCATTGACCCGGATCCCCATGCCGGCCAGTTCCCGGGCCATGACTTTGCTGAGCATGATCACGCCGGCCTTGGCAACCGCGTAGGCACCGTTGAAAATCGGCGGAACCTTGCCGGCCCGGGAGGCGGTGTTGATAATGGTTCCCCCGGTTTTCATCATCAGGGGCAAAATCGCCCGGGACATTCGGAAAACACTATGCAGGTTGACGTCGATTGTTTTCATCCAGGCCGCCTCGTCATAGGTATGGACTGCGTTGGGGACTCCGAATGAGGCCCCGGCGTTATTGCAGAGAATGTCAATCCCGGTAAACCGGTCACTGACCGTGGCAACCATATCCGCGATAGCTGCAGGTGATCCCACATCGACAGGTACCGCCAGGCTGGTAATGCCGTATTCGTGCTGCAATTCAGCGGCGATTTCCTCCATTTCCACCTGCAGGCCCGGGGATACCTGGGTATCTTCCAAACCGGCTTTTCCGAGGTCGGCAATGATCACATTGGTGCCGTTTTCAGCCAAAGCGCAGGCAATCGCATATCCGATACCGGAGCGTTTTCCGGAACCGGTTATCAAAGCGGTTTTTCCTTTGAGATCAGGATACATCGTCGTGTCCTCCAGGCGCGGCCGGTATGAAATCCGGGTCGCAGTTCGTTTTTTCGAATACCGTTCGAAAAATAATCGTTACTCCTTTTTCGAGCAGTAGTCAACAAGTATTTCCCTGCGGGGCGCCTGCCACTTCCAGCCAGATACCTAATTTTATCTTGGTATTAATCTCTCCCCACCTCAGGTTGAGGATCAGGAGCGGTTTTTACGAAACGATGAGCATGCCGAGATATTGAATATTGCGGCGACCAAGTTTATGAAGCATCTATTTTATACGCGATGCCAACAACCTGGCTTACAGGGCTTTTGATTTTAACCGGCAAAGCCGGAACAACATGTGGGTTTCTCCGCGCCTCTGCGCGAGGCCTGTGGTCTTTTCACATTTAATCCCAAAAACATGTTCTTCGCGCGGAGACGCAGAGGCGCGGAGAAAAACAAAACCACGAATGGGCGCACTGTCGCGCGCAGTACGAGTCAAAGGCAAACTGCTCTAATGTGGCTTTCAGTCGGGTGCGTATCCGTCCGTTCAGAAAAAAGCGGTTCTGGGGTGATGGCGATGTGCGAGCCGGAAGATCAGCGGCTACAAAAGTGAATCGAGGTGGTGGGCGGTTTCCAGAATTACGTTTAGTTTTTGGTCCACGGTCGTCAACAGAGGCCCAATCTGCTTGCGATCGTTGCTCAGGCAGGCCTTTTCAAGTGCCTCCGCCGCAGTATACAATTCCTCGGCGGAAATGTTCCCGGCGGCACCTTTGAGGGCATGGGCCTTGATTTTGGCGTCATCAAACGATCCCTTGTCGATCAGAGATTTGAATTCAGAAACAAAATTCTCGTTCGTATCGCAGTATTCTTCAACAATTTCAGTGTATAGCTGAACCGAACCGCCGATCCTTTCCAGCCCCTTTTGAACATTCAGACCCGGCAAGTTTCCATGTTGTGGGGAATCCAATGACGGGGATTCAAAGCGAGCAGTTGAAAAGAGCGGGCCGAAACCGGTGGTTTGCGGTAAATTTTTCTCGATGACCTGAAACAATTCATCCCGATCAATCGGCTTGGCCACGTAATCGTTCATGCCGGCTCGCAGACACTGCTCGCGATCGCCTGCCATGGTATGGGCAGTCAGCGCGATTATCGGCAAAGCAGTTTGCTTCAGTTCCTCACGGATTGTCCGGGTGGCCTGGATGCCGTCCATTTGCGGCATCTGGACATCCATCAGGACGATATCATAGTTCCGGGATTGGACGGCGGCTACCGCTTCCTCTCCATTGGTGGCGATATCGATGTTCGCGCCGGTGCCCTTTAGAATTTCCAGGGCGACTTTCTGGTTGATGGGATTGTCTTCAACCATGAGCAGGCGGTATTCACCGAGCGGATTGGAGGTGGCCTGGTCTCCTGCCGGCAGCACTGGCGCATGGCGTTCCCCGCGGCCAAAAGCGGCCATAATGGTGTTGAACAGGGTGGATTGTTTTACCGGTTTCAACAGAAAATGCGCGCCGTGCAGGCGGGCCATGCGTTCGGCCGCTTCTTCATGGCCGGAGGCACTGATCACGATAAAGCAGGTCTTCGTCGACGAGCTGGAGGGCTTCATCTTTTTTAGGGCGGCAATACCGTCCAAACCGGGTAAGCTGACATCCATGACCACCAGTCTAAATGGATCGGTAGCGGCGGCTGCTTTTACAAGCGCGATGGCCTTTTCAGCACTGTCGGTTGTTTCCGTAATGAAACCGAATGACTTGATATAGCGATTCAAGACAAGCCGTGTGGTCGCGTTGTCTTCCACGATCAGGGCACTCTTGTTTTTGAGTTCCGGCGGAATCTGAAAATCGGCCGTAACCTGCTCGTGCTGCCGTTTAAATGTGGCCGTGAAATAAAAGCGGCTGCCTTTCCCGAGTTCGCTGGCAACCCATATGTCCCCGTCCATCATGCGTACGATTCGTTTGCAGATCGCCAGACCGAGCCCGGTACCGCCGTATTTACGGGTAGTGGACCCATCTGCCTGGGAAAAGACGTCGAACAGGGAACCGTGCAGTTCCGGATCAATCCCGATACCGGTATCCCGGACGCAGAAGCGAAGGGTGACGTTATCACCAAACAACCGTTCCGTCTTTACCGAGATATGAATTTCGCCCCGTTCCGTAAATTTCAGGGCATTCGACAGCAGATTGATCATGACCTGGCGCAACCGCAGAGGATCCGATATCAGCCGGTTGGGCGTATCCTCGGAAACATCGAGAACCAACTCGATTTCCCGGCCGGTTATCTTGTCCAGGAATACATCCAGGGCTTCGTCCATAACCTTTCGCAATGCAAAGGGAATTCTCTCGAAACTGAGCTTACCGGCCTCAATCTTGGAAAAATCCAGGATGTCGTTGATCAGCGACAAGAGCGCATTGCCGGAGGACCGAATGATCTCCAGGTACTCTTGCTGTTTGGGATCCAAGTTCGTCGTCAGGGTCAGGTTGCACATCCCGATAATGCCGTTCATCGGGGTCCGAATTTCGTGGCTCATATTGGCCAGAAAAGCGCTTTTGGCCACACTGGCCGCCTGGGCGTCACGGACCAGCCGCTTGGCCTGCTGCATGGACTCTTCCAGATTGCTGTTGGCCACCTCCAATTGGGAGGTCCGTTCAGCCACCCTTTTTTCAAGTTCACGGTTGAGTTCCCGGACCTCGTCTTCTGCTTTCTTACGGCTGGAAATATCCATGACCGCCGCTACCACGCTCTCTTCGCCCTTGAACGTCAGGGTCCGGGCGGAACAGAGCGTTTCGAGAACTTGGCCGGACCGTGATCGGAAGGGAATTTCGATATGGTTAACCTCTCCAGATTCTTTCAAGGCGCTGATCAGATTTTCTCTGTCATCAGAGTTGACGAATAAATTTAGTTCGGCGGGGGTCTTGCCAAGGACCTCTTCCCGGGCGTAACCGGCCAGGCGGCAAAACGAGTCGTTCACCATCGTATAGCGCCCATCTTGCATACGGGAGATTGTGATGGCATTCGGCGATACTTGGACAGTGCGCCGGTAAATGGATTCGGTTTCGTGCAGGTCGTATTCCGCCTTCTTCCGGCGCTCAATATCGCGTCGCAAGGCCTTGTTTATTTTTTCGAGGGCCACCGTCCGCTCGGCCACCCGTTGTTCGAGTTCTTCATTCATGGCGGAGAGCTCACGGTTGGCGGCAGCCAGCTTTTGCCACATTTCGGTATAGGTGTCGACCAGAACCTGAAACTCGTCCGCGGTTTGGCCCGGGGCGGGTGTTTCGGAATTGAGTTCCAGGCGCTTGATCGTGCTATTCACCTCTTCAAGGGGTTTGATGACCTGCCGTTTGAATTGATGGCGAAACAGGACGATAAGCAGGAATATGATGGCCCCCGAAAATAGAACCATAAAAGCCAGCAGGGTTAAGCGGGTCTGCTTCAAGGTGGCGGCGTTCCGAATCAGGATGGTGGCATAGTATTTCCCGGTATCACCGGGCAAGTGAATGGGCGTATAATAGAATGTGCAGCGCGCCCCGTCAAACTCGATACCCTCGACATATCCCGGCTGCCCGCGCAGAGCATGATCGGCCAGCCGGGCCACAGCGGGGTCCCAGTCAAGGGGCTGCTCCGAGGTCATGTGGTTGCCGACTTGGTCGAGCAACGCCTGACCGGCATTATCCTTGGCGAGGACCTGGCGGGTTAGTTTTTTAAGATTGTAGAGCTCCTTTAAAATCTGTCGATCGGGATGGGCGATGATGACCCCTTCGTTATCGATGACCATGGCGTAAAGGTCTTTTGAGTCCAGGTATTCCGAAATCATATCCTGCAGCCGGTCAAAATTGATGTCGGTCCCCATTATACCGACGAAACGGGTCTTATCGAACACCGGATGGAAAGCTGAAGCGACCGGTTTGTCTCCGGTAATCGAAAAGTAAGATTTGGAAAAGAACGGTCGGTATTCCCCATCGGCAGTCATCTGTTTAAACCACCATCGATGTCCGCGACGGCCCAACGGACCGAAGCTGCGGGCTACCTGATCGCCTTTGGCATCCTGCAGAAAAAACAGATCGGCAAAATGATACCTGGCCTGCATATCGGACAGTAGCGGCAGACCGGCCGCGGACATAGTTTTGTCAAAGGCGGCCACGGCAGCTCGATATTGGGCCACCCGCAGCTGCCATTGGGGAGCGGCGTTGCGGAGGGCGGCAACTATCGTCGGGTGACGGGACAGCTGGTCATTCAGACTGTAGGCGTGGTCTACAAAACCCTTGACCGCATGCGCCAGACCTTTGTTGTGCAGTCGGTCTTTTGCAATGACATCCTTGCTGAAGCGATGCATCAGATACCCGGTGATAAAGGTGGAAGAGGCGAGCACGGAAACAAGGACAGCCAGAATGATCAGCCCGTTGAATTTTGCGGCGACCCTGGTATTGATCGATTTGAATACACTATCGGGCTTTGGGCGCATAGGAGCCGGTACCTGTAACCTGTCTAAAGTTGCCCCAGCCTGGCGGCCGCTTTCCGTAGTGGCTGCTCGCTGGGTGCCAGTCTGATCCACATCTGCCTGTAGATATCGATATGTTGTTGTTATGTTAGTAGTTTTATCGAGTTTTCCAATATTCGGACGACCTCGCATCATAGGTGAATTATCAGATGGTGTCAATTCTGGAAAATAGGACGGAACCCGCCGGACTTTTTTCTGGCCCGTTACCTTTTGAAATGTTAGGCAAGGTCTTCTATGGGCGGACACCCTGCGGCCGGCGTACCAAATGGGGTGGGCTGCAATGCCCGCCGGTTTTTAAAAAGAGTACCGGGACCTCATAACCGGTAAATTGACCGGGCGATGTCTCTTTGCATTTAGGCACTTGTTAATGGGGCTCGGCAAAGATTTGAGTCGGATCCGACTGAGATCGTGGGAGGCTGTATTTGGCTGTTACACACAAGGTGGCGGTGAAGAACATGGTCAGCCGGGTGCTGCGATCAGGAGATCTGCGGATCGCATTTGCCGGCCCCCACCGGGCCAGGGATGGTATTCGTATACATCGACAACTGCAGAAAAAACGGCCGGCCCACTATACGGCGGAGGTGCCGGTTAGCCTGACGGTGGCGCTTGACAACGTCAATTTATTGGTCAGTGGCCGAATTGACGGGGTATACCAGGGCACCGACGGCTGCGCAATTGAAGAGATCAAAACCACGGCACTATCTCTGGAACACATTGGCCGGAAGCCGGACCCGATCCACCTCGGGCAAGCGCTGTGCTACGCATACCTTTTTGCGGTTGGCGAAAAGCTGGAGCGGGTCGAGGTCCAGGTGACATATTGCCAGATAGAAAGCCTGGAAACGGTAACCTGGGCGCAACATTACCGGTTGCCTGAATTGAAGGTGCGTTTTGAAGACATCACCGCCCGCTACCTGGATTTGGTGACGGCGGATCTTGAATGGCAGGCCGGCCGCAATGCCTCTATCGCGGCGCTTGAATTCCCTTTTACCGAATTTCGCGCCGGGCAACGGGAGATGGCGGTCCATACATACCGCACCATTCGCGATCGGCAGCAACTCTTGGTACAGGCTGCCACCGGAATCGGCAAGACCATGGGGGTTCTTTTCCCGGCCATAAAAGCCATGGCGGATCTCCAGAACCCTTTGATTTTTTACTTAACGGCCCGCACCACCGGTCGACTGGCAGCCGACAAGGCATTAGCGGCCCTGCGGACCAGAGGGCTCAGGCTCAGGACGCTGACCCTAACGGCGAAAGACAAGATCTGTTTTTTGGCTGAAAGATCCTGTACGCCGGAAGAATGTGAATTTGCAAAAGGTTATTATGACCAGCTCCCCGCTGCAGTCCGTTCAATATGCAGGTGTGATGATTTTTCGCGCGGCCGGATAGAAGCCACCGCCCGTGAGTTCGGTATCTGCCCGTTTGAATTTTCGCTGGAGCTGGTGTACTGGTCGGACTGCATCATCGGCGATTACAATTACGTATTCGACCCGCGGGTTTCCCTCAAGCGGCTGTTGTCTGAAAATGAGCGCCACCATATATTCCTGGTGGACGAAGCACATAACCTGGTGGATCGCGCCCGTGACATGTTCTCCGCCCAGCTCGAAAAACGGGCCGTTCTAGCCTTAAGGCGCGCTTTCGGCAAGCACCGCCCGGCGCTCTACAAGAGCCTGGGCAAAATCAACACCTGGATGCTGGCGGCCCGCAAACAGTGCCGGGAATTGCCGGAAAGGGCTTACGCCCAGGATCAGGCGCCGGTGGACCTCCTGCTGCGTTTGACTGATCTCGTTCGTAAGGCGGAAAAGTGGTTGTTGGAAAATCCAAGCGCGCCTCCCCGTGAAGCGGTCTTGGAATTCTATTTCGCGGCCGTCAGTTTTTTAAAAACGGCTGACCGATTTGGTGACGAGTATGTCACGTTGATGGAGCAGTCTGATGAGAACCTGCGGGTGAAGCTGTTTTGCCTCGATCCGGCGCGTCAGCTGCAGGCCGCGCTGGAAACGAGTGCGGCCACCGTTTTCTTTTCCGCCACGTTGACACCGGCATCCTATTTTCAACGTCTGTTCGGCTGCCCGGAAGGCGCGGCCAGTATGCAAATCGGTTCACCCTTTCGGGCAGACCATTTAGGCGTGTTCGTAGCGGACCGTATTTCAACACTATATCGCCAGCGGCGAGAAACCCTGGAAGCGCTCAGTGAGATGTTGCTGGCACTGGTAGCGGCGCAAGCCGGGAACTACCTGTTTTTCTTTCCCTCCTATGATTATCTGAACAAGGCGTACACGGCTGTGGTCCGGAAAAGTCCGCACCTGAACACCATTGTGCAGAGACCGGAAATGACGCGCGCTGAAAAATCAGCCTTTTTGGAACACTTCCGATTCCAGCCCGACCGGACCCTGGTTGGGTTTGCTGTTTTGGGCGGGATTTTCGGTGAAGGCATCGACCTGGAGGGGGATAAATTGTCCGGGGCGGCGGTGATCGGCGTAGGACTCCCGGCTATTTCATTTGAAAATGACATGATCAAGAAGTATTTCGATGCGGTCGAGGGGACCGGTTTTCAGTATGCATACCAATATCCCGGATTCAGTCGGGTCATGCAAGGGGCCGGTCGCGTGATCCGTTCCGCCCTTGACACGGGCGTGGTCCTTCTTGTGGATCAACGCTATGGGCGCCACGATTACCGGTCTTTGCTGCCCGCCTACTGGCGTCCCCGGAAAATCGGGGGCAGCGCGGAACTGAAAGATGCCCTCCAGTCTTTTTGGAAAACGGCCCAGGAAACAGTGCCCGCGATATCGAGACACAGTGCTGACCGGGATGATACAAAGTAGATCTGTTATTGGCCAGGGGGAGGTGCTGCTGATCGCCCGGGGGGAAGGTTGCTACAGGCAGGGCCACAACGAAAAATCATCGCAGGCTATGATTTATGGGATGAATAACCGTCAGCGTACCAGCCGCCGCCTTTCAGTTCGAAGGCGCAAAGCGACATGATCTTTTTAGCCTTCTGATTGCATTTAGGGCAGTCTATTTCTTTGGTGCCGAGTTTGACCAGACCCTCAGTCAAATGGCCGCCGTCACATTCAAATTCATACACTGGCATTGTTTACCTCTCAAAGCCGTTTGCTGATTGATTGCCGGTATAATAAGGTTATAAATCATAAAGTCAAGAATGAAATTAGAAAGCGGGTTTTCCGAACCGCTTATTCTGTGCATCACCAACGTGTAGGTTATAAGTTGAATGGCTTGTTGGAGAATTGTTGCCATTGTAAGTTAAAAATAAAACCCCACTCTGCCGGTTATCAGAGCGGGGCCTCTATTCGTGCTGCTGATTCTTTTCAGCACGAATAAACGTATATCATCATCTATTTAGAAAATGTCATGCCTGCCCAGCAGACTGGTGACCCTATTCGCTGATGAGAATAGTGAACGATTCAGCCGGTGAGAAATTTTTCACACTGGATATACCGCCGGCCAGGATTTTCTGCACGTCGTCTATCAGTTTGCATTTTGCGGCGCATTTGGGCAGCAACGCCTGTTTGTGGCATCGTTTACAGGGGCTTTCTAGAAGATTGCCGATCTCAAAATCAAAGGTGGCGCATGTCGGGGGTCTCTTTTCCATTTTAGCCTCCAGATAGCAAAATGTTCGATGTTCAGGATTGGGGCAGCAGATTATTATCTGGGTATCTGGCTACCCCCAGGATAGCTTAGATTTAATTAATGCAATTACTGTACCTGAAAGTCAATATATTCACTTTTTGATGATTGTTCGGCGCATTTTTTCTGGAAATATCGCCTGAAATTGAAAAAATATCCCTAATCCGGGCTCTGATATCAGATAGATGGGCGTCCTTTCCCGTCCAGCTGTTCACAGTTACTTCATAATGTGTAGGCATCTGTATTTAATCTACAATATTTGGTGGACAATAATGTGTGGCTGATTAGGCGGCGTTTCGCAATTCAAAAAAACAGGTCGAGAGCCAGGTCTTTTCTCATAAGGGTTGCAAATATATACCGATAAATGCAATTACATTCATTGATTAATTGGTATAATAGGCACTGAAGCAAGGCGAATAAAATAATTGTGTCAAAATTTTGACACTTTATAATCAGGAATAACAATAATTTTTAAGTAGATACCGGGGTGAACCGTGCGACTGCTACTGATTGAAGACGATTTTAAGATTGCCTCCTTTATCATGAAGGGTTTTCAGGCTGCCGGCTATGCCGTAGACCATGCCACGAACGGTCGCGAGGGACTCGACTTGGCCCTTTTCGAGCCATATGATACTGTTATTGTGGATATTATGCTTCCAGAAAAGAATGGCTTGGCCGTTATCGAGGCCCTGCGTCGGGACAAGGTGATGACCCCGGTAATCATCCTGAGTGCCAAAGATTCCATTGAAGACCGGGTCAGAGGACTTCAGATTGGCGGCGATGATTACTTAACCAAGCCGTTCGCTTTCTCAGAATTGCTGGCACGGGTGCAGGCCCTTATCCGCCGGCAGAACAGTACTGTGGAGCCATCGCGTTTGGCTGCCGGAGATCTCTCCATGGACCTTCTCACCCGGAAAGTGAGGCGCGGCGATCGCGACATCGAATTGCAGCCCCGTGAATACGCATTATTGGAGTATCTTTTAAGAAATCGAGACAAAGTTGTCTCAAAAACCATGATTATGGAACATGTATGGGATTACAATTTCGATCCCCAGACCAACGTTGTCGAGGCCAGGATTTGCCGGCTGCGGGACAAAGTAGACAAAGACTTCCAGGAAAAGTTGATTCATACCGTACGCGGGGTGGGATATGTTCTCAAATCCGGCGCGTAAGTTCAGCCGCTCGCTGGCATTTCGGTTAACGCTCTGGTATGCGGTGGTTTTCGTTGCCACGCTATGCCTGGCATTTACCATTATCTATCTGCTGCTTTCATTGGAGTTTAGCGACCGATCGGATCGGTCCCTGGATCGCCAAATTGACCATTTCACCGCCATGCTGGCCATCAAGGATCTGGAAAGCGTGAAAGAGGCTGCGTTGATCGAGACCCAGACGGCTGGCGAAAAGGACGTCTTTATTCGCTTGCTGTTGCCAAATGGGGAGGCTTTTCTGACGTCCTCCATGTCCCATTGGCGCGATCTGGAGATAAACCCAAAATCGATCAGACGCCTGCTGGAGGGAGAACTAACAGTCAAGGAGACGGTGACCCTGCGGGATCCGGATCGTGATGTCCGGGTCATCTACGGTTTTATCGGGCCGGGCGTCATCATGCAGTTCGGTCAATCTGTGGCCGGGAATATGCGGTTTTTGGCCGCCTTGGTCCGTATTTTTGCAGCGGCCCTGGTCGGTTCATTTATCGTGGCAGTGCTTATCGGCTGGCTCCTGTCCCGCCGGGCTTTGGCTGGCGTGGCAGCTGTGACCCACACGGCCAGTCGTATCTCAAGTGAATCTCTGCAAGAGCGGGTAATTGTCGGCAGGGGCCACGGTGACGAGATTGACCAGCTGGCGGCGGCCTTCAATACCATGCTCGACCGGATCGAAGCCCTGGTGACCGGGATGCGCGAGATGAGTGATAACATTGCCCACGATCTGCGCAGTCCGATCACCCGCATTCGCGGACAGGCGGAAGTGACCCTGACCACCGTTGCGACCCCCACTGACTACGAGACCCTGGCCGCAGATACCATAGAAGAGTGTGACCGGCTCCTGGACATGATTAACACCATGCTTTTGATTTCCAAAACCGAAGCCGGTGTAGGCCAGTTGCAATTGGAGGACCTCGACCTGGCGGCGATTGTGTCTGAAGCCTGCGCGCTTTTCAGCCCTTTGGCGGAAGACCGGCAGATCAACTTGGTCTGTCACACACCTGAGCCGCTGGTTATGAGCGGGGAATTGAAGATGATGCAGCGGATGATTGCAAACCTTATGGACAACGCCATCAAGTATACCAACACCGGCGGGCAAGTGCGCGTCACGACAGAGAAAATGGGCAATCCCGACCAGATATCTGTTTCAATCCAGGATACCGGTCTCGGAATCAGCTCCGCAGACTTACCTTTGATTTTCAAGCGTTTTTTCCGGTGCGACCAGAGTCGCTCACTGCCGGGCACCGGGCTGGGGTTGAGCCTGGCCCGGGCTGTCGCCCGGGTACATGGCGGCGAAATTCAGGTCTCCAGCCGTCCGGGTGAAGGCAGCACCTTCAAGGTCCTGATACCCGCCTAACGCCAAACAGCGCCACACCGGTTGCCTGTTCTCTAGGCAAACTGCAACGTCACAGCTTCGTAATCTTTCAACGAACATTACCAAATGGTAATCTTCCGGTAATCTTCTGGTTAACTTCGTGCATTAACGTCTGGGATATCAAAGTAACGATAACACGAGGAGATACAAAATGAATAGAAAGACTTCCTGGATATCATTGCTTATTATGGTTATGGCGGTCGGTTTACTGTTCGCCGGCGGACCGGAGAATTCCGAGGCCAAACCGGCTGCGGATGTCAAAATGGTGCCGGCCAATTTCAGCCTTTTAGCCAAGCAGGCCCGCCCGGCAGTGGTCAACATTCGCACCGTCAAAACCATCAAAGGTGGGGGGCGCGTTTTCCGGCACTTTTTCGGCAATCCCTTCGGTCCCGGGAACCCCTTTGGCGACAACAATCCCTTCAATGAGTTTTTCGGCCCTCAGGGTAGAAGTCCCCAGCGGGATTTCAAACAGCGCAGCCTTGGGTCTGGATTCATCATTGATAAAGCCGGTTATATTGTCACCAACAACCACGTGATAGAAGATGCCGATGAAATCACCGTCAAACTCTCCAATGAAAAAGAGTACAAGGCGGAGGTGATCGGTCGGGACGCGAACACCGACCTGGCCCTCATCAAAATCGACGCAAAAGGGCTGTCGGCTCTGAAGACCGGCGATTCCGAGGCGTTGGAAGTGGGCAGCTGGGTGGTTGCGATCGGCAGCCCCTTCGGTTTGGAACAAACGGTCACGGCCGGAATCGTGAGCGCCAAGGGGCGCATCATCGGGTCCGGACCCTATGATGATTTTATCCAGACCGATGCCTCCATCAACCCCGGCAACAGCGGTGGTCCGCTTTTGAACCTGAGTGGCGAGGTGGTCGGGATCAACACCGCCATCGTGGCTCGGGGGCAGGGGATCGGCTTTGCCATACCCATCGACATGGCTGCGGATATCATCGCGCAGCTCAAGACGGGCAAGGGTGTCACCCGTGGCTGGCTGGGGGTCGGTATTCAGAATCTGACGCCTGAGATGCAGAAGTATTACGAGCTCGATGAAAACGCCGGGGTCATGGTTTCGCAGGTTTTTGAAGATGACCCTGCGGACCAGGCAGGCATCAAAGTGGGTGACATTATCCTTAGGGTTGACGACAAAGAGATCAAAACCAGCCGGCAGCTTTCAAGGATGATTGCGGGCCTGGCGGTTGGTCAAAAGACCACGATCACCCTGCTCAGGAACGGACGGGAGATTTCACGATCGGTCAAACTTGCCAAGCGGGATGACGACCGTCGGGTAGCCAAGGCCGAACAGGAGAAAAGCGACGATCTGGGCATCGAGGTCACGGCATTGACCAAAGATACGGCCCGTCGGTTAGGTATTGATGAGAACGAAAAAGGGGTTCTGGTGACGGAAGTCGAACCTGGGGGTAAAGGCGAGCTGGCCGGCATTCGGACTGCCGATGTCATCAAGGAAATCAATCGCAAGCGGGTCGACGATTTGAAGGCTTATAAAGACCTGCTAGCCAAGATTGACCCGGGTGACGATTTCAGCCTGCTCGTGAAACGTCCCAACGCGGGCTTTCTGGTCGTGCAGCTGGAAAAATAGCGGCAGGTGAAAAATAGGGTCGTCCGGGGCCGCAAAGGCCCCGTCGACCTTCGGAAGGTTTTCTTGTCGTGCTGTTGCTATTCCGGTAAGCGCACAACCATCACCGGTTTGAGACAGCGACGCAGCACTCGCCGGGAGGTACTGCCCATCATGGCATCCGCAAACGCGCCGTGGCCATGGGTCCCCATAACGATGAGATCGTAGTCGCCCTCGCCGATTTGCTCAAGGATCTTCTCAACCGGATTGCCGCGCTTGACCAGCATCTCACCTGTTTTGAACGCTCTGTCCGGTTGACCTTCCTTGACATCCCGGCTCAATTGGCCCAGCAGGTCCGCAATCGGGCCTCGGTTTCGAACAAGTTTGCCGGTCAGGCTGCTGCGCGCTTCGGTTTCGTGTTGCCCCTTTATCTCGTCCCACTGCTGTTTCGATATATACCCGACTACCTTGTCGTCAAAATCCGGAATATCTTCGATCACGTGAATCATGGAAAGCTCAGCGTCATAGCGGGTGGCCAGACTCACGGCATAACCGAAAGCGTGATAGGCATTGGGGGAAAGATCAGTCGCGTACAGAATCTTCTTAATCTGAATGTCCGGCAGGGTCATCTTCATTCTCCTTTTTTTACCGGTCAGCGGGCCGGTAAGGAAGCAAGTTTTGGTTATATTACCACTATAAAGCGTCTCCGCAGTATTTGCAAAACCGGGCATCCGGGTCATGTCCTTCGGCACTGCAGGACGGACAGGCCTGGGTGCTGACGGCGGTCTTTAGGGGGCGGACCAGCTCCGCGGTAACAATGCCGGTGGGCACGGCGAGGATTCCGTAGCCGATAATCATTACCAGCGAAGCCAGCATTTTTCCCGGGACCGTGACCGGGGCAATATCGCCATATCCAACCGTGGTCATGGTGACAATGGCCCAGTAGATACTCTGGGGGATGCTGGTAAAACCGTTTGTTTCACCTTCGATCAGATACATCAGGGCCCCGATAATAACGATCAGGGTACAGATGGTTCCCAGAAACACCACGATCTTGCCCAAGCTGGCCCGTAGCGCGGATTTGAGCAGATGCGCTTCGCGCAGAAAATGGGCCAGTTTCAGAATTCGAAACACCCGCAAGAGCCTCAGCGCCCGGATAACCGCCAAAGATTGGGTGCCGGTAAAAACCAGGCTGAGCCAGGTGGGTAAAATTGCAAGCAGGTCGACGATGCCAAAAAAGCTACGGGCGTAGCGCAACGGCTGTTTGACGGCCAGCAGGCGGAGAAGATACTCCACAGAAAAGATGATCGTGATGCCCCACTCCACCATGCGCAGCGCCGGACCGATGCTGTTCCGTATGGAGGCTACACTCTCGAAAATAACTGCAGCCGTGCTGATTACGATCAGTATAAGGAGCCAAATATCGAATACCTTGCCGGCGGGTGTATCTGCTTCGAAAATCACTTCGTGCAGGGTTTGCCGCCAGCTTCCAGCATCGGTCGGCTTGTGAGACATAAGATCCTCCCCCATTGGCTGTTGCTTTAATCAGCTGCAGGCATCATCCGGAAACCGGCATTCCTCAAGAATTGTCATCCGTGGGTAAAAACATGTCAACATGCATGATGCCATCTTCGTCATATGGTTCTCCCCGAGGGCTAAATCCAAGTCCGGCGTAAAACGGGATCAAGTGCTGCTGAGCGGAGATGTAGATGGTGCTTTCGGCATATAGTTGCCGGGCCTTACGAATACCTTCGGTCATCATATGGTTCCCCACCTTTAGACCGCGTGCTGATTTAGCAATGGCCAGCCGGCCGATGGCCGGCCGACGATTGGTCGTTCCCGGCGGCAGCAGCCGCAGGCAGCCGAGCAGCGTTCCGGCGCGGTCTCGAGCGGTCAAGTGCAGCCCTATGGGATCATGCCCATCGATGTCCGGATAAAAGGATGCCTGTTCCAGAATGAACACCTGCTGGCGCAGTTGCAGGATATCATGTAGGTTTTGCAGCTCCAGATCTGTGAATGCCGACCAGGTGTAAACAATCTGCATATCCTTTACATTCCTCTATCACAGGGGTTGGGTCGGGTTATTTTCCTTAACACGCGGGTCAACACGGCTACCGTATACTTCCGGCCACTTTTGGAGGTAGCCCGTTTGGGTATCGGCAGCGTGCATCATCCGGTTAAGCTTGGCTTCCACTTCTCCGCGTAAATTTTCAATCTTCGCCATGCCGTAGTCTTCCGGAATGTCCCAGGGTTTTGCAAGGCTGATGACGACCCGGGCAAAAGGCAGGGGAATCAGGGTGCGGTCCCACGCTGTTTTGATCGTGATGGCCGGCCAAGCGGACATCATCACCGGTAGGAGCGGTTTTTGGGTAAGCTTGGCCAGTGCGACCATGCCGGTTTTAGCGACAAACCGGGGACCTTGCGGACCGTCCAAAACCGTAGCGGCCACCCCGCGCTTGTGCCTTTTCAGATACCTGGCCATCATGGTCAGGGCCTCCCGCCCCCCCCGGGAAGACGACCCCCGGACGGGAATAACGCCCATCTTGGCCGCAAAGTCGGCCAGCAGATCGCCATCGGCAGATTTACTGAACATGATGATGGGATGATACCGGCCGAAATACCAGACTAAAAAAACCGCGCCGCGATGCCAGGTGGCTCCGACAGCCGGTTCATCGTTGATGAAAAACCGCTTGAGATATCTGCGGCCGGTAATGTTTACCCGGCAGGTGGAGAACCAGATCCGAATCACGAAAGCGGCCAGATGGATGATCAACCGGGTCTTCAAGGTCAAGGGCTTTCTGGCGGTTTGCACTTTATTCGGCTGCATGAATAAGGGCGCCTAACGTTGCTTTTATTTTTTCGGCGGTGTGTTCAATATCGGCGGGAATGGAAGCGGCGGTGATGGCGTCTACGCCCTCAACGGCGGGTTGCCAATCCTGGTCCCCGGCGGTTGTCAGCAGAATGATCTTCTCCAGTCTATCGGTTTTCTTGATAAAGGCGTTTACCCGGGGGTTGAGCTGCCAGGCCACGCAGGAATTGATCATGATGACGACCGCATAGTCTGAGGCACTTTCGTCAGCCAGGTTTTGCAGACCTGTGATTTTAAAGAACAGGTCGTCCTGCGCGTAGCCGGTCACCACCTGCTCGATGACCGCCTGTTTGAAGTCACTGGCTTCGCTGGCAATGAGGACCCTTGTTGCAGCCCGGGGATTGCCACGTTCGATCGTTTTTACCATCTTTGGGGCACAGCCGTAATTCACCACAACCGCCGTCAGGGCCATAGCAGTGAACCAACCGCGAATGCTCATTATTCCTCCGAATACCTTTCCTGGATGGCGCGCAGGACATCGATGCGCGAGAGGAAGATGTCCACAATTTCAGGATCGAATTGAGCCCCGGCTTCGGCCTTGATGGTCTCCAGCACATCCGCTTCACTCCAGGCCTCTTTGTATACCCGGGCGGAAGAGAGGGCGTCAAAGACATCCGCCAGGGCCACAATCCGGCCGAACAGGGGAATTTCTTCGCCTTTTTTACCCCGCGCTGTGCCGTCCTGGTGTTCGCGGCCGGGTAGCGGTTTGCCGGTGGCGATATCCACATGGCCGGGGTAGCCCTCGCCATCCCAACGTTCATGGTGATTGAAAGCCACTTCGCGGGCCGCCTCATCGAAATCCGATTGGGCCTGCAAAAATAGCTGGGCCCCCAGGACCGTGTGCTGTTTCATGAGTTCCCGTTCATCATTGCTGAATTTTCCCGGTTTTTTGAGGATGAGGTCTGAGATGGCCACTTTGCCGACGTCGTGCAGCATGGCTGCCATCCTCAGACTGTCCCGCCCGCTCTCGATTTCTTTTTCGTCAAGGCCATGCCGTTCGGCCCATTTTTCAAATATTTCGATTGAGTAGCCGCCGACACGATTGACATGGGCACCGGTTTCCTTGGGATCGCGCATTTCCGCCATCCGGATCATGCGCAGCAAAATGGCCCGGGTCATCTGGGCTCGCTCCAGGGCGACGGCCGCAATGCTGGCAAAATGCAGCATGAGTGTTTCATCATCAGCGGCAAAGGGGACGACGAATCCGCGTTCGTCTTGGGCGTTGATGATCTGGAGAATGCCCAGGATGTCGCCGCGCGTATTTTTCAATGGGAGCGTTACCATAGACTGCGTGCCATAGCCGGCCGACTCGTCAAATTTTTTGCTGAAGCTGTAAGGGACTTTCGAAGAGAGCTGGTAAACATCCGGGATATTGAGCAGCTCACCGGTTGTGGCCACGTATCCGGCAATGCTGTCCGTGTTGATCGGCATGGAAAAAGTGGAGTAAATCAGTTTTTCACCAGCCGGTAGCCGTCTTTGCAGGGTATCGTTCTGGGTATAAGTGAAGTCAAGGGTGTCCTGGCGGCAGATATAGATTGAACCGGCATCGGCATTTACGAAACGGCGTGCGTCGCGCAGAATTTTTTCGAGCAGGATGTCCAGGTCGTTGAGTTGATTCAGTTCGATTCCCAGGGAAAGGAGTTCATCCAGTTTTTCTTTTTCGGTCAGCATGATCGCTCCTGTGGGTCTTTTAAGCACCGGGGTACCGGTTGGTACCTCTGTTGACGGGAATTATCACTCGGTTCCGGAGAGGAACCGTTATTTCTTTTTATACATAATATTAACGATTTAGCAATAATCAACACGGAATTAAATTTTGTGGCAACCAGCATGTCTGTCTATATAGGTAATTTTTGGTTATTTATGGTTTATTTTATATTGATTGGTTTAAATCATTGACAAGGGCTGACGCGGTAGCTATATCGCTGGGCTAACGTGACAGGCGCTACATGCCGGCAATCTTTAAAAAGGGTGACAAATTGAAAAAAATGATGACCACACGGGCGGTGGCCGCTTTTTTGGGGGTCAATGAGAAGATGGTGTATAGCCTTATCGCGGACAAGGGACTGCCGGCCAGCAAAGTGACCGGAAAGTGGCTTTTTCCCGTCCACCTGGTTGAGCAGTGGATCGAGAACAACAGCATCAATTACCCGGAAATCCCCAATTTGCTGCCACCCTATACCGACGTCTTGATTATTGCTGGCAGCAATGATCCGCTTTTGGAAAAAACCATCTCTCTTTTTAACAGCAATCAATCGGATCAAATTGCGGTTTTCGGCAATCTGGGTAGCCTGGGGGGGATCCAGGCCCTGAAAAAGGAGCTCTGCCACGTGGCCGCCTCACATCTGGTGCAGGGGGACGGCGACGAATACAATTTTGAGTTCGCAGACCGGGAACTGGACCGCATGCCGGTCGTGGTCAATTTTTGCCACCGGGAGCAGGGGTTTGTCCTGCCCAAAGGAAACCCGCGCAAGATAAAAAGTATCCGGGATTTCTCCCGGCCCGGCTTTCGGATCGTAAACCGTCCATTGGGCACCGGAACTCGGCTTCTGCTGGATCGGGAACTCAAGCAGGCTGAATTGAGGGGCGAGAAGATAGCCGGCTATACTACTGAACTGGCGCGTCATATGGACGTCGGCCTGGAGGTCCTGGCCGGTCGTGCCGACGCCGGACCGGCCATTAAACCGGTAGCGGCGCTGCTGGGACTTGATTTTTTACCGCTGCGCTGGGAACGGTATGACCTGCTCGTAACCAAGGTGCGGTTTTTCGACAAGGCGGTCCAGGCCTTCATGGGCCTGCTGCAGGATCCCGAATTTCAGCAGCTGGCCCAGGGCATCGCCGGTTACGACCTCAGTATGAGCGGGAAGATGGTGTTCCAAAAATAGGGCCGTCCGCAGTTTCGGAGCCCGGCGATTGTTTACCGCTAAACTCTATATGTGACTTGAGATGTCAGTTATGGTTGTTTAGAGTCATTTCAGGTTTAAAATTGACCATATTTTCCAATAAAAATTGACGATTTACTGATATGCACCCTATGGTGCCTCCATTCCATCCATTGGTCATGGCAAGTCGAAACCATTTGTCTGTAAGAACGGAGGTACCATGAGTTTGGCAAGCACATACCGCACAGCGCTGATTGTGACCCTAACGATCTTATCACTGGCCACTCCGGCTTTGGCCGGCAGCGGGCAATTGATGATGGCAACCACCACCAGCACCGATAACACAGGGTTGTTGGATTATTTGATCCCGGCCTTTACTCAGGATACGGGTATTGATCTGAAGTGGGTGGCCACGGGTACCGGCAAGGCCCTCAAACTTGGTCAGAAATGCGATGTGGACGTTTTGATGGTGCATGCCCCCCCGGCTGAAAAGAAGTACATCGCCAAAGGGTTCGGCACGGACCGGCGCGAAATCATGTATAATGATTTTGTGATCATTGGGCCGGCTGCCGATCCAGCCGGGATAAAAGGTACCGACATCAACACCGCTCTCACGGCCATAAAAAGTAAACAGGCGGTATTTGTCAGCCGGGGGGATAATTCCGGAACCAATAAAAAAGAAAGACTGCTCTGGAAAACGGCGGCTATCTCACAACCGGAAAAAGAGCGCTGGTACGTCCAGACCGGTCAGGGCATGCTGGCCACCATAAACGTGGCCGCGGAACGGGGCGGTTATACCATGACCGATCGCGGCACCTATATTAAGTACGAAGCCACTAAAAAGGGCAACCCCCCACTGAAGATTCTCGTGGCCGGTGATGAGCTTTTGCTCAACCAGTATAGCGTCATGACCGTCAACCCGGGCAAATGCAAAAACGTCAGAGTTGAAACGGCCAGGATATTTGCAGATTGGATTACCAGCCCGGCGGCCCAGATGAAAATAGGGGCTTTCCGGCTGATGGGCAAACAGCTGTTCACCCCCAATGCCCATTGACCCGCTGACCGTTCATGCGCATTATTTTCGGGGGGCCAAAACGCCCCCTGCTATTGTTTTGACCAGGGATAAGAAGCTAACTCACAAAAGTCTTATGGTCCATTCAACCCGAGGCGGATAAATCTCGGCATGGGACGCTCAATTGGCGACTATTTCGCCTCCATAAGGCATACTTCTAGTTGTAGGGCGGGCCAAATACTCGAAATGCATGAGTATTCCTCCGGTTGAAAGTAGCCCCGCCTTGCCTGCCCGGCGTCTTGTCCAGCGTAACTTGTAAAGCGAAGACGGAAGCTCGGCAAGCGAAGACGGAAGCGCGCAGAGCGTAGACCGGACCTTAAACCAAAATCCTTTTTGAGATAGCTTCTATCTAATTTAGGTATCAGGGATTCTAAACCCTGATTCGCCAAGGTGCTGCGCACGTATTGCTATGAATTTTTTACTGGAGGGCATTCAGCAGGCAATTATCCTGCTGCTGACCGGTGACGGCGAGACCTATTCGGCGGTCTACGCCACGGTCACTGTGTCGGGCGGTTCCATGGTGGCCAGCCTGGTCATCGGGATTCCCCTGGGCTTTGCATTGGGTTATTTTAACTTTCCAGGCCGGCGGCAGGTTCGTACAGTGGTGGATACCCTGCTGGCCCTGCCCACAGTTTTCATCGGTTTGGTGGTGTATGCGTTTTTATCCCGATCCGGTCCCTTTGGCGAGGCCGGGCTGCTTTTTACGCTGACTGGCATAGCCATCGGCCAGACCATCCTGGCGCTGCCTATCGTGATTGCCCTGACAGCCGCCGCCATAGAGGGCCTTGACCGGCAACTGCGACCGACCCTGATCACCCTCGGCGCGGACCGACGCCAATTGCTGCTCAGCAGCCTCTGGGAAATCCGTCACGGGGTTTTGGCGGCGGCCGTAACTGCCTACGGGCGGGTTATGACCGAGGTTGGAATCTCCATGATGGTGGGTGGCAATATCAAGTGGCATACGCGTACGATTACCACCGCCATCGCCCTGGAAACCAATAAGGGCGAGTTCGCCTCGGGGATTGCTTTGGGGCTTGTGCTCCTGATCATTGCCTTTGCCGTCAATCTTTCCGTCAGCGCCTTGCGTAAGAGGGCCCGGACATGACACAACCGGCATACCGCATTTCGGATATGGAGCACCGCTATAACCGGCACCCGGTGCTGTCCATCGAAGATCTGGTCATCCAACCGGCTTCCATCACCGGACTGATCGGCCCCAACGGCAGCGGGAAAAGTACCTTTCTAAAATTGCTGGCCTTCATCGAGTCACCTACACAGGGCCGCATTGCTTACCGCGCTGCGCCGCTGCAGCCATTTGCAGATATCGTCCGCCGCGACCGGATTACCCTGTTGACCCAGGAGCCTTATCTGTTGAAGCGCTCTGTGGCCGACAATATTGCCTATGGGCTGAAAATCAGAGGAGAAACCGAAAAACTGACCGACAGAATCGCGCAGGCCCTGCGCTGGGTAGGGCTGGAAGCCGGTGTTTTCTTGAAAAGACCCTGGTACGAGCTTTCCGGTGGTGAGGCCCAACGGGTCGCCCTGGCCGCCAGGTTGGTCTTGAAACCCCGGGTGCTCCTGCTCGATGAGCCGACGGCCAACGTGGATGCGGATAGCGCTTGGCTGATCAAAAACGCTTCGCTCAAGGCCAGGAACCAGTGGGGCACGACCCTCGTGATTGCCAGCCACGACTGGCATTGGCTGTATGAGATTTGCGACAGCGTGCTGCATTTTTTTGCGGGGCGGGTTTTCCGAACCCGCATGATGTCATTCATCGCCGGACCCTGGGAGACGGCCGAGGCAAACAGGGTTGTCAAGAAGATGACTGACGGCCAGATGATTCAAGCCAGAAGACCACCCCAGGCAGGCGCTCTGGCATTGGTGCCTTCAGATGCCATCCAGGTCAGTCGGCTGCCGGCTGAGTCGTCGGGCGATCTGAATGCGGTGCGGGGTACTGTGACGCGCTTGCTCCTGGAAAAAAGTTCGGGGCTGTTAATTGTTACGGTGGTAGCCGGGCGGTCCACATTTACCACCAAGTTGGCGCGTGAAAAGGTCGCTGCCGAACAACTGGTCCCCGGACGCCAGGTGGCCATCCTGTTCGAGGCGGCGGCGGTCAAATGGTTGGCTTGACCATAGCGTTGCAAAAGTTGGAGGGCTCCAGAGTCAAGGCGACAAGTGTGAAGCTGTAGATCCCTACCGCGAACGCTTGGCAACGCGGACTCTGGGGGCCTCCGGCTTTCCCAAAGGGTAAATTGCATGGCAAAATTGGCCCTATCCTTTAAAGGCATCCGGCCTTAAAGCCCAATGCTTGTAGTCTAGAATCTATAGGTGAAGAAAGGCCTGTTTAGTTATGATTTGACATGTAACTTATGCAACGTTAGGGTTCAGAAAGCCCCGGATTAAAAAGTTAAATTCCTCCGGGGTTTCCACGGGCAGTGAATGCCCTGCCATTTCGATCGTAGCGGTTGCGGCATACAGGCTGCGCGCCAGGATGCCTGCATCTTGCGCCGGTACGATTTCGTCTTCTCCACCGTTGATAACCAGGGTCGGGATCTTTACCCGGAGTGCTATGCGGCCGGCCGGCGGATAGGCCTGCATGGCTTCCAGCTGTCGGGTCAAACCGCTTAGGCTGTTGCGGGCGGCCACCGCCGCGGCCATCATCGGGATCAAGTGCGCATGGGTTTGACGAAACGTTTTTCCCGTAGCAGTCTGAATGATATCCCGGGCGTAAGACGCCAACCCCTCCTCTTTGAGTTTTCGCAGCCAGCGTGCCACAGTCTCGGAACCGCCATAGCGGCCAGCGCGCAGATTACAAACCACGAGTCGGTCCACTCTTTCAGGATATCGGGCTGAATAAGCTGCCGCAACATAAGCTCCGTGGCTCAGTCCTACCAGACTGGCAGATTCAATTCCCAGATGATCGTAAAGGGCTCTCAGGTCCGCTACGTGCTGGGAAGGTGTCAGGGCCTCACCGCCGATCTCACTGCGGCCCTGGGCGCGGCCGTCATATCGCAAGACCCGGTAGTCTTCCGCAAAAAATCTGGCCTGGTTATGCCAGTAGGTGGTAGTCTGTGCCAGTCCGTTTAGGAAAATGACGGCCGGTGTGTCCGGTGAAGGTTCCGTGAGGGTGTAATAAATTCGGCAGTTGTCTTCGGTGGCGAAGTAAGGCATAGGGCTCAGCGGTTCGGGGGTTTAGAGTTCAAGGGTTCAAAGGTTCAAGATATTTGCTTCCAACCCGGAACCGGGAACTTTGAACCCAGAACTATCGGGTTCTTCTATTGACAATTCAAAATCAAATCCAATTCTTATAACGAATTCCCGGCAATGACAAGGGGCGCTCGGTAGCCAGACATTAGCCTTGAAAAACCAGGCGGCTAAATGCTATGTGTCCACCTGCCGATACCGGAATCCGGTAAGCTGAGCGGACCACTAGAAAAATCAAGGATGTTTATGGATCTATATTTGTACAACACGCTAACCCGCACCAAAGAACGTTTCACACCTATCCAGGCCGGTTCGGTGGGGCTGTATACCTGTGGACCGACGGTCTATGATTATGCCCATATCGGCAATCTACGCACATACGTCTTCGAGGATATCCTTAAACGTGTCATGGTCTACAATGGCTTGAAAGTAACACATGTCATGAACATCACGGATGTGGGGCACTTGACCGGCGACCGGGATATGGGCGAGGACAAGATGGAAACCGGGGCCCAACGGGAAGGGCGGACAGCCTGGGAAATTGCCGAGCACTACACCACGGCCTTCCAGGCTGACTTGGTCCATCTGAATATAGTCGATCCGGACGTCTGGTGCAAAGCCACGGACACGATTCCCGAGCAGATTACCTTGATTGAAACCCTTGAAAGCAAAGGATACACATACCGCACCAGTGACGGGATCTACTTCGACACATCGAAGTTTGATGGCTATGCCCGGCTCTCACGGCAGAATCGTGAAGCGCTCCAGGAAGGGGCCCGGGTGGAGAAAAACGTCGAGAAGCGAAACCCCACGGATTTCGCACTTTGGAAATTCTCACCCCCGGACACCCAGCGCCAGATGGAATGGGATTCACCCTGGGGAATCGGATTTCCGGGTTGGCACATCGAATGTTCGGCCATGAGCATGAAATTTCTGGGCAAACAATTGGATATCCACTGCGGTGGCACCGATCACATCGATGTCCACCACACCAATGAAATTGCCCAGTCTGAGGCGGCTACCGGTTCAAAATTTTTCAACTTTTGGATGCACGGGGAGTTTCTGAATATCCAGGGCGGCAAGAAGATGGCCAAGAGCGAAGGTAATTTCCTGACATTGGAAAATGCCTTTGTCAAGAACGACATCGATCCACTCGTCTATCGTTATGCCACCTTTCACAGCCACTACCGCAAGCCCATGGAGTACAGCGAGGCGTCCGTGGCTGCGGCGCAGAACGGGCTGCGTAACCTGCGCAGTCAGGTGGCACGTTTAATTGGCAGCACCTGCGGAGAACAGGCTATGGTGCATGCCGGGTTCAAGGATAAATTCCTGGCCCGGCTGAACGACGACCTGAACATGCCCCGGGCCCTGGCCGTTTTGCAAGCGTTGTTAAAATCTGATGAAAGCGATGCCGTCAAGCTGGCCACCATCCGCGAATTCGATACGGCCATCCTCGGCCTCGAATTGGATCGGCAAGAAGTCGCAGAACCCCTACCGCAGGAGATATTGGACCTCATGGAACTGCGCATCAAAGCCCGCGCTGATAAAAACTGGGCGGAGTCGGACCGGATCCGAAGCGAAATCCAGGCCAGGGGTTACATTGTCCAGGATAGTAAAGAGGGGATGCAGGTCATCAAGCAATAACACATCGGTGTCAACGGCAAAAAAAACCCGGGGCCTTGGTCCCGGGTTTTTTTTGCTGCCTTTTTGGAGATCGCTTCTAAAAATTGACTTGCCACTTGGCCCCAACGTAAGTGGTCTCACTTTGCTGGGTGATCACCCCACCGGATTTAATTTCATCATTGCTCTGGACGCCCACCTCGGGGACAATGAAAAAGCCCGGTGCCAGCGTGATGGTACTCTGTATATAGTAAGAAAAGCCGGTATCAGAGGTTTTGTTCCCGTCGACATTCACCTCAGAATTAATGAAGCCATAGCCGCCTTCGAATTTGAGAGTGTCGTTGAGTTGAAAACCGAACACTCCAGCAAGAGCCAGGGTAGTGTTATCGACAATCCTTCCATCCGCAGTATTAATAACACCATTGCTGAGGGTGCGGGTTGTGATGCCCATGTTGCCGACATTACGGCCGCCAAAACCACTGCCCGCCAAAAATGCGGGACCTATGTTCACTTTGCCAGTTAGCCCATACACCAGAGAAGATATCGATTCTTGCTGGTTAGCGGAAGTGACGCCGGTGATGAAATCATAAGATGCCCAGCCGATAAACGGTTTCACGCTGAACAGGTCGGAGGAGTAGCGATAGGCCGCTACGATCTGCGGCAGCGTGGTATCGTTGTCGGTGGATGTCACCGTGGCGCCGGCGCTGTTCAGCAGGGTGACCTGGGTGTTCGGGGTAACAAAGGCCAGATCAAAACCGTCAAACGTAAGGCGGATCTGACCCCGCCGACCGTGGAAAATCATACCTTCCGGTTGTAAGTTACTGTCGGTATCGAACACCTGATTGGAATAAAACTCATTTAGCGGGGAGTCCGTCTGGCCGACCAGGAGGGTACCGGGGCCAAAATTCCAGGTGCCGTAAAGATGGCGCAGGTTGGGCGTCGATCCGTATTCGAAACGACCGCCCACATCACCAGACGCGACATTGGCGCCAATACGACTGTTCCCCTGGAGCGCCCACAACGTATCGACGTCGGATTCGACACCCGGTATGTTTTGGTCGACATCGACAGAAAAAGTTGCTGCCCGAACAGAACCATAGAACGACCAGTCGGCAGCTTGCACGGGGCCGGTGAATGCCAATACAAAGACAGTTACCAGGACACAGGCTAAAGTCTGTTTCATTTAGTCAATCCTCTTCAATTGATAATGGTATGTAACTTGAAGTCGCCGTTTCGGGATGGCCGCTCGTCAAGAAGCTCGTGCGTACTTGTTCTTTATAAAGTCATTTGGGGCCGGCCGTCAACGTTTCTTGGAAAAAAGTGAAAGGCGCCTGTATGCTTGTCGGGTCACGGCCGGCCAGATAGATAGGAAGTCGGACGGTTGTCAATTATGGTGCTATCATTCAACGCCGAAAGATAGCGAAACGCTTGACACAGAAACAGGAATCCCATATTTTGCTTGCATACAAGTAAAATGCGAGCGGGAAATATGGGCGTATGAGAACACGGGACTGCATTTTCTTTCAGTTATCTCGGGCCGGTCGGGCCGGGGCACGGTTTTGGCACCAGAAAGTCGCACCCTTTGGCGTCACGTCTACCCAGGCCCTGGTCTTGCTCGCATTGGCCGAAAAAGATCGGGTGACCTCCCGGTATCTGGGTGAACAGACTGAACTGGACAGCGCTACCCTGACCGGTCTGCTTGACCGGCTGGCAAAGTCCGGGTTGATCGAAAGACGCCCAAATCCTGTCGACCGGAGGGCCATCCTGGTGTGCCTGACCGAACAGGGTGAAGAGATCGCCGGCCGGATCCAGGCGATTATCGAAACCGAGAATCAGGCTTTCCTGGCCGTTTTGACACCGGAGGAAGGGTTGGTTTTAAGATCATTGCTTAAAAAACTAGGCTAAAAAAAATTTATAAATATAGCTCGTACACAATTAATTCTGGTGCGGGCTATGTTCACCCTGAGGGAGATGTTATGCAAACAGTCAATCCGGCCTTCGTGGAAATCCTGAAAACCACCGTCAAAAACAGCCCATATCCCACCCATATGCGCATGACCCTGGATCATGTTGAAATTGACCGGGCCCAAGTCGTTATCCAGCTAGATAAATGCCACCTGCAGCCTTATGGTATCGTCCACGGCGGCGTGGTAGCCACCATTATCGATACGGCCACTTTCTGGGCGGCCTTTCTGCGGTTGCCTGAAGCAGACGGACTGGTTAACATAGATTTGAAGCTGAATTACTTGAAATCGATCGTTGACGGCAAACTGATTGCCCGGGGGACCTGTATGCGACCCGGCCGTTCCATCAGTTACTCCGAGGCCAGTGTCTACGATGAAAGCGAGAACCTAATCGCTCACGGCACCTCTACCCTCATGCTGCTGCCTGAAAAGGGATTGCAACTGGGGGTTCCAAAGTTCTTGGAACCGTAGTATTTATAGAAGCTATCCCTAAAAAGTCTTTTGGCCCAATCTTCAGCCCAAGCTGGAGCGACGGCTGATAAACTCTGTTGGTCGCCGCCTTGCCTGTCCGGCGTAGCTCGCTGAGCGAAGACGGAACCTTGAACCAAAATCCGTTTTTTGTGATAGCTTCTGATGAAACTTGAACAGGGGAGATGAAGCATGCAAACTCGTATTACCGAACTATTCGGAATCCAGCATCCTATTATTCAAGGCGGGATGCATTACGTGGGGCTGGCGGATCTGGCAGCGGCGGTATCGAATGCCGGCGGACTTGGGATCATAACCGCTTTGACACTCAAGACGCCCGATGATCTGGCCGCTGAGATCAAGCACTGCCGGGAGATGACGGACAAGCCCTTTGGCGTCAACCTGACTTTTCTGCCAACCGTCACCGCGCCGGATTATCCGGGATATATCAAGGCCATCATTGAGGGCGGCGTCAAAATCGTCGAAACCGCCGGCCGTAACCCAGAGCCCTTTCTGCCATACCTCAAAGATGCCGGTATTAAAGTAATCCATAAATGTACGTCCGTGCGCCATGCCCTGAAAGCAGAGAAGATCGGCTGCGATGCGGCCTCGGTGGATGGGTTCGAGTGCGGCGGACACCCGGGCGAGGACGACATCCCTAACATGATTCTGCTGCCGCGGGCAGCCGAAGAATTGCAGATCCCCTTCGTGGCCTCCGGCGGCCAGGCCGATGCCCGCAGCCTGGTGGCGTCACTGGCGCTCGGGGCCGACGGCATCAACATGGGCACTCGGTTTATCGCCACCCAGGAAGCACCGGTGCATGAAAAAGTGAAACAGGCCATCGTAGCAGCCAGCGAGCTGGATACCCGTCTGGTGATGCGCCCGTTGCGGAATACCGAAAGGGTGCTGAACAACGCGGCCGTCGAGCGACTGCTGGCGAAAGAAAAGGACCTGGGGGAGAACCTTCAATTTGAAGACATCTTCGAAGAAGTGGTGGGCGTCTATCCCCGGGTGATGGAAGAGGGCGAAGTAGACGCCGGGGCCTGGTCCTGCGGGATGGTCGCCGGTCTGATCCATGACATTCCAACCTGCCGGGAACTGCTAGACCGCATCATGGCCGAGGCCGAGGAAATCATCCGTGGCCGGCTGGAGGGGATCCTCGGCTAATCCGTAAAGCCTGAATGAAAGGAAGACATTTTGGCAGCGACAGTTTTAGGCATCTCCGGAAGTCCTGTAAAAAACAGCAACACCGACCGTCTGGTCAACGCCATTTTAGCTGCTACCGCGCAGGACACCGAATTCGTGAAGCTCAGCCGAATCAATGTCAGGCCCTGTTTTGCCTGCAAACAATGCGTGCCCGACAACATCTGCAAGGTGCCGGACGATTTCCAGGCCCTGGCCGAAAAAATCAAAGCAGCCCGGGCGCTGGTGATCGGGGCTTACCCGCCCTATGGTCAGATTGACGGTTTTACCAAGGCCCTGCTTGAAAGGTTCTGGTCCTTTCGCCACGTGAACAACCTGCTCAAAGGCAAGCTCTGCGCCACCGTCCTAACGGGCATTGATCCCCGCGCAATGAGTGCCATCAATCAGGCCCTGGCCAGCGAGATGCGGGATTACGAAAATATGGAACTGGTGGGGCAGTTGTCGTTCCAGGGAAACCTGCCTTGTCTCACCTGTGGTGAAGGCGATGAGTGCGAGATGAGCGGTCTCCAATTGATGTACGGCCCTGATGCGAAGACAACTGATATCGGTTACACCCGGGTTGAAGATCAGGCTCAGGTATGGGACGAAGCCGCCCGGCTGGGGAGCCTGATAGGTAACCGCCTGACACAGTAATGCGGTCCTATGTTCAGGTTCAGATAACTGTTGGCTACAATGAAACCGAGTGTTGCGGCCGCTCGTCTGATTCCTGCCTCGGGTAGTCAATGAAAAGGTGAAAGAAAGGATCGCTGCCATTGCCTGCTGTTGAAAATCGATATCCTGGCTGGCTGATCGAATGGCTGGCCGTAAATAATATCACCCTGTGGGGTGTGGCTGATCTGCGCGAATTTTTCACACCACCGGATGCTGCCGGGAACAGGTTTCCCCGCGCCATCTCGTTTGCGGTACCCCTGAATCCGAATATCATGGCGAGTATTCAAAACGGCCCGAACCAGGCTTATGCCGATGAATATGCCCGCGTGAACAAGCAGATCAACGCCCTTTCGGTACAACTGGCCACCGAAATCATTAAAAACGAATTCCAGGCGGCCCCTTTGGCTGCCTCGGTCCGCTCCGATCCGGTCAACATCAAAGGCGACTTTCCCCACAAAACGGCCGCCACCCGGGCCGGGCTGGGCTGGATCGGCCGCCATTGTCAGTTGATCACGCGCCCGTTTGGCTCCTGGATTCGCTTGGGCACTGTCTTCACCGATCTCAACCTGCCCTGCGGCCCCCCGGTGGAAAAAGACTTTTGTGGCCGCTGCACGCGCTGTGTGGAAGCCTGCCCGGCCGGCGCCCTGCAAGGCAGGGCCTGGCACCCGGGAATAGCCCGTGAACAGATTCTGGATGTTCAAAAATGTGACCTGTGGAAGAAGGAGCACTACTATCAGTTTCACAAAGGGCACAACTGCGGTATCTGCTCAGCGGTCTGCCCCTATGGCCTCAAGGTGTTGAAGCGCAGCCAACCGGCGCCTGACAGTAAGCCTCTGTAAGTATAATACCGCAGGGAAATTGATCTTTATGCCCTGTAAAATTTTTGCTAAAAGATTCTGATCTTCTTCCCTTGCAAGGTAATTTGATCCGGTGGCCGATAAAGGTATCCTTAAACTCCAGCTTGCTGTCTTCGCCCTTGTTTCGGCAAGTTTCACCAATATCTACCTCCCGCAACCCATCCTGCCTGTTCTCCAGGAGGAATTCAGGGTCAGCACGGTTGCAGTTTCTTTTACCGTTTCCTCGGTGATCCTGGGTATTGTCCTTTCCAACCTGCTTTTCGGGCTTTTAACGGATCGGGTCTCCATTCACCCCATCATATTTACCGGCGGGGTTTGTGTGGCGGCCGGCGGCCTGGTGGCTGCCTATTCGTACGATTTCCGCGTCCTGGTCGCCGCCCGACTATTTCAGGGCCTCTTTTTGCCAGCGTTGACAACCAGCCTGGCGGCTTGGCTGGCCAAGACCCTGCCTGGTGAACGCTTGAATGTGATCATGGGCTCCTATGTATCAGCGACTGTTCTGGGCGGCCTTGGCGGACGCCTTATCGGTGGCTGGATGCATCCACCGTTTCACTGGCGCTATGCATTCGTCACCGCTGCTATATTGATTGCGATCACGACCTTCCTCGCACTGATCGTGCTTCCCCGGGCAGAGATCAGGAAAGAGTCGCGTAACGATGGAGAAGCTGGTTTCCTGGATATATTAAAACGCCGGGACCTGGTCCTGTTCTTCGGCTGCGGGCTTACCGGCCTGCTCATCTTTTCACCGGTATTCAATTTTCTGCCTTATCGACTGATCGAAGCCCCGTTTGACTTCTCCACCGAGGTGATCACCCTGATCTACCTCGTTTATGTGCTCGGGATCTTCATGGGGCCGCTGGCCGGGCAGTGCAGCAACCGCTACGGTGGGGGCAAAACCCTGATCGGTGGAACCTGCATCCTGGGCACATCTCTGGTTACGCTGCTGATTCCTTCGGTGGTCGCAGTCATCATCGGACTGTTAGGGGTGTGCGCCGGGTTTTTTACCGTGCACTCCGTCGCGGTGGGTCTGCTGAATCGGAAGCTTTCCAGCGGTCATGGCAAGGCCAATGCCCTCTATTCGCTTCTCTATTATGCCGGGGGGTGGATCGGGATTACCGGGGCTGGTTTTGCGTTTCAGCTCGCGGGCTGGAGCGGGGTGATCGGGTTTGTGTTCTGCTTTCTGGTGGTGCCACTTTTAACAGGTTACCTTGAAGAGAATTCCGGCTGAACCGAGCGTCGGCCCCTTGACAGGCAAACACCTTGCAAATCATGAAAACCGGACAAGGACCCTGCAATATGTTTGCAGGGGGCCGGCCGCCCTGTTTGCATTATTGCAAACTTTACAGTCCATGGCGGAAATATGCAAAAACTTTGAAATTATTGTCAACAATCAAATTATATTTGCAATAGACGGATGATATCGCTAAATTCTAACTGCTGGTCGATCCAGCGGTTTTCTTTGTTAGAACTGGGGTTTTCGAGAGGAAGGTTCCATAGAAAAGATCCTTGCAGCGGTATAAACTGCCTGTGAAGGGAAGCCTTGATGTGGAAATCTAGTCAAATTCACTACGGGTGGATAGTCGCCATCACCGGGATGGCGGTTCTTTTTGCCTGCCTTGGGCTGGGCCGCTTTTCGCTGGGTATGCTGTTGCCCTCCATGGGGACCTCCCTCAATTTGAATTACTCTCAGATGGGAATGATCGGAACCGGCAATTTCGTAGGGTATATGCTTTCGGTTGTCCTGGCCGGCATGGTCGCCAAAACCATCGGGGCGCGCTGGACCATCTCCCTCGGACTTGTTCTGGTGGGTGGATCTATGGCGTTGATCAGCCGGGCCATGGGATTTATGGAAGTGATGGCTCTGTATGTGGCGACCGGCATTGGTTCCGGCCTGGCCAATGTTCCGATGATGGGGTTGGTCTCGCATTGGTTTTCGAAAACCAATCGGGGGCGGGCGGCCGGCCTCATGCTTTCAGGAAATGGGATCGCCATCGTGTTTACGGGGTTGCTTATCCCAGGAATCAATACTTCCATGGGGCCTGAAGGCTGGCGTACCGGCTGGTTGACCATTGGGGTTCTTTCGCTGGGTATTACCGCCATCGCCGCTTTCTTCCTGCGCAATGAACCCGGGGACAAGGGATTAGCACCGGTCGGTGGTGCAGCAACCTTACAGCCCCCATCCGATTCGAGTCTTCCCGGAAAGAAGAATTCCAATCGAGGGACCATGGTGCATTTGGGATGCATATATGCGCTTTTCGGAGCGACGTATGTGGTCTATGCCACCTTCATTGTTACCGCCATGGTGAACGAGCGGGGTTTCGGTGAGAATACAGCCGGCACTTTCTGGGCGGTTGTGGGCGGGCTGTCGATTTTCTCCGGTCCCCTCTTCGGCTGGCTGTCGGACCGGCTGGGGCGTAAAAGGGGCCTGCTCCTGGTGTATGCTTTGTTTACGCTTGCATATGTCCTGGTGGCAGCTGATCTGCCGAACCCATTTTTATATGCGTCTATTGCCATCTTCGGTCTTGCCGTTTGGAGTGTACCGACCATCATGTCGGCCGCCGTTGGGGATTACACCGGCCCGGCCCGGGCCGTGAAGGCCTTTGGATTCATCACGTTGTTTTTTGGTGCCGGCCAGATTACCGGACCGGCTGTGGCTGGTGTATTAGCGGATAATACGGGGACATTCAGCATGGCGTTTTGGCTATGTGCCCTTTTGACGACCATGGCGATCGGTTTGACCTTGTGTCTGCGGCCGCCTGCTGAAACATAGAACCAAGATTAGAAAAGTGGCGGACAATGGGGTTGATTTTATGATCGCCCGTTTGATAGCTGCGCGAGGAATTTTTAGGATGACGAATCTTTCATCCGCACCCGGATCAACGGTTCTTAAAGAGGGGCTGACCGCGGGCTGGCCTATCTGCCTGGGCTACCTGCCCATCGGCATGGCCTTTGGGGTTCTGGCTCAGAAAGCCGGGCTCACGCCCCTGCAGATCGGCCTGATGTCCATCTTCGTATTTGCCGGCAGCTCCCAGTTCATAGCCGTCTCCATGTTGACAGCCGGGGCTTCGGCGCCGGCCATTATCACCACCACCTTCGTGGTCAACCTCCGTCACTTGCTGATGAGTTCGGCGTTGGCGGTCTATTTACGCTCCGTGCACCGCGGCTTGCTCGCCCTGTATGCCTATGGCGTGACGGACGAAAGCTTTGCCGTCAATCTGCCGCGCTTCAACGCCGGGACCTGGAGCCTGCCACGGGCGCTGGTGGTCAACCATGCGGCCAACCTGACCTGGTTCATCAGCACCGTGACCGGCGGTATCGGCGGCCATTTCATTCCGGAGGGGGCGTTTGGAATCGATTATGCCCTGATTGCCATGTTCATCTGCCTGCTTATTTACCAGATCAAAGCGCTTATCCATCTGCTAACATCTGTGATTGCCGGTTTGACGGCAGTTGGCCTGGCACTCCTATTTCCGGGCAATACGTATATCGTAATCGCTTCCGTTGCCGCGGCAACATTGGGGGTTTTACTCCGCCGGAAAGTTTTCAGGAGGGCCCCCAGCCATGAGTGATTACCTGTTGCTGCTTCTGGGCATGGGCCTGGTGACTTACCTGCCGCGCTGGCTTCCGCTGCACTATCTTTCCCGGCGGTCCCTGCCGGATTGGTTTATCCAGTGGCTGGAATTGATTCCGGCCGCCATCCTCAGTGCCCTTTTGCTGCCAGCCCTGATTCTAACCGGCGAGCCGCGCCATGTAGAGTTCCTGCGGCCCGAGTTCTGGGTAGCCCTGCCGACTTTTGCCTTTGCCTGGTGGACGCGATCTTTGGGGGGGACCGTGGTCATTGGGATGATGTTGTTCTGGTTGGCCGGCAAGGTAGATCCGCAGTGGCTGGCTCGAATAAACTAATCATCGCGAATCGATGGTTTTTTGCAGTCAAGGATAGTTGTCAACAAGGTCCCCCGGTTTCTCAAGGTCACCTCCAGCAAATGGATATCCGGACGTTGTTTGATCTCTTGTATGCGCCGGCCTCCCGGCAGAGCAATGCTGGCCAGCACACATCTGTCGCTCTCCAGGACTTTGTGAAGCAGGGTGCGAAAGCGGTTTGAAAAGAATTCCATCTTACCGATCTCATCGATGACGACCAGCTTCGCCTCGGGATTCATCAGATCCAGGTTTTCCAGAAACAGTTCGAACCCGGCGGTATCCACCCCGTATTTTCCGACCCGGTGACGGCTTTCCAGTCCGACGTGGGCCAGGCTGCGGCGATCACCATTCAGACCTCTCAATTCGAAGCCCGACCGATACCCCCCGGATCTGATTTCACTCGTGTAGAAACCAGTCATGGGAGTGGTAGACAATCGTGCAACAACCTGCCGGATCAGAGAGGTTTTGCCTACCCCCGGTTTCCCAGTCAGCAACGTTTTGGAATGCCTCAGGCGCATAGATGTCACCACAAAAGATGCAGATTGCCTACCTTCACCCGCTGCAAACCAGCCTGCCGGGCGGCATCCAGGCATTCCCGGGCCTGCTTGCGAGACGTGGGGGGCAAGTCCGTCATGTGATAATCCGGATGAAATCCCAGCAGCGTGTAAGGGATATCGGGATTCAAGCCGGCGATGAATTCGGCGATTTTCGAGATTTCCCGGCCATCGATATAGCCCGGCACCATCAGCGTGCTGGCAATCAGCAGGGGTGGTTCGGGGCGCAAATTAGACTTTTGAGCCAACCACTCGAAATTGGACAGCGTTTGGCTGTTCGTCACGCCGGTCAGGGCCAGGTGCTGCGTTTCATCCCAGGCTTTCAGATCGAACTTGATACACCCGCCGCTTTTCAGGGTGAGATCCAACATCTCTTTGAGCACCCCTCTGGACATGGCGCCATTGGTTTCCCAGCAGATCCGCAGGATGCGGTCTTGATTGTTTTGGAGCGCCATGCGAGAGGCCTTAAGTAGAAACGGCAACTGGGGGGAAGGGTCACCACCGAAATAGCAGATGCAGGCGGTTTTTGGTCGGACAGCGCCGGCCAGGTTTTCAACTGTCTCGAAATGGTCATCCAGCGTTCGATTGCGGAAATGGCTGTTTTGGCAATACAGGCAGTTGAAGGTGCAGGCGTGCGGAAACACAGCCAAATTTTGATACCCCAATTCGGGCCCGTCCGTGTAAGCGAAGTCCGGATACCCACATCCGGTTCCGCCGGGGCAAACCCAGTCTCCAACGCAATTGGTGGGCAGTGGATCCTGATACCAGGACAACTTGCCCCTGGTGGCGGACACCCCATTTAGTTTGCCGGCCACATTGCGCCTCAGCCCGCAGTACCCCAATGCACCTTCACCGATCCGGCAGTGATTCACGCACAGGTTGCATCCTATCCCGTCTGCATCTGCGGGTGCCAGGGCCGGCAGCCCCCATTTCCGGCGAATTTGGCCATGCACCCCTTTGGCAATTTCACGGGATTCCTCAGATTTGTTGCGAATGCAGGCCAGGCATAAACCGAGATCGGCAGCAAGAAGCGGTAAGTTTTGTTGACAAAGTTGGCAGGGTCCCATGTCAGCCTGGCCGCGGTTGCAGGATTAACATTAGCATAACTGTACACCGGATTAATCGGGCTGTCTTTATATTTTACATCGATTCGCATGATGGACAGCCCGCATCAAAAAAGGACCTGTCCCCACCTGCTGAAATAATTGCCCATAAAGACAGCCCTATTGGCAATAATACTTGCTTCTGATATCTAAAAGCTACACACAGTTTGGATGATATAAAGATATCCGACAAGTTTTTACAGGTTGCATTGTGGGTTAGTGGATACCAAGAAATAGGAGTCGCTCATGTCCCAAAAAGAAGACCTATCCATTTGGATTACCGGTCTGGTAGAAAGGTTCTTGACTGAATCACCCCTTAACAACCTGCAAAAAGAGGACAGTGCCCCGGCTTGGGAGGAGGCTTTGGTAGGGTTCGCCTCGGGGGCTGATCCCTTTTTTCAGGAGTACAAGGAATATATTGGTCCTTTCCACTGGACACCATTGGAGATTTTTAATCAATATCACCCCGAAAACAAGGCTACCCCCAAGGACCTCACGGTCATCTCCTGGGTTTTGCCGCAGCGTAAAGCTGTGCGGGATGTGAACCGCAAAGCCAAAAAGTTCCCCGCCGAGGATTGGGCCCGGGTGCGCATTGAAGGGGAGAAATGCAATGCCGGTCTCAGGGAACATGTTGCCAGGACGCTAACCGATGCGGGGTATCCTGCGGTGGCACCCATGCTGGTGCCCAATTGGGCCTGGGTGAAATCGAAAAATTACGGCTATGCGTCCTCCTGGTCGGAACGCCACGCCGCCCATGCGGCCGGCCTCGGGACATTTGGGCTTTGCGACGGTCTGATCACCCCGAAAGGCAAGGCCATGCGTGCCGGGTCAGTGGTGGCCAAAATACAGGTGGCGCCTTCGATCAGGTACTACAACAACCACCGGGCCTGGTGTTTGTTTTTTGTGGATGGCTCCTGCGGCAAATGCATCGATCGTTGCCCGGTTCGGGCGCTGACCACTGCCGGCCACGACAAGGAAACCTGCCGCCAGCACCTGATTGCTTCCAGCAAGCATGTTAAAAAAACATATAACTATGAAGGTTACGGCTGCGGTCTCTGCCAGGTCGGCATACCCTGTGAATCCCGGATACCGGTAAAACAGGCCCGGGAGGCTTACGCAAAGAAAGAACTTCCGCCACCACCCCCGCCGCTAGCCTGATTGCGGCAAAGAAAACCCTAGTCAGGCATTGGGGCATGCCATATCAAAAGCACACCCTGTCGAAATTGTACAATGCTGCTATTATACCTTCCTGCTTTTGGTGCCGGGTGAACTGATGACAACTGGCCATAGTGCGCAGACCAGATTTGCTCATCATATCGCAATTGGCATTAAACTGTGTTAATGGCAAGATAATCCAAGTTTTCACTTCCCAGTTTCGCTGGTAGCCTATTTATGTCATTTAAATTTTAGAAGTCTCTATTTTATCGCAATCTCTGACTTTTCTCGTGGTATCAAACTAAATAGCAATGCAAAAGTTAATTGTCGGCACCAAACCTTTAATGCCTGGACACCAGGTACTTCTTATTTGCCTGGTTCTTTTTGTTACAACTTTTACAGTTTACTATCCCGTACTTGATTATGACTTTGTAAATTTTGATGATCCCCTATACCTCGAAGAGAATCGATTTGTCCCCATGGGCCTGTCAAAGGAAAGTATTATTTGGGCCTTTACTGACGGTATATCTACGACCGGTTACTGGGCGCCGCTGACCTTGCTTACATTGTTACTGGACTACCAGATTTATGGAATGCAGGCCGGTGGCTACCATCTTACCAATCTTCTCTTGCATTGCATCACCACCCTGCTACTGTTTCTCTTTTTTCGTCGTATAACCGGGGCGCTCTGGTCTAGTTTCCTGGTTGCCATACTTTTTGCCATTCATCCGCTACACGTTGAATCCGTTGCTTGGGTTTCCGCGAGAAAAGATGTTTTAAGCACCCTGTTCTGGATTCTGACCTTGTGGGCCTATGCCAAGTATACGGAGTCTCCCGGAACAGGCCGCTATACGATTGCGCTTATTTTATTTATTTGCGGATTAACAGCAAAGCCGATGCTGGTTACCCTGCCTTTGATTTTACTGCTTCTGGATTACTGGCCGCTGGGGCGCTTTCCGGTCAGCGGGGCGGCAAGCAGGCACATTTCACTGCGAAACTATCGCGGACTTATCGTTGAAAAATTACCATTCATCATTATCGCCCTGGTTGCCGCGCTAGGTGCCTATATAGGCCAACGGGCGGTCGGGACGGTAACACCGCTTACGGATATCGGCCTGGGGACCAGAATAAGCAATACCCTGGTAGCTTATTCCGGGTACCTAAAAGATATGTTCTGGCCGGTAAATCTGGCTGTTCTGTACCCGCATCCCGGCGACCTGCCAGTATGGATGCCTTTGCTTTCTGCTGTACTGCTATGTGGCATTACGATCGTTGTTTTGCACAGGACAGCCACTTGGCCATTTCTTTTTTTCGGATGGTTCTGGTACTTGCTTACGCTATTGCCGGTGAGCGGGATCGTGGTGATCGGGCCGCATGCCACAGCTGACCGCTACACCTATGTTCCTTTGATCGGCCTTTTTGTGATGATTGCCTGGAGCGCGCCCAAACTCATGGCCAATTTGCCTGGTAAGAAAATATGGCTCGCCACATTATCAGTAGTTGCTCTCTCGCTTCTAACGGTATTAACCCATAAACAAATCCAACACTGGGAAAGCAGCGGCACTCTTTTTAAACACACCCTCGAAATCACAAAAAACAATCCGATTTCTCACAATAACCTGGGACTTGCATTGGAAAAGAGAGGTCAACTCGATGATGCCATTAGGCACTACCGGGAGGCTCTCCGTATTAAACCGGATTATCCATTAGCCTACAATAACATGGGGAACGCGCTTCTAAAGCAGGGCAAAATCGATGATGCCGTCAGGCACTACCGGGAGGCACTTCGCCTAAAACCTGATTATGCCAAAGCCCATAACAACTTAGGGACTGCTTTACAGGAACGGGGGCATAGCGATGATGCCCTGCAGCATTACCGGAAAGCACTCCGCCTAAAACCGGACTACGAAGGAGCCCACAATAACCTGGGGCTTGCATTGGAAAAGAGAGGTTATATCGATGATGCCATTAAGCACTACCTGGAAGCACTCCGCCTAAAACCAGGTTCACAGACCGCCCACAACAATATAGGGAATGCCCTCCTAAAGCAGGGGCGGGTCGAGGGTGCCATCAAGCATTACCGGGAGGCACTCCGGTTAAAGCCGGATTACGAAGAAGCCCACAACGGCCTGGCCAGCGCCTTTTACCACAAAGGCGATTTCAAGATGGCCATAAAACATTTTCGGAAAGCCATCGAAATAAACCCAAGCTATATGCTGGCTAAAAACAATCTAAAAATAGTTCTTATGCACCAGAAGACCAGTCAATAGATCGTGAAAATCATGAGAAGGTGCCCTTCCGGGCTGCAACCCATTTGAACGTTCAGACAAAGTACATACCAGGTCGCCGATACCGTGCCCAATATCCATCATGTCACTACTGGTAGGCAGTCGATTCAGAGAGGATTACCGGACATGGTCTCTCCCGGTGTATTCACGATTAAAGCGGTAGTGTTAGAAAAGTTCTTATTGCAGTCAGCTACAGGCGTTCAGAATACTTTTTGTGACCCGACCACTTGGGAAGTTGGTCATCCATATCCATCAATCGCGAACCGTAGAAAATATGGCACGTTGGTCTGAATGTTTCCGGAACCGCTGCTAATCCGTGAAAATCAAAAAGTGAGGGGAAGGCCAGCCACATCCTGCGCCCCTCATCCGCAATGGGTGTTCCACACAAGGCACAACTCACTTTGCAGGGCAACACTCTCTCGTGGATGTTTCTCTCACTGTTGTAAAACCTCAGGCAAGCCATACCTTCCGTTATCCTGACATCCTTTTTATGAAAAATGGCCGCCCATTGCATGGGCGCCCCATGCAATTTCTGACATGCTAAGCAATGGCAGATCTTGGCATCTACAGGGTCGGCGCGAACTTCAAATTGAACGGCATTGCAGTAACAGCGTGCCCGATACTTAGCCTTAAAATCAGCATCCGCAAGGGATGCATATTCCGATCCGAATTCATTTTTCATCTTGGCATTTTCCTCATTTAAAAGATCAGATCCACGAACGCACCATTCAAAGATCCTTTAGCAAATTAATTACAACAAGATCAAATCCCTTTAAAATACACCTTTGCATCCCGAGCATGCCTGCGGCTTCATTTTTGTTTGCCACGTTCCCGCCGGCTTGATCATGAGCCTTTCGGATGTTATTTGAATCCCCTCGTCCTGAGGGCGAGCTGTCCCGTCAGCCTCATTGTTAAGTCATATTCCCCTTCTGTAAGCCGGTATTGTATTCCTGATATTTAGAATTATCTTTTCCTTGAACAGGTTGTTTGGGTTGCACCCCAGGTTGTGGAACGGGTTGAAATACAAGGGAGATCAGATGACTGAACAGATAGAAGTCACCATCAAGACGATCGGGCTGGACAGTGATCGCACCGACTCAAACAGTGACCCTGAAAAACAGGAGCCCCACGATCGGGATACCCTGCTTTTAGATGCCTATTCGCAGGCGGTCGTGTCGGTTGTGGATACCGTGGGCCCTTCGGTCGTAAGTGTTTCCGTGGGCAAAAATGGACATAACCGGGCTGCCGATCAGGTTGGCGCCGGGTCCGGCGTGGTGATCGCCCCGGATGGCTACATTCTGACCAACGATCACGTCATCCAGAAGGCGGATACCCTGGAGGTCGTCCTTACCGATGGCAGCCGCTTTTCAGCAACCCCGATCGGAACGGATCCGGCCACCGACATTGCCGTCATCCGGGCCAATACCAATTTTCTGCCCTGCTCCGCGCTGGGCGATTCCGATAGCCTGCGCGTCGGCCAGTTGGCCATTGCCATGGGCAATCCATATGGATTCCAGTCAACCGTATCGACCGGCGTGGTCAGCGCCCTGGGGCGGGCCTTGCGCAGTACCCGGGGGCAGCTGATTGAGGATATCATCCAACACACCGCCCCGCTGAATCCCGGCAACTCCGGGGGGCCGCTGGTCGATTCGGCCGGGAAGGTGATCGGGATCAATACGGCGATTATCGCCTATGCCCAGGGCATCGGCTTTGCCGTGCCGGCCAATACGGCCATGTGGGTGGCGTCCCAGATCCTCAGCCACGGCCGTGTGCGCCGCGGATTTCTGGGCATCGCGGCCCGCCGTCGCCCCCTGGGGCGCCGGATGATTCGCTATCACGGCCTTGAGAGCAACCATGTCGTTGAAGTACTATCCGTAGAACCCGGGAGCCCGGCTGACGTTGCGGGTATTAAAAAACACGATTTGATTGTGGCCATCGGCGGCACCCCAATTCAAAGCGTGGATGACCTGCACCGGTTTTTGGCTGAATGGCCGATTGGCAAACCGGTTGCAATCGAAATCGTGAATGGTCAAAGTCGCAAAGTCCTCAATATCAAACCCATAGAAGCGGCCGCTTAACCAAAGCGCGAGCACCGGTCTGTAGATGAAGGGGCCAGGCATGCCCGGCTGCGTCCAGTTGATTTCAGTTGTTACAATTATAACCGACCACTGCAACATGCAGAACCTAATTTCAAATTAAATTCAAAATGAAAAGAATTCTTATTGTTTTCGGACATCCAGCTTTCCGGCGCTCCACCATGAATGCTGCTTTGCGGCAGGCTGTGGAAAACCTGGAAGGTGTGACCTTTCACGACCTCTACGCGAGCTACCCTGATTTTCTCATCGATGTGCCCCGGGAGCAGACGCTCTGCGAAGAACATGACATCATTGTCTTCCAGCACCCGTTCTACTGGTATTCGACCCCATCCATCATCAAGGAATGGTTCGACCTGGTGCTGGAGCATGCCTGGGCTTACGGCTCCACCGGTGACGCCCTGGCCGGCAAAATCACTTTCCAGGCACTGACCGCCGGCGGTGATTTGACCAATTACCACCCGAACGGTCTCAATCTTTTTACAATCAGGGAGCTGACCACCCCGTTTCGGGCCACCGCCAACCTTTGCCAGATGGACTGGCTGCCGCCCTTCGCGGTGCTCGGCATTCATCTCGGCCTGCCCGATAAAGAACGCACCCGGCATGCCGAGGCGTATCGGCGGACACTCATTGCCCTGCGTGACGGTCACTTGGATCTTGAAAAAGCCCGGCTGGGTGAGTTGCTCAACACAGACCTCGATAGCGTCATACAAGAGGGATAGACATGGAACAATTTCTACTTAAGCTTCTTATTTTCTTAACAGCTGCGGCTGTGGCCGTACCGCTGGCCAAAAAGGCCAAGCTGGGGTCTGTGCTTGGCTACCTCATAGCCGGGATCGTCATCGGCCCGTTCGGCCTGGCCCTGATCGACGATATAGAAGCGGTTATGCATTTTACGGAGTTCGGGGTGGTGATGATGCTCTTTCTGGTCGGTCTGGAGCTTAAGCCGTCCCTGCTCTGGCAGATGCGCACCCCTATTCTGGGGGTAGGCGGCAGCCAGGTGGTGGTTTCCTTTGCCGTCATAGCCCTGGCCGGTGCTTTCTTCCTGCCATGGCAGCAGACCATAGCCGTCGGCCTTATCCTGGCCCTGTCTTCCACGGCCATCGTCTTGCAAACCCTGCGCGAAAAGGGGATTATGAACACGTCCCCGGGTCAGTCGATTTTCGCAGTGCTCCTCTTCCAGGATCTGGCTGTGATTCCCATACTGGCCTTTTTGCCGCTATTGGCCACAGTTGCTACCCATGCAGACGCCCACCACGGGGCCGCCTTGTTCGATATTACCAAGCTGCCCGCCTACCTGCGTTTGTTCGTCGTGCTGCTGGCCATCGGCCTGATCTATGTGGGTGGACGCTATGCCAGCCGGCCTGTGTTTCGCTCCATAGCCGCCACCCGTGTGCGGGAAGTCTTCGTGGCGGCGGCCCTGGCACTGGTCATTGGTATTTCCCTGCTCATGACGGCAGTCGGCCTGTCGCCGGCCCTGGGTACTTTCCTGGCCGGGGTGGTTCTGGCCGACAGTGAATACCGGCACGAACTGGAGAGTGATATCGAACCTTTCAAAGGCCTGCTGCTCGGCATTTTCTTTATCTCCATCGGCGCCAGCCTCAATTTCGCGCTGATCAAAACACAGCTGGGACTGATCGGCGGGCTGGTCGCCGGGCTTATGGTGGCAAAGGCCGTGGTGTTGCTGATCATCGCTAAATCATTCAGGATGCCCGCTAACGAGCGCCTGCTATTTGCCATTGCCCTGGCCCAAGGCGGAGAGTTCGCCTTTGTTCTTTTCCAGTTTGCCCGGATTAACGGGGTTCTCCCATCAGCTGTGACCGAGACCCTGATTTCCGTCGTGGCCATATCCATGTTTCTGGCGCCGCTGCTGTTCCTGCTCCATGACCGCTTGATTGCGCCGCGCCTGCAGGAAGCCGAGCCCAAGCGACCGGCGGATGTGATTGAAAATGGCGGGCGCAAGGTCATCCTGGCCGGATTCGGCCGCCTGGGTACTGATCTTGGCCGCCTGCTCATCAGCGCCGGCATCAAGCCCGTCATTCTTGATCACAACGAGGCTAACGTGGACATCCTGCGCCGTTTTGGATTTGAAGTATACTACGGGGATGCCTCGCGTCTGGATTTGCTGGAATCAGCTGGCGCCGCCGAGGCCGAGTTGATCGTCATCACGCTTGGCGATCATGAAAAATCCGTGGAACTGGTACAGTTGGTTCAAAAGCACTACCCGCAGCTCAAAATTGCGGTAAATGCCGAAGACCGACGGGCGGCTTTTGAGTTCATGGACCTTGGGGTTACCACCATACGCAGGGAAACCTTCGGCACCGCCCTGACCCTGGGGCAGGATGCCCTGGAACTGCTCGGTTTCGATCCATATGAAGCGTATAAGGTCAGGCGGCTGTTTCGCAAGAAGGACAAGGAGACGATGCCGGATCTCTATCAGATTCACAGAGAGGACCTGGATAAGTATATTTCCATGTACCAGCAGCACAACGAGAACTTGACGGAACTGATGAAAAAGGACCGGGAGATCGACATGCATGAGCTGGACAAAGCGTGGACTGCCGCAAACCCAGAATCATAATTGATGGTGGCAGCACCAATTGCCACCGGGGATCATTACCAGGTAAGCATTGATCTTGACATTCAGACCCTTTGGTTCATAAATCATTTCAACTATTTTCTACCCAACGAAGTTTCTATCCACGGCCATTAGGAGCGATACCTATGAAACGCCTCCCACAAAACCCAGCCCCAACCGATGCCGACGCCCGCAAGGCGGTCAGGCCGGTGATATGCTATCCCGTCGATACTCTGCCCGAGCCGGACATGGCGCTTTATTGGGCCGCGCGGGAAAAGATGGATTTGCTGCAAGAGGTTACTGTCCCGCCCCGGGATGCCCGTACATTTCGGGTAGCAGCGGGAAACTATTTTCGAATTGTTAGCGAGGACGGCCCCCAGGTGGGCGACCTCAATCTATGGGCGGCCGACAACCTGGCGGAATGCTTCTACAGCGGCAAGACCCGGGCCCTGCATGGCACCCACCTGAGTACCGGCGACCGGATGTGGAGCAGTTTTCCCTACATGCGGCCCATGGCCACGATTACCCACGATACGCTGGACTGGTATGGCTTTGATGACTTCGGCGGCGGTGTGCACGACGTGATCGGAACCCGGTGCGACCCTTATACCGGCCGTCTCCTGAGTGGGCAGGAGTATCACCACTGCTGTCACTCGAACCTGATTCGGGCCCTGGCAAATGAAGCGGGACTCTCCCTCGATGAGGCTGAGCCCCATGTCCACGATGTGTTGAATGTTTTCATGTGCACCGGGTTTAAGGTGGATACCCATCAATATTTCATGAAGGCCAGCCCGGTCCGTCCCGGCGATTTTATTGAGTTTTTCGCCGAAATCGATCTGCTCGGCGCCCTGTCCACCTGCCCGGGCGGTGACTGCAGTTCAGAGCATTCCAGTGATACGGCCGCGTGCTTTCCGCTTAAGGTGGAAATTTATCAGGTTGACCCCAAAATTCTTGCGGGCTGGACCCCCCCGGAGCCATCCGCCTACTCCCGCAACCACGGACGGTAATGCCGTCCCCTGTGAACTCCATGGCAGGTTTCATTTGATAACTATTTCATATTATATTGGTTTTAAAGTCGGGTACTTTTAACACCCGTATGGCGCATCCGCTTTACCGAATTTTATTTTCTAACAATGAGAATTTTAGGGCCACGGTTTGTTGCCACGCCATGATTTTGACGGCCGGAAAAACACTTGAATTTTAATTTAGGCGGTGTATTCTGATTGGACGGAAACGGTTCAGGTCCCAATTTGTGGATCTGTGATTCTTGCTACCTACCTTCAAAGGGCAGGGCGCGGATGGGTTGCCCTTTGCGTATGAGACTCACCGTCCACAGGAGGCTTTACATGTATCGGATCAGATCTTCGGATAGACGTAGTGGTTTAGATCGCCGGAATGGCGGGAACCCCTCATACGCAGGTCCGGAAAGGCGGCAACTCAAGCATCGGCGGATCGGTATTGACCGCCGGGGATCCTTGCCGGCGGTCTGCATTTATTGTGGAAGTGTACGCGATTCTGAGGGTAATTGGGTCAATGGCCAGGCGCCCATGGACCCAAATGAGAAGCCCCGTACGGGTATTTGTATGGACTGTTCTAAGGAGAAGTTTCCCCAGTTCTACGCCGCCATTTGATAAGCTTCCTTAAGACTGCCCGCTTCAATCCAGATCAAGCGGCGTTTTACACTGGTTGCAGGTCACGACCCCCCTGAAAACTTTGTGACCGCATTCAGGACAATAGTAGCGGGCCTCTTCATCCGCGATCCACTTTGCGGTCCCCACTTCCCGGCGATAAGGAACGCACCGTAAAATCACTTTCTTCCCCACATTCATCGAAAAATTGTCTATGTACGCACAGGGAAATTCCGCGCATTGATGACAGCCACTATAGCCTTTTGACTGCGTGCAATCTCGGATCTCACACTGTTTGCAGTGCATGAAGCGGTCAGCGGACAGGCAGCCTCCGCAGCGGATATCGGCAGTGGTCAACGCTTCACTATTGGGCAGCGTACCCTTACCGGGGACACCGCCTTTGTAGAGATTGACCAGCCGTTCTTTGAATTTTTCGTTGTTATCACGGTGCGCTATGTGGATTGCGCAGACACCACAGTAAAGACCACAGGGCGAGGCAAACGCCGGGTTTATCTTAGGCATGCAAATTACCCTAATGTTAATGTCAGTTAATGATTTTCAGGGTTATCGCTTTTTGATTTACAGTTACCAACTGGTAGAGCCCTGAACCCAATCGGAATCCTTCCCGGGCCGCGGCTTGCGGAATTTGCTTGGGGTAGGGGTACTGCGGGTCCAGATCCAAAAGGAACATATCCAGGCATATTGCGCCGTCCAACAAACCCTTGTAAACCAGACGGGTGCGCTTGACCGTTACGTCCTCCCCCTTCATCATGACCACCCGATCAGCGGTCAGCATGGATTTACGCTGTGGCTGGGTAGCTTCAACCTGGCTTCGCGGCCCTCCCCGGCGTCCCTGGGGGTTCTCCGGTAAAGACCTGTACAGCAGAGACGTTACCGTCACAAGGACGATGACCAGGAAAATTAAAGAAACCACGCGCTGCCAACGGGTCGGTTCCATTGGCCTGCCTCCATGAAAATGGTGTAGCTGAGCGGAACAGCTGCAATGTATACCAGCATTTTATTGATCGGAAAGCCGACCGTCAAGGATTGATTCCACCCCAATGGGCATATCTCTTGCGGTGATGTATTGATTTAACGCTTTGTTAAACTTTCGAAATAAAATATATCAATGTTTCGGAGGGTTGAATAGAAAATCGCAACTGTCCCACCAGGTTCAATGGCCGGTCGGAGCGCGTAATTTTCCGTGCAAACATGCTCCAGCGATCTGGATTCAGGCAACATCTTCGAGCGGTTGCCGGGATTGCATTCCAGGACACGTGTATTATGTTGACCGAGGTACCACATTGTGGTAACTATTCGGGATTAGGATAAAACCCCCAGAAGGTGCCGCTGAAAATGGATGGAGGCCCATATGGAGAGCAGTGAATTCGTTGCCTTGCGGAAGAAACTCAATAAGACTCAAAAGCAGATGGCCCAACTGCTTGGTAAGTCGGTAAAAGCCGTGCACAGTTACGAGCAGGGTTGGCGTTCCATACCACCGGATGTGCAGCGGCAGATCTTATTTTTGGTCTCACGTTCATATGAAGGCTATCAAAAGCGTAAACCTTGCTGGACGGTCACGAAATGTCCGGCTGACCGTAAAAAACAGTGCCCGGCCTGGGAATTCAAGGCCGGAAAAGAATGCTGGTTTATCAGCGGCACCATTTGTGAAGGTAAGGCCAGGAAGACCTGGGAGGACAAACTGAAAGTCTGCCGGAGTTGCGAGGTTCTCATTCCGCTAATTTCCGCCGACCAGCAGTAGCGCTGGCCATCTTTTCTGAGGAATCCGAGCGTAAGTGGGCGTCAGCGCCTTGATTGGGTGTCCTCGAACATGGGAGATGGAAGTAAGGCCAGATTGAAGGTCCCCGCACCGCTGTCAACCCTGCCCAATAACAACCCGAATCCCAAATTATAAAAGGAGTCCGTCATGACCGACAGCTATAAATTCGACACGCTTGCCCTCCATGCCGGTGCGGTGCCGGATGAAACCGGGGCCCGGGGTGTACCGGTGCATCGCACAAGTTCCTATGTTTTCAAAGATACCGAGCACGCGGCGAACCTCTTCGCTTTGAAGGAGCTTGGCAATATCTATACCCGTTTGATGAACCCCACCCAGGATGTCCTCGAGCAGCGGATGGCGGCCCTGGAGGGCGGGGCGGCCGGTCTCGCGCTGGCTTCCGGGACCTCGGCGATTTTTTACGCGGTGATCAATATTTGCAGCCAGGGTGATGAGGTCGTATCGGCTGTGAACCTGTATGGGGGCACGTATACGATGTTCAATGATATTCTGCCCCAGTTCGGCATCAAGGTGCGGTTTGCCGAATCCCTCGAACCGGCGAGTTTCGAGGCGCTGATCAATGAAAAGACCAGGATGATATTTACGGAAACGATCGGTAACCCCGTGCTGGACGTGGTGGACATCGCGGCGGTGGCCAAAATCGCCCAAAAGCATCATCTTCCCCTGGTGGTAGATTCAACGTTTACCACCCCCTACTTACAGCGGCCCATCGAGCAGGGCGCGGATGTGGTGGTGCATTCCCTGACCAAATGGCTGGGCGGCCACGGGAACGGTATCGGCGGCATTGTGGTGGATTCCGGCAAGTTTGACTGGACCGATTCGAAATTCACCCTCTACAACGAGCCCGATGCGTCCTACCATAATCTACGTTATGCCCACGACCTCGGCGATCTGAATCCGGTAGCTTTCATTATGCGGATGCGGTTGGTGCCTCTACGCAACCTGGGAGCCTGCATTAGTCCCGACAATGCCTGGATGTTTCTACAGGGTCTGGAGACCTTGCCACTAAGGATGCAGCGTCATTGTGATAATGCCCTCAAAGTGGCGCAGTATCTCAAGGCGCATCATTGTGTCGAGTGGGTTCGCTATCCTGGATTGGAGGATGATCCGGCCCATGCCGGTGCCGCGCGTCAATTTAAAAACGGCTTTGGGGGTATGGTGGTCTTCGGCATCAAACAGGGCAAAGCCGCCGGTGAAAAATTCATCGACAGCCTGAATCTGTTTTCTCATCTGGCCAATGTCGGAGATGCCAAGAGCCTGGCCATTCACCCGGCGACCACAACCCATTCCCAGCTTTCCGAGGAGGCCCAGCGCGCCGGAGGGGTAACACCGGATCTGGTCCGCCTGTCCATCGGTATCGAGGATGTGGCGGATATTTTAACGGATCTGAATCAGGCCCTGGAATGTGGATGTGCATTCTAAGCCGGCGGGCAGATGGCCCACCATGATCACAAGGGCGCCCCTGGGACGACCGACCAAAACGCTATGAGCGAATATATCGAACATGACCAGCTTGGCAAGTCCGTGGGCCTTGTCGAAAAAAAGGCCTTCACCTTTGCCCAGCCCCCGGATGAGATGATCCTGGAAAGCGGGGCCCGTCTGGGGCCGGTGACCCTGGCCTATGAGACCTACGGTACTCTAAATGCCGACCAGGACAATGCGGTCCTTATTCTGCACGCCTTTTCGGGCGATGCGCATGTGGCCGGTTATCACCAGGCCGACGATGCGCGGCCCGGCTGGTGGGACTTCATGGTGGGGCCCGAGAAGGGGATTGACACGGATCGATACTTCGTCATCTGTGTCAATATCCTGGGTAGTTGCAATGGTTCCACCGGGCCGGCATCCATCAATCCCGTTAGCGGCAAAGCGTATGGGTTGAATTTTCCCATGGTTACCATCGGGGATATGGTTGCCGCCCAAAAAGTACTGATCGATCATCTCGGTATCAATAAGCTGCATGCGGTGATCGGTGGCTCCGTGGGCGGTATGCAGGCTTTAGAATGGGCGGTCCGGTACCCGGAAATGGTCGAATCCGCCGTTCTGCTCGCCACCACCACCCGGCATTCGGCCCAGGCCATTGCGTTTAACGAGGTTGCGCGTCAGGCGATTTGTGCCGACCCCAAATGGAACAAAGGTGATTACTACGGTAGGGAGCGACCGGATATGGGGCTGGCCGTCGCGCGCATGATTGGGCATATCACCTACCTGTCGGATGAATCCATGCGTCTCAAGTTCGGTCGGCGGCTGCAGGATCGGGCAGATTTTTCATTCAATTTCGATGCCGAATTCCAGGTAGAGAGTTATCTGCGCTATCAGGGTCGCAAATTTGTAGAACGGTTTGACGCCAATGCGTTTTTATATATCACCAAGGCGTCGGATTACTACGACTTTGAACGGCAGCACGGCAATGGATCGGCGGTAAAAGCCTTCTCGGGAACGGGCGCCCGCTTCCTGGTGGTCTCCTTTACCTCCGACTGGCTATATCCCACGTACCAGTCCCGGGCAATGGTCAAGGCCATGAAAAAGACCGGGCTGGATGTCAGTTTTTGTGAGGTCGAAGCCCGCTGGGGGCATGATGCTTTCCTGCTGCCTTCGGAGCGGTTGACCGCGCTTATGAAAGGGTTCTTGGGACATGTCAACGGCAATGGTTGAACCCAACGGGATTCGCTATGACCTGCGCGTGGTGGCCTCCTGGATCCATCCCGGGGCCCGGATACTCGGCCTGGGCTGTGGAGAAGGGGACCTGCTTTATTACCTCAAGACCCATAAGGAGGTCGCCTGCACCGGGATAGAAATCGATGAAGGCCGGGTGGCGCGTTGTATTGAACGGGGACTGACCGTGCTCCAGGGGGATATCAATGAAGAGGTAAAGGATTATCCCAACGACACATTTGATTACGTTATTTTGACCCAAACCCTGCAGCAGATCTACGCGCCGGCTGACCTGATCAGATCCATGCTGCGGATCGGAAAACGGGCCGTGGTCAGCTTTCCGAATTTCAGCCATTGGAAAATCAGGACCCAGTTGCTGTTGAAGGGCATTGCGCCGGTCTCCCGGCAGTTGCCCTACCAGTGGCACAATACCCCCAACATTCGTGTGATTACGATCAAGGACTTTCGGCGTTATGCCGGCGAGGTCGGTTTCAAGATTCTCAAGGAAGTGGCGATCAATACCAACAACCATGACCGGAGCGGCAGGATGATTAACCTGTTTCCGAATCTTCGGGCCAGCTACGGAATATTTCTGATTGGAAAGGAGTCGGCGTGAAAATTGTATCCATTGCAACCAGCCGGAAAAAGGGCACCGTTAAAAAGCAGGTGCGAAGCGCGACCCTGAAAGTTGACCACGGCCTGGAGGGCGATGCCCATGCGGGCCAGTGGCACCGGCAGGTGAGTTTTCTGGCGGCCGAAAGTATTGATGCCGCCAATGCGGGCGGGTTGGAGGTAGGGTTCGGTGATTTTGCCGAGAACATCGCCACCACCGGGGTCGACTGGGTGAACGTGACGGTGGGGACCCGGTTTAAACTCGGTAAACAGGCCCGGGTGGAGATTACCCAGATCGGTAAAGAATGTCACAATCGCTGCGCCATCTATTACAAGGCCGGGGACTGTATCATGCCCCGGGAAGGGGTATTCGCCCGTGTGCTCGAGGGCGGCCCCATTGCTTGCGGCGATACCATCGAAGAGCTGGAGCGAGGGCGCGGGCCGGCTGACGACCGCTCGGAGAAAGCATGAAAAAGGATAACGCGCGACCGGAAATCATGGCGCAGATACGCGACCGGAAAAATGAACTCGGGGAAGAGCTGCTGATTTTGACCCATCACTACCAGCGCAGCTCCATCGTGGATCTTGGAGATTTCAAGGGTGATTCCTTCGACCTTTCCCGGAAAGCGGCCAATAGCAAGGCCAGCCGGATTGTGTTTTGCGGCGTGCATTTTATGGCCGAGAGCGCCCGTATTTTATGTGACGAGCGCCAGACAGTCCAGATTCCGGACGAGGAGGCCGGGTGCTGGATGTCCGACATGGCCGACCATGTAATGGTTCAGCGTGCCTGGGATGAACTGCTGGCCGTGGTGCCGGCCGAAAAGGTCATGCCGGTGACGTACATGAATTCGGACGCCGTCATCAAGGCTTTCTGCGGGCAAGCCGGAGGGGTTGTCTGCACTTCTTCCAATGCGGGCAAGGCCTTCACATGGGGGTTCGCCCAACGTGAGAAGATCTTCTTTTTTCCCGATCAGCACCTCGGACAAAACACCGCCAACCAGATGGGCATTGCACCGGACCAGGTCGTTATCTGGGATCCGACCCAGCCGTTGGGGGGCAATCCCCAGCAGGCCCTCGAACAGGCCCGGGTTATTCTATGGAAAGGCTACTGCCTGGTGCACACCCGTTTTACCATCGCGCAAATGGAATCCATGCGCAAAAAGAACCCGGGTGCGCAGATCGTGGTCCATCCAGAGTGCACCCAGGAGGTTGTCAATCTGGCTGATGCCGTCGGGAGCACCAGTTACATTGTGGACTATGTGACCAGGGCCGCGCCCGGAAGCCGCATTATCATCGGCACGGAAATCAACCTGGTGCAGCGTCTGGCCGACGATCATCCGGACAAGACGGTTTTGCCGCTCCACGAATCCTTCTGCCCCAACATGTATAAAATCAGTCCGAAGAAATTGCTCCAGGCCATTGAGCAGCCGGATCTGAACAGGGTTGCGGTGCCGGCTGACATTCAGGATGGCGCCGTTCTGGCGCTGGAACGTATGCTGGCATTATAAGTACAGAAAAATCAGAAATCCGAATTTCGAAATTAGAAACAAAAAGGCAAATCAGAATGACATAAAGAAACAAACAGACCCCTGATATTGTTAGTGGTGGGTCTCTCTTTTTGTCATTTGGTCATTCGAATTTTGAATTTGTTTGCGGCGTTCGCCTTGAGAACATTCCGTATTTCGAGCTTCGGATTTCGCATTTTACGGATTAAAGACTGCCAGCTTAGAATTGGCTGTTTATTGCTTGCCTGTTGGGCGCAATACTCTATGCGTCTTGTTCCCCACAGCTGAGCAGTCAGTAAAAATCCAAAATGGCGTTGGAAGCGCTCTGGTGGTCCCGACCCAGGTGAAAGTTCAGCCAGGAGGAGGTTTCGTTGAGCGCCCGCATCCGTGGGGGTCACAACCGGTGCTCATTGCATGCCGGGCACCAGTTTCGGGGTGATGACAAAATGGTCAGGATTTAGAATATCATTTTGGAAAACGCGTAGCATGCGCTTATTCCGCTACCTGTTGAATTCGCTAAACAGTGGTTGGCTCTCCAACAGGGACGCCATGAGGCCGTTTAGGGTATCGAAACGATCCGGTGCCGAGAGTATTTGTTCGGGCGGCTGAATGAACCTGCCGCCGACAATTTCGTCCCGGCAGTTCTCAATCAGTTGACCGGCACCTGCCCGGGTAATCTCAAGGTGAAATTGCAGGCCGACCACCCGCCGGTCGTAAATGAATCCTTGCCCGGCGCAGGCCTCGCTCCGGGCCAGGTGCAGAGCGCCGGCGGGAATGTCAAATGTGTCACCATGCCAGTGGAAGACTTCGACCGTGTCGGGTAAGAAACGGGCGCTTGGATTTTGCCGGGCCTGGTCGGTTTTGTATATGGGGAACCATCCGATTTCTTTATGCCGGCCGGTGTATACTTTCTGGCCCAGCACATCGGCCAGTAACTGGGCTCCCAGGCAGACGCCAATTATCGTCTTATTGTTTTGGATAGCCATTTCGATGAAGCGTTTTTCTGCCGTGAGCCAGGGGTACGCTTCATGTTCATAAATATTCAGGGGGCCGCCCATGATCACCAGGCAGTCAAAAGATCCCTGTTCCGGAAGGCGGTCGCCTTTGTATAGGTGGGTCGCGGTAACCGGATACTGCCGCGCGGCAGCCCAGGTGGCGATACTGCCCGGGCCTTCAAATGCGACATGCTGCAAATAGTGCAGGCGGATCAAATGCCCTCCAAAAACTCCGGACCGTCGTAAAGTTCTGCGAAGCGTTTACCGTTCCGGCTGTTGGCTTTGTAGTAGGCGACGCATTGCTTGACGATCGCGAGGACCTCGTCCTCACTGTATATGCCCTGCAGCGGTTCGGCCAGACGTGGGTGTCGGCCAAGTTTGCCGCCCAGCAGGATACGATAGCCTTTCCTACCGTCCACGATGGTGCCGGTAGGGCACTCTTTGGCGCAGAGGCCACACTGCAGGCACAATTGGCCGTCGATAACCGGGATTTCCGCGTACTCATCCAGTTGTACCGCCCGGTCCCGGCACACCTCCACGCAGTTGCCGCACATCGAACAAGGCTCTTGAGTGATGACCGGTTCGCTCACGCCGATAATACCGATATCCTTGATCTGCGGCTGGGAACAGGCGTTTGGGCAGTCGGAGATTGTCACCCGGAACTCGTGATGATACTTCAGGTCTCCTGGCACATTTGCTTTTAGAAAACTCAAGAGATCTTCCGCCTGTAGCAGTTTTTCAAGTCTGGCCAGCAGGTTTTCACTTACCGCCGTGCGGTTGGGGCAGCCCCCGGCGCCAAAACAGGCATCCACCTGATAGCCCTTTATTTCAGAGCTCATATTGTCCAGAAATTTCTTGCGCGCCGTCTGTACGACCGCCAGGGTGACCGTGTCCCGGCCGGTGAGGCGGGCTTCTTTTTCAACGCGGGCCCGGACCTTTTTCCTGACAAAGAAGGGGACCTTTTTGACCGCATCTTCAGCTTCCGGTGTCCATTGCATATGTCTTTTCGCTCCTGCGGTTGTCAAATGATGGTTGCCGGGCTGCCCACTGCTTATCACAGGATAGGGCGCCTGGCCGATAATTCAAGGGCGGACCTTCCTTTTAAGAATCGACCCAATCATAATGTATGCCGGTCTGGGTAGGGTTGCTTTGATTTATGTCAAAAACCGGTCAAAAGTGCAATCAGACCTTAGGGCGCACAGGTTATTAAAAGTTGCGCCGGCTGCCCCCGTGTTTTACACTATATAGAAGTAATCAAGGACTGCGATATGACTACCCCCGAGGTGTCCCAGATTAAAATCGGCAAGCACCTGTTTGGCATCATCGGCCTTGCGGAGGCCATTGCGGATATTGCCGCCGAACATGCCGACAAACCGGATTCCGAGATCGCCCGGCTGCTTTTGGATCGTCTGGCCCGCAGAAATTACATCCCCGATAAAGTCAAGGATGATTACGGTCAGGCCTTTGTACGTGAATATAAAAAAGCGCGCGGCATCCCTGTAGAGGAAGGGTCGGAAGGGTTGACGATCAAGGTTCTGGGAGCCGGCTGCAACGTTTGTGACAGACTAGAGAATACAATTATGGAAACCCTGGCGGCTTTAGAATTACCAGCCGATCTGGAACACGTCCGAGATCCCGATCAGATTGCCGGCTACGGGGTTTCGGGAACACCGGCCCTGATCATCGACGGCCGGGTCGCGTGCGTTGGCCGGAGCCCGTCTTTTGCCGAACTCCGGCAATGGCTGCTGGGAGACGTTGATAAAAAGAAAACAGGAGGAAAAATGGACAAGCAGGTTTTTATAAAAAACATACCATTTTCAGAGCCGCAAAACCTGGCTGAACTGGTGAACTACGAAGAGGGACGGGTTGTCAGCCGAACCCTGGCCCAAAACCCGGCGCTCAGCCTGACGCTTTTTGCATTTGATGCCGGCGAGGGGGTCAGCACCCACACGGCGCCTGGAGATGCCCTGGTACAGGTGCTCGATGGAGAGGCTACGGTCGATATCGATGGGCAGGAGATGGTGGTGGGCCCCGGCGAGGTTGTCGTGATGCCGGCCAACGTGCCCCATGCCGTCACGGCTGTGCAGCGTTTTAAAATGATCCTGACCGTTGTCAAGCAACCGGTGACGATAAAGTCATGATGAATCTGCGGTCGCGAATTCATCCGTTTTAAGTTGTAAGTGTTAGGTTTTAGGTTAACATCAATAGGACCAAAACCAAATACTTGAGCGGTGGATGAGCCTCATTTTTTACGATAGTTCCGGATCACATTCAGTATAACCTATCCGGCATCCAGTAGTTAGCCTCTTTGCATACTGGATCCCGACGTTCGCTAAGATGTTGGGTATTAACCGGATAAGGCGGCCCTCCTTGAAATGCTTAAGGCCACCTCTAATAATTGTCCTTTTAACTCGATTTCTTCGTTACATTGAAATTTTAATCATCGAAATATTCACAAAATTCGTCTGTTTAAAATTTCAATGTGCCTTGAACTCAAACAGAAATCCTAATTATTAGAGGTACCCTTAAAACTTAAGGGTACCTCTAATAATTGCTAATTTGAGGCATTCGTTTAATTCACAATGATTTTGTTGTTAATAACCAAATCTTATATTGATCGCAGGTGGTTTCGAAAGTGGTCTTGCACCCTTCA
>Ga0056121_1000020_pt1 | contig 115715 bp, 106 predicted proteins | sample WorMetHEROISLAND_FD_83872 | JGI IMG/M metagenome (GOLD analysis project Ga0056121, IMG submission 83872) | Marine gutless worms symbiont microbial communities from Max Planck institute for Marine Microbiology, Germany - Olavius sp. 1 HERON ISLAND ...
AGACCAGCGGACCGGACATCTCACCCGGGGGGTAGTGAAAGACCTGCTTACAAAGTCCGCCACCCATCCCCATGGCATCAAAGTCCGTTTAGCGGACGGCCAGGTGGGCCGGGTTAAACACATCATCGGCCCGGCTGAATGAATTTCCCAAAGTTGCAAACAGTTAAGACATGTATACATTGAAGTTAGATCTGAACAGCACATTGACCATCAAGCCCAAGAGGTAATGAATGTCTACTGAAACGCAAAAGCCCTCCGAATACCTGGGAGCGCATGTAAAAATGGAGCTGAACGAACCCCATCTGGACTATGAAACCGCCCACTACGCAGCCAAACTGAAAGCCAAGGGTATCTGCTGGGACCCTATGCTGCTCTCCTGGTTCAACGGCAAAACCGGGGATTATCATCCCAAAATCGACTGCGGCGGATCCGACAAACCCCCGTATATCATATACGCCCGGTCCCGTGGGGCCGACCTGACCATCGATATCAATGATGGGGAGTGGGTTTTTTATTACCTAATGTTCGAAAAGTAACCGGAATCGGTTTCAGAAGCTCCCCTAAGGCTCAATCTCGGCGTTGGGCGCGTGTTTCCAATCCTCGAAATACGCGCAGTATTCCTCCGGTTGGAAACACACGGCCGCCTTGACCTGAACCTTAGGGGAGCTTCTGAAACCGATTCAATTATTTACATTTCTTGATATCCCGCCTGATTTACCACCTAATTGAAAAACACCTTCGATATAAAACAGGTTGGGCTTTCCTTCGCCGGCGTCTCCTGATAGAGAATTACCATTACGTCTATTTGGGTATCCCTTCAAAATGTCATTACGACTCAAGGAGGAATGTGGCCAATCCATATGGCATAAAAACGCTTATCAACCGAACGTTTGCCGGGCGGTTTTTCATCGCAAAGCTGTCGCGCTATCCGCTTGTCGGCAAGCTGTTGGACGATATGCTGTTTGCCGGCGATGATCTCATGTATCTGCCCGCGGACCGCTCCATACAGATCAACCAGCGTCTTTCCGACCGCCATGACATGGTCCTGCCCTCCCAGGTATTGGAACGTATTATCGACCAGGCCCGGCATCACTGGATCATGGATTTTTGTATCTGCCGTGATTCAGCCGATTGCAGAACCTATTCTAAAAAATTGGGCTGTTTGTTTATGGGCCAGGCTGCTATGGATATCCATCCGAAATTTGGTCGGCCAGTCACACGGCAGGCAGCCCGTGACCATGCCGCCCGATGCCGGGAAGCCGGCCTTGTGCACATGGTCGGTCGCAACAAACTCGACGCTGTCTGGCTGGGCGTAAGTCCCGGTCAAAAATTGCTCACGGTTTGCAACTGCTGCCCCTGCTGCTGCCTCTGGCGCATCCTGCCGGACATCAGCCCGGAAATCGGCGACAAACTGACGCGGATGCCGGGTGTGGAAGTCCGGGTCACGAAAAAGTGTGTCGGGTGCGGCACCTGCACCCAGGATGTCTGCTTTACGAACGCCATTCAAATGGAAAATGGTCAGGCCGTGATCGGCGCGAACTGCCGCGGGTGCGGCCGGTGTGTAGCGGTGTGCCCCAACGGGGCCATTGAGCTGGTTGTGACGGACGAAGATTTCGTGGAGAAAGCAATCCTGCGGTTAACGACAGCAGTGGACCTTGCCTAGAAGAACCCGGCCTATATAGCCGGGTTCTTTGCGATTAGCTGTTGGCTAAAAGCTATTAGCAGCAACTGCGGGTTATTCTTCTGCAACAACCGTTGCCTTGTTTATGACAATCGGCTCAACGGGCACATCGTCATGCATGCCTTTGCGTCCGGTATCTACGGTCTTGATTTTGTCCACCACGCCCTGTCCTTCGGTCACCTTACCAAAAACGGTATACCCCCAGCCCTGCGGCGTTTTGGCCGTGTGGTTCAGGAAGTCATTCTTTTTGACATTGATGAAAAACTGGGCCGTGGCACTGTGGGGATCCATGGTTCGCGCCATGGCAATTGTATACGCATCATTGGCCAGGCCGTTGTCCGCTTCGTTTTCGATCGGATCGCTTGTGGAGCGCTCCTCCATGTCGGCATTCATGCCCCCGCCCTGGATCATGAATCCATCGATCACCCGATGGAAGATCGTCCCGTCATAATGCCCGGACTTAACATAGTTCAGAAAATTGGCTGCGGTTACGGGCGCTTTTTCATCGTCCAGCTCTATAGTGATATCACCCATATCGGTTTCAAGTTTTACCATTTTATTCTCCTTCTCCTGTGGGCTTGTATCCTTGGATCTTCATTACGTGGCCATAGAAGTAACCGCTTATCCAATATTCAGGAACAGGTCAACTGCTAAACGGGCGACAGGACTTATGGATTCTTAAAGTATTGACTGCATCCGGCCGATATAATGATTGATACCCATATCCTCCCACAGGAACCGGCAATGTGAGGAATGCCATGAAGTGGTTGGGCCAAAAACAACATTCCATGACCGGGCAGTTTACCCGTGACTATCTACTCATAGCCATCGGCCCTCTCATCTTACTGTTTTTACTATCATTTGTGGGTGGCATCACCTCTACCAAATACGTTGGCAGGCTGCTCTCCAGAACCATCTACGACCTGAACACGGAAGCGCTGGTCCACCTGCGCCGGCTGGGTGAACAGGTCATAGAGTACAAAGCCCGCGATGTGGCCGTCCAGGTGGACATCTATCTAAAGGCGCACCCGAACGCCACGATGGAAGAACTCCAAAAAGATCCCAATTTCAGAAAAATTGCCGTACAGGTGGTTGGCGTCAGCGGCTACACCTGCGTCTATGAGGCCGGTACCGGTATCATGCGGATCCACCCCAATGAGAAGCTGATCGACATGGACATGGCCCTGCTCTCCACCAAACTTCCTTCCTGGTGGGTCATCTTCAAGCCGACTCTAAAAGGCATCGAGAGATCGGGCTATTACAACTGGCAGGAGCCGGACGGGTCCATTCGCGAAAAATTCATGACCATGACCCCGGCACCGACACCGTTCAAAGGCAAGATCTTGATGATCGCCGCCACCACCTATGTCGACGAGTTTTCCGCTCCGTTCACGGCCCTTGAAAACCACGCCGGCCAAATAAAAGACAAATACCAGCAATTTGTCTCCCGCGAGGGGCTCTATTTTATCGGCGGGGTAATGGCCCTGTTGCTGTTGACCTTTGGTGGGGTCTACCGCTTGGGGCGCCGCGCGGCCTTGCGCTACATTCGCCCCATCGAACGCCTCGGCGATTCCGTCCAGAAAATAGGGGAAGGCGACTGGAGTTTTACCGGGACCGGCGAAATGCTGGCGCGTAAAGATGAAATCGGGGCGTTGGCCCGGACTTTCGACCGCATGTCCCAGCACGTAAAAGAACTCGTGACCAGCCTGGAACAGCGCGTGGCGGAGCAAAACCGAATCCAGATAGCCCTGACCGATAGCGAGAAACATTACCGCAGCCTCTTTGATGGGGTGCCCATCGGATTGTACCGCACCACACCGGGCGGACGAGTGCTGGATGCCAACCCCAAACTTATCACAGCGCTTGGTTATCCGGATCGCGAATCTTTTATCGCCATGAATGCCTCGCAGCTCTATACGGATCCAATGGAACGCAGCAACTGGAAATCCCTCATGGATGCCAATCTGGACACAACGAGCTTCGAGACACAGATGCAGACCTTTGATGGGAAAACCATATGGGTAGAAAACCAGTCCAAGGCAGTCCGGGATATAGACGGCAATATCCAATACTACGAGGGCAGCCTGCAGGATATTACCGAGCGTAAAAACACGGAGCAGACCCTGGCGGAAAATGAAAGGCGCTTGAAAAAGCTCTACGAGGAGTCAAAGAAGGCGGAAGAACTGTATCAATCGCTGATCAATTCATCGGCAGATGCAATTATCATGTACGATCTTATAGGCCGGGTTCGGCATGTGAGTCCGGTGTTCACCCAATTGTTCGGCTGGGAAATCAAAGAGGTCATCGGGAATGAAATTCCGTTTATCCCGGAATCCGAAAGGCCTGCCACCACAGCTCTTATCCAAAACCTGATCGATAACGGCACGCCCTGCCGCGGCTATGAAACCAAGCGGTACCACAAGGACGGATCGCTGATCGATGTCAGCATCAGTGCTTCACGGTACGATGACCACGAGGGCCAACCCTACGGTATCTTGGTGAGCTTGAGCGATATATCGGAACACAAAAAGCTGACGGCCCAACTGCAGCATGCCGAAAGGATGGAGGCCATCGGTACACTGGCCGGCGGCATTGCCCACGATTTCAACAACCTGATGATGGGGATTCAAGGCAACGTGACCTTGATGTTGCTGGGCACCGACCAAAACAGCCAGAATTTTAAAAAGCTCATATCCATTGAAAAGATGATTCAGAGCGGGTCGCGCCTCACCCGCCACCTGCTGGGGTATGCCCGCAAGGGCCAGTATGAGATCCGGCCCATCGATCTCAATATCTTGGTACGGGAAACCGCCGAAACCTTTGGTCGCACCCGACGAGAAGTTCATATTCACGAGAAGCTCAACGCCAGTCCCTGTGCAATCAAGGCCGATCACAGCCAGATCGAGCAGGTCCTGATGAATATTTACATCAACGCCGCCGATGCGATGCCCGGCGGCGGAGATCTTTACCTGGAAACCGATAATGTGACCCATGCCATGATGCAGAATCGGCCTTACGCCCCAAAACCGGGTCGCTATATCCGGCTGCAGATAACCGACACCGGTACCGGCATCCCCGATGGTACGATCGAGCGTATCTTCGATCCGTTTTTTACCACCAAGGAGATGGGCCGCGGCACCGGCCTGGGCCTGGCGTCGGCTTACGGGATCGTCAAAGCCCACGGGGGCTACATAGATGTGCACTCAAAAATTGGTTACGGGACAACATTTACCATCTACCTGATTGCATCCGAAATCGGGGCCCAGGAGCAGGCAACCAAACCGGAAGAGATCGTCAAGGGCCGGGGAAAAATCCTGCTGGTGGATGATGAGGAAATCGTGACCGCAGTGGCGTCGGAAATGCTGTCCGAGGCCGGCTACTCTGTCATCAGCACCACGAGCAGCCAGGATGCCCTGCAGATCTACCAGCAGAAAAGCAGTGAAATATCGCTGGTCATCCTGGACATGATCATGCCCGACCTCGGTGGTGGTGATCTCTTCGACAAGATCAAAGAAATCAACCCTCAGGCCCGGGTTCTGCTCTCCAGTGGATACAGTCTTGATGGGCAGGCGTCCGAAATCATGGCCCGCGGGTGCGACGGATTTATTCAAAAACCCTTCAACCTGGAACAAATAACCCACAAAATAACGGAAATTGTTCAATCCGCCACCTGATCGACGCCACCGTGTTGACCAACCCCCAGCCGGTCGAACCCCACCGCTTTTAAATCCTTGCCATGCCCCGGTAACGACCCCATATTGCAGCCGGTACGTTTCCCGGGACTACTCTATTGACCCATTGAAATATTCCCGCGTCCGCAAGGTCGACCCGGCGTCCATTCTGGAAACGACCCGGTAGGCCCACCGCGACCTGATTGCGGTCCGGCAGGCACCGAAACTGGTCCGCGAGCGAGCCTGGGCAGAAACCGAAAAGAAGCTCCCAGCCCTGAAAAGGGCCCGGGAAAAATCCGTCAGGACGGAACGTACGTCACCCGGCGATCAACGTAGATCGGTTGCGTGGTGGTATCTAAGGTAAATTTTAATCGGTGGTGGCATTCTCCTGCTTGTCCTCTCAGGCAACGCCGTACAGACATATATTCACATTTGGTTCAGAGCCAAGCTGATACGGATCGGCTGCGGCGCTTTGCTTTGGTGGGTAATCACCGAAGTCGCAGGCAAAAAGGGGGGCGAAGGTTGGGGATTAATCGGCGTTTTTAACCTTGAGTTTGGCATCGATCAACTGGCTCTGGGACAGGCGCAGCAGGTTCTTCAGTTTGTTCATCAAGTAGTGCTCGTGCTGGTCCATCTTCCCATCCACAAACACCATGTGCCAGAGCGTTTCGATGACTTCGATTTTTTCGTCCACACTGTAGTTGGCGTTGATGAGCCGGGCAAACTGCCAGAGATCGACGCTCTCTTCCAGTTCCCGGTCGGCCTCGGCTATCAGGGCATCTGCTTCCTCGCCGGACAGGCCGTACTTATCCTTCAATATGCCCAGAATGGTTTCCATCTCTTCAGCGGTAAACTCTTCATCAATATGGGCCATCTCCAGGAAAAGAGCACAGGTGGCCACCCGTAGTTTGTATTCCCGGTCTACGCTTCCGTTTTCGGCAGCATCGGCGGCATCCTTTTTGAAAAAGCGTTTCAAATTTGCGAGCATCAGGTTATCTCCTTTCCGGAATGATCGACAGGGCTCCCAATGGCGCCTGGCGAATCTTTATGTCACATTGCCGCCCAACAATCAAACCAGATTTGCAGCGGCTGCCTTCGGCAGGCCGGTATCGCTGTTGTCACAGGTCAAATCTGCCTGATCTCAATTACAACCAGTGTTGAAATAGTCCAGGGCCTCTTCCACTGTGTTGAAAGTCAGCCAGTCTTTCCGCAGGATTGTACGACCCTGTCTCCGGACTCTGACAATCTGGGTGTTTCCGTGATACTCAAAATAGTCGTAGTACCGAGGATAGGATACATGCCGTTTCATTAGACGCCTCCTTGTGCTCTAGGGTGCCATACTACACCGTATGTTGCGCGATTACCGTACCGAATCCATTAAAAAATCACTTTTCGGTTGTATTGCGTCTTTAATCGGCCGGATGGTCACCGTGTTTAAAGTTTTACTTTCAGTTTGAAACTGGTCGTCCCACGGCCGACAGACACTATCTTGACATCCTACCGGCAAAATAATCACCGGCGGGAATTGATGCCTTGTCATTCAAACCAGTGTGGTTATGGTTGAATTAGTTGTTTTGATGAAACGCTCTTCGCAGCCCCGAAAAGTGGGATTTCCGCTTTGCTCCAACCAACTGCGGGGAATGCGCTCGCTGATCGGTTTAAAACGGATGGAATGATGAGCTTTCTGATCTTTGCCGGCACATACACCCTGATCATGACCGCGTTCGGCATGTACATCTCCCGGCGCTGGTTCTGGAAAACCCGGCCGGGCTGGTACACCCGTGTGGCCGTTCTTGTAGGCGTCCTGGTCATAATGTGGCTGCCGATTATATCTATCATTTTAGGGCGCTATGACGCCGGCGGATTCGGCGTGGCGGCGATGGCCTGGATCGGGTATCTGGGAGCTGGCTATCTGAGTTTTCTATTTACGATTCTGCTTTTACGCGATGCCGGGCTGATCGTTCTGGCACTGGCCAAAGGCTTATACCGGCGGGCCCAAAATGACCTGCCGGCCTCTTTGGGGCCGGATGAATCGCGCCGTCGGTTTCTGGCCTACGGCATGAATGGCGGGGTATCTGCGGCGGCCATGCTGTTCACCGGTTACGGGCTGGCCGAAGCCCGGGATGTACCCAGCGTAAAAGCGGTCGACATCCCTTTTCGAAACCTACCGCCCCAGTTGGCAGACTTTCGGATCGTACAGATCACGGATATCCATGTCAGCCCGACGGTCAGGCAGCCTTACGTGGCAGGTATCGTCGGCAGGGTCAACGAACTCGATGCCGATATCGTGGCCCTCACCGGTGACCTGGTAGACGGCTCGGTGCGCCGGCTCTCCGGCGACGTGGAGCCACTGGCCGCTACCCGCAGCCGCTATGGCAATTTCTTCGTTACCGGCAATCACGAGTACTATTCCGGCGCACCGGCCTGGATCAGAAAGGTGCACAGTCTCGGTTTCACCGTTTTGAACAACGCCCACCGTATCATTGCACACAACGGCCGGAAGATCCTGCTGGGCGGTGTCACCGATTACCAAGCCGGCCAGTTTTACGACAGCCACCGCTCAGACCCGCACCTGGCCCTGCGGGGGGCCCCGGATACCGACCTAAAAATCCTGCTGGCCCATCAACCCAAGAACATTTTTGCGGCCGCCCAAGCTGGATTCGACCTGCAAATATCCGGACACACCCACGGCGGCCAGTTCTTTCCCTGGAATTTCATGGTGCATTTCTTCCAGCCCTACGTGGCCGGTTTGCACCGCCATGAAAACACCCAAATCTACATCAGCCGGGGCACCGGCTACTGGGGTCCGCCCCTGCGGCTGGGCTCCCCCTCGGAAATCACTTTGTTGCGTCTGGTGAAATCCTGACCCTTGCATCGCCCCAAATGAAAGCCGGACGTCATATATCCGGATGACAAGTTTTTGATTTTTCCCTGCACGTCGACTATACTGTCCTTCATTCACTCTTGCTTAATCGGTCACCTAAGCACGGCCGGTCAACGCTCGCGATCCCGTTTCCGTAAATAGGCGGTCACCATGCCCCAAACACCCACCCCTGAGAATCTGATGGAACGGATCAATGCTCTGGAAAAGGAGTTGGCAACCTATCGGGTTCTCGTAGATAACAGCCCCGACCTGCTATACTGGACGGATCTAACCGGCAGGATTATCTATATATCCCCATCTGTTTTCAAACTATCCGGATATACGGTTGAAGAAGCCATCGGCATGAAAATGGCCGAAGAAGTCTATCTGTACCCGGAAGAACGCCAAGCGTTTTTGACTCAGCTGCAAGAAAACGGCCAGGTGTCTAATTTTCAAGCCCGGCTGAAACGTAAAGACGGAACCATATGGTGGGCGTCTACCAACGCTCACTTTTATAAGCACCCGGATGGTACGATTGCAGGTGTGGAAGGGATTACCCGGGATATAACCGGGCTCAAAGCGGCGGAGCAAGACCTGCGCGATTCCGAGGCACGACTCAAAACGCTGTCAGAGGCCTCCTTTGAAGCCGTTTTCCTATCAGAAAAAGGCATTTGCCTGGATCAGAACCTGACTGCGGAGCGCATGTTCGGCTACAGCCACGCCGAAGCCGTTGGCCGTCCCGGCACGGATTGGATCGTGCCTGAATATCGTGAAAGGGTAAAAGCGCGCATGCTGGCCGGTTACGAAGAACCTTATGAAGCAATCGCACTGCGCAAAGACGGCACCACCTTCCCCTGTGAAATTCAGGCCCGCATGACCGTCCACCAGGGCCGCACCATCCGAATGACCGCCTTGCGTGATATCAGCCAGCAAACGCGGATCAAGGAAGACTTGCGGACAAGTGAAGAACGCTTTCGAAATGTGTATGATACGGCACCGCTGGCTTTCGTTATCTGGGACAAGAAAGGGCGCATAACAGATTGGAATAAAAAAGCGGAGGCAATATTCGGGTGGTCGAAGGCCGAAGTTATGGGACAGAATTTTTTTGATTTTATGATACCGGAAAAAGATCGGCCCCTGGTAAGCGGGATCGTTGCCAGTTTGATGGAGGGCGCCCTTTCCAATCAGGCCGTCAACGACAATCTTACCAAGGACGGCAGAGTCATTACCTGTGAATGGAACAATTCTCTGCTCCACGACGATGATGGCATCATCATCGGCGCATTATCACTGGGTCTCGATATCACCGCGCGGGCCCATTCAGAGGAAGCCCTGCGGGAAAGTGAGGAAAAGTACCGGCGTATTTTCGAAAACTCGGTCGTCGGTTTTTTCCAGAGTTCACCGGCCGGCCGCTTCATCCGGGTAAACGCCGCCTTCGCCCAGATGTTGCGGTATGACTCCCCCGATGACCTTGTTGCCGGCATCACCGATATTGCCACCCAGTACTACCTCAACCCGGCTGACCGACAACGGTATATGGAGATCATCAAGCGGGAGGGCAAAATTGAAAACTACGAATTCCAGGCCAAGTGCAAAGACGGTACGCGGTTGTGGGTGTCCAACAGCACACGGGCTACCTATGATTCTTTTGGAAAAATTCTTCATTACGAAGGGATTGTGATCGACATTACGCAGCGTAAGATAGCGGAACAGGAGTTACGGGATCTGAATGAAACGATGGCACTGGCTCAGAAGATGGCCGGCATCGGCTATTGGGGTTATGATATCAAAACCGATCGCCGCGTCTGGTCCCGGCAGATGTTTACGGTCTACGGGTTTGAACCCCAGCCGGATCCACCGAACATGGAAGCCCTGCAAAAGATCTGGCATCCGGACGACTGGGACGCGTACCTAAATGGATTCCGGGGGGCCCTGGCGGGCACGCCGTACAACATAGAAGTCCGCGTCTTTTTTCCCGACGGCCAGACACACTACATCGACACCCAGGGGTATCCGCGCTACGACGAGGCCGGCAATATCATCGGCCTGTATGGCACCTCACGGGACATCACGGCCCAAAAGCAGGCCCACGCGGCATTGAAAGACAGTGAGGAACAATTCAGGATTCTGGTGGAGAGATCGCCTTTTGGCATCTCTTTGATCGGCCGGGACGGCCGCTATAAATATGTCAATCCCCGGTTCACGGAGATGTTTGGATATACCCTGGAAGAGGTGCCCACGGGAATCGATTGGTTCAACCGGGCTTTCCCGGATGAAGCAGGCCGTCGTGAAGCTTTAAGCGCCTGGATTGAATGGCGGCCGCAGCCAGTGGTTGGATATGCCAAATCGCAGACCTTCAAAGTCACCTGCCTGGACGGCTCTGTCAAAGACATCCATTTTACCCCGGTCATCAGAAAAAACCGCGAGCAGATTGTCATATATGAAGATATCACTGCGCGGCTCCAGATGGAGCAGCAACTGCTGCAGACCCAGAAACTCGAGGCTATCGGCACCCTGGCCGGCGGTATCGCCCATGACTTCAACAACCTGCTCATGGGCATCCAGGGACGGGCTTCTTTGATGGTCGCGGACCTGACCGCCCCGGATCCGCAAAAGGAACACCTGGACGCCATCGAAGCATATATACGCAGTGCCACGGATCTGACCAAACAGCTACTGGGATTCAGCCGCGGCGGGAAATACGAGGTCAAGCCTGTGGACATTACGGACCACATGCTGAACACCGCTGCGATGTTTCAGCGCACGCGCAAAGAAATCCAGGTTCATAATAAAACCCGAGCGCAACCGATCGTTGTAGAAGCCGATAAACGGCAAATCGAACAGGTCCTGCTGAACATTTTCATCAACGCCTGGCAGGCCATGCCGGCCGGCGGGGAACTGTATCTGGAAAGCCAGGTGGTCACCCTGGACGCGGCGACCAGTGCGACCCTCCAATTGAAAATCGGCGACTATGCCCTTTTGTCCATCTCGGACACCGGCTCAGGGATGGATGATAATGTGCGGCAACAGATTTTTGATCCGTTTTTCACGACCAAGCATAAGAGCCGCGGCACCGGCCTGGGACTGGCTTCGGCTTATGGCATCATCAAGAATCACGGCGGCATTATCACGGTTGACAGCACGATCGGCCAGGGATCCACCTTCAATATCTACTTGCCCTTGTCCGCAAGAGCCCCCCACCGGGAAATACCCGCGGAAACAGAACTGTTGACCGGCTCAGAATCCATTCTGCTCGTTGATGATGAGAACATGATTCTCGAGGTGGGCGCGGCCATGCTGGAAAAGCTTGGATATCGGGTAATGGTGGCGGAAGGCGGTCAGCAGGCCATCGAGATCATGTCTGCCACTGAAGGCAAGATCGATTTGGTGATCCTGGATATGATCATGCCCGGCATGGACGGGGGTCAAACGTTTGACCAGCTTCGCAAGCACCAGCCTCAAATACCCGTCATTCTCTCGAGCGGCTACGCCATGGATAGTCGGGCCGCCGAGATCATAGAGCGAGGTTGCAACGGGTTTATTCAAAAACCATTCAACCTGCCGGAGCTATCAAAAAAGATCCATGAAATCCTCAAGGCGACCAGCCGGGCAGGTCCGGTCTGATCTATGATATCAAGCGACCCGGCCGAGACAGCCATCACTCCGCGGCTTGTTCGCTCAAAACTTCATCGACCCATTTCATGGCGGCCATCATCTGCGGAAACCCGATGGTGGTTAATCCCAACAGTACCGCCTGGAGGACTTCATCCTGGGTGGCGCCGGAAGACAGGGCTTTGCGGGTGTGTGACATGATGCCGCCCCGCGAACTGGAACCGATGGCTATGCCGAGTTTTACGAGGTTCTGCTCTTTCGCGCTCAGCGGACCGGCATTGCGGCAGGCAACGCCCAGGTCATTGTAAAGGTTGAAAATATCCGGGTACTTTTCCGAAAATTTTTTATAAATAGACGGCAGATACATAGGCGCTCCTTTTTGATTTGCAAGATACCCTTCATCCTATGCTAGTTTTTTTTCTGGGTCAAATTTCGCAAATATCATTGCCGGCCCTGTAGCAATGCCGGCCATCAACAGACGGCCCTTAGGGTGGGCAGGCCTGCTCATCGGCGTAAACCGTCTGGCAGCAGTTGGTTTCGCGGGTGAATACCAAGAGGATACAGGCCAGTACGAGCCAGGCCAGCATGAGAGCAAAGCCCGCTTGATAGGCCTCCAGGGGATACACCCGGATGCCGTTTTCCAGCTGGCCCTGCCATTTCCGATCAAGGACCCACCCCACGGCCGGTTGCAGGATCATGGGGCCGGCCATGGTGCCCATGTTCACCAGCCCGGAAACCGTCCCCGCCAGGTGGACCGGCACCGATTCCTTGGCATAAGCAAAACCGATAATCACGCAGCCGGAACAGAAACCGGCGAGGACCAGCAGCCCGATGAGCAGGGGCATAGGCAAGTCGGGCCGCAGAAGAATACCGCTCCAGGCCGCAAGCGCTAGGGTACAGCCCCACAGGTAGGGTGCTTTGCGCCGCCCCACTTTGTCTGAAAGCCAGCCGAAGACCGGTCCGCCCACGGCCCAGGCAACCAACAGAACCGTGGTGAGGACCGCGGCACCCGCGGTGGACAGGTTGTGGTGCGTCGCCAGGTACGGGACCCCCCAGAGACCGGAAAAGGTCAGGACCGCGCCAGCCACGGCTCCCGGGATAACACAGATGAGCCAAGTATTGGCGAAACGCAGGATTTCTGCCAGGCCGCCTATGATACCGGGCTGATTTACTTCCGGATGGGTCGACCCCAGTTGGACGAAATCAGCATACCCTTTTTCGCTGGGGGTATCGCGCACGAACAACCAGATGCAGATGCAGATCCCCAGGGTCGCAACCGCCGACCCGGCGATAATAAACCGCCAGCTGTACCAGCCCATCATGAGCCGCAGCGGTGGCCCGGCAAACACCGCGCCAACAATGCCGCTGAAGAGCGCCAGCCCCGAGACCAGGGCAAACAGCCGGACTGGAAACCAGTTGGTGGCCAACTTCAACAGGCCGACAAAGGCCACCGCCACGCTGCCGCCGATCAACAGCCGACCCATGCCGGCCCAGAAAAGGCTACCGGCCAGGGCGAAAAGCCCGGTCCCCAGGGCGGCCACCAAGGCCCCCGCCGTCAGCAGGCGCCGGGGCCCCCAGCGGTCGGCCAGAATCCCGGTGGGAATCTGCATGGCAACATAACTGTAGAAGTAGAGGGCCGAAAGACTGCCCAGGCCGGCAGCATTGATACTGAAGGCGCGCATCAGCTCATTGGTCATAACGGCGGGCGCCACCCGCTGGAAAAAACCCATCAGGAACAGCAAGGCTCCCAGGCCCCAGACCAACCAGACAACCCGCAAAGGTGGTGTACTTTCTGTCATCTATGATTCTGGATTGATTTCGACGTAGTCCAATAACGCTGCAGTCATCACTATCCACTTTATACTCTTCGCGGCCGGAAAGCGAGTAGCCCGGAAGACAACAAGGTTCCAAGGACGGTCCGCCAGACACTTAGATTCACTTTGGGTGGCCGACCGGCTGCCATCCGCCCCAATTGGCGTTCATACCAGGTGATATCCAGCATGGTCATACGATCCAGGTACCGAGACCCGGTTGAGGGCCGCCTGAGGGCCAGCCCATATTCCGGATCGGCCAACAGCGCCTTGGGAAAGTCCGGTACCACGGCCAGCGGTCGGGCCAATCCGATCATATCGGTCGCCCCGCTTTGCAGGGCCCGGCACATGGCCGCGCCGGTTCGGAACCCACCGGTGACCACCAGGGGGACGTTGACGACCTGCCGCACCTTCTCGGCATATTCCAGAAAATAGGCTTCCCGTTTGATGGTGCTCGCTTTTTGCCGGTGTCCCACCATGGCCGGACTTTCATAAGTCCCACCCGATATTTCCACCAGGTCTATCCCGGCCCGCTCCAGTTCTACGATCACCTGCAAAGATGCTTCCGGTGAAAGACCGTCTTTCATGAAATCTGCAGAGTTGAGCTTAATGCCGACCGGGAAGCTATCCCCCACGGCCTGGCGGATAGCACGAAACACCTCCCGAACAAACCGGCTGCGTCCGGCACCACTCCCACCCCACCGATCGTCCCGCCGGTTGTGGCGGGGGGATAAAAACTGGCTGACCAGGTAGCCGTGGGCGCCGTGGATCTGCACCCCGTCGAATCCAGCGTCCCGGACCAATCGAGCACTCCGGGCGAATTTTTGGATGATGTCCAGGATCTCGTTCTCGGTGAGCGCCCGTGGCAGGTTAAACACTTTTTCCAGACCGGTGCCCAGCGGCACGGCCGAGGGTGCAACCGGTTCTCTGTTTAAAAAATTGGGTATCTGTTTACCGGGATGATTGAGTTGCACCCAGATATGGGCTCCGACCGCACGGCCCGCTGCCGCCCACGTTTCAAAGCGTGCCAGGCGGCTGTCCGCATCCAGAACCACGTTGTGCGGCTCTCCCAGGGCCGCGCGGTCCACCATGACGTTTCCGGTCACCATCAGTCCCACACCACCGTCGGCCAGTCTTTTATACAACGTTGCCAGCCCCGGGCGGGGGTCATGGTTTCGGTCTCCGAGCTGTTCACTCATGGCCGCTTTGCAAAACCGGTTCTTGATCGTTTTCCCACGTGCCAATTCAAGCGGTGTGTCAAAACCGATGGATGCAAAGTTTGTCATATCAGGTCATCTGCCTGTTAAAGTGAGTTTGCAGCCGGCGCGCATTGCCGCATGCGATGGGATGTCGTGCGCCCGTCCCCACCAGCCAATCGAATACTTCCGGGTATCCCGGGCGATCAAAATGTCACCCTTCGGCCGCGGTGCCGTTTACCGGCTGGAACCGCATTCTTCCCAGCTTGAGCAATCCTTGTTCAGGGGTATAAACGTTCGGATCGTCCGCACATGAAAGCCTGGGATGCAAAGCAACCCTTTCAAGTTGAAAGCGCCTCTTGTCGTAAAGTGCGCCCGTTGCAGCCCCCTACCAGCTGCAACGTGTACTTCCCGGCAACCTATCCATCCAATCCGTACAATGGGCACTCGTTTGGTTTATCGTTGCATAAATTCCGGATAAGACCTATTTTTTTGGGACAGGTGCGATTATTGCCGGGGCAACTGTCGCATATGTGAAAGCTGGTTGCAAGGCCGCGTAGGTTAAATGATGCGACAGTCAGGGAGATACCGTGGGTCTGGTTGATTTTTTCTCCGGGGGCACCCCCGAAAAATTCGAACAAAAAGCCGACGCCGATGTCCGCCGTGGGGCCTATGGCCAGGCGAAGATTGCCTATGAAAAGGCCCTGGCGCGCCTGGCACGCCGGCCTGAGGTTGCCCCAGGTTACCGCAGTCAGCTGGAAGACAAGCTGCAGCGCTGCAAGGAATTTCTGGCCGGGGACCATCGCCGGGAAGGTGCCGCGCTGTTGGAAGCGGGCTGCCCGGCCGAGGGACGCGAGTTGTTGGACCTGGCCCTGGAACTGACCGCGGATACTCATCTGGCAGCCGACATAAAGGCCCTGATCGCGAACATTGCAGCCGAACCCAATGAACCGGAAACATATGACTTTTATGAATCCGAGGCAGACGGGCCCCCGTTTCAGGACGCCGGCTCGGATGAGGAGTATTTTGAAGCCCTGTGTAATGCCTTGGAAGATGAAGCCAAAGCGGCCTATCATTCCTATCCCGACAATTTTAAAGCAGGCTTCGTCGCCTTGAACCGCGGCGATTTTGATACCGCCGTGACCTTGCTGACGGAAGCTGCCCGAGCGTATCCGTTTGGTGCGAACTACATTACCCTGGAGCTGGCCACCGCCCACCTGAACCAGGGTGACCATGAAACGGCCCGTACCCAGTTGGAGCGCTTTATGGCAGACCATCCCGATTCCCTGCGGGCCTATTACCTGATGTGTGAAATACTTTGGGAAGCGGGGGCTTTTGGTGACGCCCGGAAATTGCTTTCCGCCTGCCCACCATCGCTGGCCGAGCTGCTACCGACCAAGATGTTGACCGGCGAGACGTTTATGCGCGCGGGGCAGTTCGAACAGGCCACCGATTTTTTCCAAAACCTGCTGGCTGATTTTGGCTGGGACAGCCAGATCGCCCAGGCCCTGTCCGGGGCCTATGAAGCCCAAGGCCGGAAGGAAGAGGCCCGCAACCTGTATGGTGAAATCATGCGTACCTGCACGGGCTGCGGAATCCGGGTCGACCCACTGGTGAAACAGCGCTATGCCGAAACCAGTATTGCTACCGGCGACCATTCCACCAAGATCCTCGAACTTTATCTCGGCCTGATCCGGGAAGACCCCGCCAATCGAGAGCTGTACTATCGAAGGATCAGCCGCATTTATGAACTGCAAGGCCATGATTATGAGTCCCGCCGGTTTGCCGCCTTTGCAAAGCAGGTAAAATCAGGTCTTCAGGCCGAAGATTGAAGGCTGAAGAAAAATCTGGGCATCGGTCCCCGGCGGTAATGTGAGGCTGCATTTGAAATGGCTTCAGCCGTCCACCTAAAACCCTGACGTTATGGACGATCCCCAATTCAGACAACTGCTGAAATTTTTTAACCTTTCCTGGAAAGGATACCGCAAGGTCCGCAAGGGCGTCAAAAAGCGAATAGCCCGCCACATGCAGACCCTGGACTGCCGCCGAATTGAACGTTACCTGCAAATACTGGCTACTGATAAAACCGCCCAGAACGCCTGCCTGGACCTGTTAACGGTCTCTATCAGCCGATTTTACCGGGACCGGCGGGTCTGGACGGTTCTGGAGGAAAACATTCTGCCCGACCTGATATCCAGACACCCGGAACGGATCCGCATCTGGACGGCCGGCTGTGCTCGCGGTGAGGAAGTCTACAGCCTCAAAATGGCCTGGGCGGAACTCGACCTGGAAACGGCGGCCCGCTCCCGCCTGGAAATAGTCGCTACGGATATGAATTCTGATTATCTGGCCCGGGCCCAAGAGGGTGTCTACAACCGTGGCAGCGTCAGAGAATTGACCGCACAACAGTTGGGGCGACATTTCAAAAGCAGCCGAGGCGGCCGCCGGTTATCCATCCTCCCGGAACTGAAAACCCATATCTCCTGGGCCTGCCAGGACCTGGTCGCCGAGCAAGCCCCGTCGGGACTGTTCGACATCATTTTTCTGCGCAACAACCTGCTTACCTACTACCGTGATCCCCAAAAAAGTGCCGCCTTCGCAAGGGTAACCGCGAGACTGGGAAGGAATGGTATCCTGATCATCGGTGCCCATGAGCGCCTGCCGGATACAGCGGACGGTTTCGTCCCCGTGTCAGGTTCCAGGCTCATCTACCGCCGTCGTTGATGATGGGTCGGCATTTTTTACCTGTTTTTTACATTCCGGTGACATATTCCGGCCGGCGGGTACTTAAGATGTTAGCAGGATTACACAATCGGCCCGGTCAACAGCCGCCTCAGTTGTAATTCCGTACCAAGTGCTTAAATTCAAATCAATGACCGATTTCCGGCGTGTATACGCACAACCACCGGGAGGTTCAACATGAAAACCATCATTACAGGCCTGATCGTCGCCGGGGCGATATTCATTATCGCCCACAACGTCATCAGCATGGATAAAAATATGGAAAAACAACCCGTAACGAACAAAGAAACCCGTGAGGCGGTTTTTGCCGGCGGCTGTTTCTGGTGCACAGAATCCGATTTCGAGAAAGTGGACGGGGTCATCGAGGCCATTTCCGGATACACCGGCGGCCAACTGCAAAACCCGACCTATCAACAGGTGTCGAGCGGCGGCACCGGTCACATTGAAGCGGTCAAGGTGATTTACGACCCCGCCAGGATTACCTACCCGGAACTGCTGGATATCTTCTGGCGGCACGTGAACCCCACGGACGGTGGCGGGCAGTTCGTGGATCGCGGCCCACATTACCGCAGTGCCATTTTCTACGCCGACGACACCCAGCGCCGCCAGGCGGAGACTTCGAAAAAGCAGCTCATGGCCTCCGGCCACTTCGACGCACCGATCGTAACCGAACTGTTGCCCCTGGGACCGTTCTACGTTGCGGAAGATTACCACCAGGACTATTACAAAAAAAGCCCCATCCGGTACAAGCTGTACCGCTCTAATTCCGGACGCGACCGCTACCTGGCCAAAGCCTGGGGTGATCAGGAGAAGAACCTGAAAACCGCCCGGATCATGTCGCCCACACCGCCATCGGCCGGCGGCCAGTATATGGTGCCCGATAAGGCCACGCTGCGCCAAAGCCTTACCCCGCTGCAATACCGGGTAACTCAGGAGGACGGTACGGAACCACCCTTCAACAATCGTTACTGGGACAATAAGCAAGCCGGCATCTATGTGGATATTGTCTCGGGCGAGCCGCTCTTCAGTTCGGTCGATAAGTTTAAATCGGGAACCGGCTGGCCCAGTTTCACACGCCCACTGGTCCCCGTAAATGTGGTCGAATTGAAGGACACCAGTCATTTCATGGTCCGTACCGAAGTCCGCAGCAAACACGGGGATTCGCACCTGGGGCACGTTTTCAACGACGGCCCCCGCCCGACCGGCTTGCGCTATTGTATCAACTCGGCGTCTTTGCGGTTTATTCCGCGCGATGCGATGCAGGCCGCTGGATACGGCCAATTCCTTGAGGGTTTCGATATGGCGGAAAAGTAGCTCGGGTCTGGTCGGCTTCCTTTTGACAAGTGTCGGCGAGTGGACTAGAATGCACCCCTGATGCCGGTCGGTATGCAAGCATACCCACCAAAAGCCCCAGGAGGCCGACCTGAAACGCCTAAAGGTCATCGACACAGCATCCCGCACATACTTTATCAGGGTCTATTGCTGGGTCCTTTTTCCGATACTGTTTATCACGTTTTTCTTGCCGGTAAGGTTTGCAATCAAAATCGCAATCATCCTGCTGGGCGCTCCGGCGGCCACCATATTGGTAATGGTCATCACCGGTTTTGTGAGCGGGTCGGCCGGAATGCTCTACAGCGGGGGGCGGGCCCGGGTAACGCTACGGGAGCAGTTGGCCGGTGACTTGACCGCGGCGCGGGTCTGTAAAACCGAAAAACGTTTCGATGATGCCCTGGCCGGCGTGGAAAACATCCTGGCCAAAGACCCCGAATTTCCAGAGGCCCTGCTGTTAAAAGCCCAGATCCTCTGGGAAGGGTTTGCAGACGGCCCCTCAGCCCGCAGCACCGTGATGAAGGTCCTTCACCTGGAAACCGACCAAACCGCACCTGTCTACCGCTGGGCCGGCGAGCTGTACAAAGAGATTGCCAAGGGTCGGCCTGCGGCCGACTGACACCACCTAGACCCCATATCCCCCCGCATACTCCCGTGCCAGCCGATCAACCAGCTTCAACAGGGTTGGGATGCGGTGGTCTCCATGCATCTTGTGGATGTTGGCGGCCGCCACATCTACATTCATGCCCGCCGCAGTGACCAAGAGGGGGCGCGTGCTGCGACCACGTAAAACCGGTACGCCCCCGGCACCGTTGTAGGCCGATTTGGCCACACCGATCACCGGAAGGCTGCCTCCGAGAGCCGTGAAAAGATGTTGTCCCAGACCCGGCCGGGACCCCAGCATGACATAGCCGTCCACGATGATTACCCGTGGAAGGACCGGAAACGTTTCCAAAAGCTCGAGAATACACGGCAACTCACGCCGATAAAACTCGCCGGGAACATACGGCTTCGCATTGGGTCGCAGTCCGCGATAGACACGAACCGGCTGGGCATCCGCATACGCATTGATACCTGCGGCAGCTGTGGAGGACAGCCCGTCGTTTTGATAATACACATCAAAGACGGCTATAAGCCCGGTTTGATGTGGGCAAGTCGGCACACGCGTTTCCGGCATGGGTCGGCCCCTGAAGCGGTGACAACCTAACCAGCGCCGGTTTCCGTACCGGCCGGAGGAGAGGGGCTTAATTTTGGCGGCACCGGGTCCCGGGATTTGAGTTTGTCCAGCAAGCGGGCTACATCAAAATAGCCGGCCAGTATGTTGCGGTGGCGGGACAAGCCGTCAGCTGCCTTGGTGGCCAGCCGGTCAGCCGATGCACTGCGGCCGGCCTCCAGGTGGATGTAAACCCCGGCAGCCCGTATCACCGCCTGGTAAGTTTGCTTTTCGGCTCCCTGGCTCTGATGCCAGGCCTGTTCCAACCACTCGTGCACCTCAAAGAACAACTGCTCATTCCACAACACAATCATGATGGGCCAAATGTCCTTGTTCGTAAGGCCGGCTGCCCGAATACGCTTGAAAATATTGCGGTAGCTTTCCCGGCGTGCGTTCAAGTAGCGTTGGATGGACGCTGACATGTTTCCTGATAGATAGTTGTGGACAAGCGTGGCAACGGGTTCGGGGTTCCGTGTGGAGATGGCGGTCACCAGACTGTGGGCCAGGTTGTTGCGAACCTGGCGGCAGGCACGGCTGGTAAACGGGTCGAACACATCGATCGGGCTGGCATTTTGGTCAGAGGTCATAAGCTGGCGCCAGGCATTATGTCTGTTTAACGAAGGTGCCTTGGCGATACTCTTCGAACGCCACCTGCAGTTCGGCCTGGGTGTTCATCACAATCGGCCCCTGCCAGGCTACCGGTTCACCCAGGGGTTTGCCGGCGATCAGCAGGAACCGCACGCCGGTGTCCCCGGCGACCGTCACTATTTCATCACCATCCGCGAAAAGTACCAGGGTGCCGTTATCTGTATCGGCCGCATTGTCCGACCCTTCCCCAAAAGTTCCCTGGCCATCGATAACATATACGAAAACCGTGTGACCGGGCTTCGTGGCATGCCGGAATACTTTCCCGGCAGTCACCGTCACATCCAGGTATTCCGGTTCGATGACGATATCCGCAACAGGACCTTTTACCCCGGCGACCTCACCCGAAATGACTTTAATAGTGGCACCTCCGGAAAGCGTGACCACTGGAATCTGCGCGCTGGAAAGGTCACGGTAACGCGGCGTCATCATCTTCTCCCGGGCAGGCAAATTGGCCCAGAGCTGAAAGCCGTGCATGCGGCCGGCGCTGTCTCCTAAGGGCATCTCCTGGTGGATTATTCCGCTGCCGGCCGTCATCCACTGCACATCACCCGCGCCGATGATGCCCTGGTTGCCGAGACTGTCCCCGTGTTCCACGTCTCCGGTCAGCACATAGGTAATCGTCTCGATCCCGCGATGGGGGTGCCAGGGAAACCCCTTCAAATAGTGATCCGGATAGTCCGACCTGAAATCATCGAGCAGCAAAAAGGGATCGAACAAAGGCACTTCGTTGAAACCGAAGACGCGGTTCAGGTGCACCCCGGCCCCTTCGATGGTCGGCTGGCTGTGTTGAACCTTGCGTATCTTGCGAGTCAAGCTCATAGGCATTACCTCCTGTACAAAGGGCCCAAACCCATAATTGTAAAGGTAAAATGATATCAGCGTAGGGCAAGTGAGATAAAATACACGGGTTCAGACCTGTGTGCAATGTTGGCACCTTCTGTGAAATCATAAAAACCGGTTTTTTCAATGTCAACACGCGGCCTGAAAAACTTTTCAACCTCAGCAGGATAAAGATTATGGCCGCGGCACCAATCTAAATATGGCAGAGACTATTGATATGGGCGGTTTCGTGAATATTATAATACAAAGCCTTTTGGCACAATACATTGGCATGTGCAGGGACCAGCCACTGGTTCCCTGACGGCTCAAGGAGTTTACGATGGATAAAATAGAATGCTTTTCCATAAAGATATCAAGCCGGGTTTTGGGCCTGGTCTTTCTAGGGTTCAGCCTGCTGCTGGCGGTTATCGGCGGCATTATGCTGCCCATACTCGGGGCATTTTTCGCCCTTCCATTTATCATTTTCGGGGGGTTTTTACTGTTTGCACCGGAAAGCAAGACCTGCAAATTGATCACTTCCAAATCGACTGAATAGTTTTGCCGGCATCATCGCTGAACAGGCTTCTGCCGGCTGCCTTGAACAATGCAGGTTATCTTGAATATCGTTGATGATGGCAGTAGAATGAAATGATAAAATAAGTGGCTTCTGGACGTACAATCGGGTTCAAGATCCCGTCTACGCGCTGCAAGCGGCTACTCTTTGAAAACCAGCTTGCCCCCGATCAATCCCGCCACAACCGCGGCGCCGAGTGCCAAAAGATTGGCCAGCATGAACACGGTCCGGCCGGACGACGACACCTGGAGAACATCCGGGTCCACGGTCCACCAGACCACCACGATGAGCGCCAAAACACAGACGGCCACCGCACAGCCTATCTTGACCATAAATTGCCGGCTGCGCAGCCCCATGTAGCGCTTTTGCCACTCCACATACCCAGAAAATAGAACCAGCGGCAACGCCAGCACCACGAACACCAGGTTGCAGTAAGCCGCTGTCTCCAGAGCGCGCGACTCGAGCAGCACCGCGAGAATCGTGAAAACAAAGGCTACCGGCAGGACACCATTGGGGATATGGACCGAAATGGGGTGAGCGTGGTGTTTCAACATCTGCTCAAGAATAAAATGCAGCACCCGGCCCAGAGGTGTGGTCGGTACGGGTCCCATATCCACGCCCCGGGGATCGGATGGCGGCGGGGATTTCTGGGGCTTGTCTTTTTCGGCGGTCTGATCACCGGGAGCCGGCGGCGTTTCAATGACCTCATCAAACAGGCTCTTGTCTGCGCCGCAAACCGGACATTTGTCCGGCGGTTCATCGCCTTCGTGTACGTACCCGCAAACACCACATCGCCATTTTTTCATACCGCATCCATCCCTTTTATGCCTTCAAGTGATTGTCATCTGAAATGAAAAGCCGGTGCCGCCCATTCAGGCCCGACACGCGCTATACTCTGCTGAAGATTCCGTGATTTTGCAAGCAAAAAAGAGAGGGCCGCCGTGTCAGGCCGCCGGTGGCGGTGGGGGGACCTGAACCTTTATGTCGAATTCAGGATAGCGTTTCTGGGAACACTCCGGACAGATGCTGTGGCTGAACTCGGCCTTGGAATGTTCGGCAATATAGGCCTCGTTCTGGTTCCAGTAACCTTTGTCATCCCTGATTTTTTTGCAGCTGGCGCAAATGGGCAGCAAGCCGCTGAGAATTTTTAGCCGGGTGCGGACGCGGCTTTTCTGCAGTTCATAGGTGAAGGCCAGAAAGTAGACAATCATGTAAGATAAGTAAACCGCAAGAGAAACTCCGGCGTATAGCTGGTCAGCATGAGCCCGTTGAAAGGTGGCACCAGCAGGAGCATGGAAACCCCGATCAGGGTTAGAGAGGCCAGGGAGCCCCACAGGGGACCGACCAGTAAAAGCGCCACCATGGGACCGCAATAGTGCCAGAGGGGTCCGCAATTTTGAATGCCCCCGGTAATGAAATTGACCAGAAGAACCGGCAGGGTAAAAAACACGGCCACCTTGAACCCGCGCTGGTGGTTCTTGGTAACACGGATATATTCGCGAACGCCAACCAACAGCGCCGATCCGGCGAGTAAAATCAGGGCCATGAGATAGGCGCCCCGGGCGGCATGGAATATGGCAAAAGAAATGGCGGTAATGAGAAAGACCAGGAGGAAAACGTTGTACATGAGGATGCGGACCAGCACCTCGTTGTCCGTCCGGGGCTCAAATTCACAATACAATATGTCATGCCACCATTGTTTCAGCAGTCAGCCTGACCATAGCGGCCGATGTCCGGCCGTCTTCGCATTCCATTTTCTGCCCTGGATCGCAACAGCGGGCAAGCAGAGGCCTGTCTGAATCCGTCGTTTCGCCTGTCTGAATCCGTCGTTTCGAAGGATAACCGGTCGACTTAACAACCATTATAGGGCAGAACTGGAATAACGCAAGCCGGGGATGCCGCCCAACCGGGGCCCGCAATCTCAATCAGGGTCACCCCCCTGTGTTTCCAGTGGCTGACGGTGGACATCCAGCCCCCGCAGCCTTCGCCCGGCGAATAGACATAAGATGCCGAAACCGAATATGAAGGCCCCGGGGAACCAGTTAAACGTGGCCATGAAGGTGAGGTTTTCAATCTGAAAAGCCGATTGATCAGGATAGCTATTGACAATGGCGGGCCGCGTCCAGGCCACCAGCAGTGAGTAAAGCAGTCCGATCAGCCCGTAAGAAAGGTTGTAGGACAAGCCTTTGAAGCTCAACACGGTGGCCCGCTGGGCTGAGTCCGTGATGTGGTTCAGATAATGGCTGACAAAAAAGCCCGTCATGTACATGCCGCTGAACAGGATGATGGCCGGAAGCAACCCGGCCAAAGGTACAAAAAAGGCCATGCCCACCAGCCCAGCAAGGTTGACGACGGCCAAGACCAAAAGATTGTGGCGGGGGCTGTTGCGTTCCGTCATCCGCAAAGCGATGCGTGGGATGATCAGGCCGAGAACTGCAATGCCTGATCCGATCAGGCCGAAGAGGGCCTCCGGCACCTGAATCACGCGGTAGTACTGGCTGGACAGGGTGATCACCATGCGGGCAATACTGTCAAAAAGGAACCCGGAACAGATGATGACCAGCGCAAAGGGCGTCTCGAGAATCCACCGCCCGGCCCGGATTGTCATGGCAAAGGCTTCGCGGGCCGGGATACCGCGCTTTCCATCCGGGTGTTCGACGTCGCTGTTCAGGCTATTGTCGGTCTCTTCCATCCGCAGGGCGGCCAAAAGGACCAGAAATGCCATTACCAGGGTCAGGTAAAGCGGCAGGCGCAAGGTCGTATCCCGGGTGAACATGATGTTGAGCCCCAACCAATCAGCCGTTTTTTGCATAAATGCCGGGTCATAGACAACGGCACCCAGGGTCATGGCCACAATGAAGCCGAACGACTGCAGGCGGATCGACGTGGCCAGGACCCGGCCCCATTGGGCCTGCAGGCCGGCGGCTTTGAGTGCATCGTAGGCAATGGCTTCATCCGCGCCGCTGGCAGAGGCTTCTGCCAATCCGCTCAAGATCCGGTTCAGCACAAACACACCGAACAGCAGCCCCGGATTCCCGCGGGGAACCACACACAGCAGGAGGATTTCAACGACCATGACGGCACCGGCCCAGACCATCAGTTTGCGCCGCCCCACAATATCGGCCAGGGCTCCGGACGGCACCTCCGCGAGTACGATGGTCGCCGCCCAGATGGCGTTCAAAAGCGCGAACTGGGCCATGGTCAATCCGAAATCCAGGAACAAAATGGTAAACACCGGGTAATAGAACCGGGCATTAAAAAAAACCTTGAACGCGATAAACAGGCGTACATTTCTGATGGTGTACGGCGAGACTGAGGTTGTATCCTTGTCCATATGCAGACCGGTGTTTCCTTTCCAAACGTTGCTGCGCGCTTTATCATCCGCCTGGCCCGGTGGCCAGGGTTTGGGCCGCACCGGAAATTGCGGGCAGCCCACTTTGCCGAGAGAGGCCAAGTAATTAAAGTTACGAAAATAGCACGGTCGCTGCGCGGCCCTTCGCAATCAAGTCTTTAAAATACATAGCTTTTGGGTGAATCGATATGAGTTCAAATTAGGCACTCGTCACCGGTTGGCAAGTCCGCCTTGACGATTCCGATACTGACCCGCGTCAGGAAATAAGTCCCCCTGTTATCAAAGAGTCATTGCGACAGAATCCGACCGGTTGTATATTATGAAATACATTCAACCAACCCCACAGGAGGACGTATGAGTTCCGAACAGATCTTCAGCGATGCCTTGGAATACGAAAATCGCATCCGGGACATGTATTTTGAGGCCGTGGATAAAGTGGACGATCAGCGCGGAAAGGAACTGTTCAAAGCACTCGGCGAGGACGAGCAATCGCACGTGGACTTTCTTGAATACAGCCTGCAAACGCTTAAATCTGGGGGTACCATCGACATCGGCCGTCTCCAAACGGCCATTCCCGACAAGGATCGGATAGCCGCCCATGTGTCCAGCCTGACCGACCGCATTCCCGCTCAGATGCTGGGCAATATCAAACGCCTGCTCAACAGCGCGCTTTCCATCGAGCTGGAAACCAGTGCTTTTTACCGTCAGGCCATTGAACGAACCAGTGGCGAAATTCAGACTGTCTTCAAAAAATTCCTGGAGATTGAAGAACGCCACGTGGAGGCCGTTCAAGTCGAATTGGACCATGCCTCTAACAGCGGATTCTGGTTTAACTTCATGGAAGTCGACCTTGAGGATTAACGGTCACCTTCTTAGTATTCGAATCCACCGGTAAACATTCAATAGCCCCACCAGGGCATTGGCCACATAGGTCAAGGCACAAGCCAGCAGGATACGGCGGGCGGCGGGCAGATCTTCCTCAGGAAGGTATTTTCCCGAAGCCAACAGGGGCAGGGCCCGTTTAAAGCTGGCATCGAACTCGGTCGGCAACGTTAAAAAGTGAATCAACACCGGGATGCAAAGGGTGGCCAGACCGCCCAGAAACATCAGCAGGCCGGCTGCCGGCACCCGGGTAATGACGGTGAGTATCGGCACCACCATGATGATGCCCGCGCCTATTTTTTCCATTCGGGCAGCCGATCTGATCATGCGGGTACGGGCCTTGAGCGGTGTAAATCCGGAATGATCCTGAATAGCGTGTCCGACCTCGTGGGCAGCCACCACCACCGCGGTGAGCGTCCGCCGGCCGCAGTGGGCCTTGGTCAGCCCGATCATTTTTTTTTCGGGGTCGTAGTGGTCCCCGATGGGCGTCTCCTGGACATCGACGGTTTCAATGCCGGTATCGGCCAGGAGCAGACGCGCCAGCTCGAACCCGTTACCTGAAAAATATTCAGCGCGATTATGGCGCCGTAAAACCCTGGCAGCCCACAGACTGGGGCCGAATAAAACGGTAATGGCAAGTATAGCGATGAAAATAACCATATCTAATGCTGTTGAAACTGTTGATTATAAAACTTAAAACAGTTGTATACCCGACGGTGGTAATTTGTTATACTCCATCTGTCAGACTTAAAGGTAAGTCCTAATTCCAGCCGGTAAAGCGTTACCGAATCCCGGCTCATATCGCACCCATTCGAAACTCTTCCTGTAAAGGCCCGCGTCATCAATTCGATGAAGCGTACCATTTGATTGCACCACGACCGCTTTTACACTTTTAAGGAGTCGACCATTGGAACCAGTAGAGGGCCATCTTGAGATTCTGGACCGCGGTTTTGGTTTCCTGCGATCCATTGAAAAAAACTTTCAACCCAATCCCGGCGATACGTTCGTACCCGCACCGCTCATTCAAAAACTCAATCTGCCCGAGGGCGGGTATATCGAGGGCAGCGGTGTTCCCGGCGACGGCAAGAACCGCAATCTCAAACTGGCCCAGGTAGACACCATCTGCGGATTGACCCCGGCGGCGTTTGACCGTCTTGAATCGCTGCAGGCGCAAACCAGTATCGACCCCCTGGAAAGATTTCAACTGGCTAAGGATGGCGAGGATGTCACCGGCAAGGCTCTGGACATGGTCGTCCCCATGGGACGCGGTCAACGCGGGCTCATTATTTCACCACCCAAATCAGGTAAAACCACCCTTTTGAAGCACATCGCGTCTGCCGTTATGGCCAACCATCCGGATGCCGTTGTTTTTATTCTCCTGGTGGATGAACGCCCCGAAGAGGTGACGGATTTCAAACGGGGACTTAAAGAGGCCCACGTCCTTTTTTCTTCGTCCGACCAGAGTGTCGCCCAGCACATGCGTATGACGCGCATCGCAATGAACACCGCCATCCGCGTGGCGGAAACCGGCCGGGACGCCGTTGTGCTCATCGATTCGCTGACCAGGATGTCCCGGGCCTTCAATACCGAAACCAGAAGCCACGGGCGGACCATGAGCGGGGGCCTGGCAGCCAACGCCCTCGAAATTCCCCGGCGCATCTTCGGGGCCGCGCGCAATATCGAAAACGGTGGTTCGCTGACGGTTATTGCCACCATCCTCGTGGACACTGGCAGTCGAATGGATGATATCATTTACCAGGAATTTAAAGGGACGGGCAATCTGGACCTGGTCCTCAGCCGAAAGTGTGCCGAGCAGCGTTTGTGGCCGGCCATCGATATCAATCAGTCCGGCACGCGGAAAGAACACCTCCTGCTTGGGAAGACGGCGCTATCGGAAATCATCGATATTCGCCGAAAACTGGCGGGGCAGGATGAAGTGGTCGCCCTGACGACCTTACTGGGACACCTCTAAAGCTGCCGCCGGGCGGGGCGCTTGTCAAACTGGGCCTAAAATTCCTCCGGTTCCGCCCAAATTATGTGGTCCTTATTGATGAACAGCGTTTTGTCCTGCACATCCCGGGAAACGGCATTTACCATGACCAGAAACGGGGACTCACTTTTGGTAAATAAATCGGACATCCGCCCATCTGCGGGAATGTAGACCTTCCCCTGAATCGTGGCACCATCTACCGTCATGATGGTGATCGTCTGGTACTGCGTCTGGTCGTTTTCAGTCATCATGCTCTCCCCTATGGTGAAGGTGATACAATACTCTAAGGCGCGGCCAGTTGTTAATCAAGAATCAATTCACGCAGTGCGGTTTGCAATTTACGGGTAATAGGACCCGGCTCGCCGTTCCCTACGATCATATCATCCACCTGCACAATCGGCATCACCTGGGTGGTGGTCCCCCAGAGCATGCACTCATCGGCGTCTTGCAGCTGAGCCACCTGAACCGGATATCTTTCAACCGGTATATTCAGCTTGGCACAAAGTTCCAGAACAGCACTACGGGTGATGCCCGGCAAAATGTAGTGACTCTCCGGATAGGTGACCACCTGGCCTGCAAACACGGCACCAAAACTGGTATAGGAGCCTTCGGTAACGGCCCCATCCCTTACGAACAATACATCCTTGGCGTTTTTTTCACGGGCTTTCTGGGCGGCCAGGATGTTGGGCAGCAGATTTACGGATTTTATATCGCAGCGCAGCCAGCGGTTGTCAGGGGTTAAGACAACCCGGACCCCCTGCTTTAGCTCCTGATTGGGTGACTCGAAGGGGGCGGCGTAAGCGTATACGGTAACCGGTGTCTCTGCGTCCGGGAAGGGATGGTTGCGCGGCGCGGCCCCCCGGGTTACCTGGATGTAGATGACCGCCCAACCCTGTTCAAGCCCATTCTCGCGCAGTAAAGTTTCCGGCACATGGTGCAGCGCGTCCATATCCGGCGGTTGAATACGCAGCTCCTCCATACTGCGCATAAGCCGCTGAAAATGTTCAGCGGCCTTGAACTGGCGTCCGGCATAAGCGCAAATGACTTCGTAGACGCCATCGCCGAATAAAAATCCCCTATCGTCGGGAGATAGGCGGACGTCGTCCTTTGGTTTGTATTCACCATTGAAATAGACAGTCATGCCCACTCCCAGGGTTGTCCCCGAATTTTACTGCTCGTCTGTTAACCATTTGATGAGCACGGCCACAATGGCCATCAGGATGACAATCCCAACGGTAATCAGGAAAAACCAGTGCTCCCCACGGACAATAGCCGCCCGTCCTTTGAGGGTCTCCCCATAAACCGTGTATCGGTCAAGGTGACGAATGATGTGGTCGGAAATGAAGGGCAGTTTGAATTTCAAACTGCGGGTAAACAACCCCACAAAACCAACCAAGGCCACCGGGGCGGCCAATATCCAGAATGCAATGGTTACCAGACTTGTTTTTTGTTTCATAACGATTTCGCCAGCCTGCGGGCAAACACCTGCCGGTACCGATTGTTGCTAGGGAGGGGTTGAAGCGTCTAGGATCTCTTCCAAAGGCCGATTGATGTTTTTCTGGATCGTATCCGGGTAGCCTTTTTCCATGCTGAAATTGACATCTTTCCGGAAGAGGGTTTCGAAAGCGACTTCTTCGCCCCGGCGTTCACCCATAACGGCATCCAGCAACACGCCCCTGCTGATAAATAGATGGCAGGGGTCCATACCTTCCGCCTCGACCGTAATCGTACAATTTTGCCCTTCCAACATGACCATCTCCAGGAAATTGGCCAGGGAAATGGGCGCTTTTTCCTTGCGGGGCGTTTCGTTGGCCAGTGCCGCCAGCACGTCGTTCACCAGATCCGGAACAGTAAGCGGCTTGTGATAGAATTTCATGAGGTCTTCTGGCAACTTGGATTTCAATCGTGAAGTGCCATAAGCCGTCATCACAAAGACAGGCAAGGTTGGAAAAAATACATTCAAATAGGCAATAACCATCAAACCATTGAGCCTGGGCATATTGATATCAGTGATAACAAGTTGAATTTGTTCAACTTCCAGAATATCAATGGCGACCTGGCCATCTTCGGCCTCAAAAATGCGCAACTCGCCGCTGGCTTTTTCCAGGGCAAGTGAAATCATCTTGCGCAAAACACGATCATCGTCAGCTATCAGCACGCTCTTCATGGACCCCCCGAAGTTGACGGTGGCAGCAAATTTGCCTGCTGAAGCGTATAGCTACTAACTGATTGCTATCACTACATTAAGATCTTTTCAAGAATTTGTTGGGTCTGAAGACGGATGACAGGTGCCAATCGTGTTTTTTTTCCAGCTCAAGACCGCTGTGCAGGGCGGACCTGTGGACCGGGTAACTCCCAGAGCACCGCGCAGCACAGGCTCCGGCCGCCGGTGACCAAATTCAGCCCTGACCGGCGGCCGGGTAAGCTATTGCGCCGCCGGCGATTGCGAACTTCGGTGGGGCAACCACTTCAAAACAAGGGCGTGCCTCAACCGGGAAAACCAGGTAGCCGGCGCATGATTCTCCCCTGCCTGGTTTGCGAAAATTAATTCGCTTTCATCAATCTCCGTAAACAATTCTCTCAAATCCCGGTGTTCAAGAAATAGAAACATCCGTCGTTCGGAATCGGCCAATTTATAGGCTTTTAATAGGTGATCGGTGGTAAGTTGCATCATAGCCTCCTTTCAGACAGTTGGTTGGGTGTCCTGCCTGGCGTGACATCGCTCCATGATGTACGTCTGGGCAAGCTCCACAATCTCGGGGTCTTTCAACAAGCGTTTATGGCCCAGCCCCGTGGTCGTATGCAGGACCATCTGGTTGCATTGTTCCGAAACTTTGTGGGTATCCGCATAGGGTGTTGTAAGGTCATCCCGGTCGTGAATCACAAGCACCCGCGATGTAATCCGACGGGCCAGCAGGTGTGGGCTGTGCCGCAACAGGCTGTAGCCGGAGTGCCGTTCGATGTCCCTTATCAATTTTTCAGAGACAGTCAGGGGAATGCCGTGCCGATAGAAAGTCTGACGCAACAATTTGCCAGGTTGAAAGGCCGGTGCGATAAGCACCGCTTCAATGTTGGTCATGTGGCCAGCCAGGTGGTTGATAACGGCCCCGGCGCCCAGTGAATGGGCCACGACCCCTTTTATGTCGGCCCCCTCCGCCTGGTCAAAAATGGCCGTTACCGCATCTGCCATTTCAAAAAAGTTGGTCTGCCGCCCCTGGGATTCACCGTGGGCCGGGGCATCATAGGTGAGAATGCGGTATCCGTTGTCCAGAAGGGTTTTAAAGAAGGGGCCGAACTGAATCCCACGGCTGTTCCAACCGTGTACAAAAAGAATCCCCGGCCCCCGGCCCCACTGCCAGCCCTGTATCCTCTTGCCGTGCACTTCGAATTGAAAGCGGCGGCCGCTTTCTAATAACTGCCTGCCGCGCGCACCTATCCGGGGTCTGGTGGGGGCAAAAAATTTTCTTTTGACCAGATTCCCGGTCAGCCCCGGCGCCATCCGGCCCATCAGAGCAAACAAATGGGGACCTCGATAGTTGCCATATCCCATATTACGAACGTTCGTGCTTTTATAATTTCCTGATAATACCCGGCTTGTCATTTCATCCTCCTGTATTTTGCGCGCTGGGAACAGGCCCGCTGGGATGGCTACATATAGTCTTCCAGCAGGCGGTTGAGTGCGGTTTCCTGGTGCTTCCGGGTTTCTTGATCCTGCAGCAACTTGTGGTAGAGATGAAAACCAAGGAGCAGTGAGTATAGATCGAAGGCAAACTGGTCACAGTCGATGTCCCGTCGCAATTCGCCTTCACGCATGGCGGATTGGCAGAGCCGCTTGAGGCTGGTGAGCCATTCCTCCTGCTGGGCCAGCAGGGCATCCCGGACCTTCCCGGGACGATTGCTGAAATCTGTGCTGGCGGTCACGAAGATACAGCCGCCGGTCAGCCGTCCGGTCCACTGCACCCAGTTGTCTACCAGTTGCCGGATACGGCCGACACCGGCTTTGGTTCGCAGGGCCGGAACGATGACCCCATCGGAGAAAAGGTCACCGGCAAAGTGTAAAATTTCAATCTGCAGGTTTTCTTTGGATTTGAAGTGGGCAAACAGTCCGCTTTTGGACATACCGGTTGCCTTGGCCAGTTCGCCGATGGTGACGCTTTCCAGACCTAACCGGCTGGCCATATCCAGACCGGTTTCAAGAATGAATCGTTTGGTATCAGCTCCTTTAGTCATGCCCATAAAAATAGTACGACCGTTCGTACTTGTCAAGTAGTTTTTGACCCGGCGCTCCCCGCCGCGTATAAGAGTACACATAACAACCCATTATTATTAATTAAAATTCTATACTAGGAAATCCGGATTGTTGCACCACTAGGTTTCGAGGTAGGCAGAAAGCTGGGCATACAGGTCATCCGATATGGCAATCGACCTGTTTTGCTGGTAGTCGAAGCAAACCTGCACCGACTCTCCGGTGGCAAATGTGATGGTGGGATCGCCGCCATCTACGAGCTGGTAGTGGAATTTGAAACTCTTACCGCCGATCTCCTTGACCCACATCTGGAGCTGCAGGGTGTCATCCAGGGTGACTGGTCGCATAAAGTCGCAGCTTACGTGCGCCAGGATGAAAGCAAATCCGGGGAACTTATCCTTCTGCGAATCGGAATAAAAAAATTTCAGGCGCCCATACTCAAAATAGGTAAAATACACTGCGTTGTTGACGTGGCCCATGGCGTCCACATCCCGAAAACGCAGGTCTATGTCTGTCACAAACACCTCAAAATCAGCCATTTTTTCCTCTTCAATCCAATTCGAGGCTACCACCCAAGCTGCCGCCAGCCTGAGCCAGGCCTGCGACCTTACGGGTGCAAATCTTTAACGCCTTGATATCAAACAGATAAGTAAAGGTCAACGCCTCAACTGTAATAAACCCGGATACGGGATGATAATTGGAGACCCTTTGCGGGCCCAATATTTCATTTTCTGCTTGCCAGCAACTTCAAACTGTTATAATTGATTTCCCTTGGTCATTTTTTTCCGACAACACATCAAAACGAAAGGAACCAAATACTGCATGGAAGCTGAGCAGAAAAAGAAACTTGAAGAACAATTACGCAAATTGATGGCCCAGGCTGAAGAGCCGTCCGAGGAGAAACAAACCGCCCCAAGAAAGAATGGCAATGTCCGGGTCATTCGCCGCCGCCGCGGTGAACCGGATTTGGTCATCGCCTAACCGCTTTACAAAACAGGCCTTCCCGGCCGCACTTACAACACTATCATGCCGGAGCTACCCGAAGTTCAAACCGTTGTTGACGATCTGATCGCCGCCGGTGTACCGGGGGCCGGCATCGCCGACGCCAGGGTGTTCTGGCCCAAAACCATTGCCGACCAAAACCCTGCTGTTTTTAGCCGGCAACTCCGTAAACGGACAATTACCGCGATTTCCCGCCGGGGTAAATATATCATTTTCCACTTGCAGCCCGAGCTGATGCTCCTGTTTCACCTGCGCATGACCGGCCGGTTTGTGTTGGCCCGGTCCGGTACCCATCGCACCCGGCACGACCACCTGATTCTTCGGCTGGATGACGGCCGTCAACTCAGGTTTCACGATACCCGCAAATTCGGGCGCGCTTACCTGGCCCCCACCCCCGAGGTCATCACCGGGCACCTGGGGCCGGAGCCCTTGTCGGCTGAGTTCACGGCCAAAAAGCTGGCTGCCCTTTTGGCGGCCCGCAAGCGGCAGCTCAAGCCGTTATTGCTGGACCAAACCTTTATTGCCGGGCTCGGCAATATATACGTGGACGAGGCCCTGTGGGAAGCCCGCCTGCATCCGCTGATCAATGCGAATGAACTCAATGCCGCGCACGCCACGAAGCTGCACCGTGCCATCCGCAAGGTCCTGAGACAAGGCCTGAAAAATGCGGGGACCTCCTTGGGTGACGGCCAGGCCAACTTTTATTCGCTGGAGCGCGGAACCGGCCGCAACCGCTCCTTTCTCAACGTGTTTCGCCGCACCGGCCAGCCCTGCCCAAGCTGCACCAGGCCCATCGAACGCTTGGTGGTCGGTCAGCGCAGCACGCATATCTGTCCTCACTGCCAATCTGCTCCCAAACGTTAGACCCTGGCCTTGCAGCGCCCCTTCGGCCGGTTGCCCGACTGTGGGGTTTGGCCTATCAATAAACCGTTCCCGCACCCTTATTGCCGAACCGGTAAGTGATTCATAAGTTTTGGGAGTATGAATTGAATCAGGCAACGGCTTTCGTTGGGATGGACGCAATGGGACTCAAAAAAGTTAAAGCGCTACTCGCCCGGAATATCCAACTCGGCCGCAATCCAAAGGCGCTTTCAGCCAGCGTGGCGCTCGGTTCCGTATTGGGTCTTTTCCCGATACCCGGAGTCGCCACCGGCATGTGCCTGGTGGCCGCCATTGTATTGCGGCTCAACCCCGTTGTTCTGCAGGCCGTGAATTACGCCGTATACCCGCTGCAGATAGGCATGCTGGGCGTGTATTATGCCCTCGGGAACCTCTGGTTCGGCCCTATTGGCGCCTTGCAGGAACTTCGCCGGCTACCCGAATTGGCTCGCCAGGACCTGCTGGCAGGGTTTCAAAGCTTAGGTCAGGTAGCGTTGCCGGTTATGGGCGCCTGGCTCCTGACCGGCCCGTTGATCGGCTTTATGCTCTATGTGATGGTCCGCCCGGCCGTTTACAGACTTGTTCCGGTGGCTGTCACCGGGAACAATGTTAACCGCCAATCAGGGCGCCACCAGAGGTGAAGAACATGAGAAACGCTATTATCTGGATCGCTGCTATGGTTATCATCGCCTTATCGGGATGCAGCACCCGGACAGCGATTGAAACCGTGGACGCGGTAGACCTCAAACGTTTCATGGGGGATTGGTATGTGATAGCAAGCATCCCCACCATGTTTGAAAAGGAGGTCTACAATGGGGTTGAGTCATATCGGCTGGCGGAAGACGGCACCATCTACACAACCTTTACCTTCAACAAAGGCGCCTTTGACGGTCCCGTAAAAACATACCGGCCAAGAGCTTTTGTAGAGGATTCGAACTCAAAGGCAGTGTGGGGCATGCAGTTTGTGTGGCCCTTCAAGGCCGAATATCGGATTATTTACCTCGATAAAGAGTATGCAACCACGGTTGTCGGCCGCACGAAACGTGATTATGTTTGGATCATGGCCCGGGAACCTGCAATTGATGCGGCCGACTATAACCGGATACTCCAATTTATTGCTGACCAGGGCTATGACATCAGTAAAATAAAGAAAGTGCCCCACTCCAGGGGTATCGCATCTTAGGAGGTAACCGCTGGTTTATGACGGCAAGTTTGCACTGCGCGCACCTTGATCCGGGGTGGTGCTTTTGCTCTGTCCCCGCCGCTTCACGCGCGCTGAGGTCGTTACGCAACCCGTTGACAAGGTCGAGGCCATCTTGAATATCGTTCCCGTGCATAAATATCGCCCGCTTTCACAACCGGGGCGTGATCCTGGTGATTGTGAATGGCGCTCTGTGCTTAGATCCCGGACAAAAACATCCTGCCGGCCGACGACAAAAGACAAGCAGGGACTGGCCAGTCCGCTCGCGCGCTACTATAACCCGACCGGTTTCCTTCGCCCCCTGGCACCTGTCCGCAAAGGGGTCCTGGTGAATGTATACGTGTGACGTTCATTTTACCACATCACGATTTCTTCCACTTTTGCGCCAACCAATCCATTGACCAAATTCTTTCGAAACAATTGCCTTGGCCGCATTGCGGCGCAAGCGCCGCCCACCTGCCTTGACAGCCCTCTTAAGGTGCTGATTATAAAAGGTAGATTTTACAATGGCCGGCAGACCCCGATTGACAAGGAGGTTCACGATGTCCCTGAACGGTGGTGATGTAATCGCAGATGTTTTAAAGCGCCAGGGTGTACCGCAGGTCTTCACCCTATGTGGCGGCCATATTTCTCCGATCCTGGTCGGCTGTAATAAAAAGGGCATCCGGGTGGTGGATACCCGGAACGAAGCGGCCGCCGTTTTCGCCGCTGACGCGGCCGCCCGGCTGACCGGCATACCCGGTGTGGCCCTGGTGACGGCCGGGCCGGGTGTAACCAATACCATCACCGCTGTTCAAAATGCCCAGATGGCCCAGGTGCCCCTGGTGCTGATCGGCGGTGCCTCGGCAACCATCCTGAAAGGCCGCGGATCACTTCAGGATATCGATCAGCTGCCCCTGCTGCTGTCCGTTGTCAAATTGGCCGACACCATTAAACGGAATTGCGACATCGTACCGGTTTTGGAAACCGCTTTTGCCACGGCCCGCTCCGGCGTACCCGGCCCCGTCTTCGTCGAGTGCCCTATCGACCTGCTCTACGATGAAGAACTGGTCCGAAGCTGGTACCTGGCAGGTAGCCAGAAACAATCATCGCCGACGCTCAGTCAGCGGGTAAAAGATCTTTACCTGAAGCACCACGTAGACACTGTGTTTGCTTGCGACTTTGAAACCATGGCGCCGAATTCGCCCGGTTTGCAATCCCGGACGGCCAACCATCCCAAAATGCTGAAAGCCATTGACTTGTTCGAGAAGGCCGACCGGCCGGTACTGGTCCTGGGCAGTCAGGTCATGCACAGCCCTGGATATGCCCTCCGCCTGGCAAATGCGGTCGGCAAATTGGGGATCCCCGTATACCTGGCCGGCATGGCCCGGGGTTTGCTGGGTGCCGGCCATGAACTGCACATGCGGCACAAGCGCAGGCAAGCCCTGCAAAACGCTGACCTGGTCATTCTGGCCGGCATGCCCTGCGATTTTCGCCTGGATTACGGCCGGGTCATCAACCCCAAAGCCGATCTGCTGGCCGTCAATCTCAGCAAGCCGGACCTGACGCTTAATCGCAAACCCACGTTGCCCGTGCACGGGGACCCCCAGCTATTCCTGATCGCCTTGGCCGACCACCCGGCCTACCTGCCCAAAGACAGTTGGGCTGCCTGGCAACAAATTCTCGCCGAGACCGACCGGCTACGGGATGATGAAATCCGGAACATGGCCCACGCTAAAACGGACCATGTCAACCCACTGACATTTTTCAGGAAGCTGGACCAGCACCTCCAGGCCAACAGTATCCTGGTGGCCGACGGGGGCGACTTTGTTGCGACCGCCGCTTATACCCTGCGCCCCCGCAAGCCGCTGCAGTGGCTTGATCCGGGGGTTTTCGGCACCCTGGGCGTCGGCGGAGGCTTCGCCCTTGGGGCGAAAACGGCCAATCCGGGTGCAGAAGTCTGGATTATTTACGGTGATGGTTCCGCCGGCTACAGCCTGGCGGAACTGGACACGTTCGTCCGGCATGGCCTGCCGGTGATCGCCGTGGTGGGCAATGATGCCGGTTGGACCCAGATTGCCCGCGATCAGGTAGCGATCTTGAAAGATGACGTGGCAACGGTGCTCCGTCATACGGATTATCACGTGGTGGCCGAAGGCTTCGGGGCCGCCGGCATCCTCGTAGACCGCGAAGATCAGATCGATGCCGCGCTGGAGCAGGCCCGCACCCTGGCCGCCGAAGGTCGCCCGGTATTATTGAACGTTATCATCTCACCGACTGATTTCCGAAAAGGATCCATATCGGTCTAAGGCCGACCGACCGGCTGTCGGACGTCGCGTCCCGTGTTAATATCGTATGTTGAGGCGTTGATATTCGCACCAAGGCCAAGATTCATCCGCTCCCGGCGGCTTGGCCAATAAGGCTGCGCCAAAGGCTTACGTCTTCGCCTTAGGCTACGCCGCACAAGACGCCAGACAAGAAAAAGTTGGTGGGAGCGCCGCTACTTTTGGATTCCATCAGGATCAAAATGCAACGACGCCATATCAAAGTCTTCCAGAATGGCGGCGATCTCTTCTTCCGGAATTTCGGGCAGGGTCTTGCGGTCCGGCCGCAAGGTTCTGGCATCGCGTAGATAGACATGAATAATTTCAGTGGCGCTACGGGTGGTGTTCCAATGAATCAGTACGCGGATACACATGGGCAGGCCGTCGGGCACTCGCATTTCATGCCCGCACAAAAGAGCGGCATCATACCACCCCAGCTGTCGCGCCGCCAGGGCCGGGTAGGTTGCATCTAGATCCACCGTGGTGGTGAAGTAGGCACTGGCGACATCTTCCGGCCGCATTTCGTTGGCCCGGATGATAATGTACATCATCTCGCGCGTTGCCTCTAAAATGGCTTCTTTTGTATTTTCGATCACCGTGGTGGCCCCGCGCACACCGCGGCAGCGAACCGGGCCCGCCTGGTTGTGCGCATTTGATTGAGAGATCATAACAACTCCTGCTTAACTCAGGTCGTTTTGGTTTGCATGCTCTCGCTGCCAAAGGGTTTTACCATTACCAGCAGTTGTGGCAGCAAGGTCAGGGCGGCCACCAGGGCGATAAACATGGCCAGACCGGTGAAAAGGCCAAAGTAGATGGTCGGCCAGAAATTGGAAAAGACCAGAATGGAAAAGCCGATGATAATGGTAACCGAAGTGTAGTACATGGCGTGCCCGATGGTCCCGTGACAACGATAGAGTGTCTGGTAGTAATCCCCATCTTTCCGGATCTCTTCCCGAAAGCGGTAGATATAGTGAATGGTATCATCGACGGCGATCCCGATACTGATGGCTGCAATGGTAATGGTCATCATATCCAGGGGAATATTGAGCCACCCCATAACCCCCAGGACCGCGCCGGAGGCAAACAGGTTCGGGAACAGGGCAATCAGGGCCAGTTGCAGTGATCGAAACAACACCAGGAACATGACCAGCAGCGCCAGAGCCACAACCCCGATGGTTTTGATCTGTGAAGCAAACAAGCTCTGTAGCATGTTGTTGTACAGAACCATCGCGCCGGCAATCTTTACCCGGTCGGGATCCAGCCCCAGCTTGTGGACCAGGTCGTGCCGGATCTGCTTCAGCAGGGCATCCCGTTTAAGGGTCTTTAGGGAGTCCTTGATACGCACCGCAAAACGGGCCTCGTTGGCTTCGAAGGACACGTAGGGTTTGATGATCAGGTCCTTGTACTTGTCCGGCAGCTTGGTGTAAAAGACATTCGTTTCAAAACTATCCAGGGCATCGCCTTTGCGCAGGTTGCGGGCCAGTTTGAGGAGGGTGCCAAATGAGAGCACCTTGCCGGTTTCCGACAGGCTGTCGAGGTAGTCATGCACCTTTTCGATGGTCTCCAAGCGCTCATCGATGAACCAGTATTTATCTTTCTGCGCCTCCATCTCCTCGTCGAGCAACTCCATCAACTCGGCGTCCTCTTCGTCCTCCAGGTAGGTCGCATCCAAATCTTCGTCGGATTCCGCGGCCAGGTCGGCATCCGCAAATTGCACGATGATATCCAACGGGGTGGTACCGCCCAGCTTCTCGTCAATCACTTTCATACCGCGGTATATTTCCGTGGACGCTTTGAAATAGTCGATAAAGCTGTTTTCAACTACCAGCCGGAGAAGGCCGGCGACGGTCAGCACGGAGAAAAACAGGGTCAGAACCATCACCAGGCCGCCCCTTTTACGGGTAAAATCGGCCAGGAGCGTGATAAAAGCGAAGTTGAAGCGCCGGTTGCCGGACGGTGGGTTCTCTTTGGGCAATAGGACGACGCAAGCGGGAAAGAGGAAGAAGGTCAGTATCAGGGAAACCAAGATGCCGGCACTCATCATCCAACCGAAATGAATGACGGGTTTGATGTCACAAAACAGCAACGAGCTGAATCCGGCAATCGTCGTCAGGGCCGCATACAGGCAGGGAATAAATTTGGCGCGGACTGTGTCGGACACCAGGGTGCGTTGGTCACTCTCCGGATTCTCCCGCAGGTATTCACGGTAACGGACAATCAGGTGTACCACGATAGCCAGGGTGATAATAAGCTGTAGCGAGATAAAATTAGAGGAGATAACGGTTACCTCCCAGCCAAAGGCACCCAGGATGCCCATCATGGCAATCACCGACAGAAAGCAGCAAAGCATGGGCAGCGCCACCCAGCGTATCCGCCTGAAGATGAAACCCAGCATGACCACGAGCAGAATAAACACCCCCAGGCCAAACCCCTTGAGATCGGCCTTGATAAAGGAAATCATATCATCCGCAATCATGCTGACCCCGCCCAGGTAGAGTTCAGCCCCGTCACGGTAGTTATCCAAAATGGCCCGGACGGCCGCGATATCGCGGTGTTGAATCACATTCATGCGGTCCAAGTGGGCCCGGATCAGTTTAACGGTCTTTTTTAACTCATCGGCCTCATGGTCGGAAAGCCCCTCGCTATCGCGCCGCTGCAGGTATTCGTTGCGTTTGTCGATCAACTGCCGATAGATGTGATCCCGTTTGAGGTTCACAACCAGGGCAATGGTCTGCATGTCCCGGCTGACGAGCAGGTCCCGGTAAAAGGGGCTGTCCCGGAACTCCACCCGAGCCAGTTGGCGATCGGTTTGGGGGGAATCGAGCGTACGAGCCCCCGCGGAAAGTTCGGCATAGGTCAGGGGCGGGCTTTCAAAAAGGGGCACATCCAGGATCGACAGCACCGAGGACACCCGTTCCAGCTTTTCCAGGTCTGTTTTGAGACTGCGCAGGTTCTGGAGGGTCGTTTGTGAAAACAGGTCCCCTTCATGGGGTGCGTAGGCCACGATGAGAAAGTCGTTGGTGCCGTAACGGGCGCTTACCTGCCGGGCGTAGTGCAGGTCCTGGTCATTCTCGAGCAAAAGGGTTTCCGCAGAGGCGTCGACTTTGAAATCCCGGGCTTTGTAACCCAGCACCGATATGACCACTATCAGGCCCAGGATGACCATTACGGGCTGATCGAGGACATATTTCTGGTACCACTGTGCAAAACGAGACATAGTGCATCACTTTCGAGTTGGCAAGTCAAAGAGGATGTGGTTCGGGGTTGGATACCAAACCGGCTGGCAAGAGTCAAATCGGAGGGACATTTTTAATGAACCCGTGCATCTCAGGCAACAACTGGTTGTGGGTTGGTTGGTACTAAAATTACGGACCCCTCTAAAGGACCACAACACCCGTCGCGTTGCCTGCAAGCGATATAGCGACTGCACCGCTTCACCGAGGGTGTTGCGTTCATTTTAGGTTCAGTCTCGCACTTGACCGTCTGAGTAAGGATGCATTAAGGCTGCTGAACTGCACCTGACTCCCGGGCACTTCATATGTCAAGGAACCCGGCCCTGTTTAGCGGAATAGCATTTGCGTTCAATAAACCCATTGGTCCGGTGATCGAAAACCGCATCCTGCTCGTGAATGACCCGGGCGCCTCCTTCCCAGGCACCACAAGCCCAGACCGCCGTGTCTCCCAGGTTAAATTTATGGCCGCAGGCCGGGCAACCATTGCTGTTGAGGGTGTTCAGTTTTTCAAGGTCTATGATAAAGGTTTTGCCTTTACGTCTACTGGGCATGATGCTCACCTCCTGTGGTTGCAGCATTGTCCAGGCCGGGTAAATGCCTTAACTTACCCGGCCCGGTACTTTCTGCACATCAGGATACCATGGCGTATCCGGCTGATTTCCAGGCATCCACACCACCACCAAGCACCTTGGCATTGGTGAAGCCTTCCTTGGTATAGTTTTCCGCCTGACCGGCGGCACTGGCTTCTCCATTTCAGGCGCAGTAGAAGAAGATTTCCTGATTCCTATCAAGACCGGATAGCTTTGTTTTGAATTCCGTCATGGAAACAGCCCCCTCGAGATGGACGCCGCGGAATTTTTCATCATCGTCATAGGCGCACACCAGAAGGGCGGCGCCATCACTTACTTTGCGGTGCACTTCGTCCACCGCGACACGTTCAGGTACGCTCATATCAATCCTCACTTAAACGACACGTACTGTCGTCTGTGCTTAGTTTATGTAATATATTTCAGCCGGTGAAAACATTGCCGTCTCGGATGCCCTAACTGTAGCTCAGCCCGTTTTTTCGTTGACGTTATTGGGTTCACCCAGAACTCAACCGGCACACGCTATAAACTATGTCCCGCTATGTATCCTGTCAATTTTCCCAAGCAACCCCTCAGGTGCCATTGGTTTGCCAAAGTCGAATTCCAACGCTGATATCGGCTGGTCAGGTAAAATTGCAGATCATGCTGTCCTGAGGCACAAAGGTACGATACTTTTTTCCGGCCTCCCGGGCCAGATACCCTGGAACGGCTATCCCGGAATCGAATTCGGCATAATTTACAAACGTTCTTCCGTCGATTCGCACCTTCATACCCTCCTGGGGGTCTTTTAGCGGAATCACCGCAAATGTTTTAATAAACCTCTCCCCGAGATCCTGGTACCCCAGCTTGGAAGCATGTTCTCCCACACTTACCTCCATGTAATGTCGGGCCCCCTTTTGGACTTTATCTCTAAATTCCGAATCAATATCTTCAATAACGCCCTTTAGTCTATCGTTCATGATACGTCTCCTTTCTAAATGCAATGTTTTGCGCACTCACATATCCACATACGGCGGATTCAGCGTATTGACGGCGCATGGGCTAATCAATCTTTCTTAAGTTTCCTGAGTATCGTTCAACCGTAGACGCTTCCACGCACTCGTTTGCATCCGGTTGTCCATCAGCGTACTCTTTCTCTCCCAACGGGCAGTAGTAGTCTTCACCGGTATCGTCTGTCACTCTTTTGAATTCAGTGTTGGCGTTGCTCATTTTGGACCCCTCATTGTTTTTGTTGAGTTTGAATGTTCCGTGCGCGATGATAGCGCGCGGGTTGTCAACTATCCTTTACTTATCAACAACCTAAGCGCTGGGCGTCTAAAGGCAATATGGGTTGACTGACAGCGGGATAAGGGGAGGATACTATCATTCTCAGACGCCGGCCTAGTGTTTGCTGTAGGGTGGAGGCTCATTGACGGTTTGCATATCGCCAGCAGGTGGGCCTGCTCCTTGGCGGCGTATCCGTACTAACAAACTGAATCTGAATGCTTAGAAGGGGTGCAGCATGCGTGTCGCAGCCGATTGATTCTGCAGTCCGATTTAAGGATGTGAAATAAGATACAAGCGCCGGGAGGTGTTCCCGGATATGATGCCGGGCAGGTTTTGCGCCTCAAATCGAGCTATGAGGCGTGCCCCTGCACGGCGCTTTCTATTAAAGCCGACCCTTAAGATCGTCTTCCGGCAACTCACAAGCAGCGGTAATCCGAGGTGTGTATCGCTCCGGGCGCTTTGCCATGGGACGTCCTACAACCCTGGCGATGGCTGCCAACATGCCGTGAAATACCCACTCGTGAAACGGGTAGAGTACATACCAATAGAGGATCCCCGCCAGTCCCCGCGGCAAGAAACGAGATAACAGTTGCACTTCAGTCCGCCCGCTTGAAGTGGGCGTCAATTTTATCTCCAACATGGCCTCACCAGGTGTTTTCATCTCGGCCAGCAACAACAGGCGCCGGTTGGGCTCGACTTCCAGCACACGCCAGAAATCGAGCGCGTCTCCAGCCAACAACTGCTCGGGATGCCGCCGGCCGCGTCGCAAGCCCACGCCGCCGGCCAGGCGGTCGAGGACACCCCGCAATTGCCATAGAAAATCGGCATGATACCAGCCGGTCGATCCGCCGATTCTTTGTACGGGACGCCAGACCTCTGAGGCAGGGGCGTCCAATTCTGCCCGGTAGCCGCAGCGTAAGATGGTGCCGCCAGCCCAATCGGCATCGCCGCACCGCGCCCATTCAGGGGCGACCATCTCTCCGGCATCCATCCAGCAAGTATCCACCTGCTCCTGAGCCAGGCGATCCAGGGCCAGGCGAATGGCCTCCTGACAGTTCAGCAGTTTCTGCGGCACCAGTTTGCGGATGCGGTTCTCGGTACATACCGCCTCACTGGTCAGCCCTTCGGTCAAAGGCATGGCAATCGCGGCCGGCACGGGCGTTACCAAGTGGATCCAGTATGAGCTCAGTCTGGGGGTCAGCACCGGCACTGGAATAATGAGGCGTCGCCGCAGGCCGGCCTCGGCGGCGTACAGGTGCAGCAGGTCCTGGTAGGTCATCACCTCGGGGCCGCCGACATCAAACGTTTCGCCGATGGTTTTCGGTTGCTCGAGGCATCCGACCAGATAGCCGAGGACATCGCGAATGGCAATGGGCTGATTGCGGGAACGCAGCCAGCGTGGGGTAATCATGACCGGCAGGCGATCCACCAGATAGCGCAATATTTCAAAAGAAGCACTGCCGGACCCCAAAATCACGGGCGTCCGCAGATGGGTGGTCGGCACCGGCCCCTCCTGGAGGATGCGCCCGACTTCCAGACGGGAGCGCAGGTGCTTGCTGGCCGGCACGCGTTCTTCCGACAATCCGCCCAGGTAAATCATGCGTTTAACGCCACCGGCGGCCGCAGCAGCTACCATATTGTGGGCTGCCGTGCGGTCGGCAGCGGCGAAGTGGCCTTTTTGGGATATCATGGAATGCACCAGGTAATAAACCGCATGACATCCTTGCGCGGCAGCGGTCAGCGAGTCGCGCTCCATCACATCCCCGGCGACCAGTTCGACCTGGGGTTCGCAGGCCCAGGTGCGTCCGGCCAACTTCTCCAGCGAGCGGCCCATGGCCCGCACCCGGTAGCCGGCTTCCAGCAATTTGGGTATCAGGCGTCCCCCGACATACCCGGTGGCCCCGGCAACCAGGATAGGGTCAGCATATTCCGGTTTGGTGTTGATTGGCTGAGAAGGCATTTTAAAAACTGCTCCGTAATTTTAGATCCAGTGGGTGCGGGTTCAGGTAGGTTTGTTCTTTAAGGTAGGGTTGATCGTATTTTCGAACGTAGTGATTGGCCAGGGTAACAGGGACGATCAGGGGGACCTGTTCGGACCGGTAGTTGTCGATGACCTGCAGCATCTCCTGCTTTTCATCGGCTGATAGCTGTTTTTTAAAATAGCCCAGGATATGCAAAAGGACATTGCTGTGCTTTTTGATGGTGGTCTTCAGTCGCAGGCTCTCCAACAACAGGTCTTCATAGCGGGCATACAGCTGGCCGGCCGGCAGGGATTTTCCGGCCGCCACCAGTTTGCCCATTTCACGGTAGTGCTTATAGCTGTGAGACATGATCAGCAGTTTTTGCCGGGTATGAAAGTGGACCAGGCGACCGACGGTTTTGCGCTTGGAAAGCACTGCCCGCCAGCGTCGCAGGGTGAATACCTGCTCGATAAAATTGGCGCGCAAACCGGGATCGTGGAGCATGCCGTCGTCGATGACGGGCAGGTTGGGATAGCGGTCCATCACCATCCGAGCATAGATGCCGACCCCATTGTAAAAAATCTGCTCGCGGGTTGCGAACACCTTTAACTTGCGCATGCCGTTGCTGGGTGATTTGGTCTTGAATATATAGCCGCACAGCGCTTCGCCATCGAGTTCTTTTAAACGTTTTTTGGCCCAGCGCTGCATCTGTGCGGTTTTGTCAACCCCGGTCTTGGTGGTCACCAGTCGGGGCGCGGCCGGGTCGCCGGCCAGGTGCATGGTTTCCCGCGGTATACCCAAACCGCACTCGGATTCGGGACAGACCGTTACAAAGTCGATGTGTTGTCCCAGGGTATTGACGATGAAACGATCACGCTTGTGCCCGCCATTCCAGCGAACCGGATTGCCCAGCAAGCAGCTGGCGATGCCAATTTTAATCTTTTCCATTCCGCCTCCAAATTAAACTTTTGAACTTGCCACCTGTCACACGTTGTCTTAGCTTACTACTTCAAATGAGACGTCTCGGCCAATTCACGAACAGTCACAATATAGAGCATAAATTGTTTTGTTACAAATATTCTCTCGACGAACAGGCCATCCAAATGTATTGAGAACCAGTGACCCAAAACCCCTTATGTAATCATTTTGCGGGAGACCCCATGACAACTCTACGCGCTGTGTTAGCTTCTGTTTTGGTTTCATTGATTTGGACACTTTCCTTCCCACCCATCATTGCCGCAGATCAAACCAAGCCGGCGGGGAAACGTCCGCCCCAAACCCGGTACACGATGTCATATACCCCCTTATATCAGTTGAAAGCCGACCTGGACAGTGGCGGCAGCTTCGATGTCCAGCGCCATTTTCTGCGTTTCAATGCCAACCGCACGCTCAATCGGCATTGGCTGGTGGGTCTGGGCCTGCGGTTTGATTATGAAAAATGGGATTTTTCAGAGGTGCAGAGATTGGCGGGCATTGACCTGTGGGACGAGATATTTCGTCCGGGTTTGAGCGTTCCTGTTTTTTACATGCCCGGCAATCAATGGCGTTTCGGGCTTATCCCTTCCATCGAGCTTGCCGGCGCCACCGGGGCGGAAGCCGGTGAATCTTTGTCCTACGGCACCGCGCTAATGGCGGCTTATGCCCTTAGACCCAACCTGACGATAGGATTGGGTGCCGGCGTGTTCGAGCGCCTGGACCAGACCGAAGGGTACTTCTTCCCGGTTGTCGACTGGCAAATCAATGATCAACTGCAGCTCACCAATCCGTTCGAAGCCGGACCGGTCGGCCCGGCAGGCCTGGAACTGGCCTATAAGCCGGATGACCACTGGGAAATGGGCGTCGGCGGCGCCTACCGCTCGTATCGCTTCCGTTTAGACGACAGCAGCACGGTGGCCGACGGCATCGGCCAGGTGGATTTCTGGGCGCCCTTTGCCCGGGTGGGTCGGCGGATAAGCAAACACCTGCTGCTGGAACTCAACGGTGGGGCCGCGTTGGACGGCAAGATCATCATCGAAGACCGCAACGCCCGGCACATTGGCGAAACCGACTATGAGACGGCCCCGTTTGTAGGGCTGACCTTACAGGGCAAGTTCTAATCATCGGCAGTCAGAACTCGATGCGGCCAGCGGATAAAAGGCAGGGGATCGATCAGCTTCACCTGCTCGGGATCGCGCATGCGGTTCCAGACAAAAGGCTCGTATACCAGACCTGGCGCGGGCCGACCGAGTGAAAGATGTAAATGGGGCAGTATCCCGGCTTTGGAGTGGCGGGTGTCGGAGATGGTCGCGATGATATCCCCGGCCTTGACGACGGCTTCGGGAACAATATGCTTTTCCGGGATGGTATGGGCGTAGACCGACATCAGGCGGCCGCCTGCGTGGACGGCATCTACATGTTCGAGAATAACGGCCTGACCAAGATAATCTTTAAACAGCGCCCGCACCACGCCGTCATGCATCACCGGTATCCGGGTATTTTCCCCCAACCGACAGGTCTTTCCGCCGGCATCCTGATAAAGACAGAAATCAAGTCCTTCATGGGGAAAATCACGCCGGCCCCCATCCCCCCACCACTTATCCGGCGAATTGAAAAGCATGCCGGGCCAAAACACCCAGTTCTGAAACTTTTCCGGATCGAGGCCATTGGCCGCGATGAGCGTCTCCGTAAATCGCGTTTGCATACTCAAGTATAGCGCCGAATCAAATCGGGCACAAGCCCCATAGAACGCTTGTATCCGCGAAACTGGCAGCCTTGGACATTCGGTTTTACGAGCAGCGCAAAGAAGTGCTTGAACTTGGATCTGGATCAAAAGCGCTCAAAGTGGGTCCCGGGTCCATCTCGTCAACAGGCGGCCATGGGTACTATCCTGGCCAAGGGGAACCCATTGATGAACGCACCCCTTGAAAGCAGGACCTGCTGGGGAGCCGATTGCCGTGAAATTTACATCTACTATCCTTTTCCGCAAGTTGACATTTATAGGGGGATTCGCTATTTCAAACCCTAACGTCGGCATCGCAGAGAGGCGCGTCCCGGATCGGGGTTCCAACGGCATGCGACCGCCTCTTTATGTCGACACGCATCGACCAAAAACAATTCTCTTTATCCTGACCCACCACGACCTGTGACCCGCTAGCAAGAAAGGCGACCCTATGCGGAGATTTGACAACGCCCGTGAGGAGTGGTTTCAGGACCCGCCTTACAACCTGGTGGACCTGTACGAGGAAGGTGTTGCAAAATTCGGTGACCGGCCCAGTCTCGGCGTGAAAAACCGGAGCACCGGTGAATATGAATGGGTGACCCACGGTCAGATTGCGGCGCGGGTGGCCAACCTGCGCGGCGGACTGGCCCAGATCGGCATCGGTAAAGACGATGTGGTCGGCATCATCATGAATAATTCCGTGGAGTATCCCGTTGTGGCCCATGCCACCTACAGCCGGGGGGCCTGGTTCGTGCCAATGTATGAAAAAGAGCTCCTGGCGACTTGGATGTACATCATCCAGGACAGCGGCATGAAGGTTGTCTTCGTGGCCAATCCCGAGATCCACGACCAGCTCACCACCGCCCAGACTGAACTGCCCAGCCTGGAAAAGATTGTGGTCATCCGGGGCGATGGGAATTTCACGCTGGCCGGCCTGGAAACAATGGGCGCAGAAAACCCGGTCGCAGCCGTTAAACCCGAAAGGGAAGATATCGCCGGTTTGATCTATACCTCCGGCACCACCGGCGATCCCAAAGGCGTCCTGCTCAGCCATGGTAATTACAGCGCCATGCTGAAAATCATCCGGGACAGCTTTGCCCCCCTTGACGAGCAATCGGTTTCCTTTTCCATTTTACCGTGGGGGCATGTTTTCGGGCAGGTGGGCGAACTCTATTTTGGCGCGGTCTGCGGCGGCAGCGCCGGCCTGATGGACAGCCTCGATACCCTGGTGGAGGACATCCGGAAAGTGCGGCCGACCACCCTGGTCGCCGTACCGCGTATATTCAATACCATCTATGCCGGCCTGCATGCCAAAATCGAGACCAAGGGCGGCCTGGCTGAATTACTTTTCAATATGACGAAAAGCGCGGCCGCCAAAAAGCGCGCCTCGGGCCGGACGAGCCTCAAATTCAAAATTCTGGACAAACTGGTTTTTGAAAAAATTAGGGCCGCTTTCGGTGGGCGTTTGAAAATGGCCCTGACCGGCAGTGCTGTAATGAATGAGGAGATAAAACGCTTCTTCCAGGATGTGGGCATCGAAACCTATGAAGGCTATGGGCTGACCGAATCTTCGATTGGTCTGACCTTTAACGGCCCGGTTTACGGAAATGTGATGGGCTCGGTGGGCACCCCCGGCAAACATATTCGCATCAAAATCGACAAAACCCTTACCGGCGAGGATAGCCGGGATGGAGAAATTGTCGCCTATGGGCCGAACATCATGCAGGGGTACCATAACAAGCCGGAACAAACCGAAGCGGTTATGACGGAAGATGGCGGTTTGCGCACCGGTGACCGGGGCTGGCTGGACGAAGAGGGCTTTCTTTATATCACGGGTCGCTTCAAAGAGGCCTACAAACTCTCCAACGGCAAATACGTCCATCCGGCCGCCATCGAAGAAGACATGAAGCTGAACCGCTTCGTGGCCAGCGCTCTTCTTTACGGTGCCGGCAAGGATTTCAATGTGGCCCTGGTGGTGCCGGACATGGCATTTTTGGAACCGGTTGCCCGCGACAAAGGCCTGGCGGCGTTGGATCACGCGGCCTTGCTTGAAAATGAAGACATCACGCGTTTTCTGGATGACGAAATTACAGCGCACTTAAAACAAACCTATGGTGGCTATGAAATACCGCAGAAAATGCTCTATTCAGCGGAGGCCTTTACGATCGAAAACGGCTTGCTAACCCAAACGCTCAAACTTAAAAGAAAAAAGATCCTGACCAAATATGGTGAAGCCCTGGAGGCGCTTTATGCTGCGTAAAAGCCATCACGAAGGTGTAGGTTTTTCTTGACAGAGGCACCTATTTGTTTTAACTAACTGAAATCACAAAATAAAACGAGGAGGCCGGTTATGATGAAAAAAATGGCAGCATTAATGGCAATGTTATTAGTGGTTTCGCTGTTGATCCCTGGTGCAGCGACCGCCAAAGTGTTTAAAATTGGTGTGACCACCATTGTTTCTCATCCAGCCCTGGAAGCCGATCAAAAGGGCTTCGAGAAAGCTCTGCAGGAGGCGGGTGTCCAGGTGACATATGACTACCAAAATGCCCAGGGCGAGATGTCCAATGCCCAGGCCATCGCCCAGAAATTTGCCGCCGACAAGGTCGACCTCGTACACGCCATCGCCACCCCGACGGCCCAGGCCGCCTGCAAGGTGATCAAAGACATTCCCGTTGTCTATTCTTCGGTTACGGACCCGGTGGATGCCGGTTTGGTAAAAACAATGGATGCCGCCGGCGGCAATGTCACCGGGGTTTCCGATGCCTGGCCGATCCAACGCCAGATTGATTTATACGCCCAAATAGTCCCTGACGCTAAAAAATGGGGCACGATCTATAACGCCGGCGACGCCAACTCGGTCCAGAGCATCAACTGGACGCGCGCCGCAGTCAAAAAGCATGGCCTGGAACTCATCGAAGTCACCATCTCCAACTCGGCAGAGGTCTACACCGCGGCCCAGTCCCTCGTTGGGCGGGTGGATGCGATCTACATTACCTCGGACAACATGGTCGCCTCGGCCCTGGGCTCTGTAACCAAGGTCTGCAATGCCAACCGGATTCCGTTTTTCGTGGGCAACACAGACCAGGTGCCATTGGGGGCCATCGCGGCGTTGGGCTTCAACTATTTCGAGGTGGGTTATACGGCCGGTAAAAAAGCCGCCATGGTACTGAAAGGTAAAAGTCCCGGTGCCATTCCCTCCGGGCTGGCGGAAAATCTGGTCTTGCATCTGAGCGTCAAAAACGCTAAAAAACAGGGTGTTATGATAAAGCAGAGTATCATCGACCGGGCCGACAAGCTGATTAATTAGCCTTAGCCTGGCGTACTACCAGACAGGGCGGGATATACGTTTCTACCCGCCCTGTTGCATGGCAACAGCCAGATAAGCAGTTATGATTCTCAGTATACTCCCTATCAGTCTGCAGCAGGGTTTGGCGTATGCCCTGGTAGCCCTGGGCATCGCTCTCGCTTTCCGGGTCCTCGCCTTTCCCGATCTGACCGTAGACGGCAGTTTTCCCTTAGGCGGCGCGGTGGCCGCCCGCCTGATCTACGCCGGCGTCGATCCTGCGCTGGCCGTGGTCGCCGCCGTGATAGCCGGCTTCCTGGCAGGGGCGCTGACCGGACTACTCAACACGCGCCTGAAAATCAATAGCCTGTTGGCCGGCATCCTCATGATGACCATTTTATATTCCGTCAACCTGCGCATCATGGGGCGGGCCAACATCCAATTGCTGGACCGGCCGACCATATTCACCTTTATGGAGAATATGGACGTGGTGCGCTATATCCCAGTGATCGCCTTCTTTCTGCTGGTTACCGTGGTAGTGAAAATCCTGCTGGACCTTTTCCTGCACACGGAATACGGAATGGCTTTGCGCGCCACCGGCAACAATGAAGACATGATCCGTTCATTGGGCGTCAATACCGATAACGCCACTGTGTTCGGCCTGGGTCTTTCCAACGCCCTGGTAGCGCTATCCGGGGCCCTGATTGCCCAGGATCAGGGATTTTCCGACGTGGGTATGGGCATCGGTATGATTGTCGCCGGCCTGGCTTCGATCATCATAGGCGAAGCCATGCTCAAACCCAAAACAGTATTTCGACTCACCCTGGCCGCCATTATCGGGTCGCTTCTTTACCGGTTTATCATATCCCTGGGTCTGCGTTTGGGATTGGCCCCGACAGACCTGAAAATGGCCACCGGGTTTATGGTCATCATTGCTTTGGGAATTCCGGCCTTCAAAAAGAGCCGGGAGGGAAAAATCCACCTGAGAGGGGTATGACCATGACCGCCAAAATGTTGTCCTTGGAGGGCGTCGTTAAAATCTTCAATGCGGGCACCCAGGACGAAAAGCGCGCCCTGGATGGGATCGATCTGGACGTGTCCGCTGGAGATTTCATAACGATCATCGGCTCCAACGGCGCCGGAAAATCCACTCTCCTGAACGTCATCGCCGGCACCCACACGCCCGATGAAGGCCATATCATCATCGACGGCGCCGACCTGACCCGAGCACCGGACTACAAGATGGCCAGCTATATCTCCCGTGTTTTCCAGAGCCCAACCATGGGCACCGCGGGTGACATGACCATCGAGGAAAACCTGTGCATGGCCGAACTGCGGGGTAAGCTCCGGGGTTTGAAATGGGGCGTCACCCACCAACGCCGTCGGCAATACCGTGAAATCCTGAGAGTCTTGGATCTCGGGCTTGAAGATAGGCTCAAACAGTCCGTGGGGCTGCTTTCCGGGGGACAGCGCCAATCCCTGACCCTGTTGATGGCCACCCTGACCCTCCCCAAACTGCTTTTACTGGACGAACATACCGCCGCCTTGGATCCGCGCACCGCTGAGAAGGTGATCACCCTCACCAATCAGATGGTTGCGGAAAACAATATCACCACCTTGATGGTAACCCATAACATGAGCCAGGCCCTGCAATACGGCAACCGGATGATCATGCTCCATCAGGGTGGCATCCAGCTGGATGTTCAGGGAGAAGAAAAGCAAAAACTGACCATCCAGGAGGTGATCAACCAGTTCGGTACCACCTTGAAAGATGAAACGCTGCTGGCCTGTCGCCCGGAGATACCTTAGAAGCGGTCTCAAAACCGCCTCTCGAACTCAATCTCCGTTTTGGGCGCGTAGTTCAAATCCTCGAAATACTGTCAGTATTTCTCCGGTTTGAACGAAACGCCCGCCTTGCCTGTCCGGCGACTCGTGCGGCGCCTTGTCCTTCGAAGCTCATAGAGCGAAGTAGGAAGCCTGAGGCGAAGACGTAAGCTTTCAGAGCGTAGACGGAACCTTGAGCCCGATTGAAGGATTTGAAACCGCTTCTTATAAAGGCATTTTGCATCAGCCCCTAATTGCTGAGCTCCGAATAGACGTACCCGGACAGCGTCTGCTTGGCCGCGATCGTCCCGGGAATCCGGACATTTAAAGTCTGTTATCTGAATATTTTCGATACTTCTGTCTCTGTTATGTTTTCTGTTTTCCCCTAAATTGGGTACCCAAACTACAATAGAGAGGACGCCCATGATCCCCTGTCAGCGAGAACTGTTTGCATTGCCTGATGACGTGGCCTATTTTAACTGCGCTTACACCGCCCCGCTCATGCGTTCGGCCGCGGCCGCCGGCCATCGGGCAATCGAAGAGAAGAACACCCCGTGGCGCATTACGCCCGGCGACTTTTTTGAAACCGGCGAGGAAAACCGGATTCTGTTCAGTCAACTGGTGGATGGCAACCCGGACCAGGTTGCGATTATTCCGGCCGTTTCTTACGGCATTGCCCTGGCGGCGAAAAACATACCGCTAACACCAGGACAATCCGTCCTGGTTCTGGAGGATCAATTTCCTTCCAATGTCTACCCCTGGTACCAACTGGCTGCCGAAAAAGGGGCCGTCATCACCACCGTCCCCCGGCCGGTAGATATGGACTGGACCGCGGCTGTCCTGACCGCTATCGACGACCAGGTCGCCATTACCGCCCTGCCCAATTGCCACTGGACGGATGGCACCACGTTGGACCTGGTCCGCATCGGAGAAAAATGCCGCGCCCACGGCAGCGCCCTGGTCATCGACGCCATTCAGTCCCTGGGGGCCCTGCCCTTTTCCGTGCGTGAAGTGCAGCCTGATTTCCTGGCTACCGGTGCCCACAAGTGGCTGCTGGGCGCCTACGGATACGGGTTTTGCTATGTGGATGCAAAGTGGTTGGACGGTCGGCCGCTTGAGGAAAACTGGCTCAACCGGGAAGCGTCCGAGGATTTTTCCCGTCTGGTCGACTACCGCAATGGCTACCAGCCCGGCGCCAGACGGTTTGACATGGGGGGCGGCAGCAGCTTTTTCCTGGCCCCGGTTGTGAAAGCCGCTCTGACCCAGATCCTGGCCTGGGGAGTTGCCGATATTGCCGCAACCCTGCAGACACTTACCGGCCAAATTGCAGCCCGTGCTGCGGATCTGGGATTTGAAGTCGCCCCGCAAAAGATGCGGGCGCCCCACATGCTGGGCCTGTATATGTCCGCGGGACTTCCCGGTGACCTGCCCGCTCGCTTTGCGGCCCAAAACGTGTACGCCAGTGTCCGTGGGGATGCCATCCGGGTGGCCCCGCACCTATACAATACACCTGAGGATATCGACCGTCTGTTTGCAGTTCTTGAGGCGGCCAGGGCGTAACCGCGATCTGCTTTCACAACGCAAAGTTGCCCCCTGAATGGGGGCAACCCACTTTCTTTCCCACACCCGTTGACAATTTCACAAACCTGGCTTAAGTTATAATATCGCATTCCGATATCGATATCAGATATTATACTGGGATAGAAATGAAAGCAAAAATACTACAGCGTCTTTACCACGGGTTCGTTCAGCTGCACATCCTGCACCACGCCAAAAAGGAACCCGTCTATGGCGTCTGGATGATGGCCGAGTTGAAATCACACGGCTATGAGGTTAGCCCGGGGACGCTCTATCCCCTGCTTGGTGATATGACGGCTTCCGGCCTGCTGGAGAAAACAGAAAAAAACGTCAACGGCAAGATTCGGAAATACTATGCAATCACTCCGCTCGGGGCGGAAGTATTCAAAGCGGCCGGACAAAAAGCGGCCGAGTTGTTTCACGAGATCGAGGAAACCGACGCATGATCAGGTATCACGATATCCATCTGGACTATGCCGGAAAGAACATCTTCTCCGGATTCAGCCTGGAGGTGTCGGAAAACGAAAAGCTGCTCATTTCCGGTCCTTCGGGCAGCGGCAAGACCTCTCTGTTTAAAATCCTCCTGGGATTCACCCGCATAGAATCCGGCCAGGTCGTATATAATGACCATGAAGTGAACGCGCGGAATATCCGGACCGTTCGCCGCAATCTCTTCTATCTGAGCCAGGATATCGATTTCAGGAATGCACCGGTGCAAGAAGTCCTGGATGAAATTTTCAACTATGAACCCAATCGGGGAATGGTTCCCACACCTGCCCATCGGGATCATCTGATGAAAATGCTTGATCTGGAAGAGGAGATCCTGGCCCAGGACATGCAAAAACTATCCGGGGGCGAAAGACAACGAATGGGCCTACTGGTCTGTTTTCTGCTCAATCGCCCGGTCTGGCTCCTGGATGAGCCGACGTCATCTTTAGATGAAAAACTGCGCAGGAAGGTGGTCGCGTATGTCATGTCAGCTGAAAAAACCGTTCTGATCATTTCGCACGACGACATATGGCGGCATAACGCTCAGCTGAGAGAAGTGAGGTGGGCCTGATGGGTGCCCGCGACATCGATTTGCTGTCCCTCGCCCTGCTGTTTGTGTTCCTCATACCGGTCCTGTGGGTAAGCGGCCGATTCAGATTGGCGCTGAATCGAACGATCCTCTGGGCAACCCTGCGCATGACGATCCAGTTGAGCCTGGTAGGGGTCTACCTGAAGTACCTTTTCGAATTCAATCTGGCCTGGGTCAACGGGCTTTATATCCTGATCATGATTGCGGTGGCGTCCTACACCGTGCTGAAAAGCAGCCGTTTGAAAATGGCCAAACTCTTCGGCCCCGTCTTCATATCGATCCTGCTTCCGGTGGGCACTATCCTCCTGTTCATCAATGCGTTCGTCGTCCGGATCGATTACCTCTTCGATGCCAAATACATGATCCCTATCTGCGGGATGCTGCTGGGTAACAGTATGCGCAACAATATCATCGGTCTGAGCAACTTTTATAGCAGCTTGCGGGAAAGCGAAAAAACCTATCAGTACACGATTGCCCTGGGCGCCTCCCGGATGCAGGCCCTGGCCCCGTTTTTTCAAGCTGCCATCGTGGCGGCCATCAACCCGATTCTGGCCTCCATGGCAACCATCGGCATCGTTTCCCTCCCGGGTATGATGACCGGGCAGATCCTGGGGGGATCAATCCCCGTGGTCGCCATTAAGTACCAGATCGTCATCATGCTGGGGATCTTCTACACCCAGTTCTTCAGTGTCTGTCTTTCGCTACTGCTGTCGATCAGGCAGGGATTCGATAAATTTGATGTGCTCAGGAGAGAAATGCTTTACTAAGGAGGAATAATTTTTGGAAATGCAAGGATAGCGGCCCTTTAGCATTACAGAAATGATCTTCACCCGTTTTAGGTTTTAGGTCTTAAGTTTTAGATTTAAAACCTAAGTCGATTAACACAATCAAAGGAGAAATCAACCTTTAGGATATCAACGAAAGGAGTTCGTTGGTGTTAAGGTTATTGATTTGGCTACTGGAAAGGTGCTGCGGTGGACACCGAAAAGGCTGAAGGCCGGTATTGCGGACTTAAAACCTAAAACATAAGACTTAAAACGATGTTAATATGCGGGATTGACTTCCCCGGCCGGGCTTACTTCATACTCCACCCCGTTGATTTCTATGAAGCGGTCATCATCGAGATCGACCGGCCGCAGGTTCTGGATGATTTCATCAATATCCCACTCCGTGCAATGAATCATGACGGTTGATTTGGTAATGGCGATAAAGGGCTGGGGGAATGATTCGATCATGCTGTCATATGGCCCGCTGAATCCAAAGTCGTCTTCCCACCAGAACCAGTGCTTGAACTTGTAAATCATATCGGACCCTACCCCGAACTCACCACTGTCCCAATCCTGGCGGTAAACATTTTCACCGTCTTCACGCACGACGTCCTTGAATATCTCAATACAAGCTTCGTGGTCTAACTCACCCATAGCACCCTCCGTCGGAAGCGTCTGCAAAGCGTTTGCGGGCTGCCCGGCAAAAAATGGCGTTGCTTTTGATTTGAGTATACCTGAGTTACAATTTTGTCAATATTTTTGGGTGATTTAGGTTCTCAGGTAAGCCAGCCCCGAGCTTTTTGCACGGCTGGTAGGGAGGATAAGCATACCGGTCATCGATCAAGGCAAAACCATGCGATCCGAATCAAATTACACCGGTTTCAAGCGGTGTTGTTTCACCGGCACACAAGGTTGATAAGGCCGCTGTCTGTCTTTCCGTTCTACAGAAAATCGGGCTGCACCCCACCTGGTGGTACGTGTAACCCGGTTGTGGTGCCGGCAACCATTGGGTGATTCGTGGTCCGGTCATTTCATGCGGGGTACTGCTTTTCTACCATAGCTGAGGCCACCACCCTGTTAGCCCAGGGAAACCAATCTGCATCGGCTGGAATTTTCCGGTAATTACCAGGCTCGCTTAAAAGGATCCAAGTGCATCTTCGGAATCCTGATGCGCGAGCGCCTCATCAGCCAACGCTCTGAACATTAAAACTGGCTGCGATGGAAGACCAGGCCGTCAGCGAGAAGTACCATCCCTTCGGGTGGTGGCCAATTTCTATCATTAGAAAATGCAGGCTGATGGAAAACCTAAAACTCTTCAGCCTTCAGCCGAAACTACCTGCTATTAATTCTCCGGCACCACAGCATACATGATGCGAAAGGCACTTGTGCTGCGACCGATCAACTTCCCGTTGCTCATCATCAGGTACCGCGCTTCAAGGGACTCTCGATCCAGGTCCGAGATCACATCCAGACCCCGCTGTTCGACCCACTCTATCTCCTGTCCTTCCGGGATTCCAAAAACAAAAGGTTCTCCCCGGTACTTCACCCAAAATGAAAGCCGGCGGGTATCCGGGTATTTTTTCCAGTTACCCCGGATAGCACCAAGAGACATGTAATCAAAGACCACTGAACTGCCCGGTGCGGACTTGTCGCGGATGAACTGCAGGGTCGCCTCCACTGCTTCGGCGGAAATGTAATAGGTGACACCCTCCCATATAAACAAGGTCTTGAGGCTGGGATCATACCCGGCTTTGGCAAGTTCGCCCGGTATATTCTGGGTGTTGAAGTCTATCGGTACGTAGGTCACGTAATCCGGTATCTGACCCAGAATTTCCTTGACGCGCCTTTTCTTCTCAATCACCATCCAGGGCAACTCGATTTCGAAAAATCGGACATTGGGCATCGCTTGGTGGTAGCGGTAGGCCCGACTGTCATAGCCCGCGCCCAGGTTCACAACCTGTGTAATCCCGTCTTTGCCGGCCGCTTCCAGAATTTCATCCATGTGTTTTGTGCGCGCGTTTACGTAATAGCAGATGGTCTGGCGGTACGTTCTGATCACCTCCATAGCCAATTCAAATTCCTTGGAGTAGAGCGAGTAATGCCAATAATCCGGGTGGACCATCTGTTTGGCCAGATAGTCGCCGTTGCGGATCTTTTCATCCGGGTGCATGTGAAAAACCGCCCGCGATGCAGTTACCCCTTCAGCCGTCACCGAAAGCTTGCCCTCCTCCACAGCCAGGGCAGTTGCGCCAAGTACGCTCAGTATCATCAGCAAAAAAGCCAGACCGGCGCAACAGCGAAACGTAGTTTTATTGATATTGAATAGCTGCATTGAATTGCCCTCCGCTTTCTCTCCACGTTGCACTGTGAAGTAATTTGAAGCGATCTCAAAAAAAGGATTTTGGTTCAAGGTCAAGGCGGGCGCTTCATTCGAACCGGAGGCATACGCTTGGATTTCGAGGATTCGAATTTAGCGCCCAACGCCGAGATTGGACCAAAAGACTTTTTTGAGGTCTCTTCAACAAAGACCTTTGCCATCTAACGCGCCACACCGGCATAGGCGATGCGCACATAGGGCGTCGGGTTGCCGTCCACCTCACCGTCGCTGCCGACCAGGTACTGATCGGCCAACTCTTTGGCGCCGAGGTCGGTAATCACCTTAAAACCGCGACTATCGAAAAACGCCGTGGTCTTCCGGTGGGGGATGCCAAATTTCCAGGGCTCGCCCGCCGCCCGGGCCCGTAGCTCCCGGAACCGGACCCAATCCATTTTACCGTAATCGCCCCGCACGAATTCGGCAGGGATATAACTGAATATCAATTTGTTTTTTGGGTTGGTACGCTGGGCGATGTAGCGCAAGGTGGTGTCCACAATCTTCGCATCCATGAATTGGGAAATCCCTTCCCAAACAAAAAGGGTCTTGCGCGATTGATCGAACCCGGCTTTCTTAAGGGCGTTGACAAAATGCCGGGTGCGGTATTCAACCGGAATGTAGGTGACATTCTCAGGAAGCCGGCCGAATACATTTTTTACGGCAGCCTGTTTCGCCTGTGAGGTAGCCGGCAGGTCAATTTCAAAAAAATGGACACCCGGCATTTGGGCGCCCAGGCGATAAGGACGGCTGTCCAGCCCGGCGCCGATGTTGACGACCTGTTTTAAACCGTTTTGGCTGAATTCCTGCAAAAGGCCATCGATGTGTTTCGTACAGGCATTCACCGTAAAATAGCCTGTCGCCCTGAAAAATTTGATCCCGTGCCTTGACCGAACATAATCCTTGTGCAGGAACCCGAACGTCCAGAAATTCGGTCTGAGAAATTTGATGGCCAGGTAATCGGGGTTGCGGATTTTCTCATCCGGATCCTGGGCGGCCACCGCCCGGTAACCGGCGGCCACTTCGGCATAATAGGACATCTCGCCGGGTTCCAGCGCCCGGGCAACAGATAAGGGCGCCAACACAAGCACCGCCAACCAGCCCAATGTCAAGGTGAACAGCAATACGAGCCGGAAACATGGTTTCACTGGCATGGACACGCCTCCTTTGATTGCGGGGTCATCAGCATATACTGCCGGTATTCATTCCCATGGCAAAAGCAGGCCGAGACTGTTGGTGGTCGCAACAGGGCCAATGGACAAGCGGAAACGAATGGAGACCAGGGTCAGGACCGGGCAGCTACCTGGAAATTTGCCAATTACAAGCCTATGAGATAACCTTTAGGGTATAATTATGCTCATTTGGTAATTTTGTCAACACCCATAGTGGATTTAACGTAGCAATAAGGGGATTATTCTGATTAATTGCGGAGCTATCTTTTTCGCGGTTGGCGCCCGCTCACCCTAAAGATCAGCGGTTAGGGAGGATACTACAGGCTGTCCATGTTTTTCGACACCCGGATCGAATTGCCGCCGCGGGTCTTGATGATTACGGTGATCTCCTTGCCTTCCTGGACGACTTTGAAGGAGGTGGCGGTTTTCTGGTAGCGCTTGACGGCCCCGGCCAGCCCCTTGAAGAGTTTGGTTCCAATCTTACAATACTGACCGGAAAGTTCAATGGCGCCGCCTCCGGACAAACGGGGCGGCTCATTCAAAAGGGCCATTTTGAAGGCCCCGAAATCGTCAAACCGATCGAGGGGATCTTTTTCAACCGCACGCATAATGGCGCCGCTGATTTCCCGCGGCAGGTCGACAATCTCATCGGGCGGTGTCGGCACCGTGTTCACGTGGGCCACAATCATCTCCGTGGGACTGTCGGTCTGGAAAGGATGCGTGCCGGTGAACATCTCGTAGAAGACCAATCCCAGGGAATAAATATCGGAGCGGTGGTCGACCGCCTCGGTGTTGCCGGCGTCAAACCTTTCAGGAGCTGTGTACCGCGGTGAAATCATGAACAGAGAGGTCTGTTGGGATTCGGAGGTGGAGAGCTTGGCAATCCCGAAATCCATGACTTTGGCGGTTCCCTCCTCGTCCACACTGATATTTTCGGGTTTGATGTCCCGGTGCAGGATGTCCTTCATGTGGGCATAATGAAATGCATCCAGGGCCTGGCCGGCGATCAGCCGCGCCTGATCCATGGGCAGAGGGCCCTCGTTTTCCTCGAGAATGCTTTTCAACTCCACCCCTTTAACGAAATCCATGACGATGGCGTAATTGCCTTCGTAGGGGAAAAAGTCAATAAACCGGCAAATATTGGGATGGTCCATTTTAGACAGGATGATGGCCTCGTGAAAGAACTTGCGAACGGCCCGTTCGTTCTCGATGACATCCGGGTTGAGCACTTTGATCGCCACCGGTTCCCCGTCAGGGGTCATGCCCTTCCAAACAGATCCGAACCCGCCTTTGCCCAGCAGATTGCTGACATAATAGTTTCCGATCTTGGTTCTCTCCATGGTAGCGGCCGGCTCCTTGCGCACAAAAGTGGCCTGTACTTCATATACCGGATCGCTGCCGTCCAGAAAAACGGTCTCATCATCGCCTTCGTCGCCTTCAGCCGCCGTATCGGAAGGGCCCTCCGCCTCGGCCAGCATGGCTTCACTATCAAAAAAGACCGTCTCGTCATCGTCGCCATCATCAGCGGATGGCTCAGGCTCCCCGGCCTCGGCCAGCATGGCCTCACTGTCGAAAAAGACCGTTTCGTCATCGTCGCTGTCATCGCCGGTTGGCTCAGATTCCTCAGCTTCGGCCATCGCGGCCTCACTGTCGAAAAAGATGGTCTCATCATCGTCACTTTCATCACTGCCGGCGGCCGTCTCAGCAACGGCTTCGCGCGCTTCGGTATCATCAAGAAAGACCGTCTCGTCGTCATCGTCGCCGGCAGCACCAGCGGGTTCAGTTCCGCGAAATACGGTTTCCTCGGCGTCCGGCGGCGCATCGCCGTCCAGGAGCATGGTGGCGTCCTCATCGTCGTCAGGCACTGGCGCCGGCGCTGGTTTCGGAGGCGGTGGGGGTTGGATTTCTTCCAGCTCGAAGATAAAACTGTACGCGTCAAAACTAATCTGGTCCCCATTTTTTAACTGGTACGGTTTTTGCGGCTCGAGCTCAGTGCCATTGAGCAGGGTTTTATTGGTACTGTTCTGGTCGATGAGGACGTATTGGTCCTCTTGAAACTCGATGGCGGCATGCCGCCCGGATACCGTCGGCTCGGTGAGCACCAGGTTACTGGCCGGATGTCGGCCGATTCTAAAAACCGACTGGCCCAGAGGAAAATCCTGATTGTCGGTTATATTCTCGGAATCAATAAGCCGGGCTTTCAGGCGGATGGCTGGGGACATGGTTCAATTCCTGGCTTCGGGTTTTTATCAGAAGCGGTTTCAAAACCGCCCCTCGAACTCAATCACTGTGTGGGGCGTGTTGCCCAAATCCTCGCAATACTGGGCGTATTTACCACGCCAGGCACTGGCTGCGCTGGCGCCTCCGGTTTGCGACCCACCATTGAGGATCAAATTAGCGGGAAGTCCCGCAACGCGGTGAACCACCCACCCGCCCTGTCATTTTGGCGACTTGTACGGCGTAGCCCAAGGCGAGGACGTAAGCTCACTGAGTGAAGACTGAACCTTGAGCCCGATTGATGGTTTTGAAACCGCTTCTAATTTGTTTCCAAACGCTACGGGAAAGGGGCCGCGGAACCTGGTGGCCACTACCTGGATACTGGAGAAATAAGGGGCCGCCCCTGTCGCCCGATTGACAATGTGGAGTTAAACGGATCGTAGCAAAATGGCCTCAAAATGCAAGCACAAAGGCGGGCTCCGCAACACGATTTTGGGGCCTTGCAACGACCTTTTGGAGGGGTTTCTTGACTCGGGGCCCCAAGCCAACTATGATAGCAAATCCGTGCGGGCCGCAGTGCGGCACGGGTTTTTCTGACTTCAACCCAAGGGGGCGATTCCCCAATGCCCGGTCCAACCCAGATACCGGCCAAACTGGCTGCTGTCCTCGTCTACGCTCGACCTGTGCTCATTTTTGGGGGTATGCTCTGTGCCCTGGCGGTCATGTGGAACCGTAATCCGGTTTTCTATACCATGGGCGTGTCCCTCTTGTTTATCTCCATGTCTTTCGATGTGGTGGACGGTTGGTTTTCCGCCCGCTATCGGCCCAACGCGCCCCTTGCGCATCTGGCCGACCGCCTGATGGACAAGCTGGTTTACTCGATTATTTTTCCGGTCATCGCCGTCGGCATGATGTGGCGCCTGGTGGTACTGTCCGCCGACCCGACCCGCGGCCAGCTGCTCCATGCCATCTTCGTATTGCTGCTCTGTGTAACGGTGCTCATTCGCGACAACTTCGCGGCTTTCATGCGCGGCTTTGCCATTCGCAAGGGGGTCGAGCCGGAGAAAAGCGAATACAACCGGATGCGCACCATCGTGGCCGCACCGGTCAGCGCCCTGCTGTATGCCCACGCCTTTTATGTACCGGAGGGCCCTCCTTCCCAACTCTATTTCTGGATATCCTGGCTGGGGAATATACCGCTGCGGGTTCTTTTGTTCGTCGAGATTCTATTTCTGGTGATCAACCTGGGATCGATTGCCGGCTATTGTCGCAAATACGGCACGGCTTGTCTGGACGAACTTTGCTTCGGCGACCAGGTGCTCCGGCGCAAAATCCTTTCGGTTTTTCCAAATGCCCTGACCGTGATGAATGCCATGATGGGCTTGATTGCGGTTTTCTTTGCCTACCAGGGGCGCTTTCGGGAGTCTTACCTGATGATGATCGGCGCGGCCACCTTCGACAAGCTGGACGGGGCCCTGGCCCGCCGGCTGGGACTGACTGAGCCGCTTCCGGATGAACCGCCGCGGCGCAAAATCAACATGGGCAGCCTGATGGATGATTTTGCCGATGCGATCAGTTTCTGTATCGTACCGGCCTGGATTTTCTATATTGCCCTGAGTGAATATGGAAGTGGGAAGTTTGAAGGGCTGCCGCTTGGATGGATCGCCATCCTTTACGCCGGGCTGGGCATGCTGCGCCTGGTGTATTTCACCCTGGACAAAACCCCGATCCCAGGTTTTTTCAAAGGGATGCCCACTCCGGCCGCTGCCATGCTGGTGTTGGCCCCGCTTGTGATCTACGACCACGCCCTGGAAGTTTCATCCGCGGGTTACGTTTTTTGGGGCTATTTCACGGCGGCCCTTATGATTTTCGCGGCGCTCATGATGAATGCCTACCCTATCCGCTACCTGCACCTGGGACGATCCATGAGCCGCAATCCCTGGTTCGGCCGGGCCAACCTCACCCTGCTCATTCTGGTTGTTTTCACGCCCTTTTTCGGGCATGTCTGCCTGGCTTACATGCTCCTGTATGTCTTCTCCCCCTTGGTGACCTGGCGCATCAACCCCGAGGTTGCGGCCCGCGAAACGCGTCCCGACCCGGTCGAGGAAAGTTAACGCTTACACAAGCTGATTCCCCTTGAAGGAGATCCCCCAGCCGAAACACCACCTCGAAGCAGTGCTGCTCGGTATAAACAGGTTTCACGCCTTGTTGAACCACCCGGATGTCCGGTTGCAGACCCCGACCAGGGCCAGCATCAGGGGTACTTCGATCAGGACCCCCACAACCGTGGCCAGGGCCGCGCCGGAAGAGAGCCCGAACAGCATGACCGCCGTGGCGATGGCGACCTCGAAGTGATTGGACGCACCGATCAAGGCCGCCGGCGCGGCGTTTTCATAGGAAAGTTTCAAGACTTTGGCCAGTACATACCCCAGGCCGAAAATCAACAGCGTCTGGATCGTCAACGGGATGGCAATCCACAAGATGGTCAACGGGTTGCCTAAGATCACCTCCCCTTTGAATGAGAACAGGAGCACCAGGGTCGCCAGCAAAGCCGTAATGGTTACCGGGGTCAGGACGTGCAGAAACTTTTCTTTGAACCAGGTTTCCCCTTTGGCCTGCAGAATCCAGCGCCGCGAAAAGTACCCCGCCACCAGCGGCAAAGCCACGTATATCGATATGGAGAGCAGCAGGGCCTGCCAGGGCACCGGCAGCCGGCCCACACCCAGCAGAAAGCCGCCCAGGACACCATAGAGCACCAGCATGGTCAATGAATTGATGGCCACCATGACCAGGGTCAGGCCGTCATTGCCCCGGGACAGGTAGCCCCACACCAGGACCATGGCCGTGCACGGGGCGATTCCCAAAAGAATGCAGCCGGCCAGGTAACTGCGCCACAGGGGGACCGACAGCATTTTGATGCCATCTTGCAATACCACGGTCCCGGCCCCGTGCTCGGCGCCCACCGGCAGGTTCAGCCCGAATGGCATTTTGACCAGATCGACGGCGTCGGCACCAATCAAGCCTTTCAATAATACACCGAGGAAGAATACACAGATGGCATACATGGTGAACGGTTTGATGCACCAGTTCAGAAAAAGGGTCAGCAGCACCGGCTTGCCGCTTTTCCCGGCCTGAACGACACTGGCAAAATCGATCTTGACCATGATGGGGTACATCATGAAAAACAAACATACCGCAATGGGAATGGAAACAACCGGGGCGCCATTGACCGTGATGGCCATGCCGTCCAAAGTGCGGGCCAGACCCGGTGCAACTTTTCCCAGCAGGATACCGCCGATGATGCACATCCCCACCCAAACGGTCAGGTAACGTTCAAACACACTGGTCATTTTTCGTTCGTCAATGGCATTGGCTGTCGCGCTCAAGGGCTGCTCTCCTTTTTTCGATGGTTGCTTTCATTGGCCGCCGTCGTCCGCTGTGGGGAACAGGCCTCACCCCTTTGCCGACGGCACAGGTCTTCTTTCTCCTCGCACAGAATCCGCGACAATGCCAGGAGATCCGCTTCAATGTCCGGACTCTTTTGCAAGCCGTGCTGCAGCCATTTCATAACCGGCTGGGTTTCTGCCGCCGATGTTTTCAATTGATAATAGGTCCAGCGCCCCGCCTTGCGGCTCACCACCAGGCCGGCCTGCACCAGAATCCCCATGTGCCGTGATACGGTCGCCCCGGTAACCTGCAGCAACTCCGTGATCTGGCAGGCGCACAGTTCGGGATGGGTCTGCAGGGCGGCCATAACCCTCAGGCGGTTGCGGTCGGACAGAGCCTTGGTTACATCTAAAATGGTCTGCAAAATCGACTTCCGATTTAATAGTTAGCTAAATAACTAAGTGTTTTTAGGCGGTCCTTCCGGATAAGTCAAGCCGCAATTCGCTGCTGCCTATGGGTATGCCGGCTTTCCAACGGTCGGCAAAGGCGGGATTGGGCTGGGGGGCGCCTATGGCAAAGGTCAGGTCTATCGTGATGGCGCGTTTACCGGAACGGTCGCCCCGGTAAAACTGAGCACCGGGCTTCAATTCGGGGGCAGGCGTTCCGTGAGATTATCTTCTTCCAGGAATAACGTGCGAATGATCGGTTTTCAAGTAGCGGATTCCAATTCGATGCGACCGCATCGGCCGTCGTGATTACCGCAGGAGCCCAGGCCCAGGTCGGTACGGGCGGCAATCCTGCCGGTCTGAGTTTGGGCCGGCCACGGATCATCAGCGGGTTGCGCGATCTGCGCAGGGAATGGCGGTGTTTGTGCACACCATCGGCGGACTGATGCAAGCGGCGGCTTTGAGCGGCCAGAAATTCCTTCATAAAGCCAACCAGTAATTATTCCAGGCCGCATGGGCCTGGATTAAGGTATTTAGGTCGCAGGTGGAAAGGGGAAGTAAAAGCTTAATTCATACGCTGAAGGGGTCCTGCTACCGCAAACCAGCGTGTCCGCAAGCTGCCTGATGACCTTTAGACTTATACTTCAGACTTCAGCCTTTGACCTGAACGCCTGCATCCATCAACCCAAAGGCGTTTTACAGGCCGGGCATTCCCGGACCCCCGGCGGCAGCGTGGTGCCGCACTGTCCGCATTCAGCGGCCGCCATCTGAATGTCGAGCTTCATTTTGGTTTCCGTCAGGATGGTTTCGACCTGCTGCTCTGTCATTTGAATTTTCTCCACAAAGCCCTGAATATCCTCACGCTTCGCCTCAGAGAAGGAACCGTCGACCAGAGTTACGAACAAGATGTCTTCCAGGTTCATCACCTTATCTGAAAATCGTCCTACCGGCATGAGGACATAGCCACCCCGGGCAACCGCGCCGGCGGCGTCCTTCAAAGTCTTTTTATCTACAGCCAGGCGTTTACAGACTTCCTTGAGGGATGCCTGCGCCTTGGCGTTCATCTTCCCATCCGTCTGGGCCACTTTGATGATGTTGGCCAGGTAGTAAACCAGTAAGTCCGGTGTTATCATGTATCACTCCTTTTTAGGTCGGCGCCGGCGGCTTGGCCGGATAGCCAGAGCGGCCGTTTTTAGTCCCTAGCTACCAAATCTTCGGCCGGCCCCAGGGCTGCGAGCACGTCCTGCACACCGGCCGGCATCCAGGTATAGCGGACCCGCATCACATGGGAACCGCTATCCCTGCTGTTTTCCTCTGTTGCGATAACCTTGGCGTAGATCTCAACGGGTTTGTCCGCCGCCAGCTGGAACCGGATGAGGAGGTTGGTATGGAGCGGCACGGCATGAGCCAGGGTGACACGGCCACCGTTCAATCCCGTGGTCGTCAACGCCCCGGTCATGGCTGCGGCACTAATTTCTTTGCCTTCCACCAGATGACAGTCAACCGGAACCGGTTCTTCCAGTTCAATCTCGGCATCATTGTGCTGTTCGTCCAAAAGCAATTCACGGTCATCTATTCCGGTGATATCGTAAAGGCGCAGCGGGGCTTGCATACCTTTGAAGCGGATATCCAGGGTCCGACCGGTACGCACCGTATCACCCGCGGCTGCCAGGGTGACTTCACTTACCAGAATTTGGCCGGCCACGGTATGGGACTCGATACGGAAGGCGGTATTGATGGCACTGCCCACCGCGCCGTATTTGGCCCGTTTTTCTGAACCGATATTGCCTACGACGACGGAACCGGTATGGATACCGATCCCCATGCCCAGTTCAGGTTGGCCCTGATTACGGCTGTGCACGTTCAAGGCATTGAGGGCATTTTGCATTTCGACGGCACAGGCGATGGCGCGGGCTTCTTCTCCGCCGCGGACGAGCGGGGCTCCAAAAAAGACCAGCATACCGTCGCCCTGGATTTCGTCGACCGTCCCCTGGTGGTGGCTCACAATGTCAACCATGCGCCCCAGAAAGCGATTCAGAATCTCGATGACGACCGCAGGCACCAAGGTCGCTGAAAGCGCCGTAAATCCTCTTAAATCCGCTACGAGGAATGTCACCTGGCGCGTTTCGCCGCCCATATGGAGGCCTTCCGGGGTAGCCAGCAATTCCTCCACCACTTCGCTGCTGAGGTAACGGCCGAAGGTCGTGCGGATTTCATCCCGTTGGCGCAGTCCCTCCATCTTCTCGCGCTCGGCCTCCACATAACGGTAAATCAGGATACCCATGATGGCGAAAAAAAGCATCAATACCGGGCGCACCATATTCAACAGCAGACCGTCGTATAAAAAACAGGTCGTAGCACCACCGATGTAGGCCAGACCCAACGTGGTAGCGAACACACTGAATAGAAGCGAGGAAAGACGCAGGGACAGGTACCACACGAAAACCATCAGCAGCGCCTCTATGGCGAGCATGATCTCTGGTGAACTTTCACGGAGAAAGGCACCGGTCAGAATACTGTTGATAATGTTGGCATGCACACCACCCAACGGAAACGCCGTATCACCGGGAATGGTGCCGATGTCTGCGGAACCGGTGGAGAGATCGGAGACGACCAGGATTTTACCCCGCATTTCTTCTCCCCACATTTCCAGTTCTTCCTGGTCGCTGGAGGCCAACAGAACATCGGCAATGTTGTAGTGATCCATCCGCTCCCACCGCCCGGCAAAATTCACCCGCATGTTGCCATTCTCATCGATGGGAATGCGAATGTCAGCCGTGTGGTCGCTCCCGGGAAACCGGGCAGCTTTCAGCAGCAAGTGCTTTCCGGGAGCCAGTTCCATTTGTTCCGGGGTAATCCTAAGATAGTCACAGGCGACCTGCAGAGAAAGCACCGGTACATATCCATCGCCCCGGCGAATCAACAACGGCACTCGCCTGAGAACCCCGTCCGGATCAAACCGAATACTCAATGAAGCCACCCCGCGGGCACCCGCGGCCAATTCTGCAAACGTTGAAAAGGGCTCCAGGCCCACGGGTATCTGGCTTACATCCCCCACGGTGGCCAATTTCCAGGAACGTACGCCGGCCAGAGGCATATCATCGGGCGGCACTTCCGGCTGTAGACGCAGCTTAAGGGCCATGCCGTAATAGACATGGCCGGCCTTGCGGGTTGCAGCTATCATGGCTGCATCGTGCCCGGATCTGTCCGGAGCGGCAAAAATGAAATCCCATAGCTGGGCCGAAACATCCATGGCCGCCAGGTTATCTATAACCTGAGCAAAGTCGCGACGGCTCAGATACGGCCGGCCCAGTTGTCGAATGGTGCTGTTGGTAAGGTCGACATGGGCAACCACTGGCGTGTAGTCCGGCTTGAATCGTGGCCAGGAATTACGCAGAACAAATAACTGATCCGTGGTGTGCGCGTTCCAGGTCTTGAAGATGCCGGGCAGCAGAATAAAATGCAGGTGGGCGGTCAGGAATGCCCCGGCAACCAGGATCAGGGTGATCCATCGCCTTGAGAGCCTACTGGTGGTCAATGGTAAAGGTCCGGCTGAAAAAATTTTTAGCTTCTATTGAGGTCGCCATTTCACTAACTGCGGTGTCATCCGGCAGCGTCGCCTTTTTGATCCCCCGGGTCTGCCCCATAATAGCCACCGGTCGCTCGGCCGATTTTTTAAACTGGCGGTGTTTCCAGCGCAACCTTTTGATTTCTTTTAAGACGCCGTCTTTAAAGGCCGTTTTCTGGGCCCCCTGGGCAGCGTGATAGGCCTTCAGCAGGGATTCCAATTCAAACAGCCGCTGAGTGGATACCAACAGATAAAACCTCTCCTGCCCCTTTTGATCATCAAGCTGAAACCAGTTTACCCCGGCCGGGATGTAGAAAGAACCAGCCGCTGGTGGGGGGGTGTTGTACTGCTCCAGGTTCTGGGGAAACAGCAGGTAGAGCTCGGCCTGACTGCTAAGGGTTATCAGGTACACATACCCACTTTGCATCATCTCGAAAAAGAACTTGAATTTGTCACCCGATTTTAACTGAATGTCCTTATCGATACTCACCAGTTCCCCGCCGGTGTCCCCTTTGCTGTAACCGACAAAGGCCCAATTGAATCTCAAAGGCCCCGCAGTGGTATCGGCCCATATATCGGTTGTCAGGGGCCCTGTAACATACAGGCCCGCTGCAAGCAGAAGAAATACCGGCAGCCATCGTCTCAGTGTCATGCGATCCTCCTGTCATGAATGTCCAGATGAAAAGGGAGTTTAAGGGAGTATGGCGAAGATCGGGCGGTCTGTCAACTTGCCCGTAACCGATCGGGCTTCGATTCACGCCCCTCGACGAGTCCGGGCTTCATGCCGAATTCGGGGGATCGGGACGCGTGAAGAGAATCAGGACAGCCGAAGTGAAGAAAAAACAGGCCAGGCAAACAAAAACCAGTTGAAAATTACCGGGATACAGATCCAACAGCAGCCCGGTGAACCAGGGCCCGGCAACACCGGCCAAAAAGCCATAGCCGGTAAACAGCAGGCCGAAAATGTCGGCAAAATACCGCGACCCGAAACACTCGCTGATCAAAGGTGCGGCTACGGCAAACTGCGTCCCGAACCCAAAGCCGACCAGCGCGGCCAGGCATGACCAGGCCGCCACGCCCTGCAGGTAGGGCATGAGCAGGTAGGCGGTACCGGCCATGACAAATGCCAAACAGATCGTCCGGCTTCTTCCGAAAATATCAGAGAGATATCCGCTCGCCAGGCGACCAAGCCCGTTGGTAAGGTTGAAGGCGGTCAACAGCAGCACTGCTTTGGCAAGCGGCAACCCCCGAGACAAACCAAAATGCGCAGAAAGGGTCACCATGGCGATGCCGGCCCCACCGGCCAGGACCCAAACGAGCCACAGGAACCAGAAGTTGCGGGTCCGGATCGCCTGCCTGGTTGTCAGGGAGACCGCCGGCAGCGCAGCCGTTTTTGCGGTTGCCGCAGGTGCGCCGTGGTCGTCACCGGGCAACCGCATGAATGGGGCGGCCATTAAACCGAACAACAGGGCGGCCACCCCGGTCATAATCGTCGTTGCCCCGTAACCGAATGCCTCCAGACCGGCGCCGAAAAGCGGCGTCATAACCGCCGCGGATAACGCAAATACCATGTTCACCAGGCCGGATACCAGGCCGCGTCGGTGGGGAAACCAGGCCTGCACTACCGTAAGGGCCGGCAGATATATGAAGGCCGAAGAGGCCCCCACCAGGAAAGCCCATAGATACACGGTTTGGATATCCGTGGCATAGGCAACCAGCACGGCACTCGACCCGCAGAGCAGGCCGCTGAAAGCGGTAAGCCGGGCAGGACCGAATGTACGCATCAGGCGCCCGGTCAGAAACATGGCAATTCCGGCGGCGGCCAACACGAAAAACAGGGTCCCACCGACCGCCGCCCGGTCCACCTGCAGCACCTGTTGCCAGTGGCGGGCCATAACGCCGGGAAAGCCGAAAATAAAAGCACCGGGCCAGAAGATGGCCAGGCAGGAAGCCGCCAAAACTGGCAATCCGCCCTTAGCCTGCACGGGCCCCTGCATTCGATCGTCTGATTGCACACCACTGTTTGCCATAGCAACAGGTCCGCCAACCCTTAAACATTTCAAAGGATTGTGTGGATACGACTTAAAATAATATCTGCGGTTGCGGCCGCCTTCAATGCACGCCCATCTACCCGGCAGTGCTATTATCCGAAACCGGGGGTCAGTGAGCCCCCATATTTGATATAAAAAATAGCCTTGAAATCCACAATGGGCAATGATTTTGTAATTGACAAGCTAATTGGGAATCAGTATTATTAAGCCTCACTAAATGCCACTATGTGGCACCTTGGTGACAATTCTACCGCAATCATATTCCGAGGTACTCAGCAGCGCCCGGACGCTTTGCTGGACCACAGTATCTCCGGATTGTATAAGCGACATCAAGTTTATCGCACCTGTTTGACCTGGATGAATTTCGGCCGGAAACCTGTACACGCACAGTCCAGGCCACATTGGACCACAGGAGTCGCAGGAAATACGTATGAAAAAATATATGATTGCCGCGGTACTTGTCGGTGTGGGCATTGTCATCGCCTTCCCCCTGTTCAGCATGTCCTATTACACCATGGTCCGCACCTCCACACCGGAGTTTTGCGCGTCCTGCCACGAGATAAAACCCGCCGTGGTTGCATGGCGCTCCTCCACCCATGCCAATAACGCGGCCGGCGTCGTGGCCGATTGCATGGACTGCCACCTGCCGGCGCCCCAGAACACCTTTGAATTTTTCTTTGCCAAGAGTTATCACGGCCTAAAAGACGTCATCATTCATTTCACGGTTGGCACATATGACCAGGAAAAAGCACGCAACAACGCCTACGCTGCGTTTAGAAACAGCGAATGCCAGAAATGCCACCGCAACTTGCTGAACATGCCTTATAAGCGTGGGGCCATGCTGGCCCACCGCTCGGTATTGTATGCCAGACCGGGATACGAGAAAAAATGCGTAGATTGCCATTATGACCTGGTGCACTCTGAAAGAGGCTTGGTGATGTTCCGCCAGACTCGCAATGTGCCGTATCAGGCCAAGGGACTCAGACAGCTATAATTTACGAAATATCCTTTTCATTACTAATATAAACTGAAAGGAGCAGGACCCATGAGGCGAACAACGTTGTTATTGTGCATCGGTTTGCTGGTTGTAACGGTGGGCCTTACTGCCGCTGTGGCCCAGCAACCCAACTATGCCAAGGTCAAGGAGTACCGCATTGAACGCAGTGTCCCGCCGGAGGCCCAAGCCTGCATTGAATGTCACCGCGTCACGACGCCCGGTGTGTTTGCCGATTGGGCCAAAAGCCGGCATGCCAACGCCAACATTACCTGCCTGGACTGCCACCTGGTCCAGCCCGGCGATCGTGACACTGCCCAGGACCACGAAAAGTACTACAACCGGCAGGATATGCCGTGGGGTGAGGCCAAATATAAGGTGCCCATCGCCTCCATTGTGACCCCCAAAGACTGCTCCCGCTGCCATCCGGATGAAGCCAAGCAATACAGCAAGAGCAAACACGCCAATACGATTGAAATCATGTGGAAGCTGGATCCCTGGCTGAACAAGGGCATGAACTCCGACAACGAGCGCAAGACGGGTTGCTTCAACTGTCACGGCACGGTCATCAAGATCGATGAAAACGGCAAGATCGATCCGAAAACCTGGCCCAATGCCGGTGTTGGACGTTTAAATTTAGACGGCAGCAAAGGAGCCTGCACGTCCTGCCACACGCGGCATCGTTTCTCCGTAGCCGAAGCCCGCATGCCGGAAGCATGCGACCAGTGCCACCTGGGACCGGACCACCCCCAGATCGAAATATACGAAGAGTCCAAACACGGCACCATATATCACGCCTATAAACACGAGTATAACTTCAACGCCGCCGGCGGCACCTGGACACCCGGCGTGGACTACCGCGCGCCCACCTGCGCAGCCTGCCACATGTCCGGTTCCGGCAAAGAGCCCACCAGCCACGACGTGACCCAGCGGCTCTCCTGGGAAACCCAGGCACCTCTCACGGTGCGCCCTGAAAACTTCAAGCCGTTTCCGTCCGGGACCAAATGGCAGGACGAACGCCAGAAGATGAAAAACATCTGCAGCGCCTGCCATGGCGATGCCTGGATAAACGACTTCTACCATGGCTTTGACAAGGCGGTCGAAGAGTACAACGAGATCTATTTCAAACCGGCCAAGGCCAAACTGGATGAACTGTATGCAAAGGGCCTGCTGGATAAGACCAAGTTCTTTGATGAGCGCCTGGAAGTCGAATATTACGAACTGTGGCACCATGAAGGCCGCCGGGCGCGTATGGGTGCGATGATGATGGCCCCGGACTACGCCTGGTGGCACGGTTTCTATGAGTGCAAGCTGCGCTTTGCAAACTACATGGAAGAGGCCAACCACCTGATTGAAACGGGCAAGAAAGCCTATGTGGCCAAGGACTTTCCGGCGGCCACCGGTGACACCACGAGACCAGAGCAGATTTTTGGAAAGCAAAAGTAGTTGAACACTGGTTGTAACTGCGGCCCCTGTCCCGGATTGTACCGGATGGGGGCCGCAGTGTTTTTAGCGCAAGCCAACATAGACCGCTCAGGAAGCACGCGTACTAACGCGCGGTGGGATCTACAAGAGCGGATGTCGCGGCTGCGACAGGAACGTGTTGATTCCTGCACCGCGTCGGTGTATGCAATGCGCATGTACAAATCGTTTCTGGCCTGAGACTGAAGGATCTTAGTGCGGACGTATCGTATCGCAAAGTCTTCACCTATCCATAAACCCAGGGCTTTCCAGAGGAGGATCTATGAGCACGCAACGCTGGGATGAACTGCTTGTCACTGAACATGAGATGATCGAAAGGGCCATGGATATCGTGCGCCGTGAATTGGAGAAACTACCCCAGAGCCTGGTCGACCAGTTTGTCATGAAACGGGCCCTGGACTTTCTGCTGGAATTCGGTGATCGCATTCATAACCAGAAGGAGGAAAAGTGGCTCTTTCCGCTACTGGTCGAGCGCGGCATCCCCGAAGACGGTCCCATTCGGGTTATGCTCATGGAACATGACAGCGAGCGCACCCTCTTGGCCGGCATGATTCAAAAGGCACCCCAATTGCCCGATCTGACCCCTGGGGCCAGAGAACAGTATAAACAGGAAGGGCTGGCGTATCTGGATATCCGCGCCAATCACATCTGGAAGGAAAACGATGTCCTCTATGCCATGGGACGCCGTGACTTCAGCGAAAATGATAACGATGATCTCGTGGCGGCCTTCAACCAATACACCAGCAGTATTTACGGTCCGGATTTTGAGGCCATTATCAAGCAGATGCTGGCGGAAGTCGAACAGGGGGGCGCGGCCCGCAAAAGCCTGATCGAGAATCTCTCCTACGACCAGCTAGACGCCATCATGGAAGCCCTGCCTTTCGAGCTTACCTTTGTGGATGCCGACGACGCCGTGGCCTATTTCAATCGCCTGGATAAGGAAAAGATCTTTGTCCGCAGCCGCTCGGTCATCGGCCGCAAGGTCCTCATGTGCCACCCGGCCAAGAGTGTGGACCAGGTCAAACAGATCGTGGAGGGTTTCAAGGACGGTTCCCTGGACAAGGCGGAATTCTGGATCGATATGGGTGACGACAAAATTTACATCCGCTATTTTCCGGTACGCAACGACCAGGGCAAATACATGGGTGTGCTTGAAGTCACCCAGGAAATCGGGGCCATCCAGAAGATCACGGGCCAAAAACGCCTTTTGTAGGTGTGGCTCAAATTGGAACCCATCTCAAAAAAGTCTTTTGGCCCTAACTCGGCGTTGGGCGCTCATATCAAGTCCTCGAAATACTGGAGTATTCCTCCGGGTTGATTTTCGCGGCCGCCTTGATTTTGAACCAAAATCTCTTTTTTGAGATAGGTTCTAGACTCTTGGCTCAGATGGTCATGCGATGCCGACACTTCGCGAAAAGATGACATCCTTGCTGAAAAAAGAACCGCTGGATGCCCAGGCACTTTCCAAAGCACTGGCTATCCGGGAAAAAGAGATATACCCACACCTGGAACATATCCGCTTGTCTCTGAAAGCCCGGGGACAGCGACTGCACATAACCCCCTATCATTGCCGCCTGTGCGGTTTCGCGTTCAAGAAGCGCTCGAAATTGCATCCCCCCGGCCGATGTCCGCAATGCAAACAGGGCAGCATTGAACCGGCGCTGTTTGAAATCAAGGTTCCAAGGAGTCGCGGGTCCCAGGGGCCATGTAATTAAACCCCTCAAACAGCATTCTTCTCCCTCATCTGCAGGTTTATCTTCAGGCGCTCCAGGGATAGACGGATCACGTCTTTGGTTTGCGGCTGCTTTTCCATGTACGCTGCAAAGAAGCTTTCAATCGTTTCCGGCTCGTTCAAACCGGCCGCACTGATGACGGCGGCAATGATGCGCTCGTAAATCATCGGATGGATCTGTTCCAACGCGGCTAGATTGTCCTGGTACCACGGCCATAGAAAGTCCGCCGCCGTTGGATTTTCCGCCATGGCCATAACCGGAACAAACTTATTCCGCGGCGGTACGCTTTCCAGGATATACCGACCGACCCGTTCCAATAGCTGTTGGCCGGCACCCCCCCCCAGGGCGATCAGGATATTCACCTTCTCATGTTCGACAGCTGAGGCCTCACAGCGCTCCTTGAGCCAGTCAAAGGTGGCGGCATCACCGGCCCGGGCGCCGGCCTGCAGGATGCATTTTTGAATATCCGGATGAACCTGCTCTCCTTGGGTGAGTTTCGCAAACTGTTCAGCGGCAAATTCGGTCAGCTCCCGGGAACCGTAGCGGACGGCATCCCAGATCAGCTGATCCCGCAAGATGGCTGTGGTCTGCTGTTCACCGGCAACCGGCAAATAGCCGATGTCTTTTAACACCGCTTCGAAGAGGGGACGGGCCAGTATTTTTATTTCCGTCTGCCAGGCTGCGGGCAGCACTTGGTAGGCCAGCGAAAGGTTGGACGCAATGGATGTCAGCACCAGATAAGATGCTTCCCCCTGGTAGGCGGATAGAAAATCCAGATATGATTTGAAATCGACCTGGCCGGCCCGCACCAGGTGGAACAGGTCATCCTGCAACCCCCAGCGATCAGTAGGGTCCAAAATCTGGTTCTTGACCAGGGCTGCCAGATTTTCCAGGTTCTGCGGTTCAAGATACCGTACCCGGTAGAAACCGGTCTGGCCGCTGTTCAGTTTGTAGGCCGTGGTCCCGGCCGGCAGCTCGACAACCTTTTCCCGCGCATCCATTAACAATGACCGGGTTTGCGGTTCGCCGGCCGAAGAAAAAAAGGTAATGTTGATGGGAATCAGCCATTGTTGGTCAAACTCTCCCGGCAGGTAGGTGAACCGCTGCTGGGTTAAATAAAGGGCCTCCCCCCGATGCTCAACCGTCACCAGGGGAAAGCCCGGCTGGCCGATCCAGTTTTCCATGAGAGCCGTTACCGGCATGTCCGCCGCGGCCTCGAATGCTTCCCACAGGTGGTGGCTGGCTGCGCAGGCATAAGCATGGGTTTTCAGGTAATGGCGCAGGCCTTTTTGAAAATTCTCAGATCCGATGTAGCCCTGGACCTGCCTGAGGATGCTGCCGCCCTTATTGTATATGATCGGAGCAGTGCTCGAATTGATGACCACGTGCTCCCCGCCGGGGATCTCAATGGGAAAGGTTTCATGCAGGGCATCCCGGGCCATGGCCGTGGCCGTCTGGCCGTGCAGGAATTTGTCCCAGATCGCCCAGTCCGGGTAAAATTCCGCCACCACGCCAAACCCAAAATAGGTGGCAAAACTCTCGTTAAGCCATAAGAATTTCCAGTCCGCCGGCGTTACCAGGTTGCCGAACCACTGGTGGGCAATTTCGTGGGCAGTCACTTCGCAGATGCGCTCTTCGCCGGCTTTGGATGTGGTGTCGGGATAATGGAGCAGCAGATTCTCCCGAAAGGTGATGGCGCCCCAATTTTCCATGGCCCCGAAAGCAAAATCGGGAATGGCGATCAGGTCCATCTTGGTCAGGGGATAGTCAATGCCGTAATAAGCTTCGCTGAAAGCCAGGGCCTTGCGGCCGAACGCCAACCCATAGGCTGCGTGGTCGCTCTGACCGGGCAGGGTAACGGCCCGCACCCGCGGATCTTGTGAATCCACCTGAATGTCGAATTCGCCGACCCCGAAAAACACAAGGTATGTGGACATCTGCGGGGTCTGTTTGAAAACCACCCGTTTTTTGCCTTTTTCAAGGTCTACGACCTGCTGTTCGATTTCATTGGAAATGGCCGTGAGGTGAGACGGAATATCCAGCGTTATATCGAAAGTGGCCTTGTAGCCGGGCGCGTCCAGGCAGGGAAACGCCCGCCGGGCATCACTCTCCTGAAACTGGGTCACGGCGATATAGCGGTCTTCACCAGCGACCGTGTAGCGGCTGCGGTAAAAACCGGCCATTAAATCGTTGATGTTTCCCCGGTATTCGATCTGCAGTACCAATTTCCCCTGAATGGCCTCAGGCAGGTCAATGTGCAGCTCCTCTTTTTCAGCCAGCAGGGCGAACGGGCAGTCGAAGGTCCCCTGGGCACCTTCCAGGCGACATCTGTCAATGGTCAGATCCAGGGCGTTCAGATCTAAGACCGTAACAGGCTCGTCGGAGTGTAGGGTAATCGCGGCCTGCCCCCTAAAGGTAAACGTTTCCAGGTTCGGCACCAGATTCAGGCGGTAATTGACAGCGGTCACAGGTTGCATGGCAGCTCCTCGTCTGATCATTTATTAAGGGAATGAATTGTTTTGTATTTCAGTAACCATAAACACCGCATGGTCTGGTCGCAAGACGGGAATATTTAAATCCTGGTGAGGCCCGCTGTGATCAGGGGCATTGTTTCCAGACAGCCGGAGGGTATAATAAGGTGTGCTTTAAATGTAGCGGGAGCGGCCGGAGCCGCTCCCGCTGGCAAACGAATCATTATATGAGCCCGCTAGGCCTGCCAGACAATTGGTTTTTTCTCCGCGTACCAGGCATCGGCCATTGCATTATAGGTGTCTTCCAACCGGGAACGTTTCAATTTCATGGTCGGCGTTAAAAAACCATTTTCCGGCAACCATTCATCTTGTGCAACTGCCAGAAAAGCCAACCGTTCATGATGGGGCAGCGCCCCATTGGTACTTTGTAGAAACTCGGCCAGTTCGCCTTCGATAGCCTCTTTCCCACCAGCCTGGGCAAGTGTCTCGCGAGCTTCCTCCGATAACATAACCACCGCATAGGGCTGCGGATAGCCAGATCCCGTGACGCAGCAGGCCTCTACCCGCGGGTGGTTGTTGATCTGGTTCTCGATAGGTACCGGGGCAACATATTTACCCTTTGACGTCTTGAATAGTTCTTTCACCCGACCGGTAATCTTGAGGCGACCCAGTTCGTCGATCTCGCCCTGGTCGCCGGTCTTGAAAAAGCCGTCTTCGGTAAACTCTTCGGCCGTTTTCTCGGGCATCTTATAATACCCGGTCATGTTACCAGGGCTCTTGACCAGGACCTCACCCTCTTCACTGATGCGATGCTCCACGCCGGGCCAGGGCGCGCCCACGTACCCGGGACGTACCTGTCCCGGCTTGTTGCAATGGGAATAGGCCATATTTTCAGTCATCCCATATGCTTCAAGCAGCTCAAGGCCCAGGTTGCGATACCACTCGATAACTTCTTTGGGAATCGGTGCGGAACCGGAACCGGCGAACCGGACGTGGTTGAGGCCCAGTTGGGTGAGGATCTTCTTTTTAACGATCCCACTGAGGATGGGTATCTTCAGCAGGCGGTCGAGCTTTTTAGGCGGCAACTTTTGGAAAACGCCGAGCTGAAATTTCAACCACAGCCGCGGGACCGAAATAAAAAGGGTCGGTCGCGCCCGCTGCAGATCCTGTAAAAAGGTGTCGAGACTCTCGGCAAAAAAGAGATGAAATCCGGCATACAAGGCATGCGCCCCAACTACCCAACGCTCCATGGAATGCGACAGGGGCAGGTAAGACAGAATTCTGTCGTCCGCGTTTGTTTTGAGGCTCTCGCAAATACCCTGGGCACTCCTGTGCATGGCCGCAAAGCTCATCATGGCGCCTTTGGGCTTGCCGGTACTGCCCGATGTGTAGATAATGGTCGCCGTCTCTTCCGAAGTGCGCTCCGCCGGCTCCATGAGCGGCTCATGCTGGGCAATGATGTCGTCCCATTGGGTGTGGTCGTTTTCCGGAGCCAGGGGAAAGGCGATTTTGGGCATATCCGCGGGGACGCCCGTTTTCATTTCATCCCAGACCGGATCGAGCTTGCCCACAAAAAGTAGGCGCGATTCTGAATGCTCCAGGGTGTACTGGACGATATCAGCCGTTAAAATTGGAAAAATCGGGATGCTGACATGCCCCGCCATCCAGATCGCCAGGTCGGCGATAATCCAGTGGGCGCAGTTCTTCGAACAAATAGCTATGTGGCTGCGATCCGGCAGATCAAGACTTTTCAGATAGGCGGCCATACGACGCGCCTCGTCCACGGCCTCTTTCCAGTTCCACGTTTTAAGGTTGGCATCCCCACCGCCCATGGGCTGGGTGAAAAAAACCCGGTCCGGCGCATTCTGCTCCCAGTGGTAGACGCACTCCAGCAAATTTTTACTGTCTGTTTTGGGCCCCATAGATTCCCTCCCGTTGGTAGTGATTGATAAAGGCATTCCGGGCAATTCCCCTATGCCCGTCCTGGCAGTGATATTCTCTGGTTATCCGGCCGAAGAATCGCCGGCCGACCTCCTTTGGGCAGCTTCCGCCATAATAGCGGCTGCAATCTCCCGGGTCAAATCGGTCAGGGCCGCACTCATCCCGGCAACCTGGGCAGCATGGCTCCCGCCCTTTGTCGACCGGGTGATGGCGGATCGCCGGGTCAGCCAAACCTGCTTGCCCTTGTCGCCCAGCAAGCTCCACTGGGCCTTCAGGGTAACATTGCCGTCGGGTGTCGCGTCGAACTGCATCACGTTCACAATGACCTGCACGTCGATCGGGATGGCCGACCGCCAGGGAAAGGCAAAGGCATGCGCCGCACCGGTCAGCTGCAACAGATCAGCACTCATCACCCGGGTGATATTTTCCGGCAGCGGTTCGGCCCACTGGTGAAATTCATCGGACTGCATTTCGTTCATTCCAGTCCGGGTCACCAGCATGGGCAGGCTCAGGTACCGCGGCACTTTCACCGGCCCGACACCGATCGAAAATCCAGCCGGCAGGGCGGCCGGGGCAGCCTGTGCGGCCAATTCCGTTTCGAGCAGATAGAATTTAGTCGCCGGCGAACGGCCGGTACCCAGGTTGATACAGGCGGACAGGATACCGGCAATGACAATAAAACAAGATCCCAATAAGATGCGCTTGATCATTAGGGTTCTCCCTGGTTTTCCTGGGCGGCCTTGCCCTGGAGGAGTGCTTCCGGGTGCTTGGCCAGGTAACTGGCCAGCAGGTTCATGGAACGGGCAGCAGCACTCAATTCCGTCAGTGTGGCCTGGGCTTGATACACGAGGCTCGAGTTCTCATCAGATAAAGTAGCCATATTGGTTAGCATTTCATCGGCCCGTTTGAGCGCCGCTCCTGCTGCCGCGGCAGTTTCCCGTAAATCACTGAGTAGCGGTTCGGCCTGGCGATCGATTTTCTGCAGCACCGCCTGCAGATCATCGGTCGTTGCGGTGATACCCCCGGCCACGGGATCGACCTGTTGCTCGAGCTTCTGTACCAGGCCGCGGGTATCTGCCAGGGTGCCTGATAGCCCCGCCGTCAGGGTGCCGACCCGTTTATCAAGATTGTCGGCCAGCCGGCGGTAGCTTTGCAGGGTCTCGTTGAGGGCGCCGGGAACCGCCTGCAGGTCGGGCGAGCTGGCCAGTTTGTCGATACTTTCGATAGCATCTTTAGCGGACTGGGCCATCTCCTTTAGATCCAGGTTCTCAAGTGCCTTGGCAAGGGACTCAAAATCTGACAGAAGGGTCGGAAGTTCCTTGAGGTCAAGATCATATCCCTTCAAGTCGAGGGGGGTGCCCGGGTGGAAGTCAAGCGCCACCAGCAATTTACCGGTCACAAAACTCTCCTGCTGCAGTTTGGCCCGCAGCCCGTTTGCGATCATGAAATCGATGTTCTCCATGGTCATCTCTTTGGGGTCGAGACCACTTGGTTTCTTCTGGTTAACGACCTTGACGACTTGACCGGTCGTTTCAATAATCACCCGGGTATAGAATTCCTGTTTGTCCGGCACATAAATCAGATTGATCTTCGTCACCTTGCCCACCGGCACGCCTTTAAACTGAACCGCCGCTCCGAGTCCCAGGCCCTTGACCGATCCGCTGAAATAGAGCACACTCTCTTTTCTTTCTTTCAAGAAATTGCCCGATCCAAACAGGAGTATGCCGGCCACGATCAATACAACGGCCCCGACTATAAAAGCGCCAATCATGGTCCGGTTGATTTCTTTGCGCATATAATATCATTCCTTTGTTTGATCTTCGCTACTTTCACCGCGCGTTAGAAACTTTATGACGGCCGGGTTTTCCGATGTCGCCAACAGGTGCTTCGGGTTGCCGGTGGCGCCCGCCCGGCGGGTCTGGTTGTCCAGAAAAACCGAGTTGCTGGCGATGGCGAAGATGCTCGGCAGTTCATGGGTCACGATGACCACGGTGGTCCCCATGCCGGCATTGATCTCCAGGATGAGATCATCGAGCATCTTCGCACTGACCGGGTCCAAACCGGCCGAAGGTTCATCCAGAAACAGGATGTCCGGATCCAGCGCCATGGCCCGGGCAATACCGGCCCGTTTGCGCATGCCGCCGGAGATTTCCGATGGAAAATAGTCTTCAAATCCTGCCAGGCCGACCAGGGCCAGCTTGAGTGAAACCAACTCGGCAATATCATCTTTCCCCAGGCTGGTATACAGTTCCAGGGGCAAAGCGGTATTCTCGGCCAGCGTCATGGAACTCCACAGGGCCCCGCTCTGGTAGAGGACCCCAAAGCCATGCATCATCTCTTCCCGCTGCGGCTGCCCGATCTCCCAGAAGTTGGTGTCTTGATAGTGCACGCTGCCTGTCGCCGGGGATTTCAAGCCTACCAGGATCCGCATCAGGGTGCTTTTTCCGCAGCCGCTGCCGCCCATGATCGTGAATATATCCCCCCGGTTCACGGTAAAGGTCAAGTCCCGCATAAGCACAAAACTGCCGTAAGCCATGGTCAGGTTACGCACGTTTATGTGCGGCTCCGGTCGGCTTTGGTCGGGTGCGATCATGGCGTTATTAAAACCTATACTCCTAGTACATTCGTCAAAACAGCGAACAGGCCGTCCGCCACGACAATGCCGACAATGGCGATCACCACGGCTGAGGTGGTCGCCTGTCCTACTGCGGCCGCGCTGCGCCCACACCGCAGGCCCTGCATGCAGCCGGCCAGGGCCACGATCAGGCCGAAAACAACACTCTTTACCAGGCCTACTGAAAAATGAGTCAAGGTCAAGGCGTTCCGGGTTTGCTCGAAATACTGGATCAACGGGATATCCATGACGCCCACCCCCACCACCAAACCGCCCAGAATACCCAGCAGATCGGCATAGACGCAAAGCAGGGGCATCATGATGACCAGGGCCAGGACCCGCGGCAATATAAGAAAATCCATGGGTGCGACCCCGAGGGTCTGCAGCGCATCTACTTCCTCATTGACCTGCATGGTGCCGATATTGGCGGCAAAGGCCGCCCCCGTCCGCCCGGCCATGATGACCCCGGTCATGAGGGCGCCCATCTCGCGGGCGACCCCGATACCCACCAGGTCGGCAATATAGATCTGAGCCCCGAAAAGGCTGAGCTGAACCGCGCCCACAAAAGCCAGGATCAAGCCGACCAGGACACTGATCAGCGACACGATCGGCAGGGCCTGCCATCCGCAAGCCTGGACCACCTCCAGGACATCCGCTTTGCGAAATCGGGCCCGTCCTCGCAACAGGCGGAAAAAGGAGAGTGACAATTCCCCCAGAAAGTCCAGGGTATCTATTGTGGCCTGGTAGCCGGCCAGACCGACATTGCCGATCTTTTCAAGGGCGGACGGCCGCCGCTGCTCTTTTTCGGCATCCTCCTTGGGAGGGACCGCCGCCGCCAGACGGGCCAGCCGCCGGGCTCCCCCGGGAAGACCGTCTAAATCGACCTCGATGCCGGCTGCGGCACACCGGCGGCGCAATTGATGGACAAAGCCGATCAAACTGCTGTCCCAGAGCGCAAGTCCGCTGCTGTCAAATTGGATTTGGCGTACACGGGAACCGGCCAGCCGGTCTTCAAACGTATGCACCCCGGAAGGAACCGGCAGGTTGATCTGCCAGGTTCCCGAAAGAACAAGCAGCAGCGTATCTTCCGCAGTCAGACGGGTATCCAGCTGGGGTTCCGGCATTATTCCACGCGTTGAAATGCTATTTGAGGCTATCTCAACAAAGCCTTCTTGCCGGGCGTCTTGTGCGGCATAGCCTCGGCGAAGACGTAAGCTCGCAGAGCGAAGATGGGCCCTTGAACCAAAATCCTATTTCTGAGATAGCCCCTCGTTAACAGGTGATTGGATAATAGCCAACCATAGAATAAAATTCGAAAAAAGTAAAACGGTCGACGGGATGCCGGAAATGGACGGGACGGTTCAGCCACCGGCTATTTTCACCGGGTAGCCCCGGGCGCGAACTGCTGTGGCCAGCGTATACCGATGATCACCCTGAATGACAATAACACCGTCTTTTATAGATCCGCCGGAACCGCAGCGCTGCTTTAACGATTTGGCCAGGCGCTTCAGTTCCGGCCCCTCCAGGGGAACCCCATACACAGTGGTAACGGTTTTTCCCCTGCGCCCCTTCACCTCCCGCCGAATCCTGACGATGCCATCCGCCGGATACGCGTTCTTCTGCGAGACCATCTTTGGTTTTCTTTTTTTACAGCGGCATTCTTTCTGCGGTTGGCTGCACTGCGGGCAAATCCGGCCTGTTTCAGTAGAAAAAACCAAGCGACTGTTCGACATACTTTTTCCTTTATAACCTCACGTTTTCATATTTGCAGCCGGCTCCCCGCACTGGTTCGCCGGGGGACCTATTTTGTCCGCGGGACAACTTTCAGGATGGGACGGGCGGATCGGGTTTCGGATGGTTGAACCTGCGCGCCCAAACGCTGTTTGAAAAGCGCCAGGATTTCCTCTTTGGCCCGGGGATAGGCCGGTGGCGGCTTGGTCCACTTAACGACAGCCTCCACCTCAGCCATGCGGGTATAGAAAGTCCCATATTTCAACAATTCCTTAACTGAGGCCACCTGACCTTTACGGATAGATCGGTAAAGGGTCTGTTTGAGAAGTGGCCGGTCTGCACGCAAATTTTCATATTTCTCCAGCGCTAGCCTCAACGCCGCGACCTGTCCGGTTTCGGCGAACCAATGCAAAGGCTGATGTCCACGCCAGTCGGTAATCATCGGGTAGGCCCCCGCATTTAGCAGGAACCGGATACTTTCCTCCTCACCACGGCGCATCACGACCACAAGGGGATAGCGCCCCTGCGGATCTTTGCGATTGAGGTCCACGCCGGACTCAGCCAGCACCTTGACCGTCTGGGGATGTTTGGCGGCCCGCTGCAGCAAATCGCACAGGTCGTGGGTACCGGCCTGAATGGCTGCGCCGCTGTCAAGCAGCAACCGCACCGTGTCGGCCTGGCCCCGGCTGGCTGCAATTTTAAGTGGATAGTCGCTGTTCATCCCCCAGTTCGTGCGGGCATTGGGGTCGGCACCGGCCGCTAGCAAGACCGCGGCCATGTCGGTATGCCCTTTCCGGAGGGCATTGTACAATGGGCTGACGCCGTCCGCGGTGGCCTGGTTGATATCGGCCCCGCCGGCGATCAACAGCCGCGCCAGTTCCGTCGCCCCGCTGCGGCTGGCGTGCCACAGAGGCGTGCGCCCCTTGGGATCACGCTTATCCAGAGCGGCACCGAATCTGATCAACAGGCTTCCTGCGGTTATCTCAGCCTGTGTGTCGACCTCCCGCCATACTTTGCGGGCGGCCAATAGGGAGAGCGCGGTTTGGCCGCGCCGGTTGGTCAGGTTGGGGTCTACACCCATTTCCATGAGGGTCTTGAGACGATCCCACTGTTTGATTTCAACGGCACGGTAGATATCGCTGAAAACGCCCACCGCTTTGCGATCTGTCGCGCCCTGGGATTCAAGGGCTTCCCTGAGCAAGCCTGCAATGTCATCGAGACCGCGCTCCAACACGATGGACATCACCCCGGCGCCCCGGCTGTTGACCCCAACCGGGCGACCGCCGGCGGACAGCAGGTGGCGCACACAGGGCGTGCATCCGGTTTCGACGGCCGCGATCATGGCCGAGGTCCCGCGCTGGAAAAACAGTTGGTTCGGATCAGCCCCGGCATCCAGCAGCAGTTTCAGCATGGGGGCATCCCCCTTGCTGCTGGCGTAAAAAAGGGGGGCGGCACTGTCACGCGGATGGTGATCCGGTCCAGCACCCGCCTGCAGTAAAACAGCAGCGGTTTTAAGGTCTTGCTTGCGCACCGCTTCGATCAAGGGCGATGCGGGGCGATATCGCGGGTCATCCGGATTGGCCCCGCGTTTGAGTAGTATTGCCACTACCGCACTGTGGCCCAGCCGGGTGGCCTCCATCAGAGGCGTCTGACCGCCACGCCCGGAACCCTCAACAGATGCACCGTGATCCAATAGGGCCGCCACCAGTTGGGGCTCGCCGCTCCGGACAGCCGCGATAATCAGGGGACCGCGATTGTGCAGCTTGCCGGGCGGCCGATAATGAATGTCCGCGCCTTGCTCGATGAGAGCCAGTACCCGCTGTCTTAGCGTCATATCCAGGGGTGGCGAATTGCGGTTTCGCAGGGTCCGCTCGGTTACCAGATAGTAGAGTTCGGTATCGGCCGGCCGGGTAAAGCGATGCACTTGGCGCATGAAAGCGGCATCGATCTCGTTGATCTGTACGAAGTATACGGTGTGAAATCCCCAGAAGATGAGAAAATAGGCGTAAAGCCAGGAATTCCTCAGGTGGCGTCCGGTTTTCCAGGCCAATATCAATGCCGGCAGGCTTAGAATAAAATGCGCGGCTACCGCGATCATCCAGGGAATGATGATGGCCAGGGCCTCCATGCCTTCCTGGGGACCTAAAATAGCAAAAAGTACCAAGAAGCCTGTGGTACCCATGCATACCACGGTTAATAGGTCGGCTGTCAGCTGTTGGCCGGAGAGGCGTTTGAGCGGACGCGCTTTGGGGCTCTCGCTAACGGGCTGCATGGGGTCTGGCGCACATATGTTAGAATCCGGTCTTTGGGTTGGCTTTTGATGCGGCGCCCGTGGTTTCTGATTGAACCAGCGCCTCTACTGCCGCCGTGAAATAGATGGCAATCCGATATTCCACCTTATTTCCGCGGCGCGGGATGACGGAGTAAAACAGGTAGTCGCCCCCTTTCTGCCATACTCGGGAGCTGCCCTTTTCCTGGCCCCATGTATAGTTGCGGGAGGGACCGTATTTCTCCATAAGGGTCTTCAATGTCTCGGGGTTGGCGGATTTAAAGTTGATCCTGATCAGGATGGGCTGCTTGGATTTCTCCGAAAAATGCACCTCGACCAGGTCATAAGGCAGGCCTTGCTGCCGGGCGTAGCGGTACATAAGGCGGGTAACCGGGTGCTTGACCCGCAGCCCGATATCGGAATTCAACTGCCGGTTCATGCGGTCAAGGGTCGGAAAATGTTCCTCCAGAAAGGTATTGTAGTTGACCGTCAGATTAACCACCCCCCGGCGCTCCACGGCCGCGTCGCCCAGGATCTTGTTAAGGTCGCCCCGCACACGGCCGGTAATGCGGGTGTTCTTACCGATATTGAAAAAAGTGAAACTTTCGCCCCGGGATACTTTCGGCCCTGACGCAGGGGGCTCGGCTTCGTTGCCGCAGGCAGTCAGAAAGGGGAGGCAAACCAAAACCGCCAAGCAGCCCAGCAATTTTTTACTATTCAGTATCATATCGATTTTTTACACCAATCATTAGGTTTAAGCAAGCACTGGACGGCAAACCCAGCGGCGGTTGGGCATTACAGCCGGGAGAATTTGTCCCGGTATTCCCGCGGTGCGAGACCGGTAAATTTTTTGAATAGGCGGCGAAACGAACTGCTGTCTTCATAGCCGATCTGCCAGGTGATTTCGTTCATGCTATCCCGGGTGGTTTCCAGTCGCTGTTTGGCCTGTTCGATACGGACACGCTGCAGGTACCCCAACGGGGATTCACCGGTCGCCTGCTTGAAACGGCGCTTGAAATGTCGGGAGCTGAGTCCTGCATCCCCGGCCAGGGCATCAATCTGCAGGGTATCGGAAAACCGGGTTTCCATTTGAACCTGGGCTCTTAAAATCGCCTCATCACCGTGATTTTTGTTGAAATCGGAGATGATATAGGGCGTCTGGCTCTGCCGGCTGGGATCCACCAGAAGGACCTTTGAACACACCGCGGCCAGTTCGGGCGAACCAAACAGCTTGATTATGTAGAGTGCCAGGTTAAACATGGCGGTGGTTGCACCGGTGCAAATCAAGCCGTCGTCTTCACTCATGATCAATTCCGGTTTCAGCTTTACCCGGGGATAACGCTGTTTGAACATACGGGCGAAATGCCAATTTACGGTGGCCACTCTGCCATCCAAAAGCCCGGTTTCAGCCAGCAGGAACGTACCCGAACACATGGTGCCCACCGGCTTCCCGTCTGCATGATGGGCCCGAATCCAGTCATAGAGAGGATTGTCTTTGCCGGGCAGGGGGGCAACATGCGGCAGATAGGGTGGTACGATGATAAAGTCGGCCGGTGGTTCATTGGCCAGGGAACCGAACGGTTGAAACGCGATGCCGCCATAGGCCTGGACCGGTTTTCCATCCGACGACACCAGGCGACACTCAAACAAAGGGCCCTGCGCCTGGGGAACCATGGCCGCATGCCACAGATTGGCTATGGAAAAAGCATCCATCAACCCCGAAATACCTGAAAACAGGCAGTTGTTTCCGGCCCAAAACGTAATTTTCGCCATTGCCCCTCCGACTTTTATAGTGTTTGAAGCGGTTTAAAAGCTTCAATTGGTTTCAAGGTCAAGGCGGGGCGCCAAGTTTAACCGCAGGAATATATAGAATAATTCGAGGATTGAACTTTGCAGCCCAACACAGAGATTGAGCCCGAGGGAAGCTTTTAAACCGCTTCAATGACAGATTTCGCACGCTCTACGTCATTTGTGACACTTTTCATTCTATCCGACAAGTACTAAATTGCAGCCAAACGCTAACTTCAGCAAGGAGAAATATAAAAAATGTCCGATCTCTACCAGCAACTGGCCCAACACCTCGACAAGCTGCCCGCCGGCTACCCCGCCACGGAAAGTGGGGTGGAGTTGCGCATCCTGAAAAGGTTATTTACCGAAGAGGAGGCCCGGATTGCCATGGGCCTGACCATGCTGCCCGAGGCGCCCGAGGGAATTGCCGCCCGGCTGCAGACCAATGCCGACGACCTGGCAGACAAACTGGCCATCATGGCCCGCAAGGGACTGATCTTCAGGATTTCCAAGGGGGGCAGCCACCTTTACTCGGCCGCCCAGTTTGTCATCGGTATCTGGGAGTATCATCTCAACGACCTGGACGAAGACCTCATCCGGGACGTGAATGAATACTTGCCTCAAGTGATGCAAAAGCAATGGATGCAAACGGACACCAAGCAGCTGCGGGTCATCCCAATATCCCAAAAGGTCAATGCCGAAATGAACATTACCTCCTACGAGACGGCGGAAGAGATCATCCGCAGCCAGTCCAAGATCGTGGCCTCGCCCTGTATCTGCCGAAAAGAGCACCAGATGGCCGGCAAGGGCTGTGACAACCCCATGGAGGTTTGCCTCTCTTTCGGCACCGGGGCCTACTATTATGAACAAAACGGGTTGGGACGCGAGGTCGACCAGGCTGAAGCATTGGACATCCTTGAAAAAGGTCGGGCCGCCGGTCTGGTATTACAACCGGGGAACGCCAAGAAACCCACCAACATCTGCATGTGCTGCGGCTGCTGCTGTCAGGTCTTGAAGAATCTCAAAAACTTCCCGGAACCCGCCGCCGCGGTTCACACCAATTACTTCGCCCGGGTTGATGCCGAAGAATGTGTCGCCTGCGAGGATTGTGTCGAACGCTGCCACATGGATGCCATCGTGGTAGCGGAAACCGCCCGGGTCCTGGAAAACCGTTGTATCGGCTGCGGTGTATGTATCGACGCGTGCCCCACCGACGCCCTGCAGTTTCACCAAAAGAATGCAGAGGACCGTTACGAGCCACCGCAGAACGTGTTTGAGACCTACATGAATATGGCCCAGGAGAGGGGCTTGGTGTAATCCGATTCGTTGGTATTAAGCTACAAGAGCAGCAAGCAACCTGCCCTTCTTAAAACAGCCCTGCCGCTTCAGGAATCTCCTCGCTTCCAATAGAAACGCCCCTCCTTTGATGGGAGGGGCTGGGGGAGGATGACTTGCTCGTCTGGTAAAATAGTCACCAACGTGGTTCGTGGGTCTACACCCCCACCCAACCTCCCCCGTCAAGGGGGAGGAGAATAAAGCTTCCCGTTAGGGTGAGACTGATTCTACTTCAGTTCTTTCAACGCTGCCACGGTTTCATCCGGTTCCGGTCGCTGGGTATAGTCGGCATTCACCCGTGCGTAGCAGACATTGCTCCCCTGGTCGATGATGTAACGGGCCGGCATGGGCAGGGTCCAGGAGTCATCGCCGTTGAACTCGGGCAGATTGATGCCGAATTGCGTATACAGGGGGGTCAGATAATCCGGTAACGTATGCCGGATGCCATACTTATCGGCCACCTCGTTTCCCGGGTCGCTGAGGATTTCGATTCCCAGCTTCTTGTCCTTCTTGATTTCCGCATTCAAAGCGGTCGACTGGGGTGCAATCGCCACCAGGGTGGCCCCGGCCGCTTCGATCTCACCAGCGGCTTTTGCCAGAGCTTCCAGCTCCATATTGCAATACGGTCACCATTTGCCGCGGTAGAACGTCAGCACCACCGGTCCCTTTAGCAGCATACCCGCCAGGCCCACCTTTTCGCCGGCGGTGTTTTCAAGGGTAAAGTCCGGGGCACAATCGCCGGTCTTAACCGCTTTTTCAATCTGGCTGGATTCGGCCAATTCCCGGGTTGCGCGCTGCATGACTTCCACGGCGTCAGCCGGTGCTTTTTCCAGAAAACTTTTTTTATATTGATCCAATTTATCTTGTAGCTTCATTGGAAGGCTCCTCATTGATTTAGATCATCCACTGTTATGACCTCAAAGGGTTGATAGAACACAATAAGCATCCCCGCCCTGTTTACAAGGCAGGGGCGCCAGGTGCTTTTCAAGGTCTCTTCTTGAGGGGCCGATAGACATGGGTGGCCTGCCCGAAAAAAACTTCCGCCGCCTCCATGATGGTTTCCGACAGGGTCGGATGCGGATGGATGGTCAATTTGAGATCACTTGCCAGGACCGCCATTTCGATTGCCAAGACCCCTTCGGCGATCAACTCTCCGGCCCCGGTGCCGACCAGGCCAACGCCGAGAATGCGTTCTGATTCCGGATCGATGACCAGCTTGGTCATACCGTCACCACTGTTCTGGCTCAGGGCCCGACCGGAGGCCGCCCACGGAAAGCGCACAGTTTTGTGGGTAATCTTGCGGCTTTTGGCCTCGCTTTCCGTCAATCCGCACCAGGCAATCTCGGGATCGGTATACACCACGGCGGGAATTGCGGCGGGATCGAAGGCCACTTTGTGACCGGCAATGACCTCCACGGCCACGCGACCTTCATGGGAGGCCTTGTGGGCCAGCATGGGCTGCCCGGCCACATCCCCGATGGCAAAGATAGCGGGCTCGGCGGTTTGCTGGCGGGCATCGGTCATAATGAATCCCTGTTCGTCGATTTGCACACGCGTGTTTTCCAGTCCCAGTGATTCGCTGTTGGGTTGTCGGCCGACCGAGATCAACACGCGGTCGAACTGGTGCTGGGAGGTTTCCCCGGCCTTGTTTTCCAGGACAACCGCGACGCCATTGTCTTGATCCTCGACGGAAACAACCCGGGTATCAGTCCAAATGGCGGCAAATTCTGCGTCCAGTCGTTTTTTAAGCACCCGAACCAGGTCTTTGTCCGCCCCGGCCAACAGGCCGGGCAGCATCTCAACCACGGAGACTTCGCTGCCCAGGGCGGCATAGACACTGCCGAGTTCCAGCCCAATGTACCCGCCGCCTACTACGAGTATACGTTGGGGCAGGGTATCCAGCTGCAGGGCGCCGGAGGAATCCAGCACGCGGGGACTGTCTCCCCCCAAACCCGGTAAGACCAACGGCCGCGAACCGGTGGCGATAATTGCTTTCTCAAAAGCCAACTCCAGGTTCTGGTTATCCGACGTGGCAAGCGTTACCAGGTCGGCTCCCTTGAAGCGGGCCAGGCCGCGAATGTGTTCGATCTTGCGGCGCGAACAGAGCTGCCCGAGACCGCCGGTCAACTGGCCCACGACCTTTTCCTTCCAGCCCCGCAGGCGATCGAGGTCGATCGTCGGGGGCGCGAAATCGATACCATACGCCGCGGCCCGCTTGGCTTCGTGGAGCAAGTGGGCCACATGCAGGAGCGTCTTGGAAGGAATGCATCCGCGGTACAGGCAGACACCGCCGGGATTTTCCTCCGGATCCACTAATGTTACCTGCATGCCCAGGTCGGCCGCGAGAAAAGCCGCGGCATAACCACCCGGGCCGGCACCGATTACCAGCAACTGGGTTTTTCTTTGTTCGGTCATGTCTTCCTCCCCTGTAACCGTAATGTTAGATCGTTGGGGCCCGCATCCAGTTTACAAAGACAGCAGGAGCGGCTGCTCCAAGGCCTCCACAACCCAGCGGGTGAAACGGGCCGCATCGGCACCATCGATGAGCCGGTGGTCATAGGAAAGTGACAGGGGCAGCATCAGGCGGGGCTCGAATTGCCCGTTCCGGTAGCGCATTTCCCTCTGACCGCGCGCCACCCCGAGAATCGCCGCTTCCGGGTAGTGGATAATCGGGGTAAAGGCGGTCCCGCCGATACCCCCCAGGTTGGAAATGGTAAAATTGCCGCCTTGCATTTTCTCGAGCGGCAGCTTCTTCGTCCGCGCCAGCTCCGCCAATTCATTCAATTCCACCGCCAGTTCGAGCAGGCTCTTTTTATCCGCATCGTGAATAACCGGCACGAGCAGTCCCCGGTCGGTATCCACGGCCACCCCCACGTTGTAATACTGCTTATAGACGATCTCATTCGTCCGCATATCCACGGAGGCATTGAAGCGGGGAAAGATCTTCAAGGCAGCGGTGACGGTTTTCAATAATACCGCGGTCACCGTCAGTTTGCCGCCGGCCGCTTCCACCTTTTGGGCATGCGTTTTGCGGAACTCCTCCAGATGGGTCATGTCGGCTTTGTCGAAGTGGGTAACATGCGGAATGGTCGTCCAGGCGTTGGACAGATGTTCGGCGGTTCTTCGCCGGACTGTGCTCATGGGCTTGCGCTGGACATTGCCCCAACGGCTGAAATCCGGCAACGGTTCGGCTGCAGACTGGATCGTGGCCGGAGCGGCCAGCGAGCGCTGCGCATTCAGCTGCTTGGAATAGGCCTTCACATCTTCTCTGGAAATCCGTCCGCCCGGGCCGCTTCCGACAACCGCATTGATATCGATTCCGATCTCCCGGGCAAAGCGTCTTACCGAGGGGGCGGCGGGGGCGGCCTTTTCAGGCGTCAGGGCCGGCTGAGGCTGCTCTGCGGGCTTATCCGCCGCCGCAGCCGGTACAATTTCCGGAATCGATTCCCCGGCCGACTGCTTTTGGACTGCCGTTGGCTGGGGTTCGGCTCGTTCTTCGGCCGGCACCTCTTCCGGCGCGGGGGGGGCGGCTGTCTCGGCAGACTCAAGCGATAATATCCTGGCCCCTACCTTGATCTCCTGCCCCTCTTCGACATAAATGGTCGCAACGCGGCCGGCTGCATCGGACGGCACCTCGGCCACGGCCTTATCGGTTTCAATCTCGATGACCGGCTGCTCGACTTCGATAACCTCGCCGACCTTTACCAGAACGGCCACCACGGTTCCGGTGGTTACGTTTTCTCCCAGCTCGGGCAGGATCAGGTCATGACTCATACGCCTCCTTCTCCTTTATGCTTGGGTTGATCAGTAATGTATGGGATTATCTTTTTCCGGATCAAGGCCTAACTCCGTGATCGCCTGCGCCACGACCTTTTGCTCAAGGCGGCCTTCTCCGGCCAATGCGTAAAGCGCTGCCAGAACGATGTGGGCTTCGTCGACCTCAAAAAAGTCACGCAGGTGTCGCCGACCATCACTGCGCCCGAACCCGTCCGTACCCAGCGACACCAGGCGCCCCGGCAGCCAGCGGCTGATGGTTTCGGGCAGGGCCTTGACGTAATCCGAAGCGGCCACAAAAACGCCGTCCGCGCCGTCCAGGGTTTTTGCCAGGTATGTCCGCCGCGGTGCTTCATCCGGGTGACGCATGTTCCAGCGCTCGCAGTCGAGCGCATTCTGATGCAATGCCTTGTAGGAGGTGACACTCCACACATTCACAACCAGACCATATTGATCGGACAGCCGGTCAGCCGCTGCCAAGGCCTGGTTCAAAATAGCCCCGCTGCCCAGCAGCTGTACCGTGGCTTCGGCGCGGCTGCCGCCCACGGTGCGCAGCAGATACATCCCCCGGGTAATCCCCTCAACCGCACCTTCCGGCAAGGCGGGTTGGGGATAGTTTTCGTTGGTCACCGTAATATAGTAGAAAAGATCTTCCTGGTTTACATACATCCGGGTGAGACCGTCCTGGATGATGACGGCTAATTCATAGGCAAAGGCCGGGTCGTAGGCCTGCATGGTGGGATAGGGATAGGCCAGCAAGTGACTGTTGCCGTCCTGGTGCTGCAGACCCTCTCCGGCCAGGGTTGTTCGGCCGGCCGTCGCCCCAATCAGGAATCCCTTGGCGCGCATATCAGCCGCAGCCCAGATGAGATCGCCCACGCGCTGCAGCCCGAACATGGAATAATAGATATAAAATGGGATGGTATTGATGCCGTGGGTGGCATAGGCCGTGCCGGCGGCAATAAACGAAGCCATCGAACCCGCCTCTGTAATCCCCTCTTCCAGGATCTGCCCGTTCCGGGCTTCCTTGTAGTAAAGCAGGTTCTCCCGGTCCACCGGTTCATATACCTGTCCGCCGCTGGCGTATATACCCACCTGCCGAAACAGGGCTTCCATGCCGAAGGTCCGCGATTCATCCGGCACGATGGGCACCACCAGCGGCCCCATGGCTTTATCCCGCAGCAATTTGGCAATCAGGCGCACGAACGCCATGGTGGTGGTCACTTCCCGTTCGCCGGTCCCGGCGTGAAACTCAGCAAACACTGTCGCCTCGGGTGGGCTTAACGGGCCGGCTGTGACTGTCCGCGCCGGGAGGAAACCGCCCAGCTTTTTGCGCTGCGCACGCAAATATTCCATTTCCGGGCTGTCATCAGCCGGACGATAGAAGGGTACCGTGTCGATTTCTTCATCTGAGATCGGAATACCGAACCGGGTGCGGAATTCCTTGAGCTCGGCTTCGTTCAGTTTCTTCTGTTGGTGGGTGATATTCTTGCCTTCGCCGGCCTCGCCCAGACCGTACCCTTTGATGGTGCGGGCCAGGATCACGGTCGGGGACCCGGTGTGATTGAGCGCGGCCTGGTAAGCCGCATATACTTTTTCGGGATCGTGACCGCCCAGACGCAGCCGCCATAGCTGGTCGTCGGATAGATGGGATACCATCTCCAAAAGTTGGGGATAGCGCCCGAAGAAATGTTCACGTACATACTGGCCGCCCCGCACGACGTAATTCTGCCTTTCGCCGTCCACATCTTCGCCCATGCGCCTGACCAGCAGGCCGTCTTTATCGCGCGCCAACAGAGCATCCCAAGCACTGCCCCAGAGGACCTTGATCACATTCCATCCGGCCCCGCGGAAGACGGTTTCCAGTTCCTGGATAATGCTGCTGTTGCCCCTTACCGGTCCGTCCAGGCGCTGGAGGTTGCAGTTGATGACAAAGATCAGGTTGTCAAGTTTTTCGCGGGCGGCCAGGGAAATGGCACCCAGCGATTCAGGCTCATCCGATTCGCCGTCCCCCATGAAGTACCAGACCTTCGCATCGGAAGGTGTTTTAAGGCCCCGGTTTTCAAGATACCGGTTGAAACGGGCCTGGTAGATCGCCATAATCGGCCCCAACCCCATCGACACCGTGGCAAACTGCCAGAAATCCGGCATCAGCCATGGATGCGGGTAGGAAGGCAGGCCGCCCCCGGGATGCATTTCGTGCCGGAAGTTTTTCAGGTCTTCCACGGACAGCCGCCCTTCCAGGAACGCCCGGGCGTAGTTTCCCGGCGCCGCGTGTCCCTGGAAATAAACCTGGTCGCCGCCACCGGGTGCTTCCGGGCCTTTGAAAAAATGATTGAAACCGACCTCGTAAAGCGTGGCAATGGAGGCATAGGTTGAAATGTGCCCCCCGATACCATTTTCGACCCGGTTGGCGCGGACCACCATGGCCATGGCATTCCAACGGATGATGCTTTTAATGCGTCTTTCGATTTCACGGCTGCCGCCGTAAACCGGCTGTTCTTGTACCGGAATGGTATTGATGAAAGGTGTCTGGGCAGTGAAGGGCAGCTTGATACCATGGGCATGGGCGCGTTCTTGCAGCTCCTGCAACAACCGGATAACCCGTTGGGGGTTGTCCTGCCCGATTACGTAATCCAGCGATTCAAGCCACTCGCGCAATTCCAGTTCATCGATGGGCACATCCTGCGACGGGTCCGGAAGGGTAGAGACCATTTGTAACTCCTCTGCAAATTGGCGGAACCAACAAGGCAATGAGAGGATTATAATACCTCTTGGCGTTCTTGTCCACGCGCGGGCCCGGCGCAACAACCCGACCTGTGCCAGGGCCCTGCGACCGAATCCAGTTAAAAACTCCTTGCTTCATTCTCGCTGGCGGTTGTATGGAAGGTACCATCACCAGAATACTTTTCACAGGTGCTTTTGGGTTCCATATGCAGCGCATCCGTTTTATGGATTTCACTTGAACCCCTGGCCCCCGAATCTCAGGGAATCTTGAACTTTTGAAATTTGTCATCACGAACGACGATGGTTACGGAGAACCCGGGCTGGAGTCCCTCCTGAAAGCCGCCCAAAACCTGGGCACGTCCATAGTAGCCGCGCCCAAAGAGCCCCATTCGTTCGTCAGCCACCGGGTGACGGTCAAAAAACCGCTCCGCGTCGACCAGCCCGAAGCGGACCGATTTATAGTTTACGGTTCTCCGGCCGACTGCACCCGCCTGGCCCTGAAAAGCCTGGCCCCCGATGCAGATTGGGTGCTGGCCGGTATCAATCCCGGTGCCAACCTGGGCAACGATGTGTACCAGTCGGGCACCGTGGCCGCCGCCCGGGAGGCTGCTATTCTCGGCAAGCGTTCCCTGGCGGTATCCCAGTACGTGGCCCCGGGACAAACCATTGACTGGGACGCCGCCCGTCACCATACCGCCCGGGTGTTGGCCGCAATCATCGAACTGGATCTGGCTCCGGGGCAGTTCTGGAATGTGAACCTGCCCAGCCCTTTGCCGGAAGACGGTGAGATCCCCTGGCAGGCTTGCCCGCGGGACCGCCACGCACAATCCTATCGCTTTGTAAAAAAAGAGAATTGGTACCACTATGACGGCACTATCCATGATCGCCCGCACAGCAGCGGCAGCGATGTGGATGTCTGTTTCAACGGTCAGATAGCGGTGACCCGTATGGAGATTTGAGAATCAGCCCATGAACTACTGCCCGCATTGTGCGAACCCGGTAAAACATATCATCCCGCCGGACGATGACCGGCCACGTCATGTCTGCCCCAGCTGTAACCGGATTCACTACCAAAATCCCCGGCTGGTAGTCGGCTGCATCCCCATCTGGCAGGATCAGATTCTCCTGTGCCTGCGAGACATCGAGCCACGCCGGGGTAAGTGGACCCTGCCTGCCGGGTACCTTGAAAATGGCGAAGCCGTAGCTGAGGGCGCCCGCCGCGAAACCACGGAGGAAACCGGTGCCCGGATCAAGGCGCTGAAGCCCTACCTGCTCTTCGATATCGTCCATATCAATCAGATCTACCTGATGTTCCGGTCAGAGCTGACCGCCCCCTCGTTCCACCCCACCCGTGAGAGCGTGGCTGTCCGGCTGTTTAAAACCGAAAACATCCCCTGGGATGAGATCGCCTTTCCCGTTATAAAGAATGCGCTGCGGTGCTACCTGGCTGACCGCGAAACAGGGCTGTTTCCTTTCCAGATCCATGCGATACAGGAGAGACTACAGCGCGTTTAACCGGGAGAATTTTACGCTGATAGGCCTTTGCCCCCAATTGACACCTCCGACCCTGATTTGATACACAGTTATTTCTCAGACACCTGTTGAACTGGTTCTCTGATTCCTGGGCGCGATGGGTTTGTTTCATTCGGAACAGCACACTCTCCTCTCGGCCGCAGATCTCCCGCAACGGCCCCTCGCCCCCGTAATAGCTAACGGCAAGATGTGTGAGGTACTTCAATGAGCAACAAGACGAGCGGATCGGTTATGGTGGTTGGGGCCGGAATTGCCGGCATGCAAAGCGCGCTGGACCTGGCCGAATCAGGTTACTATGTCTATCTGGTGGAACAGGAACCCGCCATTGGCGGCTTGATGTCGCAGCTGGACAAGACATTCCCCACCAACGACTGTGCCATGTGAGTGATCTCACCGAAACTGGTCGAGGTCGGCCGGCACCTGAACATCGAACTGCTTACCAACACGGACCTGCTCGCCCTGGAAGGTGAGCCCGGACAGTTTACCGCGAAAATTCGTGAAAACCCTCGTTTTGTGGACATGGCCAAATGCACCAGCTGCGGGGACTGCGAAAAAGTTTGCCCCATCGCGATTCCCAATGAATACAACCAGGCTCTGGATGAGCGCAAAGCCATTTTCAAAAAATACCCCCAGGCCATTCCCGGTGCCTATGGTATCTCCAAGCGCAGCGTGTCCCCCTGTAAGGCCACCTGCCCCGCCCATGTGAGCGTCCAGGGGTATATTGCCCTCATCAATGAAGGAAAATACGCCGAGGCCCTCAAGCTATTCCGGGATGACCACCCTTTTCCGGCGGTCTGCGGCCGTGTGTGTCACCACCCCTGCGAGGAGGTCTGCACCCGCGGCGAGGTGGAGCAGCCGATCGCCATCCGGGAATTGCACCGTTTCCTGGCTGATTGGGAACTGGCCCAGGGTGAACTGGTCGTACCGGATGTGGCCGAAAAGAGAGACGAAAAAGTGGCCATTGTGGGTTCCGGCCCCGCCGGCTTGACCACGGCCGGATTCTTAGCCCGCCAGGGGTACCGGGTGACGGTTTTTGAAAAAATGCCGGTGGCCGGCGGCATGATGGCCTACGGCATTCCCGAATACCGGCTGCCCAGGGACATCCTGGCCCGGGAAATCAGCGTTATCGAGAAGATGGGCGTGACCATCAAAACCAATGTGGCCTTTGGTGTTGATATTACCCTGGAAAGCCTCAAGGAAGATGGTTTCAGCGCCGTCTTTCTGGGAATCGGCCTGCACGGCGGCCGCAAACTGGGCGTTGAAAATGAAGATATTGACGGCGTCCTCCAGGGGGTCGAATTTCTACGTGAGGCCGCCATGGGTAAGGAGTTCGACTTGGGTGAAGACGTGCTGGTCATCGGCGGCGGCAACGTGGCCATTGACGTGGCCCTGACTGCCAAGCGTAAGGGCGCCGAAAATGTCACCCTCGTATGCCTGGAATCCCGGGACGAAATGCCGGCCTGGGAGCATGAAATCGAAGAGGCCCTGGAAGGCGATATCAAAATCGTCAACAGTTTCGGACCCAAGGCGTTTTTTATCGACAAGAACAAGAAGTTCTCCGGTCTCGAGTTCAAGACATGCACGGCGGTCTTCGACGACGATGGTCGCTTCGACCCCCAGTATGATGAGAGCCAGTGCGAAGCCATGTTCGGCGATACGGTCATCATCTCCATTGGCCAGAGCGCCCAGCTAGGTTTTGCCGAGAGCCAGGGATTGGCTGTCACGCCCCCCGGCGGTCTCCAGGCAGACCCGGTGACGCTCCAGACAAACGTGGATTGGGTGTTTGCCGGCGGCGATGCTGTCTATGGGCCCAAATCGGTGGTGGATGCCGTGGCCTGCGGGAAAACCGCAGCTGAAAGCATTCACCGGTTTATCAACGGCACGGACCTGGCCGCAGGCCGGGAGCAAGAGTGGCAGTTCGAAAAACCGGACATCTCGGGCGAAACCAAAAAGCGCCGGGTTCCGGTGCGCTGCCTCGATCCAGAGGCCCGGGAATGCAATTTTTTGGAAGTTTCCTTCGGCTACGACGAGGAAGAAGCCCAGCAGGAAGCCGACCGCTGTCTGAGTTGCGGGATCTGCTCCGAGTGCTACCAGTGCGTGGAGGCCTGCCTGGCCGAAGCCGTCGACCATGACCAGCAGCCCGTGAAACGGGACCTCACCGTCGGGTCCGTTATCCTGGCAACCGGCAGCGAGCCGTATGATCCCGCCCCGCTGGCCGAGCATTACCAATACAAGGTCAATCCCAACGTCGTCACCAGCCTCGAATTCGAACGCATTCTCAGTGCTTCCGGACCGACCATGGGACACCTGGTGCGCCCCACCGATGAAAAGGAGCCCCAGAAAATTGCCTGGCTCCAGTGCATCGGCTCCCGTGATACCAACCGCTGCGGCAACGGCTATTGCTCTTCGGTCTGCTGCATGTACGCCATCAAAGATGCCATGATTGCCAAGGAGCACGCCGAGGGCGACCTGGACTGCGCGGTCTTCAATATGGACATCCGGACGTTTGGCAAGGATTACGAAAGCTACTACCTGCGTGCCAAAGAGCGTGAGGAGGTCCGCTTCGTCAAAGCCCGGGTGCATACCATCGACCCGGCGCCGGACAACGATGACCTGATTGTCCGGTTTGCCGACGACAGCGGCCAGATGCATGATGAAATCTTCAACATGGTGGTCCTGTCCGTGGGCCTGCAGGTCCCGGAATCTACCAGTGAACTGGCCCGGACGCTGGGTATCACGGTGGACAAATACCGCTTTCTCGACAGCCAGCCCTTCGCCCCCGTGGAAACTTCGCGTCCCGGGGTATATGCCTGCGGCGTCTTTCAGGGCCCCAAAGATATCCCCGAATCGGTCACCCAGGCGAGCGCGGCCGCCGGTACAGCCGGCGCCCTGCTGGCCGAGGGTCGCGACAGCGACACCAAAGAGGTGGTCATCCCGGCTGAACGCGATGTGCTGGCCGAAGATCTGCGTATCGGCGTTTTCGTATGCAATTGCGGTATCAATATCGGCGGTGTCGTGGATGTGCCGGCTGTCAAGGATTACGCCGCCGGCTTGCCGAACGTGGCCTATGCCGGCGAAAACCTGTTTACTTGCAGCCAGGACAGCCAGGACAAAATAAAAGAGGTGATGGAAGAACATCAACTCAACCGGGTGGTGGTGGCCGCCTGCACACCCAAAACCCATGAACCCATCTTCATGGATACCCTGGTGGCGGTGGGCCTGAACAAGTACCTGTTTGAAATGGCCAATATCCGCAACCAGAACTCCTGGATCCATTCCAACGATCCGGAGGCGGCTACGAAAAAGGCCAAGGAACTGGTGGCCATGGCCGTGGCCCGGGCCTCTACCCTAAAGCCCCTGGGGGAACGTGCGATCCCGGTCAACAAGCGGGCTCTGGTCATTGGCGGCGGCGTGGCCGGTATGAACGCAGCCCTCACCATCGCCCGCCAGGGATTCCCGGTGTCGCTGGTTGAAAAGGAGGCCGTCCTGGGCGGCTTTGCCCGCAACCTGCACCACACCATCGAGGGTGCCGACGTACCGGCCTACCTGAACGATCTGGTCGGTGCGGTGGAAGCCCACCCGGGCATCGATGTTATCACCCACGGCCTGATCGACGGCTTCTCCGGCTACAAAGGCAATTTTAAAACAGAGGTTGCCGTCGGCCCCGATCAAACCCGCCAGGAGATTGAACATGGCGTGATCGTGGTCTCCACCGGGGCCGGGGAATACCAACCCACCGAGTATCTTTACCCGGAGGATGACCGTGTGGTTACCCAGGTCGAGTTCGGCAACCGTCTGGCAAAGGAAGGTGTTGATGGTCTTTCCACGGTGGCCATGATCCAGTGTGTGGGCTCACGCAATGAAGATTTTGAAAACTGTTCGCGCATCTGCTGCCAGAATGCCATTAAAAATGCCCTGGCGATCAAAGCGCGCAGCCCGCACACCCAGGTCTTTATCCTCTACCGGGATATCCGCACTTACGGACTGCTGGAAGACTACTACACCGAAGCCCGCGAAAAGGGCGTCATCTTCATCCGCTACGACCAGGCCCAGCCGCCGACGGTCCGGGCCACCGACGATGGCGTGATGGTCCGGGTGGAGGACCACGTCCTCAAACAGGACATTGAAATCCAGGCGGACATGCTGGTCCTCAGCGCCGGCATGCGCGCCGCGGACACAACGGCCGTGTCCCATATCATGAAGCTCAATCGCAACCCGGACGACTACTTCATCGAGGCCCATGTCAAGCTGCGGCCGGTGGATATGCCTTCGGACGGGATTTTCCTCTGCGGTACGGCGCACAGCCCCAAGCTGATTTCGGAAACCATCTCCCAGGCCCAGGCGGCAGCTTCCCGGGCGATCACCTTCCTTTCCAAGCCGGAGATCAAGCTGTCGGCCATTACGGCCAAAGTGGGACCCGATGAGTGCGTGAAATGCCTGACCTGTGTCCGGGCCTGTCCTTTCGAGGTGCCCCAGTGGGACCCGGAGCGCCATGAAATCATGATCGACGAAGCCCTATGTCAGGGCTGCGGCGTCTGCACGGCAGCCTGTCCGCGCCAGACCATCGATCTGAGCAATTACGAGGATGATCAGATTATGTGCAAAATTGATTGTTTGTTGGAAGGTTGAGGCCAGAACCCCTGAAAAGCGGCAAGAATGTAAATACCCCCTGGAGGATCAGGGGGTATTTTTCTTTGTTTAACATATGATTACGCTGTACCGGGGGTTTGAGGTCTTCTCCTCCCCCTTGAGGGGGGAGGCCGGGTGGGGGTGGGGTTGGCGATACCCCGTGCTGATTTAAGTGCTTGTTTCAACGACGTTCACCCTCCCCCAGCCCCTCCCGTCAAGGGAGGGGAGTGTTGGGCGACCGTCCAGCAATACTTGCATCGCCAGTGAGTGGGCAATCCAGTCTGACTCACAAATTCAAATCAATCAGTGTTCAAGTTTCAATGTCGGTCTTCGTCCCTGCCGCCATCCGCCAGACAATCTTGCCGGTTTCCGACTCGCTTTCCAGGGTCGCCAACAGGGCATTGATTTTCTCCACGCGGTTTTCGTAATCCAAACCGGGGAACAAACTGGCGGACTGGGCCGGAATAGAGAAAAAATCCCTAATAAATTCAATATCCAGAGAACGCTCCCAGCGGTAATGGGTGATGTTGCAGCAAACCTTTTCGAGGGCCGACCCGGCGCGGTCGTAATCGGTAACCACCTTGTAGCGCGGCATGGGTGCACCCAGTCGATCGAAAGCGACCGCCAATAAATCCTCGCCCTCCGGGCCTTCAAGTTCCGGATAGAACGAGTAGGCAATCTTGCCGCCGGTTTTTAGGCAGGCATGCGCCTCCCGGAAGGTCTTGTCCACATCAGGCATGATGAAAATCGAGGCATTGTAGAGCACGTAATCGAAAAGTTGTCCATTGGCCGATGCGGACAAACACTCACCATCCCCAACCTCGAGGCGGATATCCGGACAGCTGGACATGGAACAGCCGGCAGCCACCATCTTTTTTGAAAGATCTACGCCCAGGACCCGGCAGGCAAAGCGCTCGTTGAGCGCACGGGCGGATATCCCGGTGCCACAGCCCACATCCAAGACCATAGAGTTGGGCTGGAGCCGGATGTTCTCCGCCAGCTTCAGGGTTAGCGCATAGAAAAACCGGTGGCGGTCTTCGAAAGCCTGGTACTGGCGATAGCTACAATCGAAGTTATCGGCCACGTTGCGCTTTACCCGGGTCTTGAAATTTTCCGACGGCTTTTGGGATTGTTCCGACATACTGTCTGCTCCCCTTTCTCAGGAAGTAAGAAATCCGTGGCGATCTAATATTGTATTGATTTTCTTGTGAGCGGCAAAGACCAGCCCGCCGCAAATCTGCTTTACATCTGGAGTTCCGGCCAACTCCTTGGTGATATCGATGCACCGGGTACCGCCGTATTGTTCCCCGATTTCGCGCTCGAACCATTCCCCGTATTCTTCGACCATGAGCAGCAGGGTTTCTGAATCTTCTTCGCTGTCTTCACCTTTGGCCCCGTAGAGGGCCAGGATACTGACGCCCCCGGTCATGATCCCGCAGGTCTCCTTGAAAAAACCGCACCCATCTCCCAGTCCGGACATGGCGCGGACCAGATCGGGATTCTGCCGACCGGCCTGCTCCAGCGCAAGTAGCATCAATATCTGGCTGCAGTTGTAGCGGCTTTCAGCCAGTTCCATCATGCGTTGGATGAGTTCTTCGTCGGTTCTCATGTAAGGCATGGCTACACCCCTTTAGGTAAGCATCACAAATGGTTTACGGGCTTGAATATCGGCCGGGGCCACATAGTCACCCACTTTGCTGCCGGGCAGCCATTCATCCACAATTTCCTGGCTCACCCTGGTTGGCGTGACGCGAATGTGCTCGAACCCGGCCTGTTTTAGCATATTTTCGATATCTGCAACAGTGGCGGCACCGCCGATACAGGCCGATACCATTTCCAGATCGCTTTTAATGTCGTCTGGAAGGGGCTGCAGGGCCACGATATCGGATATGGCCAGCCGGCCGCCCGGCCTGAGAACCCGGAAAGCCTCCTCGTAGACTTTCTGCTTTTCGGGCGAAAGATTAATGACACAATTGGACATGACCAGGTCTGCCTGTTCATCGGCCACGGGCAGATGCTCGATCTCTCCAAGGCGAAATTCCACATTGCCTGCCTGAATTTTTTCCGCGTGCAGCCGGGCCCGGGAAATCATATCCGGGGTCATGTCCACCCCGATCACCCGACCGTCGCCGCCAACCTGTCTCGCGGCCAGGAAACAGTCGAAGCCGCCGCCGGAACCCAGGTCCACCACCGTCTCGCCCGGCTGCAGCGCGGCAATGGTCTGTGGGTTTCCGCAGCCCAGACCCAGGTTGGCGCCTTCCGGTACGCTGTCCTGTTCCGCCTGTGAATAGCCAATCAGGGACGCAATCTTTTCGGTACCGCTATTCCCGGCACCACACCCGCATCCCTGGAATGCCGGATCTGGTTCAGGTCCGGACCCGCAGCAAGTCGGTGTTTGTCCGGCTGGGGTTTGGGGGCCGGCATCCCGGGCAATGGTTCCATAATTTTTTCTCACCTTGCGGCGAATGTCTTCGTTTAAAGTGTTATTCATGCGTGACTCCTTTCTGTGAAATTGTATGATTATGTGCACATATTTGCATATTTTGAGGCAAAAAAAATGCGGCCTTATGTGCAGCAGCGCGGTCCGCACTCCTCGAGGCACTTCTTCGTCAACTCAGTAATGGTAATGAATCGCTCTAGAAACATGCGCGCGTTGATACTGTAAAACATGTGCCGGCTCTCTTTCTCGGCGTTCAGGATCCCCACCTCCTGCATGAGATTCAAATGCCGGGAGATCACCGAGCGGTCCTGAGGCATGTTTTCCGCAATCGTCCCGATGTCGGCCCGGCCGTTCAACAGGATAAAGCGCAGGATCTGTACCCGTACCGGCTCACTCATGGTTTTGAAAAACTTAGAATCGAGTACATCTACCAGTCGGTTGGCAATCTCAAGCTGCTGCTGGGTGTAAATTATTTCCATGCAATATTCATTAATGCACATAAATGCATATGTCAAGTCAAAATTTTTTCTTCCCGGGGCCGTTCCGCAGAAGGGACCGGCGCCGGGAAGAGTTCAATCTGGTAGTCGTATCAGGCCGACGGGGCAATCAGCGGCCGGACGTCGGTCACTTTGAAGCGGATGGCCGCCTTGATGGCATTGGCGGATTTATCCCCGGCCACCTTGCGGATATTGGCCCGAAAAGAATCCAGAACCTCGCCATACCCTTCAAAAGATTCCACCTCAAGATACAGCCGGGCGCCCTTCCAGGTAGCCGGTGCATCACCCGGTTCGACCACGATGAAGGTGGCCTTGGGATTCTCTTTCAGGTAACTGGCGGAGCGGTTATCGCCGATGGCCATGATAACTGTGTCCTCATCAATCATTTTGGGAGAGCCAAAAACAGCAGCGTTCACATCTTTTTCATCGTTCGCGGTAGCCAGAACGCCAATTCGTGCTTCCTTGTTAAACATCTTCATGACTTGCTTTCTATCCATGCTGTCCCCCTTTTACCATTTGCATTGATGTTTTGGGTAACGACCAGACTGTATCCATGATAGCCAATAAGTTAATGACGTTCCGCTGTTTATCAAGACAGGCCGGTAACTTTAGAACTGAAATCTGAGCTCGGGTCCAAAGCGCACGTTTTCCAGAAAAGAAGCCAGGATCGAGGTGTCCTCCAAATCGGTGACGGCCTTATCGTCGGCTTTATCAAAACAAAAGGTAAAGGCCACCATCAGCCCATTGCGGGCAATGGACCCCAGTGTGAACAGAATCTTTCCGCCGGGATCACTTTTAAAACGGGTACCGACATAGTCTCGTCCGTCGTGATTGAGCCGGGTGACCGTTTCAACCTCCCGGCCCCTGGCCTTTTCGAGCCCATAGATAAAATCGCGCCGGGCATCCCTGTCTGCCATCAAGGAGACATATTCATCATTATCCGAAAACGGCAGGTATGTGCTGGGTACGGCCGTCATTTGCAGGAGTACCGGCTTGCGGGTCTCGCGGGTACTTTTGAACCAGTTGGTCTCAACATCGATCGGGATATAAACCACCTCCCAATTGTCCATCGCCACCGACACAGCCCCAGGTATGGATATTCGGTTGCCCTGTTTGCGAAACACCACAGGCTGCTTGAAAACGGTGGTCTCGTCACACGCCTGCATCACCGAGTGGTCTGAATTTCCTCGTTTGAAATCACCTTTTTTCAGTCTATCTGCGAATACACTGCCTGGGGCTACGATCAATAAGAGCAGTGCCGTCATAACCACACGCATGCTGGTCATTATGTATCCTCCTGAATTCATGTTGCTTTTTTTAAATTTCCGTCTTGGCCGGGTTTTGCATCCCAATGTAAGACCTGGCGGGCAACGTTTCTTGACCCGTTCCGCCAATGCGATGACCTATCGCGCCAGGCGGCTTTTGCCGATCTGGCAGCCCGGGAATGCCGCATTTGACAAGCTACCGACTCGTAGCAATTTTAAAAATATCCAACCATACGGGCACACCTGCCCGTATTCAGGCCAACGGCGGCAGCAGCAGCACCCGAATTCTGACTGAATCCTGATCGTTCAAGAGATCTCTATCATTAAGTGTGAAACGGGGTTCTTGTTATGAAGCAGATTATTAATTGGTTGATCGGTATCGAGGATCTGGCGCGGCGGAATTACATAAGTCTGGCGGCAACATTCAAAAATGATGAGGATTTCCAAGAGTTTGTCAATCGGTTGGCAAAAGACGAAACCATGCATTTTCAGTTTATGAAAGCTGCCTTGATTTGCCTGCAGGACAACCCGGACCTGGCCGCCGAAATCCTATTGGACAAACACACCATGGCCAAAGTAGCGACCCCTCTGCGGCGCATTGATGCGGCCATCAATAGCGGAAAGATGAACCAGCAGCTTATCTTGGAAGCAATCTATGAAAGCGAGCTTTCCGAGTGGAATGATATCTTTCTCTACGTTATCAACGCAATGAAAGAGAATTGCCCCGAATTCAAGGTGATGGGCCCCAGTATTCAGAATCATCTGCGAACTATCGCCGGCTTTCTTGAAAATCGTCCGGGAGCCAAAGCGTTTTTGGCCAAATTTGATAGTCTGTCCCCGGTCTGGGAAGAAAAGGTCCTGGTCGTAGATGACTATGCCCCGATTTTGGAACTGGTGAGTTCCCTGCTCAGCAAGGACGGCTCGGTAGACACAGCCACGAACGGGAAGGAAGCCCTGGAAAAAGCGACCCGCAATTACTATTCGGTCATTATATCAGATATCGACATGCCGATCATGAGTGGCCTGGAGTTTTATAAAAAACTGAAACATGATCATGGGGATGTGGGCAGCCGCTTCATCTTCATGTCTGGATCTTTGAACGAGGAGACGGTGAGCTATTTAAAGCATGAAACCCTGTACTACCTGGCTAAACCGTTTCCCCTGAAAGATTTGCGCCAGGCCGTCCACAGGATCATCGACCAGAACACGCTTTGAACGATGTCCTCAATCCGGCCCACCGCTGCGGCCAGCCGGTACACGCTCAAGGGACTGTTTGATCCGCCGCAGGGCCAGCTGCAAAACGCGGGCAGCCAGCAGGAGACCACCGGCAAGACTGATGACCAGGCTAAAGTGTAAAGCGGTCGGTTCAGCCATTTTAAAGATGGCCCCGGTAGCAAAGAAGGCCGCCAACATGAGCCCCATGACCCAGAACAGGAAAGTGACAAAACACCACAAAGCGACCCGCCGGTAATAATCGCGGCGCTCGGCCCTGGACATATAGACCCACTCTTTGCGGCCGGTCGTATACGCCCGTCCACAGTCGGGACAGATTTCGGTTTCCGGGCCGATGGTATTTCTCGAAAACAGGCCTGTGCGCCATTCCACTTCCGCGCCACAGTGGGGGCAATATTCTGAGATGAAATTGCTCATGGATATCCTCCGGCCGGGTGGCATCACCTTTTTTGAGCCACCTATACCATTTATAACCAAAGATGGTCGATTTATCAACAATACCGGCACGTTTGGATATTCTCACGCTATATGGCCAGCATTTCAGCCCTCCGTGCCATACCGGACGCAGGGAGAGAATTTGACAAACACCTGGCGAAAGTAATATGTTTTATCAGATGCAGGCCCCAGTTCTCACCATCCTGATCCTCCCGCCGCATCCTGTCATCGGGCCAGTTTGACCAGTCTCCTGGGGAGAGGTGCTATGCCCCTCACCCGGATACATGGTGCCAACGGAGCCTCACATGAACACGAAAGACATCGTCAGACACCTCGCAATTCGAATCGGTAAAACCCAGGTTGAAACCCGGAAATTACTGGCCGCGTGCATTGCAGAGCTCAAACGGGTCCTTGACGATGGCAATGCTTTTACCATTCCCGGCCTGGGTACGTTTCGGGTTCGCATGCGCGACACCCGGATGGCCTACAGTCCCCGCTATAAGCAGAAATTGCAGCTGCCGCCTAAAAAGGTGGTAACCTTCAGCCCCGGTGCAGCCCTCAAACGCCGAGTAGACAAGCCTGGAGGCCCGCATGCAACCTAAAATCACCTATGCCCGTCTGCAGGAAAAGGTCGCGGCCGCGACCGGGATCAGTCGCCGCGAAGCCGACCGACTGCTTAAAGAAATATCGTCCACGGTGGGAAACGGTCTGGTAGTGGATGGCAAGGTCAATCTGGCCGGCCTGGGTCGCTTCAGCCTCAAAGTTCAAAGGGCCCGGCGGGGGCGTAATCCCCGGACCGGCGAACCGCTAGAGATACCGGAAAAAAACAAGGTCCATTTTCTCCCGGATGCCAAATGGCGCCGTCATGTAAATCGTGAATTCGAAAAGATGGTACCAGTACCAGTGCCGGATGCGGTCGCCCCCGTAGTGCCTGCTGCCGGGAAACAGCATCGCACGCCGGAGAGCAGCGCAGAGCCGGTTCCCAAAGCCGAACGGAAACCAGAGTCACCGCCGGGGGAAGTCCAAAGGCCGCCAATCCCGCCAGAAGATCCGGAAAAACAAGTGCCTGTGCCGGCCAAGCCCGAATCCGAATCCCCGGAACTGCCTGCGGCGGCTCTCCAGGACCCAGGGCCACCGGCAAAGCGTGACGGGAAGCGCATATCACCGGTGCCGGCGGCCGTTGTCGTCTTGCTGGTCGCGGCCGCCCTGTTCCTGTTGTGGCCACGCGCCCAAACCCCTTTGCCGCCAAAACCGCAGCCGATCCGGGTAGCGCAAAGCGAACGCCCGCCGCCGGCCGAGACCCAGCCGGCTAAAAAGCCGGCCCCCATAAAGGTCGCCCAATCGGAGCCGATTGCCAACCCGATAATAGCCGTCCCGGCGGCCATCGCCGCCCAGCCCGAGACCACACCCACACTTCCCAGCCAGGCTACCGAAGAACCGCCCCAGGTGACGTCTCACACGGTTGCCGCCGGCGACAGCCTCTGGAATATTTCTGATGATATTTACCAATACGCGTATTTCTGGCCGCTGATCTTCCAGGAAAACCAACCTCTGCTAAAGCACCCCGACACGTTGTTCATCGGGATGCAATTGTCTATTCCGACCTTCGCCGGCCGGATAGGTCAATTATCGGAAAACGAATTCCAACAGCTTGCAGACGGATATCTCCGGGTCTACCAGGTCTACAATCGCAACCGGCATCCCCGGGCGCCCTATTATCTCTGGGTGGCGTATCGCCTGCGGGCCCACTGGATACCGGAAAACGATCTTATACTGGGAGAACCCGAGGATTTCGAATTCATTCGGCAGATTAGAGGACAAGGTTTGATCCACTAGGGTCGGCCGGCAGAAGGCTTCCCTCCCCTGGCGGGAGGGATTCGAGGGCGGGGCTGGAGGGTGATGGCGTCAGGCTGTGATACGCTAAATCTAGTTCAGGCAGCACTTCTTATACTTCTTCCCGCTCCCGCATGGGCAGGGTTCATTACGACCAACCTGGTCCGCAGCCATCGGGGCTGAATCTCCCCTGGCCTGCTGCCGGTCGAGTCCAAATCCGCCGGATTCGATCAACAAGGCGGGTAGCAGGTGCCAAGCCTTGGCCGGCTTCATAGGCAGCACACGGCCCGGCATAGTGGCGGTTTCGCCTTTTTCATCGGAATAGTGCAAGGTCAGGCAGGCCATGATGGTGGCGTTGAACACCAGTTTTTCACGATCCTCATCTCCAACTTTTTGCAGGGCCAGGTCCCAGGCCCGCTGCAGCCAGCGATAGCCGCTCAAATAACCCTTGCAAAAATCCCGGACCGCTTGGGACGGCCCTTTGCCACTGACAAACCAGCAACCGTCCGGTAATTCAAGCAGGGCATCCTGCGGCGCTCGGCCGGCTATCTGCGCCGTCCAGTGGTCGGCCAGGTGAATCAGCAAACTGATCGCCTTTTCCCGGTCTGTTTCGCTGGGGAATTCCGGCAATCGATCCTCAAGAAAGAGGCAGGGCAGCCATTCCAGCGGGGTGATGATTTCTGGAGCACTGGCGACTGCCAGGGTGAAGCCGCAAGCCTGGTAGAGACCGATACTGGAACTGGCCATGACTTCCGAAAGAAAGCACTGCTCCAAAGATTGAAATTCAAATTTCATCGTCTTTCCTCAAGTCAGGCATGCTTTTATCGATCAGGGCCGCCGGCCTGCAGCTAGAACCTATCTCAAAAAACGGATTTTGGTTCATAATCAAGGCGGCCGCGAGGAATAAACCGGAGGAATACATCAGGTATTTCGAGGATTTATTCCAAGCGCCCAACGCAGAGTTTGGGCCAAAAGACTTTTTTGAGATGGGTTCTGATATAGCGCCCCGGCCAGAGGCGCGAGCTCTCGTCGGGGCGTTGGTCTCAACGGGCAATCACAGCATCAGGTAGCCGCCTCAAAGCTGGCATTGACCACCTCCCAATTAACCACCTGGAAAAAGGCCTCGACGTAGTCCGGCCGACGATTCTGGTATTTCAAATAGTAGGCGTGTTCCCAGACGTCAATGCCCACAATGGGGGTTTTGCCGAGGCTGATCGGACTGTCCTGGTTGGGCGTCGTGACAATTTCCAGCTTGCCGTCATCAACAGTCAACCAGGTCCAGCCACTGCCAAACAGCAGAACGGCCACGGAGGAAAAGTCCTCCTTGAACTTGTCAAAACTCCCGAATGTATTGACGATCGCATCTACGGCCGGCCCGGCGGGTGACACTCCTTTTTTGAGCATCGGCCAAAAAAAGCTATGGTTAGCATGACCGCCGCCATGGTTACGCACGGCTGTTTGAATATCTGCTGGAATCTCGCCTAGATTCCGCACCAATTGATCGGCCGCCATATCATGCAGCTGCGCATGGGGTTTGATGGCCGCGTTTAGTTTATCGATATAGGTCTGGTGGTGCTTGGTATGATGTATCTCCATGGTGCGCGCATCGATGTATGGCTCGAGGGCGTCGTACGCATAGGAAAGTTCAGGTAGTGTATGGTTCATGGGAATCCTCCCGATTCATTTTTTGATTATCCGCCCACTATTTGCGGGCTATCTATCTGAAAGTTCAATGACTTTCAGCCAATATCGGCGGTGAAGGCGCTCTGCAGCAACCTTGACTAAAGCTTGTGAATCATAGGGGCCTTTGTCAAGTATCCCTTTGACATGGCTCTGTGACCTGCGCTATAGTCCGAAACGCGTGTAAGCATTCGCTATCCCGACAAAAACACGCCGGTACTCACAAAAACAAACGGAATCAGGCCAATCAAGCGAGCACTTGATTAGATGGCGGGGCATTTCTGACCAGCCAGGCCGTCAATGCCTGCATCCCTTCCAACCTGTCATCGGGCTTAACTGGAACCTGTTTCAAAAACCGGATACCGGTTTAAAAATGCCCCGACGCTCTGCGAGCTTAGGTCATCGCTTGCCAGCCTACGTTTAGCATGAAGACTTTTCGAGATGGATTTTAAGCTGGTTATCGGAGGAAGAATCATGTGTCTAAAACTCTGTAGGTGGGCCTGTATTGGAATCCTTGTGGTGGTTGTCATGCTGCCGGCAACCATCCTGGCCAAAAGAGAATCCCACGAATTCACGCTCTCTACCGGCAAGGGGCTGGTCGATTCATACACCCGGGAATACGAAATTACCTTGGAACGGGAAGGCCTGATTCGCGTAAATCTGAGGGTCGCGACCGCGGACCGTAAAATGAACCCCCCCCTGCTGTTGGGTATCTCCAATAAGCTGCAAAACAAGATCCGCACGACAGCCCTTTATCATTCCAATGAAAAGGGTGCCGACCTGCGCCATGCTGCGGATTCCCAACCGTTGAAAAATGGGCGCACCTATATTGTCTATGTCGAAAGTAATAGTACCAGTCAGAATGCCACCGGCACTTTGACCATCGCGTCCCCGGCCGGGCCGGAAGAACCCCAACCGGCAAATGTGCCGGCCGTTTCGATGGGTCAACCCGATCTGCTGGTTCACTCCGTGAGGCTGACCAAAGACTGCCGGGTCTTGGTCACACTGATCAACAAAGGACCGGGACAGCTGCCGGACAGCGCCTGGGCGCAAAAAACCAGCCCCACCCTGATGCTCTACCGCAACGGCAAATCATGGAACAGTGCCAACCTGTCCGTTATCGATCCCCAGCAACGCCTGAAAGATGTCAATGGTCGGGCACGCTACTTATCCAATCTGAAAGTTGGCGGCCAGACAAATATCCAGGCCGTGATCGATTATCAAGGCCTCCTGGCAGAGGCAGACAAGAACAACAATGCCAAGGTAGAGGTGTTGCAATGCAAATAGACGCCCGCCACCTTATTCCGCTAGAGGCAGAGGACTTTTTGGACTTTTAAAACCGGAGGCAGAATGCGGGTCACTCCTCGGGATTGGAGGGACCAACCGATAACACATCTATTTTCAATCAATCCTTACGCCGCTTATTCTTGCGGGACATCTGTTTCACCTCCTGCCGGAACGTACGCACATTGCGCATCATGGCTTTTACGGTCTGCACGGCATTGCGGACACTATCCTTTAACTGTTCCCGAATCTGTTTGATGGCCGCCAGTTCGAATTGGATGCGCCCAACTTTATCGTCCGGCAGCTGTGCCAGGTTGCGCTGCACAAACGTTTCAAGCCGGACAGAGTGTTTCCCGGCCACGCGCAACCGGTTGAGGCCCTTGCGAAAGCGGGCGGAATTCTGTCGAAAGCGCTTTTCAATGGTATTGATTTTCTTGATGGATTTACGTGCCTGCCGCCGGTCGCGTCGGGCAATGGCGGCCCGGGCGGTTTCTATTTCGGCATCCAGCACGCGGGCGACCGCGTTGACCTTTTTATTGAACTGCGCAAACCGATTCGCCGCCATTTCAAACCGGCGGCGCATGTGCGGCAGCCGTTCGGGAAGTGTCTTGAGAAGTCTTTGCTTCCGTTGCACCCGCCATTTGGCCCAGTCACGCTTCTCCCGCGGGGTTGCTGCAAACGGCCGGGCCACTTTGTCGTCCACTTCCACCTCGGTGGCCTGGCCGGCATCCACGACCACGCTCTCTTTTTCGGTCTCCACGGCCACCGCGCCTTCATCGACCGTAACAGTCGAGGCGGCATCCATGGAGACCACGGTTTCAAACTCGGTGCCCCTGATGCCCAGGACGGCCGTGGGTGTGTGAAAAGAAGGGCGGAAGGTATCCGCCATGGACACCTTGATCCGGGTCCACAGGAAACCAAGCGTCAGCCTCAAAGTCGGCTGTTCTGCTTCCTCACGCCCGGATAGTTCATCGATGGTGATCTGGGAATCTTCATATAGTTTAAAAAGATCGCCCCGGCTGAAGGTGAATTCCACCCGGCCGTCTTTACCGGTAACCAACGTATCGCCCGGGTATAACGGCACCAGGTCCATCACAAGGTGTTCGCTTTCGTCGGCCTTCACCAGGGTCACGGTCCCGGTAAAATCCGTCACTCTGGCCACTTCAAAATCCGCGGCTTCGAGCAAAGAAGCGTTCAGGGCAATACCCAGAAAAAGAGTGAAGGCTGCTATTTTGGCTACCGACCGCATCATTACCTCATCCCGGCTATCTGATTAATATACGCAAAGTAGTTGCTATATTTAACCGATTCCGAAAATCTGTCAATCATTAGCGCGGCCAGGCAGAATACGCAACGTCCGGTTGTTCTAATCACTACGGGCAAATAACTTCTTGAGTCTGATACGAAATGGCGTTACCATAACCCCACTTGCCTGTAACAGCCCGTATCGACATGGCTAGAAAGCGGAAGGAGAATAACATGCGCGCTATACCCAACATGTACAAGTTCTTAGCGTTCCTGCTCGTTTTTTCCTTTTTGCCGGCGTGTGCCGTCACCAAATTCCATTCCGTCACGATTGATGATTCCTATACCGGCGGCCCCATAAAGAAGGTCCTGATTGTCGGTGTGGCCAATGAACGCCGATCCCGGTTGATGTTCGAACGTATCTTCGCAGAGGAGTTCGGCAAACGCGGCGTAGAAGCAGTTGCCAGCCACAAGGTGATTATCCTGCCTAAAGATCTGACCGAGAAGCGGATTGTGCGTGAAGCCGGTAAACTGGGCGTGGACGCCGTCCTGGTGACGTTTGTCATCGGCGTAAAAGACAAATACCTCACTTACGACCCGGCCAATGTGCAGCGTACCACGCGGGCCAAACTGAATTGGAATTGGGTCAACACCTATGCCTCCGAACCGATAACCTATACCAAAACGGAGAGCGTGCGCCTATCCACGAATATTTTCGAACGCAAAACCGAAAAGCTGGTCTGGAACGGTATATCCGAGACCGTTCAGATGGAATCGGTCAAAGAGGTCATAGACTCCTTGTGCGAAGCCGTTTTAAAGGAAATCCGCAAAAAAGGCTTAATCGAATAGAAGGAATCTTACCCTGATTGCGCGTGGTCCGGATCCTTCCCTTTCCAGGCTGTGTCGCAATTAATGAAATAGCTCAAATTACCACCGTCATGCCGGACCCGATCCGGCATCCAATACGCCAGGTAGCTAAAAAACTGCTGGATAGCGCTACGCTTCACTGCGTGCCCGGGTCAAGCCCGGAATGACAAAAAGAGCCTGCACTTCGTTTTGCCAATTGGGACACAGCCTACTAAGTAAAGGATCTTTTCCGCTCCTGATACCTGGGCCCTGCCTCGGGTAATAGATTATTATCTTTTACCCTGACCCAATGCGCTTTGCTTGCTGCCCTATGCCCATTACTGAAACGCCCCCTTGAGCATGTCATTGATCTCCTCCGGATAAGCCATACAGAGGGTCTCATTGAACAAATTGCGCAGGGCCCCGATATCGGGG